>Ga0209048_10000001_pt1 | contig 331589 bp, 305 predicted proteins | sample FrelakmetCRP12CR_FD_187146 | JGI IMG/M metagenome (GOLD analysis project Ga0209048, IMG submission 187146) | Freshwater lake sediment microbial communities from the University of Notre Dame, USA, for methane emissions studies - CRP12 CR (SPAdes)... | ecosystem: Environmental > Aquatic >...
TGAATTCGCGTACGGCACGGCGCCGAACGAGTTCCTGGTGCAGATGGCCGGGCGCATACGAAGCGGTGACCGCGTGCTTTGCCTGGCCGATGGCGAAGGTCGCAACGGCGTGTGGCTTGCGCAGCAGGGCATGCAGGTGACCGCGGTGGATGTGTCCGAGCGCGGATTGCGCAAGGCCCGCGAACTTGCGCAGAAGGCGCAGGTGACGATCGACACGGCGGTAGCGGACGTGACGCGTTTCGATCTCGGCGTCGGTCGCTGGGATGCCATCACCTCGATCTTTCTGCATCTGCCGTCGAAAGCGCGCCGCGCCCTGCACAGTCGTTGCCAGGCGGCGCTGAAGCCGGGTGGGGTGTTCATCTACGAAGTCTACGGTCGCGCGCAGTTGCGCTACGGCACGGGCGGGCCGAAGGAGCCGGAACTGCTGCCGAGGCTCGAAGACGTGCTGGATGAGCTGCAGGGCCTTCGCATCGAACACCAGTTCGCCGGCACCCGCGAGGTGCACGAGGGGCGCCTGCACAATGGTCCGGGCTACGTCGTGCAGGTTGTCGCAACAAAGGAGGAGACGTGATCGATCATCTGGACCATCTGGTACTGACCACGATCAACCGCGACGCATGTATCGATTTCTATACCCGCGTGCTCGGCATGCAGCTCGAAACCTTCGGCCAGGGGCGTCTTGCGCTGCGCTTCGGCTCGCAGAAGATCAACCTTCACGAGCGCGGCCGTGAGTTCGAGCCGAAGGCGCATCTGCCGGTACCCGGTGCGCTCGACCTGTGTTTCATTGCCGATCGGCCGCTGGACCGGGTGATCGCACATCTCAACTCCTGCAAATGGCCAGTCATCGAAGGGCCGGTCGAACGCACGGGTGCGACGCGCAAGCTGCGGTCCGTTTATGTGCGAGATCCCGATCTGAACCTGATCGAGGTTTCTGAATTGATCTGACGGGTGTCCGCCATCACTGCTGCCGTCACGGACGGCACGAACTGGGCGTTTCCCGCGCGCAAGCGTCAGCGTTTGCCGGCTTTCCTGGACGCCTCGTAGCGTGCCATGTTCTCTTCATTGGGCGGATACAAGCCCGGCAGTGCGGCGCCCTGGTCGACTTCCTGCATGATCCAGGCTTCGAGGTGCTCCTGTTCCGGCGCAACCTGCAGCACATAGTCGAGGAGTGCCGCAGGAATCACGACCGCGCCGTCGTCATCGGCGACGACCACATCGTCGGGCATCACGGCCACGCCACCGCAGCCGACCGGCTCCTGCCAGTTGACGAACGTGAGTCCCGCCACTGACGGTGGCGCTGCCACGCCTCGACTCCACACCGGCAATCCGGTCGCCAGCACGCCGGCGACGTCGCGCAGCGCACCGTCGGTGACGAGCGCCGCAACCCCGCGCTTGTGCATGCGTGCACACAGGATGTCGCCGAAAATGCCCGCGTCGGTCACGCCCATCGCGTCGGCCACCACGATGCAATCCATCGGCATGGCCTCGATTGCCGCGCGCGTGGAGATCGGCTTCGACCATGACTCGGGCGTGGCCAGGTCTTCGCGCGCGGGAATGAAGCGCAGCGTGAAGGCGCGCCCGATCAGTCGAGGCCGTCCGGGCCGCAAGGGCTTCGTGCCGCGCATCCAGACGTTGCGCAGGCCTTTCTTGAGCAGGACGGTGGTCAGTGTTGCGGTTGAAACGTGCGTCAGCGTTTCGACGATCCTGCGCTCAAGGGTCATGATCGGTCTCGATTGGGTCGAATTCAGAGGTTCGGCGCGATGACGCGGCGCCGCGAACGTCGAGCGTGCCACGTTTCCTTGGGATCGATCAAGCAGATGCGTCTGCCTGGACCGCTATAGTGGCCTGCATTTGGCTGCGATGGCGTCAACGAGGGAGGAGACCATGAGCGACAGCGTCAAATACACACTGGACGAATCACGCATTCCCCGGCACTGGTACAACCTGATGGCCGACCTGCCGGCACCGCCGCCGCCGGTGCTGCATCCGGGCACGCTCAAGCCGGTCGGGCCGGACGATCTGGCGCCGCTCTTTCCGATGTCGCTGATCATGCAGGAGGTCTCGACCGAGCGTGAGATCGAAATTCCCGAGCCGGTACGCGACGTCTATCGCCAGTGGCGCGTCACGCCGCTATATCGCGCACGCCGGCTGGAGAAGGCGCTGCAGACGCCGGCGCGCATCTACTACAAGTACGAGGGCGTGAGCCCCGCGGGCAGCCACAAGCCCAATACGGCCGTCGCGCAAGCTTTCTACAACCGCGAGGCCGGAATCAGGAAGATCACCACGGAAACAGGTGCCGGACAGTGGGGCTCGTCGCTCGCGTTCGCGGGTGCATTGTTCGGGATCGAGGTGCAGGTTTTTATGGTGCGTGTGTCGTACAACCAGAAGCCATATCGCCGCGCGCTGATGGAAACCTACGGCGCGCGCTGCATCGCCAGTCCATCGATGGAGACGAACTTCGGCCGCAGCGTGCTCGCCAAGTCGCCTGAGAGCAACGGCAGTCTGGGCATCGCGATTTCGGAAGCCGTCGAAGTTGCTGCCAGCCGCGACGACACCAAGTACGCGCTCGGTTCGGTGCTCAATCACGTGCTTCTGCACCAGACCGTCATCGGGCAGGAGGCGATCGCGCAACTTGAGATCGCCAACGATTACCCGGACGTGATCGTCGGTTGCACCGGCGGCGGTTCGAACTTCGCCGGCATCGTGTTCCCGTTCCTGGGCAAGCAGCTGCGCGGTGGCAAGAAGGTGCGCATCGTTGCGGTCGAGCCCGCCGCGTGTCCGAGCCTCACGCGCGGCCGTTACGCCTACGATTTCGGCGACACCGGCCACATGACGCCGCTCACGAAGATGCACACACTGGGCTCCACATTCATGCCGCCGGGCTTTCACGCCGGCGGCTTGCGCTATCACGGCATGTCCCCGCTCGTCTCGCACATCAAGCAGCTGGGATTGATCGAGGCCCGTGCCTATCAGCAGACGACGTGTTTCGAGGCCGGCGTGTTCTTTGCGCGGCACGAAGGCATCGTGCCCGCGCCGGAGGCGAATCACGCCGTCAAGGGCGCGATCGATGAGGCGGTGCGCTGTCGCGAGGAGGGCAAGAGCCGTGCGATCCTGTTCAACCTGTGCGGACACGGCCACTTCGACATGCAGGCGTACCTGGATTACTTCGCCGGCAAGCTGACCGACCAGAACTACGATGAGCGCGAACTGGCGATGGCACTGGCGGGTCTACCAGCGGTGCCTGAGCCGGTATAGACGGCGGCCTCTGCGGTAGTCCATCCGGGCGACTGCCGCAGATCGAACCGGCTTGGAATACTCCGTCGGTCCCGTGCCGGGCGTGGCTGTCACGCGCCGGAGCGTCTTCAACGACGGCGCGCGACGCTTCTCTTCCGTCGGATGTCAATGCGCCGTCTGTTACTTGCGTTCCTTCACGTTGTAGCCCTGTCTGCGTGCGGCGGCTCGGACAGCACGAGCGCGCCGCAAGCGTCAACGCCCACGGCACCAACGCCGGCGCAGACGCCAGCGCCGGCACCGCCGCCACCCGGTCAGCTTGCCGCGTCGGTGGGACCGATCGACACGAGCAGCCGCAGCGAAGTCGTCGCGCGCTGGAACGACACCTACTTCGACAACACGCCGTTCACGTGGACCGGTGACGTCTCGCGCTGTCTGGCCGGTGACACACCGGAGTCCTTCAAACTCGCGGTTCTCAAACGCCTGAACTTCTATCGCGCGATGGCGGGGCTGCCCGGCGACCTGACGCTCGATCTTGCTTTCTCCGCCAAGACGCAGCAAGCGGCATTGATGATGGATGCCGCCAATAGCCTGAGCCATACGCCCGCAACCAGCTGGCCGTGCTACAGCGCTGACGGTGCCGAAGCCGCGGGCAAGTCCAACCTTGCTTATTCGAGTTTTCCAAACCGCAGCGTCGTGCTGCTCGACGGCTACATGACCGACCGCGGCGCAAACAACGCCGCGGCAGGCCACCGGCGCTGGATTCTGTACTCGCGACTGGCAACCGTAGGTTCCGGCGATGCGCCGCAGGCCAACGCGCTGTGGGTGATCGGTGCCGGCACCACGGGCTCCGCCGCGGCGAAGATCGCCGTGCCGTGGCCGCCGCAGGGATTCATGCCGCGGCCGCTGCAGGCGCCGGGAGATCGCTTTTCGTACACGTGTGCTGGCGCAAATTTCGCCGGAGCCACCGTCGCGATGCGTGGCGACGTTGGTCAGCCGATCGCCACGCGCGTCGAGAGCCGCACCGATAACGGCTACGGCGACAACACCGTGGTCTGGTCGATCGACACGAGTACGTCACCGTCCAGCGGCTGGGATCGTGGCACTGCCGACACCGCGCTGGCGATCGATATCGCTGGCATTTCCAACTGCGCCGCGGGCTCGACCGCGAGCTACACGGTCACATTCATCACGCCGTAAGCGTGCCTCGTCCACCTCAGCGCAGATTGCCGGTGCGGCCGAGCGAGGAGGGGCCCGGTTGTGGCTTCACGGTCAGGCCGTGCGGTTCCTTGGGCTAAGTGATGGTTGTTGTGGCGCCGGTCGATGTGTCGATCACGCAGATCAAGTCGTCGAATCGGCCCGACAGACACAACGTCTTGCCGTCGGCGCTCACCTTGCGCATGTCGAAGCTGATGCCACCGGGAATTGGCCACGTCGCCTCGGCCTTGCGCGCGGCGAAGTCGATCACCGACACACTGCCTTTGCCGCGCGGTGTTCCCCAGAGTTTGTCCGAGCCGTGACTGGCGACGTAGAGCCTCCTGCCGTCACGGTTCGGATATAGGCCGTGCGCGCCCACGCCGGTCTCGATGAGGCCGATCTTGGTGAACGGCGCACCGTCGATCAGATGCACGCTGGCGGACTTCATGCCGGCGACAAAGAACACCTTGCCATCGGGCGAGACGCGGATGTGCTGCGGCATGCGTCCCTTGCCGAGCGACAGATAGCCGAGCACCTTGCGATTGGCGAGATCGATCTTCGCCATAGCTCCGCTGAACTCACAGGTGAAGATCACGCATTTGCCCGTCGATCGAGGAGTCCGCATGACTGATGCCCGGACACTGCGGAACGCTGATCGAGTACTGCAGTGCCATGGTCTGCGGATGGCGGAAATCAAGCCGCTTGTGCGCCTCGGCCACGACGATCGCCGACGCACCATCAGGCGTGAAGTACATGTTGCACGGATCGTCGACGACGATGTCCTTGCCACGCATGCCGGTCTTCGGATCGATCGGTGTCAGTGTGCCGTCGGCGCGGCCCTCCGCATTGTTGGTGACTCACGGCGTCTGCAGATACCACGACGGCGCGATGTGCTGCGGGTTGATGCCGACCCTGAAGCGATCGACCAACTTCATCGTTGCCGGATCGATCACGGTCACGTCGTTCGACCGCCTATCGGGCACGTAGACACGCGCGAGGTGACCGGCGACGCTCGGGCTCAGCTTGCCCGCCGTCGTCTCGCTGTAGAGGTTGTTCGGATCAGGCACCGGCGGCATCTGCGCACCAACCGGGAGGGTGTCATGATCGCCGACAGGCGCGACGCGCCTGTCGGCGGGAGAAAGCGATAGACCTGCTTCAGTTCAATCCGGCGATGGTTGGAGGAATCCGGTCGAATGACGTGCATCGCAGGCCTGGACTCACGGTGCACTGGCGGCGCGCGCCGACGCCTTCCTGATGGCGTCAACGGTCTGCGTCACGATCAGGTTGACGCCAAGCTGGCCGAGCTCTGCGCTCGCGCGCCGCGGATCACCGTACACGCCGTCCGCTCTTCCGGGACGCGGTTCGGCCCTCAGCCGCTCGGCGCGCACGAGTCCCGCATCAAGGGCCAGCGCCAGTGACGTATCGGCAAGCCCCGCGTGCGTGCCGATCTCATCGTCGCGATAGCCGCCTTGCTTCAGAAGCTGCGGATATCCACTCTCGGTCGCGCGGTAATACTCGGGCACCGCGTGAACGCGCACGCCGCTCGCCACCCATTCGCGATTCAGGCGATCGGCGACCGCCTTCAGATTCTTCTGATATCCGCCGTGATCGCCGAGCAAGACGATGTCACGGAAACCGTGATGCCTGAAGCTGCGCGCAGCGGATTCGACCACCTTCTCAAACGTCGATTCCGCTACGGTGATCGTGCCCGCGAATCGCATGTGTGCGGTCGGCGGCTCGATGCCGCCTTCGGCCACATACGCCAGCACTGGCGCCACCAGTGCGTTGCCCAACGCGAGCGCGATCTTTTCCGACAGCAGCTTCACGCGGACGTTGTGCTTGCCGAGCACCATCGCCGGTCCGTTCTGCTCGGTACCGCCAATGGGAACAATGATCGTCGTCTTGCCGGCGCTGACCCGATCGCGCAGTTCGGTCCAGGTCAGCTGCTCGAGAAACACGGTGTCCGGCGCCTGCGCGAAGACGGCGGATGCGGCGCTCAGCGCGAGCGTCAGCAGCCATCGAAGTCGGTGCAGGATCACGCGCACATGATATCGACGCACCGTCTATTCGCCACGGAACACCGGCTTGCGCTTTTCCTTGAAGGCACGGATACCCTCCTGGTAGTCGAAGCTGTCGTACACGGTGCGCCTCAGCCCCTGGACGCGTTCGAATCCCTGCGGCGACATCGGATGCGCGCCGGCCAAGATGCGCAGCTGCTCCTTCATCACCGCGATGCTGAGCGGCGCGTTTTCGCAGATAGTGCGGGCCAAGTCGAACGTGAACGACTCCAGTTCGTCTTTCGGAACCACGTAGTTGATCATGCCGAGACGCTCCGCGCGTTCAGCGCTGATCGGCTTGGCGGTGAACGCCATCTCCTTGCCGATGCGCATGTTCGAGGCGTTCAGAAAGGTGAGCATGCCGGCGATGTTGTAGGGCACGCCGAGGCGCGCCGGCGTGATGGCGAAGGTGGCTTCGGGCGTGGCGACGATAAGGTCGCAGGCGAATGCCGTCTCACTCGCGCCGCCCCATACCGTGCCTTCGATCATCGCGATCACCGGGGCCGGAAACGCCTCGATCTCGCGAATCAGGTAGCGCAGCGGATCGTCCCATCCGAGCGGATCCCGGCGCGCTTCCGGTAGTTCGTCCACATCGTGTCCCGCCGACCACACGCGGGCGCCGGGCTGCGCGCGCAGGATGGCCACGCGCAACTTGCGGGACTCGAATTCGACCAGCGCGGCGACGATCTCCTCCACCAGCTTCTGACTCAGCGCGTTGCGTTTGGCGGCGTGATTCAAAGTGATCACGCCGATCCCGTCGCGGACATCGGTCAGCACGATTGACAAGGCGTTCTCTCCACGTAGGTTCAGCGGCCGAGCGTAATTGTCCTGCAACGCTGCGAGCAACCGACCGATCCGGTGTCGGTTGGACTCGTTTCGAACCGCGGGCAATCGTTAGCGCTTCGCGCAGTGAAGTTGATATTCGTCCTGTGCCCGGCGCACGTCGAGTTCGATCGAGGCCGCACGGCCAGGGAGCGCGGCACTGAGCTCGCGGCTGAGCAGCGCGATGCGGCTGTCGAGCTCGGCGCAGGCGCGCCGCTGCTGCGCGATCTGTTCGTTCAGACGCTGGTTTTCGACCCAGGGATCGAACTTCGCGCGCTTCGACGGTGCAATCTTGCCGTCCGAAGCACCTGACGAAGATGCCTTGTCTGGTGGCTCGACAACCGCTAGCGGCGGCTCGCGCTCTACCGTGCGCACCGCCCGTGTGCCCGACGGGCAGGGACTGTTGCTGTACGAGACAACGCCGCGCGCACCCTCGCAGCGATAAATCGTCGGCTCATCGGCGGCGAGAGACAGCATTGGAAGCAGCAGCACCGAACAAAATACCCAATCGCGCGGCAGTTTGAACATCGAAGCGCCTCCCGGGGGAATAGCATGGTAAGTGTAGTCGCGAACCGGCGGCGTGAGACGGTTCATGCCCGCCTACGAGGCGTGCCTGCCCAGGGGCGGCTGACGCGTTTCGACGGGATCGTCAACGCTTGCATACGCGCCGCGCCGCGCCGGCGAGCGATCCTCTGGGTCAGGCCAGTCCGGGTGACGTTAGGCGCTGTCACGCGGCGCTGACCACCAGCAGCCGGAATTCGGCCTGGGGCGCAGGGCTAAGGCATTCCTGCATCCCGGCCGCCCTGCCGTCGGGTCCGCAAGATGTGCACCATCTTCGCGATTCCGTGACGTGGCTCGTCGGCCACTGCAAGCCACAATCGCGCGTCCAATCCTCATGATATGTAAATGCGATCAAAAACTCTGCTTGCCGCCGCAACGGTCGCTCTCGCCGCGCTGGTTCCCTACGCTGCCGTGAGCGGGCAGCCGCCAATAGCTCTGCCGTTCTTCCCGGAGGTCCCTGTCGATGCGGACACGCAGGGCAAGTTGAAGGTAATCGCGTCGGAGACGGCGCGAATCTTCGCGCCGTGGAAGTGGAGTACAGGGGATCCGTTGACGTAAGCCTCAGTGGATGGCAGCGCGGGCTGCTTCCGTCTTCATCAGGACGAGCCAATCGCGCTCGTCCCGATGCATATGCCGACGCGCGCTCAGCCGTTGTGACGCCAGTAACCCTGATTCAGGCGCCAGCCGTTGCCCTCGCGCGACCATTGGTGCGGCACCCATTGATGTCCCGGCGGCGGCGCTTCCCAGTGGCCGCCGACCCAATCGTGTCGTCTGCCCGTCCAGTTCCAATAGCCACCGATCCAGACATAGCTCGGGTACGGCGCGACACCGACGACTTCCACGCGGGGTGCGGGCGGGGCCACCATGACCGGGCCACCGGCGTAGTGAGGATCCGCAGGGAGGACCACGCAGCCGTTCAGCGCAAGCGAGAGAACGAACGCGCCGGCTAGGCCGGGCTTGATCCGTCTTTTCGGGTTCACGTGATCTCCCAGGTGTGCAATCGGTGATGAAGGAACCAACGGGGAGGCGATGCCTGCCGATGACGGGCTTTCTTAACCAGTGAAGTGAAAGTGTTTCAAAATGCGAGTGTCGCGTCCGGGACACGGGCCATCGGACGTGGGCAGGCTTTCAACTCTCTGCGAAGATAGCGCCGCTTCCATGGCCTCAACCGTGAACAAATGGCGCTGCTGCAGCTGAACGAAGAACAAACCCGCACCTGGAGCCGGTCGCAGAAGGACGAGTGGTGGTTCCGGAACGTCTATCGCGGCGACATGCCGCAGCTGACGCTTCGTTCGGCGATCACCGGGTTTCTACTCGGCGGCGTGCTCGCGGCGACGGGGCTGTACGTCGGGGCGAAGACCGGCATCACGATCGGCGTCGGACTCACCGCGGTGATCCTGTCGTTCGCTATCTACCGGATCATGCACGGTGCCGGGATCGCGGCGGACTTCACCATCCTGGAGAACAACTGCACGCAGTCGATTGCGACCGCTGCCGGCTACATGGTTGCGCCGATGATCTCCAGCCTCGCCGCCTACATGCTGGTGACGGGCAGGATCATCCCCTGGTGGCACATGGTGCTGTGGATGTGTGTGGTCTCGATCATCGGTGTTCTGCTTGCGTTTCCGCTGAAGCGGCGCTTCATCAACGACGAGCAGCTGCCGTTTCCGGAGGGGCGCGCCAGCGGTGTGGTGCTCGACGCCCTCTACACCGGTGCGGCCAGCGCCGGCATGTTCAAGGCCCGGCTGCTCGGCATGACGGCTTTGATAACCGGTCTATATCAGGCCATCGTCAGCGACGGCTGGATGAAACTGCTGCAGTTCAAGATCCTGCGCATGGATCACTGGGCGGGCCTCAAGGAGCCGTGGACCTTTCACGAGCGCTTGGACTCGTATTACTACGCCGCGGCCGCGAAGACCTACCCGTGGATTCCGACCATTCTCGGCACCGATATCCGCCAGCTTGGACTGCGGCTCACGCTCGACGCGGCGATGCTGGGCGTGGGCGGCCTGATGGGCATCGCGGTCGCAACAAGCTGTCTGCTCGGCGCGTTCATCAACTTCGTGATCCTCGCGCCGATCATGATCCAGGCCGGCGACATCGTGCAGCGGGTCGGGCCCAGCGGCGCGCTGGTGCCGATCTCGCGCGCCGAGATCGTCAACCAGTGGTCGCTGTGGTGGGGCGTGACGATGATGGTCGTGGGCTCGCTGGTGAGCCTGCTGGGCCGGCCGGAGATCTTCAAGGGCCTTTTCAAGCGCGGCAAGAAGGAGGCAGGTGTCGACGTGCTGAAGCACGTCGAGTTCCCGCTCTGGATCTCGGCGCTCGGCATTCCCCTGTTCAGCGTGCTCGGCGCGTGGGTCACGCATGCGTTCTTTGGTGTTCCGTGGTTGCTGGCGTTCATCTCGTTGCCGCTGATCTTCGTGCTGTCGATCATCTGCACCAACTCGATGGCGCTCACCTCGTGGACGCCCACCGGGTCGCTGTCGAAGATCACGCAGTTCACGATGGGCGCAATCGACCGCACCAATCCCGCCAGCAACCTGATTCCCGCGGGCATGACGTCGGAGATCGCCGCCAACGCCGCGAACCTGCTGTCCGACATCAAGCCAGGCTACATGCTCGGCGGCAAACCGCGCCAGCAGGCGGTCGGCCATGTGATCGGCATATTCGCCGGTGCGATCGCGTGCGTGCCGCTGTTCTTCCTGCTGTTCCTGCAGCCGGACGCGAGCGGTGTGCGCTCGACGGCGGCGATGGTGTCTGACCAGTTCGCTTTCCCCGCGGCACTTCAGTGGAAGGGCGTGGCGGAAATCATCGCCAAGGGCCTGGGCGCATTGCCGTATACCGCCATCGTGTCGATGATCGTGGCAGCGGTGAGCGCAGTCGCGATCGAAACTACCCGCATGGCGACCAAGGGCCGGTTCGCGTTGTCAGCCGTGTCTGTCGGCCTCGGCGTGGTGTTGCCTCCTGAAGCAACGTTCGCGATGTGGGCCGGCGCGATGCTGTTCTGGGTCATGGGTCGGCGCCATCCGGCCAAGGGCACACGCGGGCATGAGTTCTGGGTGGAGGGCATGGAACCGATTTGTGCCGGGCTCATTTCCGGTTCCGCGCTGATGGGCATTGGCAACGCGATCGTGAATGTATTGATGAACTGAACCGTACAATTTCGCCCTCAATCACTTGGCAAAGCACCGTTACACTGGGTCATTCGCCGGATCGCCGCCGGCAGGCGCAACCGCGCAAAGGGCACACAGTAGGGGGCATCGCATGTATCGCGGCGAACGTCTTAACAGCATCACGCACCTCGTGGGCGCCGCACTGGCGATCGCCGGCTCAATCGTGCTCATCTTGCATGCTGCCGTGATCGGCGATCCGTGGCGGATCACGAGCTTCAGCATCTTCGGGGCGATGCTGGTGATTCTGTACACCGCCTCGACGCTTTATCACTCCGTGCGGCCTCCCGTAAAAGACGTAATGCGTCGCTTTGATCACTCCGCGATTTTTCTGCTGATCGCCGGAACTTACACGCCGTTCACCCTGGTCAGCCTGCGCGGCGCACTGGGATGGACGATGTTTGTCGCCGTGTGGGCGGCGGCGCTGCACGGCATCTGGCGCGCCTGGCGACGCAGGGACGACCGGCCGCAATCAGCGCTGCCCTATGCCGTCATGGGCTGGCTGGGTCTGATCGCCGTCGTGCCGCTGTCGCAGGCGCTCGGCACAACCGGCATGCTCTGGCTCGCTCTCGGCGGGCTGCTCTACACGGCCGGCATCGTCTTCTACGTCAACGACGAACGCTGGCGGCATGCGCACGGCGTGTGGCACCTGTTCGTCATCGGCGGCAGCGCCAGCCATTTCACCGCCGTGCTGTTCTTCGTGTGACGTTGTTCAGCGGCGGAGGTACTTCGACGCTGGCCGCATGATGAGCTTCAGGGATTCGAAGTGAAATTGATTTGGCACGGCGTCGAGACGCGCTGACGATTGGACGCCATTGAATTGAGCGTCCCGTGGAACGTGAACGAGGGACACCGTCTCTCGTTCACAAATTCATCCGTCAAAACGTCCCGGCAATTGCAGATCAATGTCAGCTGCACTGCCCCGTATACCCACACGCCGTACAAAACTCGCACCCATCGCGCTTGATCATCGCGGCCGCGTGACAGCTCGGGCAGACCTTGCCCTTGATCGGCGCGGTTTCGTTCTCGATCACCTTCACCGCGTCGGGCAATGCGAGGATGCCGGCGTTCTGGATCGCACGGCCCTCGTCGTCGAGGATACCGAGCACCTTGTAGCGATGCAGCAGCAGGGTTGCGATATAGGCGACCGTGCTCGGGTACAGGGTTGACTTTTCCTCGCCCGGCACCGGCGCCCAGAACTCGCCGTTCTGCTCGCCGAAGTTGAGCAGCTTCTTGAGCTTGAGCCCGATCCAGTTCGGGTCCATCACGCGCATGTCGAGCGAGATCAGCTTGCACAGGCCGTCGAGCACCTTGGGATACTCGCCGGCGAGCCAGATCGAATAGGGGCGGCGGCTGGCGTCGGGCAGCTGCAGTTCCTTCACGCCGAGCACGAAGTCGTCGCCCGTGTTGGCGTTGTTCACGTCCACCGTCCAGCTCATCGTGCCGCGCGGTCCGGCCTTCGGCTCCTTCTTGCTGAAGAGCGCATTCATCATCGGCGTGGGCATCGGCAGCAGCTGCTGCTCGAGGTCGCGGAACACGCCCAGTTGCTCGCAACGCCAGCGCACAATGTTGGCAAACGCGGCGACCACGCCGTTCTGCCATTTGAGCTCGCCGGTCGGCGGCATTGGCAGCATGAAACCCTGTTCGTCGCGCGCCTTGGCCAGCGCTTCGAGCTTCAGTTTCAGCCACGCGCGGTCTTCGCTGCGCATGTCCATCGACAGCGCTTTCGCGATCGCGCCGAGGCCGCGCGGCTGTTCGGCACCGTTGACCCACACCTCGAACGGCATCGGCTGGCCGCCGTTGTTGTCGACCTGGCCGATAAAGATCGCAAATTTCTCGTTGCGACCCGGAATCTCGACCATGTAGGTCCACGCGAGATTGCCTTCCGCCAGATCCGGGCGGCTCGGCCACTTGAGGCTCGCGAGCGCCGGCTGCGGTGCGGAGTCGAGCCGCACGCGGCGATCCGGATCGTCCTTCAGGTCCTGCGGCTCGCGCGTGGCGGCCTCCTTCTTCACTTCGAGCACGGAACCGATCACGTTGTTGGGGCGGTAGGTGGTGATGCCTTTGAGCCCCGCCCGCCACGCCTCGAGGTACAGATTCTTGAAGTCCTCGAACGGATAATCCTCCGGCACGTTCACCGTCTTGCTGACCGCCGCATCGATGTAAGGCTGTACGGCCGCAATGATCTTCATGTGGTCGATGGCGCCCATCTCGAGAGCGTGCACGAACGACGGCGGCAGGTGATGCTCGTCGCCTCCGAGGTGCCGGTACATGCGGTACGCGTAGTCCTCGACCGCGTATTCCTGCTTGCTGCCGTCGGGCATCCTCTTCTTGCGGATGTAGGTCCACGAGAACGTCGGCTCGATGCCGCCCGAGGCGTTGCCAGCGAACGCGAGTGAGATTGTGCCGGTCGGTGCGATCGACAGCAGGTGCGAATTGCGGATGCCATGGATGCGAATCTGCGCTTTCAGTTCCTCCGGCAGGCGCGACGCACAATGCGGCTTGGCGAGGAACTGTTCGGCATCGAAAAGCGGGAACTTGCCCTTCTCGCGCGCAAGTTCCATCGATGCTTCGTACGACGCGTCGCGCATCGCGCGCGCAATGTCGCTTGCCGTCCGGCGCCCCGCTTCGGAGTCGTAGCGCAAGTTGATCATCGTCAGCGTGTTGCCGAGCCCGGTGAAGCCCAGGCCCACGCGGCGCTTGTTCATCGCCTCGCGATGCTGCTCCGGCAGCGGCCACAGCGTCGCATCGAGCACGTTATCGAGTGCGCGGATCGAGACCTTCACCACTTCGCGAAACTTCGCGAAATCGAATGAGGCGGTGTCGCTGAACGGATCGCGCACGAACCGCGTCAGGTTGATCGAGCCGAGGCAGCAGCAGCCGAAGGGCGGCAAAGGCTGTTCGCCGCATTGCCCCGTCACGAGGCCGTTGAAGATCACGGCGTTGCCGTCGGGCTGCGTGGTGTCGTACACCGCCTCGCGACCGGCATGCGTGATAGACGCGATGCGCGAGGCAAAGCGCTGCGTCTCGCGCACCGCCTTGTCCGTGGCCCACGCCGCATACTTCGCATTCTTCGCTGCGCCGGGAAACCCGATTTCACGCATGAAGCGCTCGCGCGACTCACCGTCGATGATCAGTTCGTAGTCGGCCTGACACGCGTACCCGCGCCTGCTGCCGCGCCCATCGGGCCGCCAGCGCACGCCGGCGTCGCGTCGCTTGTGAATGCGGCAGAGCACACCAAAATTCGCCAGCAGTTGCTGCACGTCTTTCAGCAGGCCTTCGTGGCTGGAGGCGAGCCGGATCGAACAGCTTTGCCGGCTCTCGGAAACGTTGACCGTTGCGTCAGTCTGAAAGAGGCCGCGCAGGTAAGCACGTACGCACGCCTCCGTGCCGCGCCAGATCACTTCCGGCACGCTGTGTTTGGTCTTCGCGGTGAAGCCGTGGTGTTCCAGTGCACGCGCCAGCAGCACGGAGCGGATGAATGCGTGATTGCGTGCCGGCACCGTGACGGACGCCACATCGCAGGTGCGCGGGTTGGCCGCCAACCCGGCGCTCATGGCGTTGACGTAACCGGCGACTGTCGGAGCAAGTTCGCGATCGCTGCCGCAGAAATTCAAGATCGCTGCCTGCTCGCCCTGGCCGCGATTGGCGCAATGCCCGTCGCCGGTGATGAGCCCCATCAGCAGGCCGAGTTCTTCGCTGCCCTCTGTGCCGAACTGCCCCTTGCCCGATTGCACGAGCAGTTCGTCGCCCGGCTTCAGGTCGCGCAGCTTGAGCTTGCCGCGCGTGGTGTAGAAATCATGCCACTCGGTCGCCTTGATCTCATAGCCGGCTTCGGTGATCACGCGATAGACATCGGCCGACGCGGCGGTCAGGAATGGGGCTACGGCGGCACGTACCGTCGTTCCGCGCTCCACCGGTGCCGCAAGTGAACGCCGATCGACCGTCGCTTTCAACGCTGCACCGCGTGCCACCAGTTCACCGATCGGCACCATCCCGAACTGCGTGTGCAGCCGCGTGTCCGCCGTCACGCACGGGTTGGTCGCCGCCACCGTCTCGCAGTACGACAGATTGTTGTCCTGGTTGATCCGGTCGATGAAGACCACACCTGGTTCAGCGTGGTTGTAGGTCGACTGCATGATCTGGTCGAACAGTTCGCGCGCGCGCGCCCTGCGGTAGACCCACGCTCCATCGGCGCGCTGGTAGGCGCTGTCCTTGTCGAACGGCTCGGCCGCGTGCCAAAGTTCGATCTCTTCGTCGGCATCGACCGCGCGCATGAACGAGTCCGTGACCGCGACCGACATGTTGAAGTTCGACAGCGATCCGTCGCGCTTGGCGTGGATGAAGTCCTCGATGTCAGGATGGTCGCAGCGCATCATTCCCATCTGCGCGCCGCGCCGGCTGCCGGCGGACTCGAGCGTCTCGCAGCTCTTGTCGAACACGCGCATGTAGGACAGCGGTCCGCTGGCGCGCGAGTGCGTGCCCTTGACCAGCGCGCCGCGCGGGCGGATGCGCGAGAAGTCGTAACCGACGCCGCCGCCGCGACGCATGGTCTCGGCGGCCTGATTCAGCGCGTGATAGATCGATGGCACGCCGTCGCCGTTGACGCCGCTGATGGCGTCGCCCACCGGCTGCACGAAACAGTTGATCAGCGTCGCCGCGATTTCGGTGCCCGCGGCCGAATTGACGCGGCCGCCGGGGATGAAACCGTCCACCATCGCCTCGTAGTAGCGGCGCTCCCACTCGGTGCGCAACTCGGTCTTTTCGACCGCTGCCAGCCCGCGGGCGACACGGCGGCGCACGTCGTCGACGGTCTTCTCATCGCCCTTCGCGTATTTCTCGAGCAGCACGTCGATCGAGATCGGCTGCTCTTCAAGCAGCAGTTGGGCCTTGTCCAGCTTCATGCAGGAGACTCCCGTCTTCGCTGTCCGTGCGGTTGCGGGCAGCGTTTGATTCAAATTCGGAGCGGCTCAGTATAGGAACTTCTGCGCCGGCGTGCAGAAAAAATTTGCCGATGGCGGACTTTTTGATCTGCGCTAAGACCACAATATATTGCGCCGATGTCGCTCGATAACGCAGCATCTAGCGCATGTCGCGGTGTCCGGCCCCGCAGGCGCGTCCTCCTATACTGACCGTCACGGAGGTCTTGGCGATGAACCTGCAGCAGTTTCGCTTCTTGCGCGAAGCCGCGCGTCAGAAGTTCAACATCACCGCGGCGGCGCGCGCACTGCACACGTCGCAGCCGGGCATCTCAAAAGCGATCATCGAGCTCGAAGGCGAGCTCGGCGTGCCGATCTTCGCACGCCAGGGCAAGCGGATTCTCGGACTGACGCCCCCTGGTCAGCAGATCCTTCTGGCGGCCGAGGCGATCATGCTGGAGGTCGACAACCTGAAGAAGCTGGCGCGTGACTATGCCGGGGCGCCATCGGGCACGCTGCGGCTGGCGACCACGCACACGCAGGCGCGCTATGTGCTCCCGTCCGTAGTGCAGCAGTTCGCGCGCAAGTATCCGCAGGTGCGGCTGAAACTGTTGCAAGGCAATCCTCCGCAGATCGCGCAGATGCTGGTCAACGGTCAGGCCGACATCGGCATCGCCACCGAGTCGCTGGCCGAGACGCCGGGGCTCGCATGCATAGACATCTATGAATGGACGCATGTCGCTGTCGTGCCGCCCGGACATCCGCTGGCAAAGATGCAGACCACGCCCGGCAAGCTGACGCTGAAGGACCTGGCACGCAATCCGATCGTCACCTACGAGGCGCATTTCTCGGGCCGCACCAAGATCGATCATGCCTTCGCCGAGGCCGGGATCGAGCCCGCGATCGTGCTCGAGGCGATCGACGCCGACGTGATCAAGACCTATGTCAGCACCGGCATGGGCGTGGGCATCATCGCCGGCGTGGCGGTGGATCCCGCCAGCGAGCCGCTGATCGTATTGCCGTGCGGCCACCTGTTCGGCAAGAACCTGACAAAGCTCGCGGTAAAGCAGGGCACGTATCTGCGCGGCTTCGTGTATTCATTCATCGAACTGCTCGTGCCGGGATGGGACAAGCGCCGCCTCGAAGAGGCGTTCGGCCAGTGAGTTCAATCGTCGCGCCCTACGGCGCATGGGATTCGCCGATCAGCGCGGCGCAGGCAGGGGCCGGTGCCAATTCGCTCACCCATGCGACCGGCCAGTCGGGATGCCTTTTCTGGGTCGAAGGCCGGCCGGCCGAACAGGGGCGCAGTGTCATCATGATGCAGACGCGCGACGGCGCGGTCGTCGAAGTGACGCCGCGGCAGTTCAACGTGCGCACGCTTGTCCATGAGTACGGGGGGCTGCCGCATGCACACGTCGGCGCCGGACTCGCGTTCAGCAACTTCGACGATCAGTTGCTTTATCTGCAGGATGGCAAGAGCGCAGCGCGGCCGTTGACCTTGCCGGGTCATCGCTACGCTGATGGCCACGGCACGGCCGACGGTCGGCTCTACTGCGTGCGCGAGGACCACACCGGCGAAGGCGAGGCTAGGAACACGATCGTCGCGATCGATGCGTCCGCACCGATGCCAGGCACGGGCCAGGTGCTGTTCGATGCGGCCGACTTCGTCGCCTATCCGCGCGCGAGCGAGGACGGCCGGCAACTCGCCTTCATCAGCTGGGATCACCCGAACATGCCCTTCAACGCGACCCGGCTCCACGTCGGTGCGATCGGTCGCGACGGGTTGCGCGGACTGCGCGTGATCGCCGGCGCGGGTGGCCATGAATCGGTGCTGGAGCCGCAATGGGACCGCGACGGCCGCCTCTATTTTCTCTCGGATCGCAGCGGATTCTGGAATCTGTATCGGTTCAGTGAGGGGCAAATCGATGCGGTGACGTCGTTTGATGCCGACCTGGGTGGGCCGCTGTGGACGCTCGGTGCATCAACCTATGCGCTCACCGGCGACGGCCGCGCGCTCGTGCGCGTATGCAGGAACGCGATCGATCAGCTGGTGCTGATCGATCTGCGCTCGCGCCGTGTCACGCCACTGGACTTGCCATTTTCGAGTTTCAACTCGATCGGCATTCGTGATGCCGGCACGGGGTATGCGATCGCCGCCTCCGGTACGGACCTGCCAGCGCTGATCACGATCGATCTCGCGGGCGGCGCGTACCGGGTGATTCGCCGCGCGGGCACGGCCGACCTGGCGGATGAGTACATCTCGCATCCCGAGCCGGTCGAGTTCCCAACGCGGCCGGGGCCTGACGGCGCGCCGCGCGCCGCGCACGCCTTTCTGCTTCTGCCGCGCAATCCGCGCTTTCGCGCGCCAGCGGGCGACAAGCCGCCATTGATCGTGCTGCTGCATGGCGGGCCGACGGCGCATTCGTCGCCGGCGTTCGCCATCAGCACGCAGTTCTGGACCACGCGCGGTTTCGCGGTCGCGAGCGTCAACTACGGCGGTTCGAGCGGCTTCGGCCGCGCGTACCGCGAGCGGTTGCTCGGCCAGTGGGGCGTAGTCGATCTGCAGGATGCAGTGGCCGCGGTCGACTTCCTCGTGGCCGGCGATCGCGTCGATGCACGGCGCGTTGCGGTCCGTGGGGGCAGCGCCGGCGGATTCACGGTGTTGTGCGCCCTGGCGTTCACCGATCGCTTCAACGCCGGCATCAATTACTTCGGCGTGGCCGACGCCGAAGCGCTCGCGCACGAGACGCACAAATTCGAAAGCCGCTACTGCGACAGCCTGATCGCGCCTCTTCCGCAGGGTCGCGACATCTATCTCGCGCGCAGTCCGATCCACCATCTCGACGGCTTCCGTACCCCGCTGATCACGTTTCAGGGTGCCGGGGATTGCGCAGTGCCGCCGGCGCAGAGTCGCACCATCGTCGCCGCGCTGCGCGCCAGGGGTGTGCCGGTCGCGTACCTCGAGTTCCCGGGCGAGCAGCACGGCTTTCGCGATGCGCGCAATATCGCGCGCGCACTCGAAGCCGAGCTGTATTTCCTGGGTCGCGTGCTCGGATTTGATCCCGCCGGCGACATCGCGCCGGTCCCGATCGACAACCTGTAGCAGTTGGGATCGGCGGACTAGACTTGTCGCCAACCGATCATGAGGGCCACGCCATGAACGCGACGTCTTCCAGTCCCGTACCGATCCACGGCCTGCACCACTTTGCCTACCGCTGCAAGGACGCCGAGGAAACGCGGCACTTCTACGAGGACATCCTCGGCCTGCCGCTGTGGCACATCATTCAAAGCGACTACGTGCCGAGCACGGGTGAGTTCTGCCCTTACACGCACATCTTCTTCCGCATGACCGACGGTTCGTGCGTGGCGTTCTTCGACCTCGGCGACGATATCGGCAGCGCGCCGTCACCGAATACGCCCGAATGGGTCAATCACCTGGCGCTGCGCGTCGACACGGTCGGTGAACTCGAGGCGACCAAGGCGCGACTGGAGGCGCACGGGGTGGACGTGATCGGCGTCACCGATCATCACATCTTCAAGTCGATCTACTTCTTCGACCCGAACGGTATCCGGCTCGAGCTGACGGCGCAGCTCGCCTCCGCGATGCAGATGCTCGAAGAGAGCAAGACCGCGCACGCGCGCCTGGACGAGTGGACGCGGCGCAAGAACGACTGGCGCCGCCAGCGCGCAGCGGGGAAGGGCCCAGCCGTACTCAAGCCGCAACAGAACGACCGGCCCGAGGTGGCACAGCGTGCCAGGCAGCGATAGTTCGATGAGGCCGAGCTGCGAGCCCTCTCGCCCGGCTCCTCTCCCGCATAGCGGGACCGGGGAGTTTCGCGGCGCGCGCCTTCGGCGTGCGCCAGGCGCGGAGTGAAGGTTTGCATCGTCGGCGCCGGATCGATCGGCGCCGTGCTCGGCGCCAAGCTCGCCGCCGTGGGGCACGAGGTGTGCCTGATTGCGCGCGGCGCGCATCTTGAGGCGATCCGCCGCGACGGCCTGAAGCTCGTCGACCATGTCGATCAACGATCGGGCACGTTTGCGCTTGCCGCAAGCAACGACCCCGCGGACTTCGACGTTCAGGACCTGGTCGTGATCGGTCTGAAGGCGCATTCGATCGGGGCAATGCTGCCGCGCATGCAGTCGCTGATCGGTGCGCATACGGCCGTGGTGCCCGCCATCAACGGCCTGCCGTGGTGGTACTTCTTCCGGGCGGGCGGTTCGCTTGACGGCATGCGCGTGCACGCGCTCGACCCGGACGGCACGATGTTCGCCGCGCTCGACTGCGCGCACATTCTGGGTTGCGTCGTGCACGTCGCTGCCGAAGTGCGCGCACCGGGCGAAGTGCATCACACGGGTGGGCGGCGGCTGATCCTCGGCGAACCCGACAACTCGCTTTCGGCGCGGCTCGACGCCGTATGTGCAGCGCTGAACGTGGCCGGGTTCGAAGCGAAAGCATCGAGCAACATTCGGCTCGATGTCTGGATCAAGCTGCTCGGCAACCTCTCGTTCAATCCGGTCGCGGCACTGACTGGCTATCTCATGAATCAGATCTGTGCCGATGAGGACGTGCTGGACGTGATCCGTGCCGTGATGCGGGAAGGCATGGCAGTTTCGGAACACTATGGCTACCGGATGCCGATGACGATCGAGCAGCGGATCGATATCGCGCGGCAGTTGGGCGCTGCGAAGATCTCGATGTTGCAGGACCTCGAGCAGCGCCGGCCGCTGGAGTTGGCCGGGGTGGTCGGCGCGGTGATCGAGCTCGCGGAACGGGCCGACATCGCCGTGCCAGTCACGAGGATCGTCCACGCGCTCGCCCTGGCGCGTACGCGCGCGCTCGGAATTGCATGATCGCTTGACTACCCGCCGCGACTGGCTACGCTTCACGCGCCGCTCGCCACTGCCCACGCGCGACGGCCTTTCAGATGCCCGACGACCCGATCACCGCGCCCTTGACCCGCACCGCGACCGCGGTGAGAGACGGCGCCTACGAGCTGCCGGTCTATCCGTTCGTCGAGCCGGCCGAGCTGAAGGGCAAGCTCGGTCGCCATCCGGTCGTCATCATTGGCGCTGGGCTCGCGGGACTGACGGCGGCCTGCGACTTTGCACTGCGCGGTATTCCCGCCGTGGTGATCGATGAAGACGACACCGTCGGCGTGCGCGGCTTCTCCAGCCGCGGCATCTGCTATGCGCAGAAGAGCCTGGAGATCTTTCGCCGCCTTGGCATCTACGAACGCATGCTCGCCAAGGGCGTGCAGTGGTCGGTCGGCCGCACTTTTGCCGGCAACGACGAGGTGTACTCGTTCGACCTGAAGAAGGCGCGCACGCACGACGTGTCGACGCAGCCGCCCTTCATCAACCTGCAGCAGTTCTACCTCGAGTGGTATCTGGTCGATCGCATCTACGAACTCGGCGTGGTCGAGCTGCGCTGGAAGAACAAGCTGGTGGACCTGATCCAGTCGAACGATCATGTGCGGCTGATGGTCGATACGCCCGCGGGGCGATACGAGACGCAGGCGCAATGGGTGCTCGACTGCAGTGGCAGCCACAGCCCGGTGCCGCGCATGCTGGGGGTGGGCGCGGAAACGAGCCGCATCCTCGATCGGTGGTGCATCTCGGACGTGCGTTTCAGGGACGTCGCGCCGCCCGAGCGCTGGACCTGGGTCGAAGCGCCGTTCAACGAAAACCGCGCAGTGTGGCAACACCTGATGGCGGACAACGTGTGGCGGCTCGACTACCAGATGGCGCCCGATGCCGATCCCGACGCGACCGCGCGACCGGAACTGGTCGACGATCGGCTGCGCCGGCAGTTCGGCGCCAAGGTGGAGTACGAGCTCGTGTGGGTCGGTCCGTACGCGTATCGCAGCCAGTACCTCGACGCCTTCCGCGCCGGACGCGTTCTTTTTCTTGGCGATGCCGCGCATGTGATGAGCCCGTTCGGCGCGCGCGGCGGCAATAGTGGCATCCAGGACGCGGACAACCTGGTGTGGAAGCTCGCGCTCGTGCTCGAAGGCCGCGCGCCGGAGCGCCTGCTCGACAGCTACAACGCCGAGCGGCGCTTTGCGGCGCTCGACAACATCCGCATCACGAGCCGCACCGCGCGCTTTCTGTCGCCGCCGACGAAAACCGAGCGCCTGCTGCGCGACGCGGTGCTCTCGCTGGCACGCGAATACGCGTTCGCGCGCGCCTTCGTCAATACCGGGCGCCTGTCTTCGCCGACCCGCTACGTCGATTCACCGCTGAACGTCGGTTCGGGCGGCGGCGGGCACGTGCAGAACGTCGCGCTGGTGTTGCCGGACGGCTCGCGTGGCGATTTGATTGGGCTGCTGATGCAGGCCGACCACGCATTGCTCGGATTGGTCTTCGGCGAGCTCGAGGCCTTGCGCGCCCAGGATCTCGACGCCTTGCAGGAGCGCTATCCGGTCCGCTTCTTCTGCGTGCGTGCCGACGAGGGCAGCACCTGCACCTTTCCCACCATCATCGATGCCGAGGGTCGTCTGACCGGCCAGATCGGCGCTGGCGGCAGCGACGTTGCGATCGTGCGGCCCGATCTGCATCTGGCTGGGCTGATCGGCGATGGCTCGGCCGGCGATGTCGAACGCGCACTGCGAACCGTACTGGGGATCCAATGAAGAGCGAACTCAGTTTGAAGCATCCGGACGCGTTCTATGAAGCGTGGCTCGATGCGCATCGCGGCCTGGCCGATCACCAGAGCGCGCTTCTCAATGCGCGCCTGGTGCTGTTGCTTGCCAACCAGATCGGCGACGAGCGGGTACTGGCCGACTGCGTGAACGCGGCGGCGAAGCCGTTTCCCGGCCGCCGCACCGACGCATGACGCATCGCCCGGTTCCGGTGCTGCGCGTGGCGCGACCCACCAACGACCTCGCGCGCCTGCGGCGCTTCTACTGCGAGGGCCTGGGTTTCGACGTGCTCGGTGAGTTCGAGGATCACAGCGGCCTCGACGGTCTGATCGTCGGGCATCCCCATGCGCCGTATCACCTGGAGTTTGTGCGCGAGCGGGGCGCGACGGCGCCCGATGCACCGAGCGACGAACATCTGCTGGTGCTGTATCTGCCGGACGCCCGGCAATGGCATGAAGCCGTCGCGCGAATTGAGGCGGCGGGCTTTCCGACAGCGCGCCCGCATAACCCGTACTGGTCGCGCAGCGGTGCATGCTTCCGTGATCCCGACGGCTATCACGTCATTCTGCAAAACGGGGAATGGAGCAACTAGCGCGTTAGAAGCGGAAACCGAGCCTGGCACCAAACGTGGTCGTGCCGCCGGTGATGTCGAGCGGCTCGGCGGGGATCAGAGCCTTGTATGCCAGCGCGGCACCGAGGTCTTCGGATAGCTGGCGGAATTCGCTTTGGGTAAGCTGCCCCAATGAGTCGATGTCCGCGGCGAAGAACGAAGTACAAGATGCGGCCGCACAACCGGTGACAAGGAATCGTTTTATCGGACCGCTCCCTTGTCTGCGTGGAAGCAGTATGTCGCGCGCTTACGCGCATTCGGCCGTGCCGCTTCGCGCGATCAGGCGAAGCTCAGCGATGGAGGCCGCGACGATGAATCAGGTCGAGTGCCGCGTCGAATAATGGGCTCGCGGGATTGGCGAGCTCGTCGCACACAGTCAGGTGATTCGTGTCCGCGACCGCGATGTGGCGCACGAAATTTCCGCGCCACGCCGTGGCGAGCAGTTCCGACTGGCGCCTGAATTCGTTCGATTCAAGGGCCCCGGCAGCGGTGATCAGTGGTGCCGCGGTGGCGGCCGGCATCCGTGCCGGCGACAGCTTATGCGCGCGCGCGAGGTTGAGCTGCAGGTCGGCGTTGACGAACGGCGCATAGATCAGCGGCTCGAGATCAAAGATCCCACTGATCGGCAGTCCGCCCTTGACGAGATCGGGCGGCAGATCGGCCGCGAACGACGGCCACAATGCCGCCATCATCATCGCGGTCAGGTGCCCGCCGGCCGAGTGGCCCGCCACGAAGATGCGATTCGGATCGAAGCCGTAGCCATCGGCACCGCGATAAAGCCACGCCAGCGCGCGCAATGATTGTCGCACCATCTCTTCGATCGGAGTTCGTGGTGCAAGCCCATAGTTGAGCAGCGCAACCGACACGCCGTGATTGACGAAGGGCGGCGCAATCCAAGAAAAGTCCGACTTGTCGAGCGAGCGCCAATAGCCGCCGTGAATGAACACCAGCAGCGGCACGCCGTCGCTGCGCGCGGGAAACAGATCCAGCCGTTCGCTGCCGATGTCGCCGTATTGAAGATCGAGCAGGCACGCGCGCAGCCGGCGCGTCGCCGCCGCCTGCTCAGCCCAGCGCGCAAAGATCTGCGGATGATCGGGAATCGCGGCGCGCGCGTTGTACTCGCGCTCGCAGAAGTCGACGGTGTAGTTCATGGGCTATGTCTGCCATCTCGATGCATTCAGTCTATTCCGGTCCATCGCCTTGAGACGCGCTGTGCCCGCGACGTATAATGCGCGCCTCGCCGAGCGGTTGAAGCACCGCGCGGCGGCGAACTTTGGGGACGTAGCTCAGCTGGGAGAGCGTCGCGTTCGCAATGCGAAGGTCGAGGGTTCGATCCCCTTCGTCTCCACCAAAACATCAGGCACTTGCAGCACAAATCGACGGACCCGAAAGGGTCCGTTGTCTTTCGTAAGTCCATATTGAGTCCATCGAACTCTGTCGTCTGCCGGCTGTGCCCCATGTCGCCTACCCAACCAAACAAAAGGAGCGGCCGCGTTTTCGCGACCGCTCTCCGTGATGCTCAGGCCTTCGTGACGGCGCTCAGGCGGGCTTCTTGGCGTGCTGGTAGTCGGAAGGGCGCGGGGTCAATACCCTTGGCCTCGATGAGCCGTTTGTAGTCGGTACCGCCCGCCCGCCAGAAGCGCGTCACGCTGACACCGAAGCCCGCCTCGCTCGGGTGGGTAGCGAGGCCGATCAGCGTTTCCTTCGCCGCGTCGAGCCGCTGGGCGGTCGCCTCGGCCTCGCGCTTGAGCTGCAGAAATTCCTGCACTGCAAGCCGCCAAGCCGCGTCGTCCCGCTGCACCTTGTCACGCTTCGACAGCGGTGGCGGTGTCTCAGTGGAGATGCCCATAGCCCGCCTTCTTCGCCCCAGCGAGCCATTCCCAGCACTCGTCCGCTGATCGTTGCTGTACCTTTGACCAGAATCGGGTGAGCAGCGCCGCCGCCTGCGCGTCGAGTACCTGGTCGGAGACCTCCGCGTTGATTTCAGGTTGTCCTTGGCTGGGGCGTGCGAACTCCGCCGTTGCGAAAGAGATATCCGGCGCGTGATCGGCCCCTTTGGTGAACTGAGTTTCGGTTTGTGGTTGAGGTAAGTCTTTGGGCAAAGAAATGCCCGACGCGTTGGCGCAGGGCGCCGCGTTCATGGATTGCATACAGGGTTGCCCCTTCTATATTGCTTGCGTACCGGGCAGGTCACTCGACGGCTCGGCCGGTGGTGTTCATGCCAACCCGCGTCGCCAGCAGTGGGCCGGCATGGCGCCGGGCCGTCGATCAGTGAGCTGGCTGAGGCTTCAGTCCCGGCCGTACCTTGGTTGGCTCAGGGAAGCCTTGTCAAATTTCCTTCTCGGTCTTCAGCGCCTGCATTACCTGCGGGGCGCCCGAGTGTCGTTCCGGAAGGATGGGCCGAGAGTCCCGCCCAATGGGGGCTGCCGGCCGTGGTCCCGCGGGTGTCGTCGTGCATGACCACGCGCGGGGATGAGGTTATTTAAGGGCTATCCATCTAGCTGCACACGACCAGGGAGCGACTGAGGGGGCCATCGTCGGGGCTGGTTGTCTCGAATGTTGGCGTACGTTACGGGGCTTGCGACGGCGGCTTGCTGAATCAGGCGATAGAACAGCATCCCGCGGGAACGCGAGGTACGGCGGTTGAAGCGGAAGCTGAATTCGTCGAGGTAGTAGTCCACATGGGGCAGATGGACAGCGCCGTGATGCGTGCCAAGCAGCCAGCGTTTGAGCAGCGAGGCGAGTCGGTGCACGCCGGGCAGCAGCTTGTGAGCCGGCGTTTTGCCTCTGAGGATGACGCGGGGATCATGGGCGAAGCCAGCCTCTTGCAGGGGGTAGTAGATCGGCGAACCGTCGGTGCGCAGTGTGGCGTCTGGCGCAACGTGTTCACGCACGAACGGCACGATTGCATCCTTGGTCGGCCCCTCGATGCGGCGCAACCGAACGCAGCCGAATCCCTTCGGTTGGCGCACCTCGACTGCCACGGCGACCGTGACCAAGTGGCTTGTGCCGCCGCGGGGTTTTCCTTTGGCAGCCTGGCGCCGGCCGGCGGTTCGGCCCTTAAGCGTCAGGAACGTCTCGTCGACCTCGACCGTGCCGCGCAGCAGGTCGCGGTCTGGCCGAACCATGGCCCGCCGGAATCGGTGCAACATGGCCCACGCAGTCTGGTAGCTGTTCAGGCCAAGCACGCGCTGCAGCCCAAGGCGCTGACGCCTTGCTTCTGGCTGGTGAGGTACCACGCTGCAGCGAACCACACGCGAAGTGGCGTGCGGGTCTTGTCGAAAATGGTGTCCGCCGTCACGCTACTCTGGTGGCGGCACGCCCGGCAGATCAGTCGGCCCCGGGTCGCGCGTCCGGGCAAGTCCACCTCTGCGCAGGCCGGGCAGCAAAATCCGGTGGGCCACCTCTGTTGTTCCAGGTACGCTGCGCACGCTTCGTCGCTCGCAAACCAGTCCTGGAACTCGTTCCACGTTCGCGGATAGTCTTGACCTGCAATGGGCTTGATCTCGTCCACTCGTCCATTGTCGACGCCGTGGAGCTAAATGGAGAGCCCTTAACTACTTGCAGTGCTGCAAATTTTGTCAAGTGGGTGGTCCGGAGTTGGATGAAACGGCCCGTTGTTGCTCGGAAGAACCACAATTGCCGCAGCCTACGCCGCCTCGGCGATTGTCATCGATGCGATTCATCGGCGAGATGAGGCGTCACTTAGCAAGGGATCATTGGAATAAAGCTTCAGAGCGAATGAGCGTTCACCTGGAAGCCCGCGTCGACAATAAATGACAAAACAAAGATTGCGCTGATCTGTGCGACGGCACTATTAGACTGGGTGCGAGTGATCCTAAGCGCCCGCGGCGATCGCCGCTTTCCGACGCCCGATTTCGAAAACGCTCTTAGCGCCCGCAGACATAAATTTGACCGGAACGCGAAACATCCGACTTCATCGATGAACCAGCACGCATCTCCGAAGCCCTCGCAACCCGTTCAAGGCGCAGCGGTTGGTTTGCCTCTGCCGCAGGTGCTCGAGCAGGCCATCAATGCCTATACGAGCGGCGCACTGGATCGAGCAGAAGCGCTATGTCGGACTCTCCTGCAGTCCGAGCCCAATCATGCCGAAGCGCTTCATCTGCTGGGTGTCATCAACGGGCAAACCAACCGTGCCGACGAAGCCGTTGTGTTGCTTTCAAGAAGTCTGCAGAGCAATCGGGATGATCCGTACGTACTTTGCGATCTCGGAGAGGTTCTGAGAATCCTGGGACGGCCCGCGGAGGCACTGGTACACCTGGATCGAGTGATTTCTCTTGAGCCGGCAAACGCCGCGGCATTGAACAATCGCGGCCTCGCGCTGCATGCCCTCAAGCGCCTCAATGAGGCACTCGAGAGTTACCGGCGGGTCACTGAAGTCATGCCCAAGTTCGCCGAAGCCTGGAACAACTGCGGGCGAGCGCTCGCCGATCTGGGTCGCTTTCCCGAAGCGCTCGAGTGCATTGACCGGGCGATACAGTTGGATCAGGGCTACGCGCAAGCTCATCTGCAACGCGGCAACGTGCTGACAGAGATGAAGCGCAGCGTTGAAGCGGTGCAAAGTTACGACAGGGCGCTTGCGCTCGATCCAATGCTCGTTGAGGCCCATAACAACCGCGGCATCGTGTTGTTTGAGATGGGGCGGCGGGAAGAAGCACTCGAGGCTAGCGAACGCGCAATTGCGCTCAGACCGGACTTCGCGGAGGCATTCAACAACCGGGGCAATGTCCTGCGTGCCCTGAGACGTCACTCGGATGCCCTGGAAAGCTACGACCGTGCCATAGGGCTCAGACCGGACTTCGACGCGGCTTTCAACAATCGCGGCAGCACGCTGCGTGATATGGGACGCCTGACGGACGCGTTGGATAGCTATGACAAGGCGATCCGCATAAGGCCGGGCAACGCCCACGCCTTCAACAACCGGGGCGCAGTGCTGCAGAGTCTGAATCGGTATGCAGAGGCTGTCGCCAGCTACGAAAAGGCGATCGCGCTCATGCCCGAGCATGCCGAGGCCCACAACAACCGCGGCCTCGCGCTCGCACGCTTGCGGCGAAACGCAGAGGCACTGGAGAGCTTTCGACGCGCGATCACGCTCAATCCGAAGCTCGATCTTCTGCCCGGGAACCTTCTGTTCGCGCAGTTGGCTCTTTGCGACTGGAGTGAAATCGATGCGCGTCTCAGGGAGCTTGAGGAAAGGATCTGGCGCGGCGAAAACGTCTCACCGCCCTATGCAATCCTTGCGTTGACGAGTTCTCCAGCGCTCCAACGAAAGGTTGCAGAAAACCACATAGCCAAGAGCTTTCCATTGAATCGGGAACTGGGCGCCATCACGAGGGGCGGCCGGGAGAAGAAGATCCGGATCGGCTACTTCTCGGCCGACTTTCGCAATCATGTGACGAGCTATCTGACGGTCGGTCTATTTGAAACACATGACAAGTCGAGGTTCGAACTCACCGGTTTCTATTTTGGCCCCGATGTTCATGACAGTATGCGAAGCCGCGTGTCGGCTGCGTTCGATCGATTCATCGATGTCCGCACCAGATCGGAACGTGAGATCGCCCAGTTGTCCAGAGATCTGAAGATCGACATCGCTGTGGACCTGATGGGATTTACCGATGACGCCCGGACGGGGATCTTTGCCTTTCGGGCCGCACCGGTACAGGTCATTTACCTCGGCTATCCAGGCACCATGGGCGCCGAATACATCGACTATGTCATAGCCGACAAGATACTGATCCCCGAAGCCAACAGGCAGCATTTCTCGGAGAAGATCGTATTCATGCCGCATAGCGTCCAGCCTAATGACCGAAAACGTCAGGTATCTGACAGAGTATTCAAGCGCAGCGAACTGGGTTTGCCCCCCTCAGGTTTTGTCTTCTGCTGTTTTCATAGCAGCTACAAGATCAGGCGGAACACGTTTGACGTCTGGATGCGGATCCTGAAGAGGGTTCGAGGCAGCGTGCTGTGGCTTCGCGAAGACTCCGCCGACACGGCCGCGAATCTAAGGAAGGAAGCCGAGCGCAACGGCGTCCCGGCGGAGCGACTGATCTTCGCGCCGCGATTCGACTTTCCCGAACATCTTGCAAGACTTCGGCACGCGGACCTGTTTCTCGACACGTACCCCTTCAATGCCCACACCACGGCGAGCGAGGCGCTGTGGGCCGGATTGCCGATTCTGACGTGCGCTGGAGAGGCTTATATAAGCAGAGTCGCAGCCAGCCTGCTCAACGCACTGGGCCTGCCGGAGCTCATTACCCGCACTCAAGATGAGTACGAAGCACTGGCTACCGAGCTTGCCGGGAATCCCGAGAAACTCGCGCGGATCCGGCAGAAGGTGATCGAGAATCGCCTGACCACCCCGCTTTTCGATACGTCCCGATATGCAAGACATCTTGAAGCGGCCTACGTGGTAATGCATGAGCGGTATCACGCGGGGCTTGCACCTGATCACATCGAAGTCGGGCCATGACGCCCGGCCGTCGGCGCATGCGTAATCGGTAATTGCGTGGCGTTTTATTCACGGGCGAATCCCTGACGCAGAATCGCCGCCATCGCGATCAAGGCGGAGGGCGAGACGGGCTGGCAGGCGGCACGTTGGCGCGCTGAGGGGCGCGAGGCGCAATGGCGAGGCTGGCATATTGGGCGATCCCGCACGCTCGATACGTCCAATTCCGGAAACCCATCGCACCGCTGGAAACAAGTTTTCGCATTATTGTGAGCGCCGGGTTCCCCCCCCCGGTTCGGATCTGCATTCGATCGATGGGCCTATCGTCTTATCGCGAAATTCAATCGACAAGCAAGAAGATCACGTTTAGGGCGGGGACTGGCGTGAGCAAGAAACGATGTCCACTTTTGATGTCCACTTCGCGATGTTTCGGTACAAATTCCTAGGCGATTCAAGAGGCTAGAAGGTCGAGGGTTCGATCCCCTTCGTCCCACCAAAATGCGATGGGGCCGCCGCGTGCGGCTCCATTGCGTATTTGGGGCGATGCGGGACCTGAGGGCTCCCGAAGGAGTTGGACCAGCGCAGGCCGGTGGACGGCGTGCAGGGCATCGGAGCGCAGCGAAAGTGGTCTGGACCCGTCGCGAAGGCTTCTTCGTTTCGGCCAAGGTTGCCTCGCCAGCGTTGCGGCAGCATGATGCGGGTCCCCCCCTATCTCCCCGCGCGCTTTCGGTAGGTTCGGCCTTCATGTCGGCGCGCGGCTCAACGACAACGATGGAGCGCCATGACCGCATTTAACGTCGTGCGATTCCGGGTCAAGCCCGGACGCGAGGCAGATTTCATCGCCGCGCACCGCAATGCCCATCAGGACTTCAGCGGCTTCAAGCGATTCTCGATGATCAAGACCGGTGAGCGTGCCTACTGTGTGATCGGCGAATGGGACAGTTTTCAGAGTTTGGTCGCCGCACGGCCGAAGATGGTCGCGCTGCTCGACACGTTCCGCGATACGTTGGAGGACCTGGGCAGCGGGCTCGGTGTGACCGATCCGGTGTCGGGCGAGCTCGTCCTCGAGATGTAGCCTGGCGTCGCGTTGGAATCGCCAGTTGCTGGTTTGAGCGGCAAATTGTTCAACACGTCGCGCGCATCTGGGGCCGGATGCAACGGATGGGCGGCCCCTCGCGTCGCAGACCGGTTACGGTCTTTCGATCGCGGCCTCACCGCTCGTGGCCGGTTTCTTCCTGAACGCACGCTTCACGGAAACGAAGAACAGCGGCACGAACAGAACCCCCAGCAGCGTTGCTGCGATCATGCCGCCGAGCACACCGGTGCCGATCGCGTTCTGGCTGCCGGAGCCCGCGCCGGTAGAGAGCGCAAGTGGCAGTACGCCGCAACCGAAGGCGAGTGATGTCATCAGGATGGGACGCAGCCTCAAGCGCACCGCTTCGAGCGTCGCCGGAATCAGGTCGACGCCGGCCGCCATCTGCCCCATCGCGAATTGAATGATCAGGATCGCGTTCTTCGCCGACAGGCCGATCGTTGTCAGCAGTCCGACCTGGAAGTACACATCGTTTGGAAGTCCACGGCCGGTGGCCGCGAGCAGCGCCCCCAGCACGCCGAGCGGCACCACCAGCAGCACGGCAGCCGGGATCGACCAGCTCTCGTACAGCGCCGCTAGACACAGGAACACCACGAGCACCGATAGCGCGTACAGCAGCGGCGCCTGCGCGCCCGAGAGTCGCTCCTCGAAGGACAGGCCCGTCCACGCGACGCCGAATCCGGGCGGGAGCTGCGCTACGAGCCGTTCCATCGTTGCCATGGCTTCGCCGGAGCTGTGGCCGGGCGCGGCCTGGCCCTGGATCTCGACGGCGGACGCGCCGTTGAAGCGTTCCAGCCGCGGCGAGCCGAATGTCCACTTGCCGCTCGCAAACATCGAAAACGGCACCATCTCGCCCTTGGCATTGCGCACATACCACTTGTCCAGATCCTCGGGGACCATGCGAAACGGCGCGTCGGCCTGCATATAGACCTTCTTCACGCGGCCCTTGTCGATGAAGTCGTTGACGTAGGCGCTGCCCCATGCCGCCGTAAGCGTGGCGTTGATGTCGGCGACCGAGAGCCCGAGCGCCCCCGCGCGCACGGTGTCGATGTCGACGTTGAACTGCGGCGTGTCCTCCTGGCCGTTCGGCCGCACCGCTACTAACGCTGGATCCTTCGCCGCAAGCCCGAGAAGCTGGTTGCGCGCAGCGGTGAGCGCCTCGTGGCCCGCGCCCGCCTGGTCCTGCAGATACATGTCAAAGCCGTTGGCGACACCGAGCTCCAACACCGCCGGCGGGGCGAAGGCGAATGCGAGCGCGTCGCGCAGCCCGGAGAACGCCTTCATCGCACGTCGTGCCACCGCCTGCACGTTGTTCTGCGCGCCGGGTCGCTCTTTCCAGTCCTTCAGGCGAACGAATCCAATGCCGGCGTTCTGTCCGCTGCCGGAGAAAGAGAAGCCCGCCACCGTGAAGAGCGACTGCACGGCATTCTTTTCGTCCTCGAGGAAGTGGCGCTCGATCTCGCGCAGCACCGTCAGCGTGCGTTCCTGCGTCGCGCCGGCGGGCAGAAGCACCTGCGTGAAGAGGATGCCCTGGTCCTCGTCCGGCAGGAACGAAGTCGGCAGACGAATGGCGAGGAACACGGCCAGCCCCACCATCGCCGCGAATGCCGCGAGCCAGCGGCCGCCTGACGCAAGCATCCGTGCCACCGTGCTCTGGTACGCCGAACGACTGCGATCAAAGCCGCGGTTGAAGCGCCCGAAGAATCCGGTGGTCGCGCCGTGCGAGCCTTTCTCGACCGGCTTGAGCAGCGTGGCGCACAGCGCCGGAGTAAGGATCAGCGCGACCGTGATCGAAAGCAACATCGACGCCGCCAGCGTCAGGGAGAACTGCCGGTAGATGACGCCGGTGGAGCCGCCGAAGAGCGCCATCGGGATGAACACGGACGCGAGCACGAGTGCGATTCCCACCAGCGCGCCGGTGATCTGGCCCATCGATTTCTTGGTCGCTTCCTTGGGTGAGAGTCCCTCTTCGCTCATCACGCGCTCGACGTTCTCGACCACGACGATGGCGTCGTCGACGAGCAGGCCGATCGCCAGCACGAGACCGAACATGGTCAACACGTTGATCGAGAAGCCGAACGCCGCCATCACGCCGAAGGCGCCGAGCAGCACCACCGGCACGGCGATCGCCGGGATCAGCGTGGCGCGCAGGTTCTGCAGGAACAGGTACATCACCAGGAACACCAGCACGAACGCCTCGAGCAGGGTCTTGACGACTTCCTCGATCGACAGGCGGATGAATGGCGTGGTGTCGTAGGCGACCACCGCCTTCATCCCCGGCGGGAAGAAACGGGCCAGTTCGTTGACCTTCGCCTTGACCGCATCGCCCGTGTCGAGCGCGTTGGCGCCGGTGGCTAGGCGCACCGCGACACCGGATGAGGGCCGGCCGTTATAGAAGGAAACCGTGCCGTAGTTCTCCCCGCCCAGCTCGACGCGGGCCACGTCGCGCAGATACACCGTGGCGCCGCTTTCGGCCGTGCGCAGCACGATTCCCTCGAACTGCTCCGGCGTCTGCAGCCGGCTTTGCGCGGTGATGGTGGCATTCAGCTGCTGGCCGTGCACGGCGGGAAGCCCGCCGAGCTGCCCGGCCGAGATCTGTGCGTTCTGCGCGCGGATGGCTGTGGCGACATCGGCCGGCGTGAGTTTGTAGTTGACGAGCTTGTTCGGGTCGAGCCAGATGCGCATTGCGTATTGCGCGCCGAATACCGTGATCTCGCCCACGCCCGGCACGCGGCTCAGCGGATCCTGCACGTTGGCGGCCACGTAGTCCGAGATATCGGTACGCGTCATCGAGCCGTCTTCGGAAACGAAGCCGATGACCATGATGAAGTTGCGCACCGATTTGGTGACCGTCACGCCCTGCTGCTGCACTTCCTGCGGCAGCAGCACCTCGGCGAGTTTCAGCTTGTTCTGCACCTGTACCTGGGCAATGTCCGGATTCGTGCCGGCATCGAAGGTAAGGGTGATGGTCGCCGAGCCGGCACTGTCGCTTGCCGAGGCGATGTAGCGCAGACCGTCCAGGCCGGACATGCGCTGCTCGATGATCTGCGTGACGGTGTCCTCGAGCGTCTTGGCCGACGCGCCGGGATAGGAGGCGGTGATGGTGATCGTCGGCGGTGCGATGCTCGGATACTGCGCGATCGGCAGCCGAAAGATCGAGAGCAGACCGGCCAGCATGATGACCAGCGCGATCACCCAGGCAAAGATGGGCCGTTCGATGAAGAAGTGCGACATGGCGTGTTGTCCTGAAAGGATCGGTGGATTCGATCAGGACCGCGGGGCTCCGCCGGCCTTCGACGCGGGCGCCGGCGGTTTATCGCTCGTCTGCTGAGTTGCTGTGCCCGCGGCAGCCGGAGCGCTTGCCGCGTTGGCATCGCTGCGTTCGACGGCCTGCACAACGCCGCCGGGACGCACGCGCTGCAGGCCCTCGACGATCACTCGGTCGCCGGGCTTCAGGCCCGCATCGACGAGCCATTCGTTGCCAAACGTGCGCGCGATCTCCAGCGTGCGCGGCTCGACCTTGCCGTCCGGGCCGACGACCATCGCGACCGCCGCGCCCTTGGTATCGCGCGTCACTGCCTGCTGCGGTACGACGATCGCGCCTTCGCGCACGCCTTCTTCGATCACCGCGCGCACATACATGCCGGGCAGCAGCTCGCCGCGTGGGTTCGGAAAAAGCGCGCGCAGCGTGATGGCACCTGTGCCCGGATCAACCGTGATGTCGGAGAACTGCAGCGCACCCTCGTGCGCATACGGCGTGCCGTCCTCAAACTGCAACGCGACGCTGGCCGCATTGGCGGGGGTCTTTTTCAGTTCGCCCTTCGCCATCGCGCGTTTCAGGCGTAGCACCTCGGTGCTCGACTGCGTGACATCGACATAGATCGGGTCCAGCTGCTGGATGGTGGCGAGGGCCGTCTGCTGGTTGGCGGTGACGAGCGCCCCGGGAGTGACGGCCGACCTGCCGATGCGCCCGGAGATCGGTGCGGCGACCTTCGTGTAATCGAGATTGATGCGGGCGGTCTCGAGCGCTGCTCTCGACGCCGCGACATCAGCCTCGGTCTGGCGCAGCGTCGAGGCGGCTTCGTCGTAGACCTCCTGGCTCACGAACCTGATCGCCACGAGTTCCTTGTACCGCTCGGCCTTCAGACGCGCCGTCTCCATGGACGACTCGGACTTGGCCAGCGCCGCCTTCGCACTTTCGTAGGCCGCCTGATACGTGGCGGCGTCGAGCTGGTAAAGGATGGTGCCGGCCTTGACTTCAGAGCCCTCGCGAAAGCTGCGCGACTGGACGATCCCGGTCACCTGCGGCCGTACCTCGGCAATCATGGTCGGGGCTGTGCGGCCCGGCAGCACGGTCTTGATCGCAACCTGGCGCGGCTGCACCGTCAGCACGCCGACCTGCGGCGCTGCTTGCGGGGTTCCCGGCGGTGCAGACGACGGATTGCAGGCGGCAAGGCCGGCGAAGGCAGCAATGGCAATGCTTGCGCGGATAGGGAACGCGTATTTCTGCGACATTAGATCATCCATAGAAGGCATCGGTACACAAGACCGTTCTGGCCTCAGGGGATCATGGACTCCAGCGCAGGTGGCAACGGAGCGTGCAATGGACTGAGGCTTGGATTCGGTGCTCGGAAGTTCAATTCACCGCGCGCCAGTCCGGGCAGCAGACAATTGCCCGTCGCGCAAGGTGAACGCATGCCGATTTGTACCACGGTGCCTGCGCGCGCCGGATGGCGGGGGTTTCGGCCGGCCAACCACGGCGGTGCCGCGCGAATGTGCGCGACCCTTCGCTCGCGCAGGCAAGGCGCCTGGCGAGCAAGCCCCTCATCAGTACCGTCTGAATCCCGCGACGCTGCATCGCCTTTCACTCCTCCGCGTAGACCTCTCGTCGATTCACGGGATGGCTACCCGCCGAGTGAAAGTAATCACTGCCTTTCGGGCATCTGATGTCCATGGGCGGACTCTGGCAGGGCGTTACCTGGCATTTTGGACATGCGATGCGCGCGCCGCGAATCGGTGCTGGCGTCGACCTTCAGGGCGAGGCAGACTGCAAACCGTTGCACCGAAGTACGAAGGAGCGCCGGTGGAAGCCTCGCCCTATCTCACCATCTTCTTTTCTCTGCTCAGCGCAGCGTTCTGCGCGCTATCGATCGACGAGCGTCAGCGCATCTTCCGTCGCATTGCGGTCTGCGCCTGCCTTGCGGCTGGCGTGCTGCTGTCGGCGCAGGCCATCGGCTTCGCCGTGGCAGCGATGGCAATAGCGGTCTTTACGCTGTTCTTTTCGACCTTCCTCACCGTGCGCTGGCAATGCCTGACGGGCTTGCGCCAGTCGCACGACCTCGGCGACGAGTAGTTCGTCCGCCTCGCTCCCCCTTGCCGCTTGACACGGCGCGGGCGAGTAGGCTACTTCACCTGATGCGCACCTGACGGCCGCCCGCTCGGTCGCGGTCGCGCGGGTGGAGGCCCAATGAAGATCGTCTGCATCGGCGGTGGACCCGCCGGGCTGTATTTCGCGTTGCTGATGAAGAAGCTCGGCGCGCACCACGACATCACTGTGGTCGAGCGCAACCGTCCCTACGACACGTTCGGCTGGGGCGTCGTGTTCTCCGATGCGACGATGGACAACATGCGCGCGTGGGATCGCGCGACCGCAGAAGAGATCGAGCAGGCCTTCAATCACTGGGACGACATCGAGCTGCATTTCAAGGGCCGCGTGATCCGCTCCGGCGGGCACGGCTTCGTCGGCATCGGCCGCAAGAAGCTGCTCAACATCCTGCAGGCACGCTGCGAGGCCGTCGGCGTCAAGCTGGTATTCGAAACCGATGTGGATTCCGACACCGAGTTTCCAGACGCGGATCTCGTCGTTGCCAGCGACGGCATCAACTCGAGGATCCGCCTGCAGTATGCCGGAGTCTTCAGGCCTGACATCGTCACGCGGCCCAACCGCTTCATCTGGCTCGGTACGCACAAGCTGTACGACGCCTTCACGTTCCTGTTCGAGAAGACCGAACACGGCTGGTTCCAGGCGCACATCTACAAATTCGACGACCGGACCTCGACCTTCATCGTCGAGTGTCCCGAGCAGGTATGGAAGGCGCACGGACTTGACACCGCCGACCAGGCGCAGTCGATTACGTTCTGCGAGAAGCTCTTCGCCAGCAACCTGCGCGGCGAGAAGCTGATGACCAATGCACGCCACCTGCGCGGCTCGGCGTGGCTCAACTTCCAGCGCGTCAAGTGCGAGCAGTGGTCGCATTTCAACGGGCGCAGCCACGTGGTGCTGATGGGCGATGCGGTGCATACCGCGCACTTCGCGATCGGCTCGGGCACCAAGCTCGCGCTCGAAGATGCAATCGAGCTCAGCGCCCAGTTCAAGCGCCATGGCGATACGCGCGAGCACACTCCCGCGGTGCTGGCGCGCTACCAGGAGGTGCGCGCGGTCGATGTGATCCGGCTGCAGAACGCGGCGTGGAACGCGATGGAGTGGTTCGAGGTCTGCGGCGAGCGCTACTGCGATCAGCTCGAGCCCGAGCAGTTCATGTACTCGATGCTGACGCGCAGCCAGCGCATCAGCCACGAGAACCTGCGCCTGCGCGACAAGGGCTGGCTCGAAGGCTTCGAGCGCTGGTTCGCCGAGCGGAACGCGATTGTCGCTGCGCGCACCGGAATGGACGCGACGATCGCGGTACCGCCGATGTTCACGCCGTTCAGGATGCGCTCGGTCAATCTGAAGAACCGCGTGGTCGTCTCGCCCATGGCGCAGTACTCGTGTACCGACGGTGTTCCGGGCGAGTTCCACCTGGTGCACCTGGGGTCGCGCGCCCTCGGCGGTGCGGGCATGGTGGTGGCCGAGATGACCTGCACGTCGCCCGACGCCCGCATCACGCCGGGCTGCCCGGGACTGTGGAATGAGGCGCAGCGCGACGCATGGAAGCGCATCGTCGATTTCGTGCATCGCGAAACGGATGCCAGGATTGCGATTCAGCTCGGCCACGCCGGGGCCAAGGGCTCGACCAACGCGCCGTGGCAGGGCCGCGGTGCCGATCAGCCGCTCGCGTCGGACAACTGGCCCGTGATCTCCGCTTCCGCGATCCCGTACCTCGAGGAAGGCGGGCCGATCCCGCGCGCGATGACGCGCGCCGACATGGATCGCGTCAAGGCCGATTTCGTGCGCGCGACGCGCTACGCCGCCGAGGCCGGATTTGACTGGCTGGAGCTGCACTGTGCGCACGGCTATCTGCTGTCGAGCTTCATCTCGCCGCTCACCAACCGGCGTCGCGATGAATACGCTGGGTCGCTCGCGCGCCGTCTTCGGTATCCGCTCGAAGTCTTCGCCGCCGTGCGTGCCATCTGGCCGCAGCAGTTGCCGATGTCGGTGCGCATTTCGGCGCACGACTGGGTCGAAGGTGGCATCACGCCAAAGGACGCGGTCGAGATTGCCAGGGCGTTCAAGGCCGCGGGCGCCGACATGATCGACTGCTCATCGGGCCAGGTCAGTGTGCAGCAGACGCCGACCTATGGCCGCATGTACCAGACCCCGTTTGCCGACCGCATCCGCAACGAAGCGGGGATCGCGACCATCGCAGTCGGCGCGATCTCGGAAGCCGATCACGTCAACAGCATCATCGCCGCGGGGCGTGCGGACCTGTGTGCAATCGCACGACCGCATCTGGCCAATCCGGCCTGGACGCTGACGGAGGCGGCGAAGATCGGCTTCACCGCGCTCGACTGGCCGCAGCAATACCGTATCGCCAAGCCGCAGCTGGAGGCCAATCTGCAGCGCGAGCGCGCAGCGCTGTCGCCAGCGCAGACCAGTAAGCCAGCATGAGAACGAATCTGCTGCGGGTGAAGAACGCCGACGTGCTGGTCACGATGAACGATCAGCGCGAAGAGATTCGCGACGGCGCTTTGCTGGTCGAGGACCGCATCGTGCGGCGCGTGGGCAGCAGCGTTGAGATCGACGCCAGCATCGCGCGCGGCGAATTCGGCGCCGATGCGCAGATCGAGACGATCGACGCCCGCGGCTGCGTGGTGCTGCCGGGGCTCGTCAATTGCCACCATCACCTGTACCAGACGCTTACTCGTTCGATCGGCACCGGGCGCGGGCTGGCGCTCTTCGACTGGTTGAAGTTTCTCTATCCGATCTGGGCCGAGCTGACGCCCGAGGCGGTACACGTGAGCGCCAAGCTCGGTCTGATCGAGCTCGTGCTGTCGGGGTGCACGACGGTCGCCGATCAACTGTACCTGTATCCGAACGGGGCGCGCATCGACGACGAGATCCGCGCCGCGCGCGAGGTCGGCGTGCGCTTTCATCCCACGCGCGGCAGCATGAGCCTGGGCGAAAGCCGCGGCGGCCTCCCGCCTGATCGCGTGTGCGACAGCGAGGAGAACATCCTCGCAGACAGCCTGCGCGCGATCGAGACCTTTCACGACCCGGCGCCGCTGTCCATGCTGCGCATCGGCCTGGCGCCCTGTTCACCCTTCAGCGTGACCGGCGATCTGATGCGTGAGTCGGCGCGGCTCGCGCGCGCGCATCAGCGCGTCAATCTGCACACACACTTGGCCGAGACGAAGGATGAGGACCGCTTCTGCCTGCAGATGTTCGGCAAGCGGCCGATCGAGTACGCGGAATCGGTCGAGTGGGCGGGCGCAGACGTGTGGTTCGCGCACATGGTGCATCCGAACGACGCGGAGATCGCCCGGCTCGCGCACACGCGCTCGGGCGTATGTCACTGCCCGTCGTCGAACATGATCCTCGCATCGGGCATCGCGCCGGTGCGCGCCATGCTCGATCAGGGTGTGCGCCTCGGGCTCGGCGTCGACGGCTCGGCAAGCAACGACGGCAATCACATGCTCGGCGAAGTGCGGCAGGCGATGCTGCTGCAGCGCGTGGGCTGGCCGGGATTCGAGTCGCGTGCCGACCGTTTCAGCGCTCGCGAGGCGCTGGCGCTTGCCACGCGCGGCGGCGCGCGGGTGCTGGGGCGCGAAGACATCGGGATGCTTGCGCCCGGCATGGCCGCTGATTTCGTTGCGTTTCGCGTCGACGATTTGCAGCATGCCGGTGCGCGTGCCGATCCGGTGGCCGCGCTGGTCACGTGCGCGCCGACGTCGGTTTGGCTGTCGGTGATCAACGGCCGCGTCGTGGTGCGCGACGGGCGTTACGCAGGCGAAGAGTTACGGCCGTTGATCGAGCATCACAATGCGCTCGCGAGGGGCATGCTCGATCGCGCCGGTGTTGCCTGATTGCTCGATCGGTGTCTCATTCAAGACTGCGTTATGCGTCGTCCCGCCACGGGCCGGGTCCCGATCTCGCGTGATCGAAGCCGGGCCCTGGCCTGCGCCGCGGCGACGCGTCCGGACTTTCCGATTTGAGGAGGTGAATTTGGAGTCGAGCGCCAGCATCTTGCTTGCGCGCCTGAGGGGGTGCCGGGCGTTGTCGCGCAGTTTCGCGCGACTCAGACCACGAGGATCGCGCGGAAGTCGTTGACGTTGGTGAGTGTCGGCCCGGTGATGAGCGCGTCGCCGAGCTTGCCGAAGAAGCCGTGGCCATCGTTGTCGGCGAGGCTGTCGAGCGGACGCACGCCGAGCGCGAGCGCGCGCGACAACGTGTCCGGTGTGGCGAACGCGCCGGCCACCTCTTCAGCGCCGTCGACGCCGTCGGTATCCGCGGCGAGCGCGTAGACGCCCTTGCAGCCGCCGAGCGTGATTGCGAGTGAAAGCAGCAACTCGACGTTGCGGCCACCGCGCCCCTTGCCACGCACGGTCACCGTCGTCTCACCTCCCGACAGCAAGACGCATGGCGGCCTGAACGGTTGCCCTCGCCGCGCCACCTGCAGCGCGATGCCCGCGAGCGCCTTGCCGACGTCGCGCGCCTCGCCTTCGATGCTGTCGCCGAGGATATAAGCGGGCACAGCGGCAGCCTCTGCCACGCGCGCGGCCGCCTCGAGTGCCGCCTGCGGCGCGGCGATCATTTGCGTTTCGATGTTGGCGAGCCTTGCGTCGCCCGGCTTGACGCTTTCGCCGCGGCCACTTTCAAGCACGGCGCGCAGGTGCGCGGGCAGGGGCACGCCGTAGCGGTTGACGATCGCCAGCGCATCTGCGCACGTGGTCGGGTCCGGCACCGTGGGACCGGATCCGATATCGATTGGATCGTCGCCCGGCACATCGGACATCAGCAGCGTGACGACCCTGGCAGGATGGCAGGCAGCTGCGAGCCGCCCGCCCTTGATGGCGGACAGATGCCGCCGCACACAGTTCATTTCGCTGATCGTTGCACCCGAAGCCAGCAGTGCGCGGTTAAGGTCCTGCTTGTCCTGCAGCGTCAGGCCATCGAGCGGACGCACCAGCAGCGCCGAGGCGCCGCCGGAGATTAGGCACAGCGCCGTGTCGTCGGTGCCGAGGCTGCGCGCCAGTTCAAGCATGCGCTGCGCGCCGCGCTCGCCCGCGGCGTCGGGCACCGGGTGTGCGGCTTCGACGATCTCGATGCGCTGGCACGGCACGCTGTAGCCGTAGCGCGTGACGACCAGCCCCTCGAGCTTGCCTGGCCAGTGGTCTTCGACGGCGCGCGCCATCGCCGCCGAGGCCTTGCCGGCCCCGAGCACGACAAGTCGCCCCTTGGGGGCCACCGGCAGATACTTCGGTACGACCAGCGACGGCTGCGACGCCGCCACCGCTGCGTCGAACATCCTGCGCAGCAGTTCGCGCGGCGCATAGCTCGCCTCTGCCCTTGTGGGAGTGGGGCGCGGAAGCGGGGTTGCGCTCTCCAAGTCATTACCCCAGGCGAAATGCATCAACCGGCGCGCTGCCCGATCTCGAAGTTCGCCAGTTTCTCCAGCGCACGCACCATTGCCGAGTGATCCCATGCCTTTCCGCCATGCGCGACGCAGGCGTTGAACAGCTCCTGCGCCGTCGCGGTGTTGGGCAGACTCACGCCAAGCTGCCGCGCGCTCGACAACGCGAGGTTCAGGTCCTTCTGGTGCAGTTCGATGCGGAACCCCGGATCGAAGGTGCGCTTCACCATCCGATCGCCGTGCACTTCGAGGATGCGCGACGCGGCGAATCCGCCCATCAGCGCCTGCCGAACCTTGGCCGGATCGGCGCCGGCCTTGGCTGCGAAGAGCAATGCCTCCGCCACGGCCTCGATGTTCAGCGCGACGATGATCTGATTGGCAACCTTCGCGGTCTGGCCGTCGCCATTGCCGCCGACGAGCGTGATGTTCTTGCCCATCAGGTCGAACAAGGGTTTCACGCGATCGAACGCGGCCTGCGGACCGCCGACCATGATCGTGAGCGACGCGGCCTTCGCACCGACCTCGCCGCCGGACACCGGCGCGTCGAGGTAGTCGCAGCCCCTTTCGTTGATGCGTTTGGCAAAGTCCTTGGTCGCGATCGGCGAAATCGAGCTCATGTCGACCACGGTCTTGCCTTTTGACAATCCCGCGGCGATGCCGTTGGCGCTGAACAGCGCGTCTTCGACATGCGGCGTGTCCGGCACCATGACGATGATCACCTCCGCGTTCTGTGCGACCTCCTTGCCGCTCGTGCATGCCTTGCCGCCCGCGTCGCGCAGCGTCTGCGGTACCGAAGGCAGGCTGTACAGAAAGACTTCGTGTCCGGCTTTGATCAGATGGCCCGCCATGGGCGTGCCCATGATGCCGAGGCCGACAAATCCGAGTTTGCTCATTGAGTTCTCCGTTGTGTCCGTGTCTTCAGCGCAGCGCTGCCATCCAGCCCAGCCCTGCGTCCGTGGTGGTCTTCGGTTTGTACTCGCAGCCGACCCAGCCGTCGTAGCCGATGTCGTCGAGCCAGCGGAACAGGAACTTGTAGTTGATTTCGCCCGTACCCGGTTCGTTGCGGCCCGGATTGTCCGCCAGCTGGATGTGCTTGATCGATGCCAGGTGCTGCTTGATTGTCGCCGCGAGTTCGCCCTCCATTCGCTGCATGTGATAGATGTCGTACTGCACGAATAGGTTGTCGGATCCGGTCGCGCGGATCAGGTCGAGCGCCTGTGCCGTGCGGTTCAGGAAGAACCCGGGAATGTCGAAGTAGTTGATCGGCTCGATCAGCAGCCGGATGCCTTCGGCTTTCAGTTTGTCGGCGGCGAAGCGCAGGTTGGCGACCAGCGTTTCGTGCGCTCGCTCCGGGCTGTCGGCGTCACGGCGCTTTCCGGCGAGGCAGTTCAGCTGCCTGACGCCCAGCGCTTTCGCGTAACTGATCGCCTTGTCGACCCCGTCCTGGAATTCGCCGATGCGATCGGAGTGGCAGGCGATGCCGCGCTCGCCCGCGTCCCAGTTGCCCGGGGGCAGGTTGTGCAGCACCAGTTCGAGGCCATGGCGACGCAGCCTCTCGGCGATCTCCCCGGCCTGGAAAGCGTAGGGAAACAGAAACTCGACGCCGCGGAATCCGGCGCGGGACGCGGCTTCAAAGCGGTCGAGGAACCCATGCTCGTTGTAGAGCATGGTCAGATTCGCAGCGAATTTTGGCATTGGCTTCAGTCCAGTAAAGACACCGCGCTCGGCACATCAGCGCGATCCTTTGCGAGCTCTTCGAATTCGTTGATGTTGTCGATTTCAGTTCCCATTGCGATATTGGTCACGCGCTCGAGAATGATCTCGATCACGACCGGCACCTTGTACTCGGTCATCCACTTCTCGGCCTGCGCGATCGCCGGATTGATTTCCTCCTGCCGGTGCACGCGAATCGCCTTGCAGCCCAGTCCCTCGACTACCTTGACATGATCCACGCCGTAGCCCTCGACCTCGGGAGCGTTGACGTTGTCGAACGAGAGCTGCACGCAGAAGTCCATGTTGAACCCGCGCTGCGATTGCCGGATCAGGCCGAGGTAGCTGTTGTTGACCACGATGTGAATGTACGGCAACTGGAACTGCGCGCCGACCGCGAGTTCTTCGAGCATGAACTGGAAATCGTAGTCCCCCGACAGCGCGACGATCTTGCGCGTTGGGTCGGCCACGCGCACGCCGAGCGCCGCGGGGAGGGTCCAGCCGAGCGGGCCGGCCTGGCCGCAGTTGATCCAGTGGCGCGGCTTGTAGACGTGCAGGAACTGCGCGCCAGCGATCTGCGACAGGCCGATCGTGCTGACGTAGCAGGTGTCCTTGTCGAACGCGCGGTTCATGCACTGGTACACGCGCTGCGGTTTCATCGGCACGTTGTCGAAGTTGGTCTTGCGCAGGTACTCGATCGAGGATTTGCGGCCCTGGCATTCGCTGGCCCATTGGGAGCGGTCGGCGAGCTTGCCCGCCTTCTTCCACTCGCGCGCCACGTCGAGGAACAGTTCGAGCGCCGCCTTGGCATCGGAGACGATGCCGAAGTCGGGCGAGAACACGCGGCCGATCTGCGTGGGTTCGATATCGACGTGGACGAACTTGCGGCCCTTTGTGTACACCTCGACCGAGCCGGTGTGGCGATTGGCCCAGCGATTGCCGATTCCGAGCACGAAGTCGCTCGCCAGCATGTTCGCATTGCCGTAGCGGTGGCTCGTCTGCAGGCCGCACATGCCGACCATCAGCGGGTGGTCGTCCGGAATCGTGCCCCAGCCCATCAGCGTGGGGATCACGGGCACGCCCACGATCTCGGCAAACTGCACCAGCGGCTCAGAGGCGTCCGCGTTGATGATGCCGCCGCCGGCAACGATCAGCGGCTTCGCCGCGGCATTGAGCATCTCGAGCGCGCGCTCGATCTGCTTGCGCGTGGCTGCCGGCTTGTACGCAGGCAGCGGCGCGTAGGTGTCGAGGTCGAATTCGATCTCGGCCATCTGCACGTCGAACGGCAGGTCGATCAGCACCGGTCCTGGTCGGCCGGAACGCATCAGGTGAAACGCCTGCTGGAAGACGCGCGGCACCTGCGCGGGTTCGAGCACGGTCGTCGCCATTTTCGTCAGCGGCCTGGCGATCGACGCAATGTCGACGGCCTGGAAATCTTCCTTGTGCAGCCGCGCGCGCGGCGCCTGGCCGGTGATGCACAGGATCGGGATCGAGTCGGCCTGCGCCGAGTACAGCCCCGTGATCATGTCGGTGCCTGCGGGTCCCGAGGTGCCGATGCACACACCGATGTTGCCGGCCTTCGCACGCGTGTAACCCTCGGCCATGTGCGAGGCCCCTTCGACGTGGCGCGCCAGGTAGTGGGATATCCCGCCCACCTTGCGCATCGCCGAGTAGAAGGGATTGATTGCAGCCCCCGGCACGCCGAACGCATTGTTCACGCCTTCCGCGCGCAACACGCGCACTGCGGCTTCTGCTGCTGTCATTCTTGCCATGGCTGTCTCCTCGCTGTTGGTGAAGCGGCGTGCGGTCCTGCGGCCGTCCGCCCTGAGCCTGTCGAAGGGTCGATCGGCTTCGTCCTTCGACCGGCTCGGGACCTCAGCCCGAACGGGCTCGAGATTTCGCCGTCCCGGATTGAAGCTTGCCTTGGTGTCAGTATCGCGACCGCATGCTCGCGCGCGAAGCCCAATGTGCCGATAAGACCTATTCCATCCGGGAATGGCGCGGGTGACAATGCCGCATATGGACCGAATCGCCGCCAACCGGCTCTACATCCGTGTGGTCGAAACCGGCAGCTTCTCCAAGGCTGCGTCCGATCTGGGCGTCACCCAGCCGACGGTCACGAAAGCCGTCGCGGCGCTGGAAAAGCGCCTGGGCGCGCGGCTGCTCAACCGCAATACGCGCGGTGTCAGTCCAACCGACATAGGCCAGGTCTTCTACGACAAATGCAAGGCGATCCAGCGCGAAATCGACGAAGCCGACAGCCTGCCGTCGCTGATGGCGGCACGTGTCGGCGGCGTGCTGCGCGTTTCCACCTCGGTCGCATTCGGCCGCCGCGTGCTGATGCCCTGGTTGCTGGAGTTCATGCGCCGCCATTCGGACGTGCGCATCGATCTCTCCGTCGACGATCGCTATGTGAACCTGGTCGAACAGGGCATCGATCTTGCGCTGCGCATGGGCAAGCTCGCCGATTCGAGCCTCGGTGCGCGCTACCTCGGCATGAATCCGTGGTCGATGGTGGCCGCCCCCGCGTATCTCGCGAAAGCCGGCACACCCCAGAAGCCCGATGATCTGGCGCGCCATGACTGCCTCGTCTACAGCAGCGTGCAGGGCGATGAGGTCTGGAACCTGACCGACCGGCGCGGCCGTCCGCTCACCGTGCGCGTGCAAGGGCGTTTTCGTTCGAACAACCTGTCCGCGTTGCTCGAAGCGACGCGGCGCGGCCTGGGTATCGCCATCCTGCCCAACTACGTCGCGCATCCGTCGCTGGCGCGCGGCGACCTCTCCGCGGTGATGGCGGACTACGTGCTGCCCGCGCAGGAGATTCACGCGGTGTTCACTTCGCCGAAACTCGTGCCCGCGAAAGTTTCAGCGCTAACCGCATTCCTCGCCGACCGCTTCCACCGCGAGTGGTGGAAGGACAAGGCGCTCGCATCCTGAAACCGGGCACGAACCAGGCGCTGTGGGCATGCCGATGGACCGGTCGGCGCGGCCAGTCGCGGTGGTCATTTTGTCGATCACGGCTCACAGCTGCCTGGCATTGGGTCACCTACATCAAAGATGATTCGATGCGATGAGCCGGTTCGATCGGGAGATCTGGCAAGCCCGGACACGTCTGGCGATGCGTTTGGCGAGGGGTTCGGTTCATCCTGTGAGGCAACAGGGCCCAGCTGGACGGCTGCCAGACCCTGGCGATCCGTTTGCCACATCAGCCACGCTCGTCAAGGCCGCTCACGCCGTCGGCAAACGGGTGAAGATGTCTCTCGTCAACGCTTGATCACTGGCGCGCTGCGCGACACGGGCAAGTTCGGGCCGAGATGAGCCGCTCGGCGTCCTGCCCAAATTCGACGCGAGGTACACCGTCGACGCTCGTGTGACCATGGGATAGAGATGCACGGTTATGAGCATCATTTGATGCTATATTTGATGCCTACGTTGGAGACTACTGCGTATGCGCACCACCATCAACATCGACGACGACTTGCTCGCGAGGGCCGCCAAGCTCACTGGGTCCCTGGACCGGTCGGCCATGGTGCGAGAGGGATTGAAGGCCCTGATCGAACGTGAAAGCGCCAGGCGTCTCGCGCGACTCGGTGGGACCCAGCGCGACTTGAAGGCGATTCCGCGCCGACGCCCAGGCCCTGCCGCTTGATACTGGTCGACACTTCAGTCTGGGTCGACCACCTGCGCCGGGGCGAGGCGCAGCTCGCCGAACTGCTCGAACGCAGTTCCGTGGTCATTCATCCGTTCGTGGTTGCTGAGATCGCGTGTGGAAGTCTGTCCGACCGCTCGGCAGTTCTGGGACTGCTGCAGGAACTCCCGACCGTCGCTGTGGCGGACAACGACGAGGCACTCGGCTTCATCGAAGGCCACGGCCTTTACGGCAGGGGGATCGGAATTGTCGACGTACATCTGCTGGCGTCCGTGGCACTGACCAACGGGGCGAGGCTGTGGACGCGCGACAAGCGGTTGCGTTCAGTCGCCGAGGATCTCGGTCTCGCGATCCACGATCCGGGCGCTCACTGAACGGGTGTTGACTTTCGACACGTCGGCCCGAGCGCGGCTCGACGGTCAAGACCCGGCCACCAGCGGCGCCGCGCCGCATCACCGCACACTGGACACAATCGCAACCGATCGGCCGCTTTCAAAATATGCGACCTTGCGCTGTCGACCCACAGCGCAAGATCGGCCCGAAAGAAGCGATCGTCCGCGGCGACCGGGATCGCTGACCGTGCAACGCGCGATCCCAGGCACCTGCTCGCCGCAGAAACGCTACCTTGTATCTGTCGGCTTGCCGGGCGGAGTTTGCGGCCCCGCCTCAGCGTTTCTCAGCCACGTGCCACAAGTCCCGACCGCCGCCATGAGTTCGCTAACCGACTGTGCCGCTGCGGCACGAGGTTCGACCTCGTGCAGCGTCACTTCAGTTGACCGCGGATTTCACCGCCCGGATTCACCGCGCTGTGCACGTTGAAGTAGAGTTCGCCGGCCTTGAACGCCGTCATCTGGTCCGTGTTGAGCTTGGCCCCCGCAGGCGCCTTGTAGGTGTCGCCATCCTTCGTGAACGGCACGATCACGGGACCGTTCTTTCCTGCGGCCCCCATGTGGATGTGCGCAGCCGTGCCCTGGACGCCCTTGGTCATCACGCTGCCCGAAACCGCGCCGTCATCGGCGATCGAGATCGTGCCCTCGCCGCTGGCCGACGTCATGACCGGCGGTACTTCGTTCGCGCCGGACAGCGTGACCTTGACGTCGGCGCCGAGCGCGATCCCGCTGCCGCACGCACCGATCGTGAAGATCACCGCCGCGAGCATCGATTTCTTGGTTCTCGTCATTTCATTCTCCTGAGTGAGCAAGTTCTTGCACCCCAGAGCAAAGGCTTGGGGAGGCGGTATGTTACTTGCAGCCCTGCGCTGCCGGAATCGCGCGCGGATCGCGACCGGCGCAGATTGACCCCTTGCCGGCGGTCGCGCCAAACGGCACGTGGCGGCGAGCGCGCCAGCAGGCGCGGTTCGGCGCACCGGATCATTCGGCGTGGCCACACCGACGCGGGTCTCGACAGCCTCGGCCGCTCGCAGGCACAAATCGTCGCGCAGCCGGCGACCGGTGATGATCACGCCGATCGGCAAGCCGGGCGGCTCGTTGTGCAGGATCGTGGCGAGTCCCGCGACCGGAACTGCCCACTACGCGAGCGCCACGCTCGTGCCTGCGCTTGGCATGCGCAGCATCGCCGCGTGGCGGTCACCGACCGACCAGATCCGATAGCACGCGTCGGACGCCTCCTCGCGCACAAACTCGGCCCCGACGGCCGGCGGGTTGTCGTTGAGTTCGAGCCCGCGCATCCGCGTGCCGTTGACGGCCAGCAACGTCGTGTCCATTTGGCTTGCCAACCGGGTTCAAGCTGCGATCCAGGTGCCGGTTTCGCCGCGCAGCGCGCGCCCGATGCTCTCGGCGTTGGTAATGACGCCGCGACCTCCGGGCCGGCCCTTGACGAACTTGAGCAGGGCCTCGATCTTCGGAGCCATGCTGCCAGCGCCAAAGTGTCCCTCGGCGGCATAGGCCTGCGCCTGCGCAATCGTGATCTTGTCGAGCCAGGTCTGGTTGGGCTGACCGAATCGGATCGCCACGCGTGGAACGCCGGTGGCAATTATCAGTAGGTCGGCCTTAATCTCGATGGCAAGCAGCGCCGAGGCACGGTCTTTGTCGATCACCGCCTCGACCCCGCGCAACTCGCCATCCGGGAGTTCCTCGACCGCAATTCCGCCGCCGCCGCAGGCGATGATAAGCACGCCTTCGCGGGCCAAGCGTTCGATGGTCGGCGCCTCGACCACCCGCACCGGCTGCGGCGACGCGATCGTGCGCCGCCAGCCGCGGTCGCCGTCGCGCATCGCGGTCCAGCCGAGCTCGGCGGCCAGGTGCTGCGCCACCTCCTCGGACATGAACGAGCCGATCGGCTTGTCGGGCTTCGCAAAGGCCGGATCACGGCGGTCCACCAACGTCTGCGTGACCAACGTAACCGTCGGGATGCGGATGTCTTGGTGCATCAGCGCATTGCCGAGCGCATTCTGGAACATAAAGCCGATCGCGCCCTGGGTGTCGCCGACTGCGTACTGGACTGACACCGTGGGCACCTGTCCGTCGGCGATCTCCGAGCGCCGCAGGATGAAGCCGACCTCCGGGCCATTGCCGTGCGTCAGCACGACGTTCCAGCCTACGCTGATCATCGTGGCCACGTGCGCGGCGGTTGCGCACGCGGCGTCGTACTGGTCGGCCAGCGCCATGTGCCGATCGTCCCGGATCAAGGCATTGCCGCCGACGGCGACTACGGCGAGTGGTTTGCTCATGATGGTCTTTCCATGCCTGCGACGCGGCTCGCGGGTGCCTTCACCGCCGCCGTAAAGCACGCCGTTGGCGCGGTCGTGACGCCGGCACCGATTTGACCGACGCCCCCGCCTCGCGGTGCGCAATGCCGCTGCTGATGACCGGCAGCACCCCGCAGTCGACCACCTTGCGCACGTCGATGCCTTCAGCAGCCGCGGCGAAATCCAGTGCCGGCCGCCTGAACGACGGGTTGGTGCTCAGTGTAATGGCGCGCATGCCCGGCTGTGATGGATGGCATCGGTCGATGTGACGCCGCCGAAGTTGAAGATCGCCGGCGCTGCGGCCATCGCGAAGCCGCCGCCGCCGGCATTTTCGGTGATTGCGGAGTCCCCGCGGTCGGGCGCGGTATCGGCGATCGAGTAACCGGGGAAATGAAGTCCATCGACCGAATTGGCCGGCGCCTCGAACCAAGCATCACCCGTGCCTGACCGGCGCACGCCGAAGTTGACGCCGTTGCGCGCCATCGCCGTAATCAGCGAACTGCCCGCCGCACCGGCCGCTGCGTCGCACATCGCCTTGCATGCGGCCATCGACAGGTTGAGGAACAAATGGTCGTTGCCGGCGATGAAGCCGAGTGTCGCGGCGGCGGCGGCGCACGTAGCTTCAGCCTCGATCAGAGCCGGCGCAATGCGCTTGATGAAGAACGCTGTCGCGGCCACGTTGCGGTTGTGGATCTCGTCGCCCCTGTTAAGCGCCTGTGACATCAACGGCGCAAGATTGAACGCGAATCCGCATGATCTGATGCGCTCCCTAGCACGGGGGCCGTTTCTCGTCTACGAGGCGAGCATGAGGCATTCCAGACCGAAGAGGAACCCTGTCGCGATATCGGCACCCGAACTGCGCCCCAGCCCGCATAGCTTTGCGGGAGTTATTCGCGCTTCGTCCTCGCGGTCCCGGACAAGGCCCTCCGACAGGTGCAACAGCGGCGCGGGCCAGAAATTTCGTATCGCGTCGCACATCAGGAACGCGCTGATCTGGCCGGTCCGTCCGCTGTTGTTCTTCGCGGCGTCATTCACTGCCTCGACGAGGCTGTCGCCGTCATCAGTCGGACCGAGGTCGGACGCTCGCGCAGCGGCCATGAAGTCGCACACGGAATCGTCACCCGACGGAGTCAACCCTGCGCCCAAAAGCCAACCAGGGTGGCAACGGCCTGCCGCAGCGACGCGAGAAGCCGCCCATCCCCGCTGCTCGAGCGGGCGCAGGCGTCATGACCGATCGCAGGGGATCCCGCGAAACCATGGGCCGCCGTCCCAAGAGGCAGTGCCGCGCCGCAAAGCCCTGCGCCCCGCGCGGTCCTTGCGCGGCCGGTTCCCAACAGCGCATCTCTTCTCAGATCGTGCCCCGCATCGTCCTGGATTTCCGAAAGCCTGGACACCGCGAGGCACGGTGGGCGCTCCCGAGCGGCAGATTGACGGCAACGGGCGTGACGGCAGCCGCAGCGCCTGTACCAGGTCCATCGCCACTTTCCTGGCGTGCCCTTGCGGATGGATCGAGCCGTCGACGAATCTGGCTTGGCTTCTGACAACAAGGCGCCAGGCATTGAAGTCCTCCTCGTGCTCAGGGGCCACCGTATGGGGAAAGACCCTTCCAGAGGACCCGCTCAGCGCGAGGAACTGTCCGGTCCCTTCGACCTCGATGTTCACGGTCGACGGCAAGACGCTGTGTACACGAAGGCTGGTGCCGTCGATGCGGAGTGCAGCTGAGGAATCCCGCCCGATTGAGCTGGGCCGGTGTGCCGCGCTCTGCCCTGGGCGGCCCCAGGAAGGCACTCGGGCACATCGCTGCCATGCCTGCCGTCGACGAGAGCGATGTCTTGGCAGGAATCATCAGCCGCGGGGATTTCGTCAGAGCAGGTCATCGAGGAGGGCAGCCAGCTTTTGATCCCCTCCCGCGGGAGGCGACCAGTCCACATCCACGACCTCGTAACCGGACTCCCGCAGGCTGTCGCCGAATGCGCGCACGCCAACATTCACGAATACGGGCTTGCCCCGAAGCAGTTCCTCGAATCTCACCGGCATCAGCCGACTTCCTTGCGGGCCGCGAGCAGCAGCATGGCCTCGCGGCAGAAGGCTGCGGCCTGGGCACTGCTGAGGAAAACCACGACCCCGGCCTCGGCCAAAGCGTGCTTCTGGGCCTGAAGGCCCTGCGTGTCGCGCTCCGTGCCGCAGACCGATGCGACCACGCACAGATGTCCGCCCCTGCGGCGCTCCGCCTCCTGGGCGCGCCTGATGGCACCCAGAATCTCCCCGACCGGGTCCCTGGAGGAGATGGCACCCAGAATGAAATCGAGGAGGATCAACGCGACGGTGGGATCGTCCCCTTCCTGTTCGACCCGCTTCGCCCGGAGCGAAGCATCGATCATCGGGTGGGGCCGCCCCTCGACGAAGCTCTCCGCGCCCATGTCGACGAAGGAACTCTCGCGGCTTCTGCGGGGGTCCGGGAGTTCTAGCATGCCGGGAAGGGGTGAGTTGGAATGTACGACCAGGCCCGACCTGAGAAAGATCGCCTGGGCCTGGTAGCAGAGCGTCCCTCCGGCGAACAGTCCGCGGATGTGTCGCTGCGCCGAGCGCATCTTCCCGACGTGGGTCGAGGCCCTTTCACGCAGGGAACCGTCGTCGCCGTGAAGGAGTGCGGGTTCCCGCATGCCCACCGCGGCGAGGGCGAAGCCGACCGCCTCGTCGAGCGTTGAGGCCACCCGCACGTGTCCTCCCTCGTCGGCGCCCTGGTCGCCGACGGGGTGGGCGATGCTGCTCATGCTCCCGGGTTCTGCGCCGAGGAGACAGAGGACGACGGGTTTCGTGCACCGCCTCAGCCGTCGCGCGAGACGGGCCGTTGCAGTGACGCCCGGCGGCTTGGACAGAACCGCTATGACGCGGGTCGCCGGATCGGCCTCCAGGGCGTCGATTCCGGTCATCGTCGAGACGCCGCCGACCGCGTCCGAGAGGTCCCGGCTGCCGGTGCCGATGCCGTTCGATATTCCCGAACCGGCCTGATGGACCAGGCTTGAGAACTCCTGCATGCCGGTGCCCGTACTGCCCACGATTCCGATCGGCCCCCGCCGCACCGCGTTCGCAAAGCCGATGCCCGCCCCTCCCAGGAAGGTTGTTCCGCAATCGGGACCCATGACGATGAGTCCCCGTCTGCTTGCCTCGGTCTTGAGCGAGCGTTCGTCGTCCACGGAGACATTGCTCGAGAAGAGGAAGACATTGAGGCCCGCCTGGAGCGCGGCGTGGGCCTCGCGGGCCGCGTGCTCTCCCGGCACGGAGATCACGGCCACGCTGCTGTCCGGCCGCCCTGCCACCGCCTCGGCGATGGACCTCGGCTCGCGGACAGCGCCGCCCATCCCGGAGGAAGCGCCGGGACCCCGGAAAAGCCAGGAGTCCACGTCGGCGGCGACCGCGTCCGCCGCGGCCTGCTCGCCCTCCAGCGCAATCAAGAGGTCGTTCGGGCCCGCGGTGGCGAACCCCGCGTCCCTCCCTTCGTCGCCGTAGCCCATCGCGGCCAGGACGTTCTTGTTCGCTTCCGTGGCCAGGAGCGCGGACGCATCGCGGATTCCCGGTCGCCCGGCGATGCGTCGGGCGACCTGCATGAGGAAGACCGAATCGAAATACCGGTTCTTTCTTATGACAGTTCTTCTGACCAATCCGGTCTCCTATCCCTCCTGGTACTTCCCGGCGAAACGGGTCAGGGCCTTGGTAAAGCATTCCAAGGGCGGCCGCACGATGCCGCCGCCGATGATCCCGTGACCCGGCGCCTTGTGGGCGATGGCGGTGTCGATGACGGGCACCATGTTCGTCTGCACGACCTTCCGGATGTCGATGCCCACGGCCGTGCCCTCGAAGTTCAGGGCAGGGAGCAGATAGTCGGGGCTGATGCCGACGGAGATCGAGCGCATGTCGCGGCTGAACGCCAGCGCCTGCTCCGCCGTTCCACCCGTGAAATTGAGGATGCCTGGTGCGCCGCCGATGGCGAAACCGCCCCAGCCGACCGTCTCGGTGATCGCGGAGTCGCCCATGTCGAGTCCCGCATCCTCCTCCTTCCACCCGGGCAGGAGAAGGCCGTGGACGCGCGGGGAAGGGGCCGTGAACCACTCGCCGTCGAGGCCGCTCACCTGGATGCCGAACTCCGTACCGTTCCGGGCCATGGCCGTGACCACGGTGCTGGCCTCCACTCCGCGCACCGGATCCATTGAAGCCTTGGCGGCCGCCATGGAAAGCCCGAGAAACAGGAAGGGGTGATTCCCCGCGTAGTACAGGGTGGACACCACCTGCTCCTTCGGCAGTCCGCATTCGACGAGCACGGGAGCCACCGCGTTCGCGAACAGGCTGGACGACGCCACGACCCTGTTGTGCATCTCGTCGCCCATGAGCAGCGCGCGGGCGACGAGCTGCTTCAGCGGTACCCCGCCCATTCTGCGGACGGCGGCCCCCAGTGCCGGTCCCCAGACGTCGCGCCACTGCTGCAGCCCGGCGAGCGCGCTGCTGGAGTGATCGCCAAATTGCTGCAAGCTTTCGACCTGGCGGCAGAAGGCGCGGTTGCCGAAGGCCCTGTTCTCCACGACCCACACCCACATGTTGCGCGTGGTCGTCCCGGCCATGGGGCCCACGGTCGAATGGTGGTGATTGGGTTCCAGGGCGATCTCGTCGGAGGCGAGCATGCGCTCCGCCTCCGCCGGGTCCTTCGCCCAGCCTTCGAACAGGCACATTCCGATGGCGGCGCCTCGCTGCGCCCCGCACATCCGCTTCCAGTCCACCGGGGGCCCGGAATGAAGGATCAGCCGGTCCCTCATCCCGGGGATCACCTCGGAGGCGGGCGCCACGTCGACCAGCACGGGATCGGCCGCGACGATGCGGCGAAGAGCTTCGTCATTCGCCGCGTTGATTCTTTCCTTGAGGCTCATGGTCTACTGGACCTTTCCGATGACGCCGTCCACGTACCAGTGGAACGTGCCCATCTGGTCGGCGCCCATGCTCGCCCCATACCGGATCCGCTCGATCCCCTGGTTGTCGACCATGGGTCCGGTGAAGGGGTTGAAGCCCTTGACGATCCGGTCGGCGGCCTCGTTCACGAGACTCTGCACATCGGCCGGCACCGACGGGCCGAAGGGGGCGATGGCGACCATCTTCCCGAGGCCCTGATAAATGGCCTGGGCCCGGAATCTGCCGACCATGACGCCGCTGGCCACTTCCGTGAAGAACGGCGCCCAGGTGAAGCCGAGTCCCGTGATCCACCCCTTCGGGGCAAGCGCGCGTGCCTCCAGCGACTGGAAGCCGATCGACATGGCGCCGCGCGCTTCGGCGGTCTGGATGATGGTGGCGGGAGAGTCGACATGCATCGCCACCACATCGCACCCCTGGTCGAGAAGGGCATTGGCCGCCCCGGCCTCCTTCGCCTTGTCCGACCATCCGCCCGTCACGACGACGACGGTCCTGGCCTTGGGGTTGACCGACTTCGCGCCCAGTTCGAAGGCGTTCACGTTGCCGATGGCATAGCCGATCGGCAAGCCGATGACGAATCCGAGCTTGTTGCTCTTGGTCATCTTGCCGGCCGCCACGCCCATGGGATACCACGCCGCCTGAGTGGAGCCGAAGAAGATGCCGAAATTGGTCATCGGATTGCCGTCCCCGGCGTATTCGAAGTACACGTCCCTGTGCCTCTTGGCGACGTTGCGCGCCGAGTCCTGATGGCCGAAGCTCGTCGGGAAGATCAGCTTGGCGCCCTGCTGGACCATGCCTTCCATCACCCTTTCCGCCTCAGCGCTTTCCGGCACGTTCTCCGCCTCGAGCAGCTTGACTCCGGGAAGGTCCCGAGCGACCTGCGTCAGGGCGTCGTGGAACGACCTGTTGTACCCGTAGTCGTTGACGCTTCCCACGTAGATCGCGCCGATGATGAGCCGCGGTTCGTCGGCGAGTGCGGGCTTGACCGCCAAGCAGAGCACCAGGGCGAAGAAGCCTGCGATGAATCCGAGTTCCTTCCTCATGAGAACACCTCCGGAAAAAAGGAAAGACATGGCGACGACCCTGCCGTGATCGAACGTCATCAGCCCGAACCGTAGAAAGTCCTGCCGAGGCTCGCAGGAGCCGCGAGCCTTCGCGAACCCCCCCAGGCGAGCAGGACCAGAAGCGTTAAGACGTACGGGGCCATCTCGAGGAGGAAGGGGGAAAACTCCGATCCTCGCGCCTGGAGCTGGAGCTGCAAGGCCTCCGCTCCACCGAACAGCAGCGCGCCCGCGATGGCTCGCAGGGGGTGCCACTTCGAGAAAATGACCAGCGCGATGGCGATGAAGCCCCTCCCCGCCGTCATGTACTCCGCCCAGGTCAGGGTCAGGGACAGGGACAGATGTGCGCCCGCAAGCCCGGCGAGCAAGCCGCCGCAGCAAAGCGCCTGGTACTGCAGGACGGAAGGGTCGCGTCCCGCCGCGAACGCGGCGGCGGGGCTTTCGCCGACCGCGCGCACGCCCAGCCCCCAGCGCGTCCTGAACAGGGCCCACCAGACGAGGACGGCCACGGGGGCGGCGAGCCAGGTGAGGATGTCGTAATTGAAGAGCGTGGTCGCCTGCACCCAGGGCAGACCGGCCAGCCAGGACGGCCGCCACTTGGCCAACCCGGTGATGACGGCGCCGACATAGGGCGCGCCGACCAAGGTGCTCACGCCGATGCCGAAGAACATCATGGCAAGGCCGCTGGCCAACTGATTCGCCCTGCGGGTAACCACGAGCCATCCGAACAGCAGGTTGGCCAGCGCTCCGGCGATGGCGGCGGCGGCTAGACCGAACCATGCGTTCCCCGTGGCCACTGTGATCGCGAAGCCCACCGATGCGCCGATGAGCAGGAGCCCCTCGAGCCCGAGGTTGACGATGCCGGCACGCTCGACGATGGTCTCGCCGAGGGTGGCATACAGGAGCGAGGTCGCCGAGAGGATCGCGCCCGCCAGCACGCCGAGAGCCAGAGGCGTGCTCATTTCGAGGGCCCGCGCACCGGACGTCTGCTGAGCACGATGAACAGAATCGTGGCGAGCAGGATGTTGACCACCGAGTAGGGCAGGCCCTGCGTGATCTGAAGGGTGTCGCCCGCGGAGGTCAGGATCGCGAAGAGGAAGGCCATCAGAACGATACCTGAGGCACTGCCTCCGGCGAGCCAGGAAATGAGGAAGCCCGTGAACCCGTAGCCGGGTGAAAGACCTTGGCGCAGGCGGCCGTGCAGGCCCATCACCTCGCCCATACCCGCCATTCCGGCGAGCCCCCCGCCGATCGCCAGCGCGACCACGATCCATGCCGCCACCGGAATTCCGAGCCGTTGCGCGGCCTCGGGATTGCCGCCGATCGCTTTCATTTCGATGCCCCAGCGGGTCTTTTCCATGATCAGCCAGTATGCCGCCAGCGCCGCCAAGGCGAGGAGCAGGCCTGCGTGGATCCGCGTGTCGAAGAAGGAGGGCAGCCTGGCGGCTTCCGGGAAGGCGGACGATTGCGGATACGCCGAATTGTCCGCGGACCGCCACGGTCCGAAGATGAAGTAGCTCACGATCAGCGGAGCGATGTAGTTGAGAAGCAGTGTTGCGATCGTCTCGTTGACGAGCTTCGCGGCCCGCAGGACGCCTGGGATCGCGGCCCAGACCGCTCCACCGAGGAAACCGAGGACGGTCACGAGCGGCAGCAGGACCCACGCGGACAGCCCGGGGAACATGAGGACCCCAGCCGTTGCCATCCAGGCCCCCATGTAGAGCTGGCCCTCCCCGCCCACGTTGATCAGGCCCAGGCGGGCGGGAAGGGCCACCGCCACCGCGGCCAGGAGCAGCGGCGTCATGCGCACGAGCAGTTCAGAGAAACCATAGGCGTTTCCCAGCGCGTAGCGGAAAGTGTCCTCGTAGGCCTTGAGGGGGTCCTTGCCGGCGGCGAGCAGGATCACCGCGAAGACGGCGAGGGCCACCGCGCAGACCCCGGCGTAGCGGACCGTGGCTCGCAATGCCGGGGCATTCCGCAGCGCCACAGGCGTCCTTTCCTCAGGCATGGGCGAGCTCCCTCGAGCCTGTCATCAGGCGGCCCACCTCTTCGGCCTGCCAGGCGCCGCGGGCGAACTCGCCGGCGATGGCGCCCCCGTACAGGACGAGCAGGCGGTCCGCCATTTCGGCGAGTTCCTCGAGGTCTTCCGAGATCAGGAGCACCCCGCCGCCGCCATTGCGGACGCGCCGCAGCAGATCGCGCACCGATGCCGCACTCCGGACGTCCAGGCCGCGGGTCGGGTAGAGCGCGACGATGAGCTTGGGCTCGTGCGCCATCTCGCGGGCAATGACGGCGCGTTGGAGATTGCCTCCGGACAGCGCCCCCATCGGTGCATCGAGCCGGGGTACCGGGAACGCAAGGGCAGCGAATGAATCGGTCATCGCCGACTCGAGCGAGCGCCAATCGATCGTGGCGCCCCTCCAGTACCGCCGTCCGGTGCCGAGCACGAGGTTGTCCCGCACCGTCATTCCGGGAACCGCCGCCATCACGAGGGGATCTTCCGGAACGAACGCGACGCCGCTCTGCCTCATTCGCGCGATGGTCCAGGAGGAGGCGTCGACCCCGCAGAACCACTTGCTCCCGCCCGCGAGCCGACGAAGGCCGAGGATCAGGTCTCCGAGCTCCTTCTGGCCGCTGCCGGAGACGCCGGCCACGCCGACGATCTCTCCCGGCCCGATCCGCACGTTCAGGCCCTCGAGGGCCGTCTCGCTGCCCAAGGCCCGGGACGAAGCCCCACGCAGTTCGAGGACGGGCAGGGCGCCGTGCTGCAACGGCGGTGAAACCGCCTTTTCGGCCGGCTTTCCGCCTCCACCGTCACCGAACATCATCGTCACCAGGCGTTGCATGTCCGCTTCGCCCGGGCCGAATCCGCCCGCCACGCGTCCCTGCCGCATCACGGTGATGCGGTCGGCGCAGGCAAGGACTTCCCGGAGCTTGTGCGTGATGAAGAGGATGGAGTAGCCGTCCGCTTTCAGGGCCTCAAAGACGCGGAAGAGCGCGACCACCTCATGCGGAGCCAGCACCTTGGTCGGTTCGTCGAGAATCAGCACGCGCGCCCGGGCCAGCAGCAGTTTGAGAATCTCGATCTTCTGCTGTTCGCCCACGCAGAGCTGGCGGACCTGCGCCGAAGGATCGACGCCGAGGTCGAACCGTGCGGCGAATTCGCGGATCCGCTTTTCCACCGCGTCCCGCCGGACGATGGGCGGCAGGTCGGTGAGGAACAAGGCGATGTTCTCGAGGACGCTCAGCGCCGGGATGAGCATGAAGTTCTGGAACACCATGCCGATGCCCAGCGCGCGCGCGTCCCGCGGCGAATGAAGCTCGACCGGATTTCCGGCAACGAAAATCTCCCCGGAATCGGGCCGGGTGAAGCCGTACATGATCTTCGACAGAGTGCTCTTGCCGGCGCCGTTTTCCCCGAGAAGGGCGTGGACCTCGCCTCGGTGCAGGCTGAGATCGACATGGTCGTTGGCTACCACGGTGCCGTACCGCTTGGTGACTCCGCGGACTTCGAGCAGGGGCGTATCCGGGTTCATGGCGGCATCAAGTTGAGATCGTTCGCACCGCGGCTTCAAAGCCAGGCAAACCGACCTATAGGAACTCCAAGTCCCGGAAGCGCCTTCCGGTTCAGGTTATCACGGGTTGAGGCCACGGGGCCGATGGGGAGGCGGTGGTTGGGGGTCGCCGAGGGGTCTCTGCCCCGTGTGTGCGCGCGCCCCCCTTGCGGGGCGGCATGCCCGGGCTTCGCGCATTGCGGCTGCAGCCGGCAGACAAGCGCTAATCGATCACCGCGCTATGGGACGCAACGCGCTTCGAGCACGATTGGCTGTCTCCTGTCGTTCAGCGCGATCAACCGCCAACCGGATCGCTTTTCGCCCGCTGACGGCCGCTGGACCAGAAGGTTGACTGCAGACCGTGGGGCTACGGATTGACAGGCAGCGCAAGAGGCCCCGATTGCAAATGACCGCAATTCGACTGCGGCCGCCTAACGCGACAGAAGATCGAGTAGTGCGCACGCAACCACCTTGGTCGCGCGGCGCAGATCGTCGAGCAGCAGATTTTCGTCGGCACGCTTGGCGTTCGATTCGAGCACCGTGCGCGGGCCCGCGCCGTACAGCACCGCCGGTATTCCGGCCTCGCAATACAAGCGCGCATCGGTGTACAGCGGCGTGCCGGTCGTTGGAATCGGCTCGCCGAAAACGCGCTGGCCATGCCGCTGCAGCGCCTCGACCAGCGGCGCGTTGCCCGGCAATGGCTTCAGCGCGCGCGCGAGCAACAGCCGCTTGATCTCCACGGTGATCCCCGGCAAACCTGATGCGGCCTCGTTGATCACGCCTCGGATACCGGCTTCGACCTGCGCCGGGTCCTCTTCAGGAATCATCCGGCGATCGAGCTTCAGCACCACCTTGCCTGGCACGACGTTCGTGTTGGTGCCACCTTCGATTCGGCCGACGTTCAGATAGGGATGATTGATGCCGGGCACACTCGAGCGCACCTTGCGATAAAGCGTGTTCTGCTCGTACAGCGCATTCAGGATGCGGGTGGCGCCCTGCAGCGCATCGATGCCGGTGTCCGGAATCGCGGCGTGCGCCATCTTGCCGTGCACGGTGACCTCCATCTGCAGGCAGCCGTTGTGCGCAGTGACGATCTGGTACGAAAAGCTCGCGCCGATCACAAGGTCGGGTTTGGTCTGGCGCTGTTTCAGCAGCCAGCCGGGACCGAGCAGGCCGCCGAATTCCTCGTCGTAGGTGAAGTGCAGTTCGACACTGCCGGCGAGCTTCGCACCCATCGCCTCGAGTGCACGCACCGCGAAAGTGTAGGTCGCGAAATCGCTCTTGCTGACCGCGGCGGCGCGACCGTAGATGCGGCCGTTTTCGATCACGCCGCCGTACGGCGGTCTGGTCCAGCCTTCTCCCGGCGGCACCACGTCACCGTGCGCGTTCAACGCGACAGTTCTGCCGCTGCCGTACTTGCGGCGCACGATCAGGTTGGTGATCGATTCGAGTCCCGCTGCGCGCACCTCGGCTTCCGGCACCGCATGGCGCTCGACCTCCCAGCCTATCGCTTCGAGCAACTCGGCCGTGCGTTGCGCATGCGGCGCGTTGTTGCCCGGCGGCGTGTCGGTCGGCACGCGGACCAGCTCCTGGAGGAACGCCACCTCCTCGTCGAAGTGCGCGTCGATCCAGGCGTCCAGATCGTTATATTGCGAAGAACTCATGACACTTCCATCGCGAGTTGATCGAGGAGGTTTAGGAACGCACGCACGCATACCTCGGCGTCGTCATTGGTGATCGCTTCCAGCGGGTTGTGGCTGATGCCGGCATTCAGCCCGCGCATGAAGAGCATCGCCTGCGGCATCACCTCATGCAGCTTCATGGCATCGTGGCCGGCGCCGCTGGGCATGCGATAAATCGGCAGCCCCAGCGTTTCGACCGCGTGTTCCCAGCGCTGCTGCCATTCGGGAGCGCTCGGCGCCGCAGCGGCACGCACGGTCTCCTCGACCCTGAAGTGCAGGCCGCGCCGTTCGCAGATGCGCGCGAGTTCGGCCAACACATCATCGGCGCACGCATCGCGCACCTTATTGGTGGTGGCGCGGATGTCGAGGCTGAACTTGCAGCGGCCCGGAACCACGTTGATTGAGCCGCTTGGAACTTCGAGCATGCCGACGGTAGCGACGAGATTCGGCACGCTGCCGCCGCGCTTTTCGGCAAAGAGCAGCAGTTCCGCTGCGGCTGTGGCCGCGTCGCGGCGGCGATCCATCGGCGTGGTGCCCGCGTGGCTGGCCATGCCGATGATTTCGCCAACGTAACGCACATTGCCGTTGATGGACGTGACGATGCCCAACGGCAGGTCAATCTCGTTCAGCACCGGTCCCTGTTCGATGTGAACCTCGACAAAGCCGAGGTACTTCGACACATCGCGCTTGAGCTTGGGGATATCCGGGATGCACAGTCCCGCGTGTTCCATGGCCTGCTTCATCGTGATGCCGTCGGCGTCCTTCTGCTCGAGCCAGGACATGTCGAAGTGCCCGGTCAGCGCGCCCGAGCCGAGAAATACCGCCTTGTAGCGCTGGCCTTCTTCCTCGGCGAAGCCGACCACCTCGAAGCCGAACGGCAGGCGACGCTTGGCGCGCGACAGTTCGCGCACGCACGCCATCGGCACGAAGATGCCCAGTCGCCCGTCGTACTTGCCGCCGTTGCGCACGGTGTCGTAGTGGCTGCCGGTCAGCAACCGTTTCGCGTTGCGGTCGGCTCCGTGGTAGATGCCGACCACGTTGCCCACCGCGTCGATCGATACTTCGTCGAAGCCGCAGTCCCCGCGCATCCAGTGGGACAGTCGCTGCGCGCAGGCGCGGTGTGCGTCGGTGAGGTAGGTCACCGTCAGTTCACCGCGCTCGGCATAGCCGGGATCGCTATTGGTCGATAGCCGCTCGGCCCAGTCCCAGACCAGATTGCCGAGCACCGGTACATGGCCGAACTTGTCGTCGAGCCGGATCTCGGCGATGCGATGAATGTTGCGCAGGCACTCGGCGCGCTCGAAGTCCGGGTGGTTGTCCAGCCGGCGCTCGAAGGTGGCGATGATCTCGCGCTTCGTCAAACCCGTGCCGCGCGAGCCGCGTACCGCGAGGATGAAGGGGAATCCGAACTTCGCGTTGTAGGCGGCGTTGAGCCTCTGGATCTTCGAGAACTCCTCAGCCGTGCATTCGGTCAGGCCCGCCGTACCCTGCTCATGCGTGGACTCCGCGGTCAGCGTCTTGCGCACCATCGCCTTGCCGGCAAGCTCCGGGTGTGCGCGGATCAGCGCCAGCTGCGCGTCGTGGCCGGCGCCGCGCACGACCTCGACCAGCGCCAGCTTCAGCGCGGCGAGCGATGTGAAGGGTCGCCTGGTCCAGGCGCGCTCGGCGATCCATGGCGAATGCTCGTACGTGCCGTCAAGCAAGGCGACGAAGTCGGCCTGCGACACGGAATTGATCTGTTGCAGCGTCAGCGGCATGGCTATTCCCAGACGAAGGCGGTGCTCGCATCGAACGGATGCGTTGCTTTCCAGTGGCGCGCGATATCGATTCGACGCGTGACCCACACCCGGTCGTGCTTCTCGATGTGATCGAGAAACCGCTGCAGCGCGCGCATGCGCCCGGGGCGGCCGAGCAGCCGGCAATGCATGCCGATCGACATCATGCTCGGTCGCTCGAGACCTTCGGCGTAGTGCACGTCGAAGGCATCGCGCAGGTATTCAAAGAACTCGTCGCCGTGCGAAAAGCCCTGTGGCAGTGCAAAGCGCATGTCGTTTGCATCGAGCGTGTACGGCACCACAAGGTGCGGCGCGAGGGCGCCATCGCTGCGGCGCACCTGCAGCCAGAACGGCAAATCGTCGCCGTAGTAGTCGCTGTCGTATTCGAACCCGCCGTAGTCGGCGACCAGCCGGCGCGTGCTCGGGCTGTCGCGACCGGTGTACCAGCCGAGCGCTCGCTGCCCGGTGATTCGTTCGATGATCTGCATGCCGCGCAGCATGTGCTCGCGTTCGGTTGCTTCATCGATGGACTGGTATGAGATCCAGCGCCAGCCATGGCAAGCAATCTCGTGCCCGAGATCGACGAACGCGGTGGTGACATCGGGGCAACGCTCGAGCGCCATCGAGACGCCGAAGACTGTCAGTGGCAGTTTGCGGCGCTCGAATTCGCGCAGGATCCGCCACACGCCCACACGCGACCCATACTCGTAGATGCTCTCCATGCTCAGGTGCCGCGCGGCAAAAGTCGGCGGGTTGAACATCTCGGAGAGCAACTGCTCGCTGCCGGCGTCACCATGCAGCACGCTGTTTTCGCCACCCTCCTCAAAGTTGAGCACGAACTGGACCGCCACCCGCGCGCGCTGCGGCCACCGGGCCTGCGGCTGGTTGCGACCGTGGCCCTTGAGGTCGCGGGGATAGCGGGGCGAGCCGGTCATGCAGTTCCGAGGATCTGCACCAGGTCCGGGATGCGTGGGTCGAGCCGCAGGTTCTGCTCGACGTTCGACAGATGCTCCTCGGCGAGCCGCGTTGCGGTCCGGACGTCTCGCCGCTCCAGGGCATCGACGATCCTCACATGTTCGGCAAGTGACTCCTCTGCCGAGTGCGACGACTGGTACATCAGCGAGATCAGCGACGACCGGGCGATCAGGTCGGTCAGCAATTGAACCAACACGTCGTTGCCGAGCATGCGTGCGAGCACGATGTGAAAGTCGCCAAGCAGTCGCGTGCGTCCGGAAACGTCCGAACGCGAGACCGCGGCGGCCTCGGCGCGCAAGTGTGCGCGCAACTCGACGAGTTGCCCGTCAGTGACGGTCTTGCCCAGTTGCCTGACCATCGCCGACTCGATCATCCGGCGCAATTCGAACACCTGGTGCGCTTCCTTGACGCTCGGCATGGCGACAAATGCGCCGCGCGCAGGCGCCAGGTTGACGAGGCGATCGCGGCTGAGCTGGTTCAGCGCCTGGCGCACGATCGTGCGCGACACCTTGAAGATGTCGGCAATCTTTTGCTCTGCGAGCTTGGTACCGGGCATCAGACGGCGCTCGACGATCGCGCTGGTGACCGACTCGACGATGCGCTGCGTCGCGCCGGCTGGCGCGCTTTCGGGCGCCTTGACGCGGCGCGTCGGAGCCGGCCGGATCAACCTGAGGCTGGCGCGACTGCGGGACATCGGGGATAGATCGCTTTCCGGCTCGGATGGTCAATCAGTATGCGCAAGTGTATACACCTGAGCAGGCAGCGCAAGATGCCGGTACCCAAGCAGAGCTATCTCGCACTCAATAGCGGCTGAAGATCTGCACTGCACTTCAGTCCGACTCTTGGAGCTGAAGGGCGCCTCCTGCGTACGTCAATCACCTGCGCGACCGGCATCGACTGTTGCCGAGGGGGGATCAACATTCCGCGGAAGCACTGCCGCGCTGCGGGATCCGCTGTATATCGCATTCGTGCAACCCGACCAGGCAGCGCTGATGCGGTCGGCCATTGTCGACTGTCCCGATCGGTCAGTCCATGGCTGCACTCGGTCGGGCGCGGGCCATAGCGCCGATGCGGGAACTTTTTTGCCACCGCATATTGCAAGCGGCAAACATCCGTGTATACACTTTGCCCGCGCTGTCGCCCAAGCCGGCTGTATCCATTCTTTTGCGTTTGGTGCGCGGCGAGTTCACCGCTCAACTTGCCGGCTCAAGCCTTTGCTCCATGCCCGCGCGCGGGCACAACAAACTAGGGGGAGAAAAGCATGACTGAGAAGACCGTCCATCCGGTCGACGAGAGATTGCCCGCCGGACGGTTGGCGACGCTCGGCTTGCAGCATGTCCTGGTGATGTATGCAGGCGCGATCGCGGTGCCACTGATTGTCGGGCGCGCACTCAAACTCAGCCCGGAGCAGGTGGCGCTGCTGATTTCGGCCGATCTGTTTGTCTGCGGGATCGTCACTCTGATCCAGTCCCTCGGCGTGACGAGATGGTTCGGCATCAAGTTGCCGGTGATGATGGGTGTCACGTTCGCGGCGGTCGGTCCGATGGTCGCGATGGCCGATGCGCAGAGCGGCGTTGAAGGAGCGCGTGCCCTCTTCGGCGCCATCATCGGCGCCGGCATCCTGTCGATGCTGATCGCTCCGGTGATGGGACGGCTGCTCCGATATTTTCCGCCGGTGGTCACGGGCACGATCATCACGATCATCGGCGTGAGCCTGATGCGCGTCGGGGTTGGCTGGGCAATGGGCGGGCCGCCCTTCCTGGCACAGCGCACCGACGTGCCCAAGCTGGTCGCAATGGTCGACAGCGCGAAGGCCGCGGCCGCTCAGGCGGCGTCATCCGCAGCCTCCGGCGCCGCGGCACCGGAGATCAGGCTCGGCCCGATCCCGATGGTCGATAACCCGAACTATGGCGCGCTCGACAACATGGCGGTGGCCGGCCTGGTGTTGATCTTTGTGCTGCTGCTGGTGAAGTACGGCCGCGGATTCGTGGCCAACATCTCGGTGCTGCTGGGCATCATCGGCGGCTGCATTGTTGCGGTGGCGATGGGCAAGATGAAATTCGACCATGTCGGGAAAGCGCATTGGGTCGACATCGTCACGCCGTTTTCGTTTGGCATACCGACCTTCGACATCGTGATGATCCTGACCATGACGCTGGTGATGATCGTGGTGATGATCGAGTCGACCGGCATGTTTCTGGCGCTGTCGGACATCACGGGCAAGAAGATCAGCCCGCCTGAACTGACCGCGGGCCTGCGCACCGACGGCCTGGGCACGCTGCTCGGCGGCATCTTCAACACCTTTCCGTACACCAGCTTCTCGCAGAACGTCGGACTGGTCGGCGTGACCGGCGTGCGCAGCCGCTTCGTCTGTGTGGCGGCTGGCCTGATCATGGTCGGGCTCGGCCTGCTGCCGAAGATGGCGGCGCTGGTCGAGGCAGTGCCGCAGTTCGTGCTCGGCGGGGCCGGGCTTGTCATGTTCGGCATGGTCGCGGCCACGGGAATCCGGATCCTCGCGGGCGTCGACTTCAAGGGCAACCGCTACAACCTGTACGTCGTTGCGCTGTCGATCGGGTTTGGCCTGATTCCGCTCGTGGCGCCACGCTGGACCCAGCAGATGGCACACGTCCTGCACCCGTTACTCGAGTCCGGGATCCTGCTGACGTCCATTGCGGCGGTGTTGCTGAACTTCTTCTTTAACGGCGGAAAGGGCGACGAAGCCGGCGCCGTCGAGGCGGCCAGGGCGGCGGAGGCGCATTGACCGCCAGGGAACACGGCGGCACACCGCGCACGACGCCATCGGCACCGAAACATCGGCACCGCGCGCCTGGTGCAGCCCGGCTGAAAGACCGACGTTTTTCTGCGCTCAAGTAGGTTGTCCCACCAGCTTCATGCACGAATCGAAACGACATGAACCGACGTACCGACCGATCGAAGCGAGTTGTACCCACCCCAACCAAGGAGGTCCCGCAATGCAGTCCATCGTCAAACGCAGCATCGTGTTCGCCGCCATCGCGGCATGTGGCATGGCCGCCCAGGCTGCCGACTGGAGCGACACGTACATCGGATATCGCTACGGCACAAAGTTCGGCGAGCCATACCTTGGCAATGACATCAGCAAGAACATCTTCAACCTGGCGCACGTGAGCGGTTACAAGTACGGCGTCAACTTCTTCAATGTCGATTTTCTGATGTCCGACAGCAACGATCCGGCCAGCCCGGGATCCTCGGACGGCGCGCAGGAGGCGTACGTGGTCTATCGCAACACGGTGGACCTTGAGAAAGTCAGCGGCACACCGCTCAAGTTCGGCCCGGTACGGGGGGTCGGCATCACGGTCGGGTTCGACTGGAATGCCAAGACCGATGCGGGCTACAACTCCAAGAAGCGCATGCTCGTGCTTGGCCCCACGCTGATGTTCGACGTGCCCGGCTTCCTCAATGCGAGCCTGCTGTATCTGTGGGAAAGCAATGCCCCGTACAACGCCTACTCCAACACCAGCACGCCGCGCTACAGCTATGACCCCCACCCGATGTTGAGCTTCGCCTGGGGCATACCGATCGGCAGCCTGCCTCTGTCCTTCGAGGGCTATGCCAACTTCATCGCCTCCAAAGGGAAGAATGAATTCGGTGGGGACACGGTGCCGGAAACCAACATCGACATGCAGATCATGTACGACCTGACGACTGCCTTCGGCGGGAAGAACACCTTCAAGGTGGGCTTCCAGTACCAGTGGTGGAAGAACAAGTTCGGCAACGACAGCTCCGGCCCTGCCGGCGATGGCGCGTTTGCGAAAACGCCGATGATCCGGGCCGAGTACCACTTCTAGATGGTCGTGGGACCTCCGGCGAGGGAATGGTCGGGTCGAATCGGCGTCGTCGGTTCACATGACGCGCCGATGATCCGACCGGCCGACACAGACATGCCAGCAAGAGATCGAGCGTCCCGATTCATGGTTGCGTCAATGCAGGAACGGCGATCCACGCGTCGCGACCGCGGGGCGCGCACGAACTTCGCGGCCGCATGCCGTCCGGCGGCCTGCCGTGTTGGGCGAGCCGCCGGCGACGTCGAATCTTCAGCGCGGCTTGCCGAAGATGGCGGCGAGATCCGAACTCGGCTCGTCGTCTTCGCGCAGATTCAGCTGGCTTTCGAGCGTGGTCAGGTGGTCCCGCATCGTCTTGACCGCACGGTCCACATTGCCCTTCGCCAGCGCGTCGATGATGTCCTCGTGCTCGTGGTTCGCGCAGGTCGGATCGGTCCGATCCGACCTGTAGGCGATCACCACGAGCGGCGTGCGGATCATCAGTTGTTCCAGCATCTCCGCCAGCACGGTATTGCCTGCCATCTGCCCAAGCGCTCGATGAAATGCGATCGACAGCTTCAGTCCGGCGCGCATCTCGCCGCGCCGGTAAGCGTCGCTTTCGCGCTTCGTCAGAGCGCGCAGCACGCGCAACTGCGCCGGCGTGATCGAGCGCGCGACGCGATCGACCAGAGCGCCTTCGATCACCCGGCGCGCGGCATACAGGTCGCGACTCTCGGCGACGGTCGGGTTGGCGACGATCGCGCCCCGGTTGGGCCGCAGTTCGACCAGGTGATCGCCGGCCAGCCGGACCAGGGCGGTGCGGATCACGTTGCGGGTCACGCCGAACACCTCGGCGAGCGCGACCTCCTTCAGTTTGGTGCCGGGCGTCAGCCGATGATCGAGCATCGCATCGCGAATTTCCGCGACCACGCGATCCTCACCCGGGACGCGGCTTGCGTCAGCGCGCGGTGGCATGCGGGTCGAGCGGCGGCTCGCCGCGGCAGGCGTTGGTTTTTTTGTCTTCATCTGCGAACTTTATTGTTAACAAAAAACAGGGAGAATGTTAACTGGCGTCGGGGTGGAAAAGCAATACTGCAATGCGAGAGCGGGCGTACGCCCGGTTCCCGGGCAGCCTTGCAGGGTTCATTTCAGTCCCCGACTCACGCGATTGTGCACAGAAGAACAGAAAAATGTTGACAAAAAAACGAACGAGTGCCATCGTGCGCAACTTGCTGTACCGGGAGGAGACGATGCGCGTATGGGAAAACTGACCACGCACGTACTGGACACCGCGAACGGCCGGCCTGCCGCCGGCGTGCGCATCGCGCTGCATGCGCTCGATGGCGCGCGCAGCCTGCTCAGGGAAGTGCGCACCAACGCGGACGGCCGCTGCGACCAACCGCTGCTCGATGGCGCGGTGTTTCGCGCCGGCCATTACGAGCTGGTGTTCCAGGTCGATGAGTACTTCCGCGCGCTTGATCCGGAATTGCCGTCGCCGCCCTTCGTCGGTGAAGTCGTGCTGCGTTTCGGCATAGCCGACGCGGCCGCGCACTACCATGTGCCCTTGCTTGTATCACCATGGAGTTATTCGACCTATCGCGGCAGTTAGCGTGCGCGACTGAACGCAGATGTGGGGATGGCGAGAGTGAAGATCAGTATGGCGGCGGCAGCGGCAGACGAGGTGCGTTTCTGGTTGAACGGCGCACCGGTGCGCGTGCGTGCGCCGGATCCGACGCGGACGGTGTTGAGTCTTCTGCGCGAGGACCAGCGGCTGCCCGGCACCAAGGAGGGTTGCGCCGAGGGCGACTGCGGCGCATGCACGGTTGTGATCGGGGAGTTGCGTGGCGACCGCGTCGAGATGAAGACTGTCAATGCCTGCATCCAGTTCGTGCCGACGCTCGACGGCAAGGCGGTATTCACGGTGGAAAGCCTGCGGCGCGCCGACGGTGCGCTGCATCCGGTGCAGCAGGCGATGGTCGATTGCCACGGCTCGCAGTGCGGCTTCTGCACGCCCGGGTTTGTGATGTCGCTGTGGGATCGCTATCTGGCGCATGCGGGGCAGGGCACGCGCCCAACTGACAGCGAGCTGCGCACGGCGATCGCCGGCAACCTGTGCCGCTGCACCGGCTACCGGCCAATCCTGCAGGCGGGCCAGCAGATGTTCGAGCGGCCGTTGGAGTCGTTCGATCGTGACGCGTTGACGCGGCAGCTTCAGCAGCTGCGCCGCGACGAGCCGCTCGCTTATGAGGTTCAGGGGCGCCGGTTCTTCGCGCCGCGCACACTGGCCGCACTGGCCGCGCTACGCGCCGAGCATCCGGACGCGGTGCTGTTGGCGGGCAGCACCGATGTCGGACTGTGGGTCACCAAGCAGCTGCGCGAGCTCAACAAGATCATCTACCTCGGCGAAGTTGATGAGCTGCGACAGGTGGGCGAAGGCGACGGCGTCGTGCGCATCGGTGCCGGCGTGTCGCTGAACGACGGCTACGGCGCGCTGCTGCGCCACTACCCGCAGGCGCGCGAGATGTGGGAACGTTTCGCCTCGACCCCGATCCGCAATGCGGGGACGCTGGGCGGCAATGTGGCGAACGGATCGCCGATCGGCGACTCGATGCCGTGGCTGATCGCGGTGGGTGCGCGAGTGGTCCTGCGCAACACCGCGCGTGCGCGGTCGCTGCCGATGGAAGATCTGTACGTCGCCTACATGAAGAAGGCGATGCAGCCGGACGAAATCGTCGAAGCGATCGAGGTTCCGCTGCCGACGGCCGACCTGCGATTCAGGACGTACAAGGTGTCGCGGCGCTACGACTCCGACATCTCGGCGGTGTGTGCGGCCTTTGCGATCCGGCTTGCCGGCGAGCGAATCACGGACGCGCGCGTTGCGTTTGGCGGCGTGGCGGCCACGCCGAAGCGCGGCGGCGAGACCGAAGCGGCGCTGACCGGCCGGCCATGGAACGAAGCGACCGCGCGACTGGCGGCCGAGGCGCTCGCGGTCGACTACGCTCCGATCAGCGACATGCGCGCGAGCGATGCCTACCGGATGCAGACGACGAAGAACCTGATGCAGCGTTTCTTCCTCGAGACGCGCCCCGTCAATCCCCTGCCGGCAAACGCGGTCAGCGTGTTTGCGAGGGTGTAGGAAACGCGATGAACAAGCCGGACGAGTTTCGCTTGCGCTCCGCCTTCAAGTCGGCGGCAGGCGCACCGCATCCGCACGAGTCGGCCCACCTGCATGTGTCGGGCGAAGCGACTTATGTCGACGACATCGCCGAACTCGACGGCACGCTGCATGCGGCGCTCGGCACCAGCAGTCGGCCACACGCAATGCTGCGCGCCATCAACCTCGATGCCGTGCACGCGATGCCGGGCGTGGTCGCGGTGCTGACCGCGCGGGACATTCCGGGCGAGAACGACTGCGGGCCGATCATCCACGACGATCCGATCCTTGCCGACGGTTTGGTGCAGTACGTGGGGCAGCCGATCTTCGCGGTGATCGCACAGACGTATGAGCAGGCGCGCCGTGCCGCGCGCAATGCCGTGATCGACTACGAAGACCTGCCGCCGATACTCACGCCGCAGGAAGCCAAGCGGCAGCGCTCATTCGTGATTCCTCCGTTGCACCTGAAACGCGGCGAGCCGGCGGCGGCGATCAAGGCGGCCAGGCATCGACTTGCGGGCGAGTTCTACGTCGGCGGCCAGGAGCAGTTCTATCTCGAAGGCCAGATCTCGTACGCGGCGCCGAAGGAGGACAACTGCCTGCACCTGTGGTGTTCAACCCAGCACCCCACGGAAATGCAGAAGGTCGTCGCCCATGCGCTGAACCTGCGCGACAACCAGGTCACGGTCGAGATGCGCCGCATGGGCGGGGGCTTCGGCGGCAAGGAGTCGCAGTCGGCGTTGTTCGCCTGCGTGGCCGCGGTCGCTGCGGCGCGGCTCAAACGCCCGGTCAAGCTGCGGCTCGATCGCGACGACGACATGCTGATCACCGGCAAGCGCCATTGCTTCCACTACGAATACGAAGTTGGCTTCGACGACGACGGCCGCATCGAAGGATCGAAGGTCGAGATGTGTTCTCGTGCCGGCTTTTCGGCCGACCTGTCGGGGCCAGTGGCCACACGCGCGCTATGTCACTTCGACAACGCGTACTACCTGGCCGACGTCGACATTCACTCGCTGGCCGGCAAGACCAACACGCAGTCGAACACGGCATTCCGCGGCTTCGGCGGACCGCAGGGCGCGATCGCGATCGAATACATCATCGACAACATCGCGCGGCGCCTGGGCAAGGATCCGCTCGATGTGCGCAAGCTCAACTTCTACGGCAAGACCGAACGCAACGTCACGCCGTACGGCCAGGTCGTTGAGGACAACGTCATCCACGAACTGGTCGATCAGCTCGAATCCTCGAGCGAGTATCGCCAGCGTCGGGCGCAAACGCGTGCCTTCAATGCGACGAGCCCGGTGCTGAAGAAGGGCATCGCGCTCACGCCGGTGAAGTTCGGCATCTCATTCAACGTCGTGCACTACAACCAGGCCGGCGCGCTGGTGCATGTTTACACCGACGGGTCGGTCCTGGTCAGTCACGGCGGCACCGAAATGGGCCAGGGCCTGAATACCAAGGTCGCGCAGATGGTCGCGCACGAACTGGGCCTGAGCCTCGCCCACGTGCGCGCGACTGCCGCCGACACCAGCAAGGTCGCCAACACGTCGGCCACCGCCGCGTCGACCGGCGCCGATCTCAACGGCAAGGCGGGTGAAGATGCCGCGCGCCAGATCAAGGTGCGGCTGGCACAGTTCGCGGCGGGGAAGTATGGTGGCGATGCTGCCGACGTCGTGTTCGGCGACGACACGGTGCATGTCAGCGGCAGCGTGCTGCCGTTCACCGAACTGGTGCAACAGGCGTATCAGGCACGCGTACAACTCTGGTCGGATGGTTTCTATGCGACGCCCAAGTTGCACTGGGATCGCAGGACGCTGACCGGCCGGCCGTTCTTCTACTTCGCGTATGGCGCGGCGGTGTCCGAGGTGATCATCGACACGCTGACAGGCGAGTGGAAACTGCTGCGCGCCGACCTCTTGCACGACGCTGGCCAATCGATCAATCCTGGCGTCGATATCGGACAGGTGGAAGGCGCATTCATCCAGGGCATGGGATGGCTGACGACCGAGGAGTTGTGGTGGAACAAGGATGGCAAGCTGATGACGCATTCGCCATCCACGTACAAGATTCCGGCGGTCAACGACTGCCCGCCCGATCTGCGCGTCGCACTGTTCGACAACCCGAACATCGAGGACACGGTGTTCCGGTCAAAGGCGGTTGGCGAGCCGCCGCTGCTGCTCGGCTTCGCCGTCTTCTTCGCGATCCGCGACGCGGTGGCGAGCGTCGTCGACTACCGGATCGATCCGCCGCTGCAGGCGCCGGCCTCGTGCGAATCGATCATGAACGCGCTCAACGCCGTTCGGCAGGCGCCGCAATGAATTCAGGCAACGACGCCTGGCTCGACGCGCTCGCTCAATGGCGCGATCGGGGTGAAACGTCCGTCCTGGTGACGGTGGTCGCCGCACGGGGCTCCGCGCCGCGCGCGGCGGGCGCGAAGCTGGCGGTCTCGCGCCGTGCGATTGCGGGCACGATCGGCGGTGGCCAACTGGAGCTGCAGTCGATCGAAATCGCGCGCGACCTGCTGGCTGGCACAACGGCTGGATACCAGCATCGGTTTCCGCTGGGTGCGGCGCTCGGCCAATGCTGCGGAGGGTCGGTCGATCTGCTGTTCGAGCCGGTCCCGGCTGGCGCCGAATGGTTGGATTGCGTGCGGCGCCTGCAGATGAAAGGACTCAATTGTGTCGTCATCAGTGCGGCGGCCGGTGCGAACCCAGGAAAGCGAGTGGTCTTTGCCGATGGCACGTTCGGCAGCCTCGGTGAGGCAGGACTCGACGCTGCGGCAACGATCGCGGCACGCGCGTTGCTGGACACAGGGGTTGCGACCCTGGGCCGGATCGGCGATGACGCGGATGCGACCATGCTGTTCTTCGACCCGATCCATGTCGTGGGTTTCAACATCGTGCTGTTCGGCGCCGGCCATGTCGGGCGCGCGCTGGTGCGTGCCATGACGGGCGTGCCCTGCCGCATCACCTGGGTCGACGAGCGCGCCTCGGAGTTTCCAGCGGGCCTGCCTTCCCAGGTCTGCGCGGTGGTGACCGATGCGCCCGATGAAGAGGTCGATCGCGCGCGGCCGGGCAGCTACTTCCTCGTGATGACACACAGCCACGCACTCGACCAGGCACTGGCCGAGCGGATTCTTCGCCGCAATGATTTCGCATACTTCGGTTTGATCGGTTCGATCACGAAGCGGCGCCTGTTCGAGCGTCGGATGGCTGAGCGTGGCGTACCGGCTGATCGGTTTGCGCGCATGATCTGCCCGATCGGCGTGCGTGGAATCACCGGCAAGGAGCCCGCGGTGATTGCGCTTGCCGTCGCAGCGCAGCTGTTGCAGGTGCGCGAGGCGCGGGCACGGCATTCGAACGACACGGCTCGGCACAGCGCCTAGGCCGGACACAGGAACACCCGGAGGAGAGCGCGTGACAACACTGCCAGCAGGAACACCGCGATTGCAGCTGCGCGGTATCCGCAAGGTATACCCCACCGTGGTCGCCAACGACGGCATCGATCTCACCGCGATGCCGGGCGAAATCCACGCGGTGCTGGGCGAAAACGGCGCCGGCAAGTCGACGCTGATGAAGATCATCTACGGCGTCACGCGGCCGACCGAGGGCGAGATCACCTGGGAAGGCAGCCGCGTCCACGTCGAAAGCCCGGCCCATGCGCGCTCGATCGGCATCGGCATGGTGTTCCAGCATTTCTCGCTGTTCGAGACCCTGACCGTCGTCGACAACGTCGCGCTTGGACTGCCCGGCGCGCCGGACCTCAACTACCTCGCCACGCGCATCGAGAAGGTCTCGGAGAAGTACGGCCTGCCGGTCGATCCGCGCCGACTCGTCCATGCACTGTCGGTGGGCGAGCGGCAGCGGGTCGAGATCGTGCGCTGCCTGCTGCAGAACCCGCGCCTGCTGATCATGGATGAACCGACCTCGGTGCTGACGCCGCAGGCGGTGCGGAAACTATTCGAGACTCTGCGGTTCCTCGCCTCCGAAGGCTGCTCGATCCTGTACATCAGCCACAAGCTCGACGAGATCCAGGAGCTGTGCCATGTCGCCACCGTCTTGCGCGGTGGCAAGGTGACGGGCACGTGCATTCCGTCGCAGGAGACGCCGAAGTCGATGGCGCGGCTGATGATCGGCAAGGATCTGCCGGTGTGCCAGCACAGTGCGCTCAAGGAGGGCGGCGAGGTGCTGCTGCGCCTGTCGGGGCTGTCGCACGCGAGCGACGACCCGTTCGGCACCGATCTGCAGGACATTCATCTCGACGTGCATGCGGGCGAAATCGTCGGCATCGCCGGCGTATCGGGCAACGGCCAGCAGGAATTGCTGCGCGCCATTTCCGGCGAGGAGCCGCATGCCGAGAAACACCCGGTGCAGATCTGCGGTACCGAGGCGGGTCGCATGATGCCAGGGCGACGCCGCAAGCTCGGCATGGGCTTCGTGCCAGAAGAGCGTCTGGGCCGCGGTGCGGTGCCGAAACTCTCACTTGCCTACAACGCGCTGCTGACAGCGCATCAGCGCGGCATGCTCAAGCGTGGGCTGATCGATTTCGACGCGATGAAGCTTTTCGCGCACGACACGATCAAGGCCTTCGACGTGCGCTGCGGCGGCCCGAGCGCACCAGCCAAGTCGCTGTCGGGCGGCAATCTGCAGAAATTCATCATGGGTCGCGAAATCCGGCAGGCGCCGAAGCTTCTGGTGGTCGCGCAGCCGACCTGGGGCGTGGACGTCGGGGCGGCGGCGTTCATCCGCCAGGCACTCATCGATCTGCGCAACGCAGGCTCGGCCGTGCTGGTGATCTCCGAAGAACTCGACGAACTGTTCGAGATCTGCGATCGCATGGCCGTGATCGCCAAGGGCCGGCTGTCGCCGACCAAGCTGGCGGCGCAAACCAATGTGGAGGAGATCGGCGTGTGGATGAGCGGCATGTGGCCCGGTGCCGAAAGCGCGGCTGCCAACGCCGCCGCAGAGGTGCGCCATGTGGCTTGAACTCGAAGCGCGCCCCGAAGCATCGAACGCGATGCGTTATGCATCGCCGCTGATCGCGGTGGTGCTGATGGTGATCGGCGGTTTCATCATCTTCCTGCTCCTCGGGCGCGACCCGATCCTCGGGCTGAACATCTTCTTCCTGAAGCCGCTGGCCGACACGTATGGCTTCGCCGAGCTGCTTCTGAAGGCCACGCCGCTGGCGTTGATTGCGATCGGGCTGGCGGTCGGCTTCCGCGCCAACGTGTGGAACATCGGCGCCGAGGGCCAGTACATGCTCGGCGCCGTGGCCGCGTCGGGTGTGGCGCTGTACTTCTACGGCGTCGAAAGCAAGTGGCTGTTGCTGCCGGTGATGCTCGTTGCCGGCGCGATCGGCGGCGCGTTGTGGGCGCTGATTCCGGCGTTCCTGAAGACGCGCTTCAACGCCAACGAGATTCTCGTGTCGCTGATGCTCGTCTACATCGCCAAACTCTTGGTCTCCTGGCTGGTCTTCGGCCCCTGGAAAGATCCGGAGGGCTTCAATTTCCCGCAGACCAAGACCTTCACCGAGGGCGCGCTGCTGCCGCTGCTGATCGAAGGGACGCGCGTGAATCTTGCGTTCGTGATTGCGCTCTTCGCGCTGGCGGCCGGCTATGTGTTCATGCAGCGCAGTTTCTATGGCTTCCAGATGATGGTCGCCGGTGAAGCGGAAGCCGCTGCGCGCTATGCCGGTTTCTCCGCCAAGCGGGTCGTGTGGGTCGGGCTGCTGACCGGCGGCGCGGCGGCCGGCATTGCCGGCATGGCCGAGATCGCCGGGCCGATGGGCCAGCTGACGCCGAACGTTTCGGCGAACTATGGCTTCGCGGCGATCATCGTCGCGTTCGTGGGGCGCCTGAACCCGATCGGCATCCTGCTCGCCAGCCTGCTGATGTCGCTGCTGTACCTCGGCGGCGAACAGGCGCAGCAGTACCTGAACCTGCCGTCGTCGATCTCGCTCGTGTTCCAGGGGATGCTGCTGTTCTTCCTGCTGGGCGCGGACGTGTTCATCAACTTCCGGCTGCGACGCCGCGCGGCCGCGTAGGGAGCGAGCGATGGAACAGAGCCTCATCACATCGATCGTGGTGGCCACCATCATGGCCGGCACGCCGCTGGTGATTGCCGCGCTCGGCGAACTGGTGGTCGAACGGTCTGGCGTACTGAACCTCGGCACCGAGGGCACGATGGCGATGGGCGCGGTCGCGGCGTTCGCCGTGGCCTTGCACAGCGGCAGCGCGGTGGCGGGCGTGCTGGCCGGCATGGCCGCCGGCATCGCGATGTCGTTGATCTTCGCCGTGCTGACGTTGACGCTGCTCGCCAACCAGGTGGCGTCCGGTCTCGCGCTGACCATCTTCGGGATGGGCTTGTCCGCGTTCATCGGCAAGCCCTATGAATCGCAGTCGCTGCCCGAGATCACCGCCTGGCACATCCCCGTGCTCTCCGACCTGCCGTTCCTGGGCCCGGTGCTGTTCGGTCACAAGTCGCTGGTCTACTTCTCGTGGCTGCTCTTTGCGGCGGTGATGTGGTTTCTCTTTCGCAGCCGCTGGGGTTTGGTGCTGCGCGCGGTCGGCGAGTCGCCATCGTCCGCGCACTCGATCGGGCATCCGGTGATTCGCTTCCGCTATCTCGCCACCCTGTTCGGCGGCGCGATGAGCGGTATCGCCGGCGCGTTCCTGTCCGTGTACTACACGCCGCTGTGGGTCGAAGGCATGGTCGCGGGCCGCGGCTGGATCGCGTTGGCCCTCGTGGTATTCGCCACATGGCGGCCGTTGCGCGTGCTGGCCGGCGCCTACCTCTTCGGCGGCGTGATGATCATGCAGTTGTTCCTGCAGGGATCCGGCGCGCAGATCAACATCCCGGCGCAGTTCCTGTCTTCGCTGCCGTACTGGGCGACGATCATCGTGCTGGTGCTGATCTCGCGCAATCAGAGCACGATCCGGCTGCATTCGCCGGCTTCGCTGGGCCAGCCGTATCGACCCGACGCATGAAAGTAGTCCGAATCAAGGCGAGCAACGTTGTTCCGAACACCCCGGCCGAGGCGCCGGCACCCCAACCGATCCTGAGGAGACACACGCAATGCTGACACGCAGACAACTGATTCAAGCGGCAGGTGCCGCGGGCGCGCTGGGGGGCACGAGCCTCGCGGCGTTGGGGCAAACCAAGGCAGACGAGCCGCTGAAGATCGGCTTTGTCTACGTCAGCCCGGTCGGCGATGCCGGATGGACGTACCAGCACGATCTCGGCCGCAAGGAAATGGAGAAGGCGCTCGGGGCCAAGGTGCAGACCAAGTTCATCGAAAACGTGCAGGAAGGCTCCGATGCCGAACGGGTGTTTCGCGAACTGGCGCAAAGCGGCCACAAGCTGATCTATGGCACGAGCTTCGGCTACATGAACTACATGGAGAAGGTCGCGAAGCAGTTTCCGAACACGACTTTCGAGCACGCGACCGGCTACAAGACCGCCAAGAACCTCGGCGTTTATAACGCGCGCTTCTACGAGGGCCGCTACATGTGCGGGGTCATCGCCGGCCGCATGACCAAGACCAACGTGCTTGGCTATGTCGCCGCGTTCCCGATCCCGGAAGTGCTGCAGGGGATCAATGCGTTCACGCGCGGAGCACGCAGCGTCAATCCCAAGGCCGAGGTGCGGGTGGTGTGGGTCAACTCCTGGTACGACCCGGGCAAGGAGCGCGAGGCCGCCAACACGCTGCTGTCGCAGAAGGCGGACATCGTCACGCATCACACGGATTCGACCGCCGTCGTCCAGGCCGCCGAGGCGCGCGGCGCGATGGCCTTCGGCTACCACTCGGACATGAGCAAGTTCGGGCCGAAGGCGCACCTGACGGCATGCACGCACAACTGGGGCGACTACTACACGCGCAGCGCCAACTCGGTGCTCGCCGGTACGTGGAAGAGCGGCAACGTCTGGGGCGGCGTGAAAGAGGGGTTCATTCGACTGGCTCCCCTGAATCCCGTGATTCCGGCGCCGGTGAAAGAGGAAGTCGCCAAGGTCGAAGCGGGCATGAAGGCGGGAACGTTCCATGCGTTCGCCGGTCCGGTCAAGGACCAGGCGGGCAAGGACGTCATCGCCGCCGGCAAAACCATGACTGACGATGAGCTCGGCAAGATGAACTACTACGTCGAGGGTGTGGCAAGCCAGCTGCCGAAGAGCTGAGCGAGCCGCGGACCGACGCAGCTCACGTTTCCGCAGGGAATCTGCGCCTCACTCCTCCCCTTTCCCCTGGTGGGAGAGGGGCAGGGGGGAGTGGACCGCTTGCGCCTCAAGGGGGCGAATCATGGAAGCCTACGTTCTCGATTGGCTGAACCTGCTGGTGCGCTGGCTGCATCTGATCACCGGCATCGCGTGGATCGGCGCATCGTTCTACTTCGTGATGCTCGACAACTCGCTGAAGCCGCCGAAGAAGCCGGAAGACGCCAAACGCGGCATGCACGGCGAGCTGTGGGCGGTGCATGGCGGCGGTTTCTACGTCAGTCAGAAGTTCCTCACCGGGCCCAAGGGGGAGCCGCTGAGCGACGACCTGCATTGGTCGAAATGGGAGGCCTACACAACCTGGATGTCGGGCATCGGGCTGCTCGCGCTGATCTACTGGTTCGGTGCGAACTCGTACCTGATCGACCGGGGCGTGATGCCGCTCGCGCCGGCGACCGCGATCGCGATCTCCATCGGCGTGATCGCTGGCGGCTGGATCATTTACGACGGGCTGTGCCGGTTGCTGGCGGGCAAGGACACGGTGCTTGCGCTGATCGTGCTCGCTTTCGTCATGGCGGGCGCGTGGGCGCTGTTCCACGTCTTCAGCGCGCGTGCGGCGTACGTCCATGTCGGCGCAATGATCGGCACGATGATGGTGGCCAATGTCTTCTTTCACATCATCCCCGGTCAGAAGAAGATGGTCGACGCCATTCGCGCCGGGCAGGAGCCCGACGCACGCTATGGCGCAATCGGCAAGCAGCGCTCGGTGCACAACACCTACTTCACGCTGCCGGTGCTGTTCATCATGATCAGCAACCACTATCCGATGACGTACAGCCACCCGCATGGCTGGCTGGTGCTCGGTCTGATCATGGTCGCGGGTGTGTTGATCCGGCAGTTCTTCGTGCTGCGGCATCAGCACAAGGTCAAGCCGGCGCTGCCCGCCATCGCGGTGGTGATGCTCGCTGGCGTGGCGATCTGGATCGCGCCGAACATGAGTGCCGTGGGCGGCGGGGACAAGGTTACCTTCGCCCAGGTGCAAAGCGTGTTCAACGAGCGCTGTGTCACGTGTCACGCCGCCGCGCCGAAACAGGAGGGCTTTGCGCAACCGCCCAAGGGTGTGATGCTGCAGACACCTGAGCAGATCAAGCAGCATCTGCAGAAAGTCGCCGAGACGGTCGCCAATCGCTACATGCCGATCGGCAATCTCACCGGCATGACCGACGCGGAGCGTGCGCTGATCGCGGCCTGGGTTGCGCAGGGCGCAGCGACGAAATAGCCGGCGATGGCCGCAACACCAAGTCAGGAACGCGCCGCCTCGGCCCAGGCATTCCGCGGCTCGATCCTGCACTTTGTCGACGATCCGCAGCACGGCGAGGCGCGCTCGTACCAGTATTTCGACGACGGCGTGCTGCTACTGCGCGACGGCATGGTCGAGGCGGTTGGCGATGCGACCCTGCGCAGCTCGCTGGCGCCGGACGTCGAACTGACCGACTACCGCGGCCGGCTGATCATGCCGGGCTTCATCGACACGCACGTGCACTATCCGCAGACCGACATGATCGCCGCCTACGGCGAACAGCTGCTGCAGTGGCTCGAGCGCTATGCATTCCCGACCGAGCAGCGATTCGAAGACATCGTTCACGCACGCGCAGTTGCGGACTTCTTTCTCGACGAGCTGCTGCGCAATGGCACCACCACGGCGATGGTGTTCGCGACCGTGCACCCGGCGTCAGTCGACGCATTCTTCTCCGCCGCGTCGGCGCGCAATCTGCGCATGATCGGCGGCAAGGTGCTGATGGACCGCAACTGCCCGGAGTTCCTGCGCGACACGGCCGCGAGCGGCTACGAGGACAGCAAGGCGCTGATCGAGCGCTGGCACGGGCGCGGCCGGCAGCTCTACGCGGTGACGCCGCGCTTTGCGCCGACCTCGACCGACGGGCAGTTGAAGCTCGCGGGTCAACTGCTTGACGAGCATCCCGGCGTCTATCTTCAGTCGCACGTGGCCGAGAACCGCAACGAAGTCGCGTGGGTCGCAGAGCTTTTCCCATGGAGCCGCAGTTATCTCGACGTCTACGATCGCTTTGGCCTGCTGCGCGATCGCAGCGTCTACGCGCATTGCATTCATCTCGATGCCGCCGATCGGCAGAGCATGGCGCGATCGGGCGCGGCGATGTCGTTCTGCCCGACGTCGAATCTGTTTCTGGGCTCCGGTTTGTTCGACCTCGATGCCGCCGCCGAGAGCGGCACGCGGGTCGGCATCGGCACCGACGTCGGCGGCGGCACCAGTTTCAGCATGTTGCGCACGCTGTCCGAGGCCTATAAGGTCGCACAACTCGCGGGCCAGCGGCTGTCACCGCTGCGGGCGTTCTACCTGGCCACACTCGGCTCTGCGCGCTCGCTGTACCTGGACCACCTGATCGGCAACTTCGAGCGCGGCAAGGAAGGCGACTTCGTCGTGCTCGACCCTGCCGCGACAGCACTGCTGGCGCGCCGGATGCAGCAGACCGACAGCCTCGCGGAGCGCCTGTTCCTGCTGATGATGCTGGGCGACGATCGGGCAATCGCCGCCGTCCATGTAATGGGGCAGTTGCAGTAGCGTCAGGTCGGGACGGCAGCGCCGCGGCGAAGTTCCGCCGCGCGGCGCGCGCGCAGCAGCGCGAAGCGCAACCGGCCGGCCGTGGAATCATCGAGACCCCGCAAAGAATCGCATTCGATCAGCTGATCGCAGTCGGGCGCGAACATCGATGCACGATCATCGAGTGCGATCCACTCGTGATCGACGGCGTCGTTTTCCAACAGCCACTGCACGCACTCTGCGTGCCGGCGGTAGGGCAGTAGCCGCGCCGGCGTATTGAAACTGCCGAAGTGCGGGGTCGCGCCGACCACGCGCTTTGCGACGACCGGGCCGAGCAAGTCGCTCAATTGCGCCGGATTCCTGTCACTGCGCCAGTTCGTGCTCAGGACGAGTTCCGTCTCCGGGAACTCCTCGAGCACGGCATCCAGACGCGGAAGCTGTTCGAACAGGCGCAGCGGGTCGAAGCACGGGTCGGGATGCAGCACGCCGTCGAAGTCGAGAAAGAGGATCAAGGTCGGCACCGGGTGAATGATTCGCCCCGCGAATATGACAGGACGGTGACCGAAATCAATCAGTCGTTCGCACGGCGCGCAACGCCTGAGCACCGATGCGAGGCTCCTTCATCGTCGCCGGCCGGCCGTTCGCGCCACTGAACCTCGGTTCGCGCAGTTCGCGACGCGGATTCAGCGCTTCGTCGCAGAGCGGTCGCGCCAGCGCGGCTCCCTGCCTACAGTTGCATCCATCGCGAAGGCATCGGGCCATCGCAGGCAGCGGGGACTCATGCCATGACCAGCAACAAGACGTTGACGCGCATCGCGGGATTCGCCGCGGCGCTGCTCGTGAACGCCGCCATGTTCCTCGCGGCCGATCGCAGCATCGGTAACGCGGGTGCCGTGTTGATTGACCATGCCCCGGTCGTGCAGCTCGATCGCGTCGTCATCACCGCGGATCGCCCTGCGCGGACCGCAGCGACGTCGGAACTTTCCAGCAATCAGGCCCTCCAAGGCTCGTAGTCTCCTCCGACGCCCCGCCCGGGGCTTGCGCGGGTCACAGCTCTCCCCCGACTGTGCCCGCGCTTCTTTTTGCCCGGTTCGGCTCGATTGTTAGACTGGCCCCATCATCAAGCTCGTTGATCGACGGAGTCAGACCATGAACAGGGAAGTCGTTTCCACCAGGAAAGCGCCGGCGGCCATCGGGCCCTACTCGCAGGCGGTCAAGACGGGACTCGTGGTGTTCACATCGGGTCAGATTGGATTGAATCCGGACACCACCGAACTCGTCAGTGACGATTTCGAGGCGCAGGTGCGACAGGCGTTCAGGAATCTTGCTGCGGTCGCCGACGCGTCCGGCGGATCGCTCGCGAATGCGGTCAAGTTCACGTTGTTCCTGACCGACCTGTCGAAGTTCTCGATTGCCAACAGCATCATGGCCGAGGTGGTGCCACAGCCTTTTCCGGCGCGCTCGACCGTCGGCGTGGCGAGTCTGCCCAAGGGCGCGCAGTTCGAGGTCGAGGCGGTCCTGGTGCTCGATTGACGTCGCGCGAGCGTGCTCGCTGCGCAGCCCGAATCCGAGCGCCGACCGGTTGCGCGACGTGGCGGGACCGAGCCGCCGGCGTCGTGCGCTAACGGCAGACTGAAGCTACCGCGGCAGGGCCGCGAGCGGGGCGCTCTCGCGCACCGCCGGCGTCGTCGAGGGGCGCGCGGCGGCGAGTTCGGCCAGCCGCTGAGTGATGAAGCTGCGCAGTGCCGGCGGCAGCGCCGGGTCGGACATCGCGCGCGTAAACGCCTGCTGTGCCTGTGCACGCTGACCGAGCGAATCCAGCGAATGACCAAGACCAGCCCACCAGATGGCCGGCGCGCGCGGCGAGCGCACGGCGCGCGCAAAGGCCTCGGCTGCGACGGCGTGCTGACCGGCGCGCTGTGCCAGGCCGCCGACGAGCGCATCGTAGTCGGCATCGCGCTGCGCGGTCGGCACGCGTTCGAGTGTCATCAGGGCACCTTCGGCGTCGCCTGATTCGGCCTGCAGACGGGCCGCGACGACGGCGAATCGCGCGGGCTCGAGCGCGGCACCCGCCAGCAGCGTCTGCAACGCGAGGTCACGCCGTCCGCTTTCCGCCTGCAGCGCGGCGAGTGCCTGCCGCGCCGAATGATGGTTGGGCGCCGTGCTGAGTATTTGAGTCAGCAGCGCCATGGCCTCGTGACTGCGGCCGCGGGCGATGAATTCGGCGGCCCGCTCGACTTGCAGGTCTTCGGGATTGCTTTTGCGCGCCACGATCGGTGCGGCAGCCGATGCGGCCTTCGTTGCCGGCGGCGCGCTCTCCGTCGGCAGGCGCTCCGGCGCCTCGGCGGGCCTGGGCGTGGTGGCGGAGTCGCGGTCTGTTTGCAGCGACGCAATGGTCGCTTGTGATGCCGGGCGCTTCGTGACCGGTGCAGCTGCCCCGGTCGTGGCGAGTTTCTTCGCGTTGACCTCGAGCGGTGACGTTGCCGGCGCAGCTTCCGGTGCTGCTTTCTCAGTCGCGACGGACTGCGCGACCATTGCATCCGCGACAGCGGCCGGTTTCGCCGTGGGCAGGTCGACCGGCGGACTCGCGGGCGCCGCTTCCGGCGCATTGGACCGTGTGATGGCTCTCGCGGTGCTCGTGTCCGGCGCCGAAGGCGTAGGTTTCGCTTGTGCCGCAGCGATCATGTCGGGCGCGCTGTCCTTCGGTAGGGCGGCCTCGAACTGCGCCGCGCCGAGCGGTTTTGCCACCCGTGTGGAGGCCTTCAGTCTCTCGACCTGCCAGCTGTAGGCGCCAAGCGTCACACACACCACGGCGACCACGCCTGCCCAGACGGCGGTGCGCAGCGGCACCCTGTTACGACGCGGTGCGGCGCGCGGCATCGCCGCAGTCGATGATGCGGCGCCGGCGAACTGCGGCGCGGGCGCACCGCGCTGCTCCAGATCGCGCAGCACCTTGTTGAGTACGCTCATGCGCTCAATCCCATGCGCGCGGCACACACCGCCAGCAGTCCGGCCGCATTCGCGCTCGGCGTGTCCAGCGCGGCCGCCTGCACGTGATGCGTGCCGACGCGCAGCGCGCCTTCGCCGAAGGCGAGCAGCAGCGACTTGTGCGCGACGATGTTCAGCAGGCGTGGAATACCGCCGCTCACCCGGTGCAGCAGCCGCGCGACATACGGGGCAAAAAGTTCGGCGCCGGTATGGCCGGCCACGCGCAGCCGGTGCACGAGGTAGCGTTCGGTCTCCGCGGCGGTCAACGCCTGGAGCTGGCACTGGAACGTGATTCGACTGGTCAGCTGCCGCAGTTCGGGGCGCGCCAGCTTGCGGTCGAGTTCGGGCTGGCCGAACAGCACGATCTGCAGCAGCTTGCGCTTCTCGGTTTCGAGGTTGGAAATCAGGCGCAGTGCCTCCAGGGTATCAGCGGAAATCGTCTGCGCTTCGTCGATGCAGACGACGACACGCCGATCGGCCGCGGCGCTGGCCAGCAGGCGCGTGTTCAGCGCCTCGAGCATTTCGTGCGAACGTGCATCCGCCGGCAGCTCGATGCTCAGCTCGTGTCCGATGGCAAGCAGCAGCGAGCGCGGGCTGACGCATGGGTTGATGATGTATGCGCTTTCATATTCCTGCGGTCGTTGCGCCAGTGCGGCGAGGAATCGGCGGCAGGCGAGCGTCTTGCCGGTGCCGACTTCGCCGGTGATCTTGATGAACCCTTCGCCGTCGGCCACCGCCAGCAGCAGCGTGTTGAGCACATCCTGCTGCGTGCGCGAGGCAAACGCGAACGCGGTGTCCGGCGTGATCGAGAACGGTGCGGTGCGCAGCTGGAAGTGTTCGAGATACATCGCGGTTCCCTGGGTCAGAGACGCGGCCCGGCGCCGGTCATCGCCTGCAGGCGTTCGAGCGATGCGGCGCGTTGCGTGTCGAGTTGCGCCGGCGAGTGGATCACCGTCGGCTTGATCAGGATCACGAGTTCGTGCTTTTCCGTTTCGGTACTGCGCGAGCCGAACAGCGCGCCGGCGATTGGCAGATCGCCCGCGCCCGGGATCTGATTGCGGTCGCTGCTGCGCTGGGTCTTCATCAGGCCGCCGATCGCGACGATCGCGCCGTCGCGCACGCGCACGATGTTGTCCGTTTCGGATACGGTGCTGGAGGCCAGCGGCAGCGTGATCACGCCGCCCTGGCTGCCCAGGCTCAGCACTTTCGTATGCTCCGTGACGCTGGAGACCGACGGATGCACGTGCAGGATGATGTTGGCGTCCTCATCGATCTGCGGCGTCACGTCGAGCGCGATGCCGGAGAAGAACGGCTGCACCGTGATCGTCGGTGAGCTGATGCTGGTGGCGGCCGAGGTGGTCGTGTTGGTCGTGATGCCGGTGACGAAGAAGTCGTCGGTGCCGACCTTCAGCACCGCCTTCTGGTTGTTCAGCGCCGCGATCCGCGGACTCGACAGCACCTGCACGCTGCCCTGGGTTTCGAGAAACTGGATCAGGGCCGCGAAGTTGCTGGTCTGAAATGCCAGGCCGAACAGCCCGTTCGCCGCCGAGCGTGCGAGCGCCAGCGTCTCACCCGGCAGGGCGCTCAGATCACCATTGCTGAGTTCGCCGGTGGGGGCGAGCGAGGTGCCCGGGTTGATGAGCCCCGCCGAGCCGCGATGGTTGTCGCCGATGCGAAACGCGGCCCAGTTCACGCCGCTTTGCTGTGAACCGCTCAGCTGCACGTCGATGATCTTGGCCTCCAGCATCACCTGACGTTCGATGTTCAGGCGCGCGGCGCGCAGATAGCTTTCGACCGCGCGCAGTTCCTTCGGCATCGCCCGCACCACGATCAGGCTCGATTGCGGCGACAGGATGAGCTGCCGGCCATCCTTGTCGCCCACCAGCACTCTGAGCGTCACCTCCAGTTCGGCCCACAGGTCATTCTTCGTCTGCGTGACGACGTGGCTCGATTCCTGCGAAGTGACCTGCGAGTTCGGCGCACCGGACGGATTCGCCTGCGCACCGTTTTGCGGCATGCTGCTGGTGATCGAACCCGACGTCACGCGCACGTCGCTGCGCCCGACGCGGTTTGCGGTGAGGTAGTTGAGCTGAAACACGCGCGTCTCGAGACGAGCAGGGGTAACGAAGATGCGCGTGCCCTCGATCCGGTACTCGAACCCGTACATGTCGCGCAGGGTGTCGAGCGCTTCGGGCAGCGTCACATCTTTCAGACTGACCGTGACGGGCGTCGTCAGCTCTCCGTCGACCAGCATCGAATAGCGCGTGTCCTTGGCGAGCGCCGCGAACACCTGGCCAGCGCTCAGGTTGACGACGTTCAGATCGAACCGCGGCTCCGCGCTTTTGCCACTGAGTGTGGGTAGGCTCAGGTCGGCGGGCGGCACCAGCGCCTGCGTCAACGCGGGCGGCGGCGCGGTCGGAGCGGCAGCAGAGGCCTGCGCCAGCGCATCGCGCACCTCGGGCAGCAATTCACTGTGGCGTCCCGGCTCGGGCGTCGCGCAGCCGCCGAGCAGGGCGAGCACGGCGACGGCGGCGAGTAGGCGCTCCTTGCGTCTGTTCATGGCGGTCTCCGGTGTCGGACGGCGCGGCTTCATGGCGGCGGATCGCGCGCAGCGTCGCTCGGCCGAGCAGGGCGTTTCGCGATCGTGGGCAAGAGTTCCAGGGTTTCGTTGTCGGTGCCGCGTGCCAGCACCACGGCGGAGTCGGTGACGCGCATGACGCGGGCGGTTGCCCCCGGCAGCAGGTCGCCGACGCGCAGCCACTGGCCGTCGATCAGCGCACGGTGCACATCGTCGGGACCGCGCAGGATCATCTGCAGCTTCGGTGCGGGCGACGCCACGGCGTCCGTTCCGGCGCTGCGCAGCGATGCCGGCGGCAGCGTCGGGTCGGAGAGCGCCTGCGCAGCGGCGGCGCACGAGAGGAGCAACGCACCGGGCAGCGAAAGCAGGCGGATCAGAGACGAAGCCATACCGCCTCCGTCGACAGCGTGAACAGTTCGAGCGTTGTCAGCGGCGTCCCCGACGCTGGCACCTTCATATCGAGTGCGCGCCAGTAGAGGCGACGCGGCGTCTTTTCGAGGGCATCGAGATAGGCGAGCAAATCCAGGTAACGGCCCTCGACCTGAACCTGCAGCCCGTGCCGGTACAGCGAAGGCACTGCCGGTGCACGCCCGGCGGCACCGGTGTCGCCCGCGAGCAGCGATGACGGCGGCTGCGACTGGATGCCCACCACGCGCAATTGCGGATGGCGCGCCAGCAGGGTCGCCAAATGCTGCGCCATGTCGCGCGGGCTGATGAGGTCAACCTGCGCGGCGGCGATGATCTGTTCCGCCGCGGTGCGTCGTGCGCGCATCTGCTCGTTGCGCTGGGTGTCCTGCGCGATCGCCGCCGGCAGCGTGGCCTGCAGCTTGTCGAACTGCTCCCTCGCGGCCGCGAGTTCGGTCCGAATCCGTGCCCGCTGCACGCGCAGCGGCGAAAGCACGGCGAGTTCGACCCCCATGATCAGCAGCGCCAGGGTCGCCACAACCATCATCCAGCGCTCGCGCCCGGAGCGGGCGATGAGCCAGGCGCGCAGCGCCTTCACGGCGTCGCTCCCGATCCGGCGGCGGCGACCTGCTGCGGTGCCAGCCCCTTGGTGAGCGCCACGGTCACAAGGCGGAAGCGCACCGTGCCCTCGGGCGTGCCGCGACCGGCATCGTCGGCGCGCGCCAGTTCCATTTTCGCGAACTCGGTTCCCTTGAAGCGTGGCTGGCGCCTGAGCGCCGCCAGCAGCAGCGGCAACCGCGCCGCATCGAGGGCCTTGCCCTCGAGCGCCAGTTGGTCGACCGCGTTATCGAGCGTGACCCCGGTCAGCCACACGCCGTCCGTGCTCGCCAGCGCCAGCGCCGTCAGCGCCGCGGAGAACCCTTCGGTGTGGCCGAGCGCGCCGCCGGCGAGTCGTGCGGCGACGCGTTCGAGCGCGGCGACCTGAGCCTCTTCCTCCGCCACGGTGGTTCCGTCCGCGGCTTTTGGCTGCGCCGCCAGCACCCGCTGGAGTCGCTCGGTATCGGCCTGGATTCGCGCCAACTCTGCGCGCTGCGCGCGCAGCTCGCGCTGCTCAAGGCCCGTATGCACGGCGAGCAGGATGCCGCCGGCCATGAAGACGGTCAGGGCCGGCACGATCCCGCTGCCGCGCCGCTTGCGGCGTTGGCGCAGTTCCCGATACAGGTCGATGCGTTGTGCCATGGTTCGCTTCGGTTCAGGCGGCGCGCTGCGATTCGCGCGCCACGGAAGGCGTACGCAACGCTGCGCCGAGGCTGGGCAGTGTCAGTGCCGAACACTGCGCGGCATGCGCGGTGAGGCCGACGCGGGACAGCAGTTCGGGACTGAAGAATTCGAGCGCTGCCGTGATCTGCGTGGGAAGCAGCGTGGCGAGCGCGCCGCGGTGCACATGGGGTCCGAGCACCACGCGCGCCACCGCCGGCAGCCCCGACTGCCGCTCGTACAGGTCAATCGAGCGCTGGATCTGCACCGCAATCCGCTCGCTGAAATGCGCGACCGCGTCCGCCGCCTCGTCGGCCACGCTGCCCGGCAGCAGCATGCGGCGTGCAAACGCGAGTTCGCCGGCGCAATGCACGGTGAACAGACACGTATCGTCGTCGAACGCGAGCCAGGCGATGCTGCGCGGTTCGGCCTTGCGCATCGCGCACAGCGCCAGTTGATGCTGGGCGAGTTCCGGAACGTCGACTGCTTCGATGTCGATGCCGTTGTCCAGCAGCGGTGCGACCGCTTCGAGGACCACTGTGCGCCGTGCGGTGACGACCAGCACGTTGTGCTTGTTCGGCGCTTCCGCGGGACGCGGCAACGACACGAAATCGATCACGGCTTCCTCTGGCGGGTAGGCCAGGGATCCACGCAGCTGCCAGCGCAGCGCATCGCGCATTTCCTCGGCGGGGACCACCGGGGCGGGTACGTGGTGCAGGTCGTATTGGCCGGGCGCGAGCAGAAGATGCACCTGCGCCTGCTTGAACACGCCTTCGTTGCTCAAGCCACGCACGATGCGTGCGCGCTGCACCGCCGGGGCGTCGTAGAGCGCCAGCGATTCGACCCGCGGTGCGTCGGCGTGGCTCACGCGCGCGAGCGCGAGCCGATCGCCCAGCCATTGCAGGCCGACACAGGCATTACGCCGGTTCAGCCAGCGCATCGGCAGGCGCAGCACCTGGGCGGACAGCATCCTGGCGGACATGGTGTGATCCCGTTCAAGTTCACGCGCGGCGCGCGCAGGCGCACCACGGCCTATCTTTACCAGGGCATCGTAGGAAGAACCTGAGGCCGAAGATCGCTGAAAAAGCGACCGAAAACGGCCCTCTGGGAGAGCGGCGGTCAGTCGAAGCGCTCGTGCAGCAGCACGTCGCCACGCAAGCGGCCCCAGGTCACCCGAACGGCTGGGTTGGAGCCATCGGGCTGCGCGAGCCACGGCGCATTGTTCGTGGTCGCCGGGACCAGTGCCGGGGCCGAATTGCAGGTCGAGCCTTCCGCCGCGGTCTTCAGATTCAGCGTCACGATCATCGCCGAAGGCTGCGTCGTGGTCACGTTGCCCGGCTTGGCGAGCATGGCCAAGCCCTGGCCGGCGGTCGTGGTCACGGTGCTCGCGACGCGCGTGGCGCAGTTGGGCGCGCCGCCGCCGTTGGTCAGGAGCCCGCCCGCACTGCTGTACGCGAAGGTGGATGCCGGTGCGCTGAAGCAGGAGCTGGCCTGCGTCAGGCGCACCCAGCCCAGGCCGTTGTAGCGCTGGATCTCCAGCGGGACATAGAGTACGCGCCGCACGTCGCCGTAGGCGGGCCGCATCTGCGCGCGCGCGTAATGGAAGTCGCTGTAACCGCCGGCGAACGAGATCGGCGAGATGGTGAGCGGGGCCTGCGCGTTGATCGTCGTGTTGCCGCTGGCGGCGTTTTCCGTCGTATCCGCCAGGTTCACTGTCATTGAGAACGAGGGCGTGAAGCTCGCCACCGGTGTGGTGCCGCGCGTGAAGCTGAAGGTGCCGGCGTCGAAGGTAATCAGCGAGGTTGCGCTTTGCGCGACATTGGCAGCCAAAGTCACCTGGTTGAAACCCGTCGGCGCGCCGCTGGCGCTCACGGTGCCCGTCACGTTCGAGGCGCCGAAGCGGGGCCGCGCGTTGACGATGGCTGCGCCGGACGCGTTCAGCGGCGTGGACAGAATGACCGGCACGGTGCCGAACGAAAACGTCTGACCGACGTAGGTGAAGAATTGCGTTCCAGGGCCGGCGCCGCACACCGGGGTGGCGAACTGCGGCGCAGTGGAGACCGTCAGGAGATAGGCGTCGGGCACGAAGCGACCGAAGGTCGCGGCGCTGCTGGTGATCGTCCGCTCGGCGGCGCTCGAGTCGCCGAGATCGACGTTGGCGAACGTGCTGTCGCTGAGCGTGGCGCCGATCACGCCGGCTTCGTCGTACGTTGCCGTGCCGGCGACGATGCCATTGCTGGAAGTGAGCGAGGACGACAGGGTTCCCGCGCTGCAGCCGGTCGGCTGAACGCACGACGCGACGCTCAATGTCGGTGTGCCGTCGTATCCCGGTGTCACGGTGCTGCCGTCCGCGTTGACGGCGCTGGCCAGCACGGAAAACGCGCGACCCGCGCGGTGCACGACGCCGCTCGCGGCGTTGGTGTTGTTCAGGTTTCGCGCGGTACCGGTGCTGGTGTCGTTCGCATCGGTCGCCTGCAAGGCGATGAACGACGATGGCCGGATCGCGAAGTTGTCGGTCGAACAACCCACGACCGTGGTTCCGCCGCTGGTATAAGTCACACGCACGCGCACGTCACGCCGGGCGGTGGTGTGCGTGAAGCTCACATTGATACGGCCGCTGTCCGGCACGGTGAAGCTCGGGCTGGGCGACAGCGTCTGGATCGACGTCCAGGAACTGCGGCAGCCGGTGGTCGCGTCCAGCGCGCCGCTGTTGTCGGCGCTGTTGAGCAGCTCGACCGTCACCGTCCCGGTGAATGTCGTCAGCACGGCAGTGCGTGCCGCATTCAGCGCAACCAGCGCGAGCGAGAACGCACTGCCGGTGATCTTGGTCTTGATGACGCCGGTGATGGCGCCGGCGGCGGTCGACGTTTCGAACGCGTTGAATCCGCCGGGCGTCGGGCTCCCGCCGCTGGCCGGGCGAAGGGCAACGAGGATTCCGATGTTCGCGAGCGAAGACGAAGACGTCGCTACGCGGGTACCGGTTGCGCCGCTGGCGGCTTGAATCGCGTAGGCGGATTCGATGTCAAGGCCATTGGGACCCGCGCCGGTGCCGACATTGAAACTCCCGGTCATTCCGCCCGGCGCGCTGATCGAGCCATTGCCGTTGATCACGCCGTAGAAGCCAACCAGCATGGTGTTCGCGACCGACGTCGTGATCGATGGCGCGGTCAGAGACGTCGATGCGCCGTTGACCTGCGCTCCACTGGCGTCGACGGGTGTCGTGTTGTCGACGCCGCGATACGTGACGATCGCGCCCGCGGCGCGATCCGCCTGGCCCAGCGACCACGTGTAGCTGGCGGGCTCGGACCCGCTGGCGACCTTGCTGTAGATGGCGATGATCAATGAGGATCCGTTGTCCTTCGACAGGACGAGTGTCCATCCCGCCGGAGCCGAACTAACCATGGGGTTATTGGCCCCGCGCTCGGCAAGCATCGCGAGCATGACGTCACCGCTGGCCAGCCCGGCCGGCTGGGGTAGGGTGATTGAACTGACGGTGCTCGAGGAGGGTGCCGGTGCCGCGGCAGAAACGAACGTGATCTGCGCGGCCGCTGGAGCAGATGCGAACCAGAGGCTCAGGGCGCCGGCCAGCAGGACGAACCTGCGCGCCCGCCGCACCGGCGATTCAGCACGCATAGGTCGGCCCCGTTCCATCCGGGTCTTTGCACTTCTCCGCCGTTGCCTCGAGCTTGCGCTCGACGTAGTCGGCGGACCCAACGGTGCCGAGGGTCGCGGTGCTCGTGATGAAGTAGAAGGCGGAGCGCTTCGCGCCTTCCTCGTGATAGTTGGGTGACGCGGAGAACGTCGGGTAGCGCTGGCACGACACGGTGACGGTGAACGCGCCCATCGCCGCCGGCAGCGCGAGTGTCTTCTGCGAAAAGCAGTCGGGTAGGTTGGTTGCGCCGGGCGCGAGCGTGCCGTTGGGGTCGATCGCCTGGTATGACCCCCACTCGATGCCGGTGCGTGCCGCTTCATACGCGCGTACGCCCTGCACCGCGACCGCGGAAGTCATCGCCGCGCCCGCGGATGCGCTGACGACGTAGCTCGCCAGGGCGGCCAGCACCACCAGCACGAAGATCGCCACCACGAACGCAAACCCGCGCGCGGCGTCGGGACCGGCTCTGCGATGCCGTGACTTCATGGCGTGTTGGGCAGATAGGCCTGCGTCTGCAGCGTCACGGTCTCGCCGCTGTCGGTGAGCCGCGCGGACAGCGCCACCGCGTTCGCGTTGGCCAGCGTGGCACTGAGCCCGAAACTGCACGCACTCACCTTGTCGAGCTGCACATCGCGCTGCGCGCTAGCCAGCGGCGCGGCGTTGACGTCGGCGGGCTGCGCGGCCAGCAGCGCATAGCCGCTCAGGCGCAGGATGCGCCCGCTGCCATCGGCGGCCGGCAGGCAGGCAAACGTCACGGGTGTTCGCACGAGATAGAAGCGCGAGGTCGGCGAGTCCGCGCCCAGCGCCACACCGGTCCCGGCGAAGCTGATCGTCTGCGCCGATCCGGGGGCCGTGAGGACCGCGCGCCGGTTGTCACCGGCGTAGACGTCAAACGGCGCTGCCCCAAGGTTGAACACGACGAGCTGCGCCGATGCCGCCACCGTCACCGGTCGCCCGAGCACCTGGAAGCTCGTGTCGCTCGCGTCGGTGACATCGAGCGGGTTGGTGCCGCTGGGTTCGTTGCCGCCGGATGTGGCGCGCCGATAGCGGCCGATGTCATCGACCGGAACGAATTCGAGGAAAACGTTGCTGCCGGAGGTTGCGATACGGATCGAGTTCGGCAGTGCGTACTGCAGTTCGCGCAGCATGCGGCGCGCGGCGGTGTCGGCCGCATCGGTCATCTGCGCACGGCGCGCCGTGTCGGCGTACGCCGCGACCGGACCCTTCAACACCGCCGCGGCGGAAGCCCCGATGATGCCGATGATCATGATCACCATCACCATTTCGACCATCGACAGGCCGCGCTCACGGCGCTTCATGGCGCCACCCGCGCGCGAAAGCCGCTGAGCGACACCTGCGTTCCAGCAGGGGAGGTGACGGTGACGGTGACGAGCAGCCCCTCGCTGCTGCCGATGTTGTCGAGGGCCTGCCACTGCTCCGTGACGGCGGCGCTGTACTGCCCCAGTCCGGCGACCGGCGTGCCGTCGGCCCCGACGATGCCGCTCTCCGTGTAGCCGGCGTAATCGTCGACGTGATTGAACGGGGTGACGGGCGAACCGCGCGACTCGCCCGCTTCCGGGCCCATCGCGTCGGGTCCACCGTTCAGGTCGTTGATGGTGAAGGGCTGGCTCAGGATCTCTTCCAGCAGCGACTCCGCGATCGCGAGCGACTGTCGGGTCAGCAGCGGATCCGATGAACGCCCGGCGGTGAGCGTGAACACGTTCAGCACGCTGATCACGGCAATCGAAATGATCACGATCGCCAGCACCAATTCGACCAGCGTGACACCTCGCTGCGCGCTACGTTCGATGCACATACCCGGTTGTCGCTTCGATGGTGATCGTGAAGCTCGCGTCGCCGCCGGAGGGCGTCATCGTTTGTGCCGCCGCGAACGAGGGCTGGCCGAGACCGTCGAACGAGAACTGCGCCGTGCTGCTCGCGAGCGTGACATTGCTGGTGGCGGTGATGTCGAGGGCGCCACCGGCGGGCGCCGTGAGTCGCTGGGTGCACCCCGCATCGAGGCAGACCTGCACGCGGCGCGCCACCGTGTCGACGCTCACGTAGATCAGCCGGCGTTGCGCCACCGCCGCTTTCTGCGCGAACTGCAGCGCGGACGTCAGCTGATCAGCGAATCCACGCGCATCGAGGGCGCCACGGTCGAGCAGCTTGACCGCCGCGAACGCGGACAGGATGCCGGCCAGCATGATCACGACCACCAGTTCCACCAGCGTGAAGCCGCCAGACCGGGTGCGGGTCAAGTGCATGGGTCGTGCACCAATGAAACGCGGCGCCGCTGATCGACACGCGGCGCCGCCCTGGATGATGCGGCTGCAGGCCGCGCTCGGACCCGCTCAGCAGCTGCCCGCGTTCAGCGACGCGGTGGCGGCGGTGGCGCTGTTGGTTGCCGCGAGGTAAGTGATCTGACAGGTGCCTGCCGCGCCATTGATCGCGATCACGATCTGACCGGCGGTCGGTGTAAGGGTCACCCCATCGTTGGTCGAGTCAATGCCGGCCGCCGCGACAATGCCGGCCGCCGTGGCGTCCGGATAGCCGTAGACGAGGTTGACCGAGCCGCCGTCCATCGTCAGCGTGCCTGACGCCGAAGTGGCCAGTCCCTTGACCAGTGCACCGGCGTGGGAAATCGCCATTCCCGAGCGCACCGAACCGTACAGGCCGCTGGCCTTGGCGGTGCGCGCATCGACGCCCAGGTTCAAGAAACGGGGTAGCGCGACCGCCGACAGAATGCCGAGAATCAGGATCACGACGACCAGCTCGACCAGCGTAAAGCCGGCCTCACGTGAGTTGCGGGTCTGTTCAATCATTGTCTTTTCCTTTCACGCAGCCAGTCGGCTGCCGTATACAGCGTCAAAGAGGGGCCATTACGTGAACGCTTGCGTATCCGTCATTTCGGCAGATCCCCGTACGACTTGAATCCGGATCGTCCATCGTGATGAGAAATTGTTGCGCTGGACGCGGATCTCCGATCGCGCAAAAAGCGGCTTCTTCGGCACTGAATCTGCGGGAACATCGTCTGCCCGGACCCGAGCGGCGCGGTAGCACCGACGGGCGGCACGCGCTCATCGGACCGCGACGCGGCCCAGGTCCCACATCGGCAGGAACACGCCGAGGGCAAACACGAGGACGAACCCGCCCAGCACCACGATCAGCAGCGGTTCGATCTGGGCACCGAGCGACTTGATCGCGTAGTCGACTTCGCGCGCATAGTGCCCGGCGACCTCATGCATCATCTCCGCCAGCGCGCCGGTTTCCTCGCCCACGGCGATCATCTGCAGCACCACCGGCGTGAAAGCGCCGGTGGCGCGTGCCGACCGCACCAGCGAGTCACCACGCTGCGTGCCGTCCTTCATTTCGCTGATGCGCTCGGCAAGCATCACATTGCCCGTCGTCGAAATCGCGGCATCGAGCGCGGACATCATCGGCACGCCGGCATCGAGCGCGACGCTGAAACTGTTGGTGAAACGTGCCAGCGCCGCCTTGTGCAGCAGGGGTCCGACGACCGGCAGCGCGAGCAGACAGCGATCCTTCAGGCGCCGCCCCCCCGGAGTGCGGCTCCACAACGTGAATGCCGCGATGCCGCCGATCAGGCCGACCGCGAGCAGCGGCCAGTAGCTGACAAAGAAGTCGGAGATCGCCACCAGCAGGCGCGTCAGCAGCGGCAATTCGGCCTTGAAGCCGCGATACGCCTTGGCGAACGACGGAATCACGAAGATGTTCACCACCGTCAGCGCGACGCCGATCACCACCAGCACCGTGATCGGATAACGCAGCGCGGCGCGCACCGCGTCGCGGTTCCCGCGCTCGAACGACAACTGGTCGTGCAGGCCGGCGAATGCCTCGGCGAGGCGACCGGTGGTTTCTCCGACCCGCACCGTGTTCAGCATGTAGTCGTTGAACACGCTCGGGTGATCCGTCATGGCGACCGACAGCGAGCGGCCTGACTCGAGCGCGCCGCGCATTTCGGCAAGCACGCGCGCGAAGCGCAGGTTGGTGGCCGATTCCTCGAGACTCGCCAGTGCGCGCAGCAAAGGCACGCCCGCTTTCAGCAGCGTGGACAGCTGGCGGCAGAACAAGATCAGGTCGAGGGCCGATACATCCCCGCCGAACAGGCGGCCGCGCCAGGTCGATGTCGCGGGCGCATTGGCGGCGACCGCGGCATCGGCGCGCACGAGCATCAGCCCGCGCTCTGCCAGCGTATCGGCCAGTGCGGCGCCATCAGCGGCGTCCAGCGTGCCGCTGATCCGGTCGCCGGCGTCGTTGCGCGCGATGAAGCTGAAACTCGGCATGAATTACGTACCGTCGTGACCGCGGCCTACCGTGCGGATCGCTTCAGGTACCGTGGTCACGCCGGCGAGCGCCAGCTCGCAGGCATGATGCGCGAGAGAGTTGCTGCCGACCGCGTGGCGCGCGGTGGCCAGGTACGCGGTGGTGTCCCCGGCGGCGAGCGGCTGCACCACTTCCGGCGTCATTTCGAGCAATTCGTATACGCCGTGGCGCCCGAGGTAGCCCGTGCCGTGGCAATGGGCGCAGCCGCGGCCTTTGCGCAGCGGCGATTCGGCGCTCAGCGCGGCATCGGCCGCGGTGCGCAGATGCGCATGCAGAAAGGCATGCTCCTGCGGCGTGGCCCGGTGCGGCTGCGCACAGTGCTTGCACACGGTACGCACCAGTCGCTGCGCAAGCACCAGCCGCAGTGACGAGGCGACCAGGAACAGCGGCGCGTTCATGTCCAGCAGGCGCAACGGCGCGGACGATGCGTCGTTGGTGTGCAGCGTGGACAGCACCATGTGCCCGGTCATTGCCGCGCGCAGGCCGGTCTCGACCGTGTCCTGGTCGCGCATTTCGCCGACCAGCACCACATCCGGGTCCTGCCGCAGCGTGGAGCGCAGCACGGTGCCGAAGGTGAGGTTGATCTTCTCGTTGACCTGCACCTGCATCGCGCCGGGCAACCGGTACTCGACCGGATCCTCGACCGTAATGATCTTGCGCTCGGAGGTGTTGAGCGACGCGAGCAGGCCATACAGCGTGGTGGTCTTGCCCGAGCCGGTCGGTCCCGTGACGAGCGCCATGCCGTGCGGCTCCTCGGCAAAGGCGCGGACGCGCGCGAGCACGCGTGCGGGCATGCCGAGCCGCTCGAGGTCGAGCAGGCCGTTGTGCGAGGGCAGCAGGCGCAGCACGGTGCCTTCGCCATGCTGGGTCGGCATGGTCGAAATGCGGATGTCGATGTTTCTGCCTTTCACCCGTGCGACGAAGCGACCGTCCTGCGGCAGGCGTCGCTCGGCAATATCGAGCCCCGCCACCAGCTTCAATCGCTGCGCGACCGCCGCAGCGATGCGTCCCTCGGCCTGGATATGCGGTACCAGCACGCCGTCGACGCGCATGCGCACGACGAGACTCGTCTCCTGGGGTTCGATATGGATGTCGGAGGCACGCGCCAGCATCGCCTCTTCGAACAGGTTTTGCAGGAGTCTGGCAACAGGCGCCTCGTCGGGCGCCGCCTGCGCCGTGAGTTCGGCGGTGTCCACCACGGGCCCACCGACCTGCTCGCCCACTTCACGGGCGAGCCCGCGGATGGCATCGCCACGGCTGCTCAGGCGCTCGAGCAGGGCATTTAACTGCGACTCGGTGATGACGACCAGGTCGATTTCACGCCCGATCAGGCGCTGCGCTTCGTCGAACGCCTGAAAGTCGGTCGGATCGGCCATCGCAACGCGCACCACGCCGTCTTTTTCGTCCAACGGCAACGCCCGCAGTCGCTGCGCGGCCGCGGCGGGCAGTTTTTGCGCCGCCTGCGGGTCGATCACCGTGCGTGAGATGTCGACGAACGGCACCTTCATCTGCTGCGCGAGTGCGCGCGCGATCATCGCGTCGCTGGCGATCCCGTCTTCGATCAGGATGCGTCCGAGGCGGCGCCCGCTGCGCCGCTGCTCGGACAGCGCGGCCGTCAACTGCGCGGCGGTCAGCACGCCCTGCGCGACCAGGATGTCGCCCAGGCGCATCCGCGGACGGGGCGCGCCGCTGTCAGCCGGCGGCTTGCGTTCGGCGCGTGCCGCTTTCGCGGCGGCGGTGACGGCGGCTTGTTCCTGGCGATCGTCCAGTTTCAATTGGGAACTCCTTGCGCGGCGCGACGGACCATGCCCATAGCGCGCTCCGAGGCCATTGGACCCCATGCGATGATGCCGGCCGTGTCTGCATCGCGATCGATGAAATTGAGCCGGACGCGCCAGTCAAATCCATGCTTCGGCGTGCACGAGAACCCCTGACCCACGAGCGCGGTGGCGCCGGGAAGCCCACCAGCCGGTCAATCGCGTCGCGCCTGGCGGCAATCGGCCTGAAGTCCGACTGGGATTTCGTTCTGCATCTGCCGCTGCGCTATGAAGACGAGACGCGCGTCACGCCGATCGCCGAACTGCAACCCGGCGTGGACGCGCAGGTCGAGGGTGAAATCACGGCGTGCGAGATCGCCTACCGTGGCCGTCGGCAACTGAACGTGCGCCTGGTCGACGACAGTGGCGAGCTGCTGCTGCGCTTCCTGCACTTCTATCCGGCACAGCTCAAGAGCCTTGCCGTCGGCCGGCGTGTGCGCGCTTACGGCACCGTGCGCGCAGCGCATCTGGGCGCGCCGCTCGGCATCGAGATGGTTCATCCGCGCGTGCACGCAACGCTCGGTGGTGCGTCGTTGCCCGCGAGCCTGACGCCCGTTTACCCGACCACGGAAGGCGTGCCGCAGTCCTGGCTGCGCAAACGCATCGAAGGCGCGCTGCGCGACGTCGATATCGTCGACACCTTGCCGTCTGCCCTGGTGAGCGATTTGCGCCTGCCGTCGCTGAGAGAGGCGCTGCTTCGATTGCACCAGCCGCCGCCGCAGGCCGTCGCCGCGGCACTGGTCGAGCGCCGGGATCCTGCGTGGCAGCGGGTGAAGTTCGACGAGTTGCTCGCGCAGCAGGTCTCGCTGCGCATGGCCCGTGCGCAGCGCGCACAACGGCGGGCGCCGTCGCTGGCCGGGGGGCAGGGCGACCTGGTCGCGCGCCTGCTTGCCGCCTTGCCGTTCAAGCTGACCCGTGCCCAGCGGCGCGTCTGGAGCGAGATTCAGTCCGACCTCGCGCGCACTTCGCCGATGCACCGTCTGGTGCAGGGCGACGTCGGCAGCGGCAAGACCGTCGTTGCCGCGCTGGCAGCCGCGCGCGCCATCGGCGCGGGCTACCAGGCAGCCCTGATGGCGCCCACCGAAATCCTGGCCGAGCAGCACTTTCGTCGCGTTGCGCAATGGCTCGATCCGCTCGGTGTGCGCGCCGTCTGGCTGGCAGGCAAGCTCAAGGCAGCCGACAAGCGCGTGGCGCAGGCGCTGATTGCCTCGGGCGAGGCGCAGCTCATCGTCGGCACGCATGCGCTCATTCAGGAGGGCGTGAAGTTCGCCAGGCCGGGGCTGGCGATCATCGACGAACAGCATCGCTTCGGTGTGACACAGCGCCTCGCGCTGCGCGAACTGGCCGCGCCCGACGGCGCCGTCCCGCACCTGCTGATGCTCAGCGCGACGCCGATTCCGCGCACCCTGGCGATGAGCTACCTGGCCGACCTCGACGTTTCGGTGATCGACGAAATGCCGCCCGGAAGAATGCCGGTCGTGACGAAGCTCGCATCGACACGACGTCGCGCCGAAGTGCTCGAGCGCGTGCGCCGGGACGTGGCGCGCGGGCGCCAGGCGTATTGGGTTTGCCCACTCGTCGACCAGAGCGAGGATGGGGAGGCTACCGTCGACCTCACGGCCGCCACGCACATGTACGAAGAGACACGCGCGCTGCTGCCCGAATTGCGGCTGGGACTGCTGCATGGGCAGATGCCGGCCGGTGAGAAGAACGAAGTGATGCATCGCTTCGCGCTGGGCGAGATCGACGTGCTGGTGGCGACCACCGTGGTCGAGGTCGGCGTCGACGTCGCCAACGCGACGCTGATGGTGATCGAACATGCGCAGCGTTTCGGGCTGGCACAGCTGCACCAGCTGCGCGGTCGCGTCGGCCGCGGCACCGACCACAGCTTCTGCGTGCTGCTGTTCGACGAGCCGCTGTCCGAAGCGGCGCGCGAGCGGCTCAAGGTCATCTACGAGACGACCGACGGCTTCGAGATCGCGCGCCGCGATCTGCAGCTGCGCGGTCCGGGCGAATTTCTCGGCGCGCGGCAATCGGGCGTGCCGCTGCTACGCTTCGCGGACCTGGAGCAGGACGCGGCGCTTGTCGAGCAGGCGCGCGACGTGGCGCAGCGCCTCCTGCAGGAACAACCCGACCTCGCGCGAGCGCATGCGCAGCGCTGGCTCGCCGGCCGTGCAAACTATCTCGACGCATGACACTGACTGAACTTCGCTACATCGTCGCGGTGGCGCGCGAGCGGCACTTCGGCCGCGCGGCGGAGGCGTGCTTCGTTGCGCAACCGACCCTGTCGGTCGCGATCAAGAAACTCGAGGACGAGCTCGGCCTGCTGCTGTTCGAGCGCAAGAGCAACGAAGTGACGCTGACGCCGAGCGGGGAGCGCATCGTCGCGCAGGCTCAGCGTGTGCTGGACGAGGCGGGACGCGTGAAGGAAATCGCGAAACAGGGCCGGGACCCGCTCGCGGGGCCGCTGCGCGTCGGCGTGATCTACACGATCGGGCCCTACCTGTTGCCGTCGCTGGTGCGGCAGCTGCTGAAGGATGCGCCGCAGATGCCGCTGCTGCTCAATGAGAACTTCACGGTCAAGCTGCTCGAGCTGCTGAAGAACGGCGAGATCGATGTTGCGATCATGGCACTACCGCTGCCGGACTCCGGGGTGACGATCCAGCCGGTGTACGACGAGCCGTTTTCGGTCGCCATGCCGCGCGGACACGCATGGACCAAGCGCAAGAGCATCGCCTCCGAGGACCTGAAGAAGGAGACGATGCTGCTGCTTGGCGCGGGCCATTGTTTCCGCGATCAGGTGCTGGAGGTGTGCCCGGAGCTGTCGCGCTTTTCCACCGGCGCCGAAGGCATGCAGAAGACTTTCGAAGGTTCTTCGCTCGAGACGATTCGGCAGATGGTCGCCTCCGGCATCGGCATCACCGTGTTGCCGATGACGTCCGTACCGGAGAAGGTGCGGCGCGATTCGCTGATCGCCTACCTGCCGCTCAAGGCGCCGGCGCCCGATCGGCGCGTGGTGCTGGCGTGGCGCAAGAGCTTCACGCGCGTGCCTGCGGTCGAGGCGCTGCGCCAGGCAATCCTCAAGTGCCCCCTGCACGGCGTGACCAAGCTCGATCTGCCGCCCGCGCCCGGCTAGCCCGAAGCAATCGGCTATCACGCCGATTGAAACAACTCAATGCGCATCACGGCGCGCTGCGCTAAGGTGCGTGCATTCCAATCACGGAGGCGCAAATGGGCAAAGGCAACAAGGCAAACACGAGCGGCATCGGGCTGTCCGACAAATCGCGCAAGACCATGGTCGATGCGCTGAACCGTCTGCTGGCGGACGAGTTCGTGCTGTACGTCAAGACGCGCAATTTCCACTGGAACGTGGTCGGGCCGAATTTCTCGGAACTGCACAAGTTCTTCGAAGCGCAGTACGAGACGCTCGACGACACGGTCGATGAGGTGGCCGAACGCGCGCGCGCGCTGGACGGCATGGCTGCGGGCTCGATGACCGACTTCCTGAAACTGACCCGCCTGACTGAGGCATCGAGCCATCACTCCGCGCCCGAGATGTTGCGCGTATTGCTGGCCGATCACGAGCAGGTGATCCGGCAGTTGCGCGACGACATCGAAACCGCGGGTGAGGCCGGCGACAAAGGCACCGAGGATTTCCTCACCGGCCTGATGGAATCGCACGAGAAGACTGCGTGGATGCTGCGTGCCTACATGAAATAGGCGGCAGGCGCGAAGCGGGTCGCCTACTGTGCGCGCAACTGACACGGGGCGTCACCTTAGAACAACCCAACCACGCGGCCGTTCTCGTCGATGTCGATGCGCGTGGCAGAAGGATCCTTCGGCAGGCCGGGCATCGTCATGATGTCGCCGCAGATCATCACGACGAACTCGGCGCCGGCCGATAGGCGCACCTCGCGGATGTTGAGGACGTGATTCGAGGGCGCGCCGCGCAACTGCGGATCGGTCGAGAATGAATACTGGGTCTTGGCCATGCATACCGGCAGGCTGCCGTAGCCGTCGTCCTGCAGTTTGCGGATCGCGTTGCGCACCTTGGTGTCGGCGGTGACCTCCGTGGCGCCGTAGATCTTCGTCGCGACCGACTTCACTTTTTCCCACAGCGGCTCGTGGTCTTCATACAGGAAACGGCAGTTCGCCGCGCCGCTGTCGGCGAGGCGAACGACCTCGCGCGCGAGATCCTCGGCGCCGGCGCCGCCTTCGGCCCAGTGTCGCGACACGATCACCGCTGCGCCGTGGTGCGCCATCCTTTTTTTGAGCAGCGCGATTTCCGCTTCGGTGTCGTGCGTGAAGTGGTTGATCGCAACAACGCACGGCAGGCCAAAATGGTTGCGCACGTTGTTCACGTGCCGCTCGAGATTGGCAATGCCTTTTTCCAGCGCGGGCAGGTTCTCGCGCTGCAGATCTTTCACATCGACGCCGCCGTGGTACTTCAGCGCGCGGATCGTCGCCACGATGACGGCCGCATCCGGCCGCAGCCCCGACTTGCGGCACTTGATGTTGATGAATTTCTCGGCACCGAGGTCGGCGCCGAAACCGGCCTCGGTAACGACGTAGTCGCCCAGCTTGAGTGCGGCGCGCGTGCCGATCACCGAGTTGCAGCCGTGCGCGATATTGCCGAACGGACCACCGTGGATGATCGCCGGGTTGTTCTCCAGCGTCTGCACGAGGTTCGGATGGATCGCATTCTTCAGCAGCACCGCCATCGCGCCATGCGCCTGCAGATCGCTGGCGCAAATCGGCGTGAGGTCGCGCCGATAACCGACCACGATGCGGCCAAGCCGGCCTTTCAGGTCCGCGAGTGATGTCGCCAGGCAGAAGATCGCCATCACCTCGGAGGCGACGACGATGTCGAATCCGTCCTCGCGCGGGAAGCCGTTGGCGGGGCCGCCGAGGCCGATGGTCATCTGCCGCAGCGCGCGATCGTTCATGTCGACGACGCGCCGCCAGGTGACGCGGCGGAAGTCGAAGCGCAGCTCGTTGTTGTGGTGGATGTGGTTATCGATCAGCGCCGCCAGCAGGTTGTTGGCCAGGGCGATGGCGCTGAAGTCGCCGGTGAAGTGCAGGTTGATGTCCTCCATCGGCACGACCTGCGCATAGCCGCCGCCCGCCGCGCCGCCCTTCATGCCGAATACCGGGCCGAGCGACGGCTCTCGCAAAGCGACGATCGCGCGCTTGCCGATGCGGCACAGCGCGTCGGCCAGTCCCACCGAGGTCGTTGTCTTGCCTTCGCCCGCGGGGGTTGGGCTGATCGCGGTGACCAGGATCAGCTTGCCGTCCGGGCGGTCGTTCAGCCCTGCCAGGTAGTCGAGCGATATCTTCGCCTTGTACCGGCCATACGACTCAAGCGCAGCCTCGGGAATGCCGAGACGATCGAGTGCCAGCGGCGCGATGGGCTTGATTTTGGCGGCTTGTGCGATCTCGATATCGGGCTTCATCGTCGGTGTTCTCTTCTTGATGCGTTTGCGCCGGCCGCCGCTTTACACCAGCAGTGCGCGATGTTTCCGGATCGCCTCGATCACGATCGGTTTCAATGATGAATCACCGCCTGCATCCACATGCGCGACGAGCTCGCCGCGCATCCGTGGCTCCCAGAAACGCTTCAGGTGCTGCGCGACACCCTCGCGTGCCTCGTCGGCATCCGGCATCGCGTCGAAGAAGTCGCCGATCCGGTTGGCCATGCGGATCAGGTTGTCGATGTCCATCGTCTAGCCGATGACACGCGCTGGATGACTGTAGACGCAGAATTCCGCGCCGCGGGCGAAGCCGATCAATGTCTGGCCGCAATCGAAGGCGACCTGCACCCCGAGCGCGGTGGGCGCCGACACTGCGGCCAATACGGCGATGCCGGCGGTTGCTGACTTCTGCACCATCTCGACGCTGGCACGGCTGGTCACCATCGCAAACCCAAGCGCGGCATCGATTCGCGCAGCGACCAACGCCCCGATCAGTTTGTCGAGCGCGTTGTGCCGGCCGATGTCTTCACGCGCCAGGACGACGGTGCCATCAGGCGCGCACCACACGGCACCGTGTGCGGCGCCGGTCACCTGCTGCAGCGGCTGATGCGCGCTCAGCGCTGCGTACGTGTGCGCCAATGCGGCCGCGGACACGCGGATGGAACGGTGCAAAAGATCCGGCATCGGCCGCAGTACCTGATCCAGGCTCTCGGTGCCGCAGATGCCGCAGCCGGTGCGGCCGGCCAGCGTGCGCCGGTACGACTTCAGGCGCATGAATGCGCTGGCGGCGATATCGATCGCCATTGTGATGCCGGCGTCGCTCGGGTGCGCCTCGGCGCCGAAGAACTCCTCGCGTGCGGCAATGCCTTCGCTGATCGAGAAGCCAAGTGCGAAGTCCTGCAGGTCAGCCGGGGTGGCGAGCATCACGGCGTGCGAGATGCCGTTGTATTGGAGCGCGATCGGCACTTCGCGTGCGACATCGACGGTTGCCGCCGTGCCAGTGCCGTCACGCCAGCGCCGCGCGGCAAACCGATCCGTCGCGCTCAGTGCGTCGGCCGAGTCGGTCGTCAGCGGCGCACGCACGACGGGACTACTCGGTAACGGCACGGTCGCGCTCGCGATACAACTGCTCCTGCGCCGTGTTGAAGCGCTGGTAGCGCCGCTGCCACTCCGATGGCTGCGTCACGTGCATGACCTCGACGGCAGTGACTTTGTATTCGGGGCAATTGGTGGCCCAGTCGGAGCTGTCGGTCGTGATCACGTTGGCGCCGCTTTCGGGGAAATGAAAAGTCGTGTACACGACGCCCGGCGCCACTCGTTCGGTGACGGTCGCGCGCAGCACGGTCTGTCCGGCGCGGCTTTCGACGCCCACCCAGTCACCGTCGCGGATGCCACGCTCGGCCGCGTCGTGCGGATGGATCTCGAGCAGATCCTCATGGTGCCATTGCACGTTTTCCGTGCGCCGCGTCTGCGCGCCGACGTTGTACTGCGTCAGCACCCGGCCGGTCGTCAGCAGCAGCGGGTACTTGCGCGTGACCTTTTCGTCGCTCGGCACGTACCTGGTGATGATGAACTTGCCCTTGCCGCGCACGAATTCGTTGACATGCATGATCGGCGTGCCCTCGGGTGCACTCGCGTTGCACGGCCACTGGATGCTGCCGAGGCGGTCGAGTTTCTCGAATGTGACGCCGGCAAAGGTCGGCGTGAGCGCGGCGATCTCGGCCATGATCTCGGCCGGATGCGTGTAGCGCATCGGGCAGCCGAGCGCATTGGCCAGTTTCATCGTGACTTCCCAGTCGGCGTACCCGGCCATCGGCTCCATCACCTTGCGCACGCGCGAGATGCGCCGCTCGGCGTTGGTGAAGGTGCCGTCCTTCTCGAGGAACGACGACCCCGGCAGGAACACATGCGCGTACTTGGCGGTTTCGTTCAGGAAGATGTCCTGCACGACGATGCACTCCATCGCCGAGAGCGCCGCTGCCACATGCTGTGTGTCTGGATCGGACTGCACCAGGTCCTCGCCCTGGCAGTACAGCCCCTTGAAGCTGCCGGAGAGCGCCGCTTCGAACATGTTTGGGATGCGCAGCCCCGGCTCGGGCTGGATCTCGACACCCCAGGCGGTCTCGAAGGCGCCGCGCACGGCCGCGTCCGACACGTGGCGGTAGCCCGGCAGTTCGTGCGGGAACGAGCCCATGTCGCACGAGCCCTGCACGTTGTTTTGGCCGCGCAGCGGATTCACGCCGACACCTTCGCGCCCAAGGTTGCCGGTGGCCATCGCGAGGTTGGCGATGGCCATCACCGCGGTCGAACCCTGGGCATGCTCGGTCACGCCGAGGCCGTAGTAGATCGCGCCGTTCTTGTGCCCATTCGCGCCTCTCGCATACAGTCGCGCCGCGCCGCGCACGAGCCCGGCGGGCACGCCGGTGTGCTCCTGCATCTGCTCGGGCGAGTTTTCCCGTCCCGCGATGAACTCGCGCCACTGCGCGAATGCCTTCGCCTCGCAGCGAGCGGCGACAAAGGCCTCATCGACGAGTCCTTCGGTGACGATCACATGCGCGAGGCTGTCGAGCACCGCGACGTTGGTACCGGGTTTCAACTGCAGGTGATAGTCGGCTTTCACATGTGCGCCGTCGACGAGATCAATGCGCCGCGGATCGATCACGATCAGCTTCGCGCCCTGGCGCAGGCGCCGTTTCAGTCTCGACGCGAACACCGGATGCGCCTCGCTCGGATTGGCGCCGATGACGACCATCACATCGGCCTGCTCGACCGACTTGAACGTCTGCGTGCCGGCCGATTCGCCGAGCGTTTGCTTCAGCCCGTAGCCGGTCGGCGAGTGGCAGACACGCGCGCAGGTGTCGACGTTGTTGTTGCCGAAGGCGGCGCGCACCAGCTTCTGCACCAGGAACGTCTCTTCGTTCGTGCAGCGACTTGACGCGACGCCACCGATCGAATCGCGGCCGTACTTGTGCTGCAGGTCTCGCATGCGCTGCGCGGCATAGCCGATCGCCTCGTCCCAGCTGACCTCGCGCCACGGGTGGGTGATTTTGTCCCGGATCATCGGCCGAATCACGCGGTCGGGATGCGTCGCGTAGCCCCACGCGAAACGGCCCTTCACGCAGGCGTGGCCCTCGTTCGCCTCACCGTGCTTGTACGGCATCATGCGCACGACGGTTTCGCCTTTGAGCTCCGCCTTGAACGTGCAGCCCACGCCGCAGTAGGCGCAGGTCGTTACTGCCGCGCGGTCGGGCGGTCCGAGTGCGGCGAGTGATTTCTCGCGCAACGAACCGGTCGGGCACGCCGTCACGCACGCACCGCACGACACGCATTCGGACTGCATGAACGAACGGCCGCCGGCGCTGATGCGCGAGTCGAAGCCGCGCCCCGCGACGGTCAGCGCAAAGGTGCCCTGTGTCTCCTCGCACGCGCGCACGCAGCGGTTGCAGACGATGCAAAGCGCCGGATCGAACGCGAAGTAGGGGTTCGATGCATCGACGGGCTCGGTGCAGTGGTTGGACTCGCCCTTGTAACGCACCTCGTGCACGCCGACCGCCTTTGCGACGCGGGCGAACTGGGTATCGCGGTCAACGGGCCGCTCATTTTCATCGCGCGGGTGATCGGACAGATAGAGCTCCATCACGCCGCGGCGGACCTGCGCGAGTCTTTCGCTTTGCGTGCGCACCTGCATGCCGGTCTCGGCCGGTGTCGTGCACGATGCGGGATAGCCCTTGCGTCCTTCGATCTCGACGAGGCACAGCCGACAGGAGCCCCAGGCTTCCAGACTGTCGGTCGCGCACAGCATTGGAATCTCGATGCCGGCCTCGATCGCGGCGCGCAGCACCGACGTGCCAGCGGGCACCGTGACCCCGCGGCCGTCGATGGTGAGCGACACCGTCGCGTCGCCCGCACGTGCGGGTGTGCCGTAGTCGGTTTCATCGAAGCCGTGCGGCACGAGTTGCCCCGGCTCGGCGTCCGGCACCCGTTTGCGTTCAGTCGCCTGCATGGACAGCTCCATCCCCGAAATCTTCGGGGTAATGATTCAACGCCGAGAGCACAGGATACGGCGTCATGCCGCCCATCGCACACAGCGAGCCGTCGACCATCGTCGCGCACAGATCGCGCAGCAGCGCGGTCTGCCGCGCGCGGTCGTGGCCGGCGATGATCGCATCGATGACCTCGATGCCGCGTACCGACCCGACGCGGCACGGCGTGCACTTGCCGCAGGACTCGAACGCGCAGAACTGCATGGCAAAGCGCGCCAGCCGCGCCAGGTTCGCCGAGTCGTCGTGCACGACGACGCTGCCGTGACCGAGCACCGCGCCGACTTCGGCATAGCGCTCGTAGTCGAGCGGCACGTCCCACTGCGGTTCCGGGATATACGCGCCCAGCGGCCCGCCGACCTGCACCGCACGGATCGGTCGGCCCGAAGCGGTGCCGCCGCCGTAGGTCGTGAGCAGTTCGCGCAGCGTGATGCCGAAGGCCGTTTCGATCAGGCCGCCGCGCTTGATGTTCCCCGCCAGCTGCACGGTCAACGTGCCGCGCGAACGCCCGACGCCGTAGTCACGATAGAAAGCGGCGCCGCGAGCAAGAATGATCGGCACGGTTGCGAGCGTGACCACGTTGTTGATCACGGTCGGTTGGCCGAACAGCCCCTTGATCGCCGGCAATGGCGGCTTGGAGCGCACCACGCCACGGCGGCCTTCGAGGCTCTCCAGCATGGCGGTCTCTTCACCGCACACGTACGAGCCTGCGCCCTTGCGCACTTCGATATCGAAGCGCCGGTCGCTGCCGAGCAGGCTCTCACCGAGCACGCCGGCCGCGCGCGCGTGCGCGATCGCCGCCTCCAGCACCGCAATCGAATGCGGATATTCGCTGCGCACATAGATGCAGCCCGTCGTCGCGTTCACCGCGAGCGCGGCGATCGCCATGCCTTCGATCAGCACGAACGGATCGCTCTCCATGATCAGGCGGTCGGCAAAGCTGCCCGAATCGCCCTCGTCGGCGTTGCACACGATGTATTTCGTGTCGCCGTCGGCTTGCGCCGCCGTGCGCCACTTGATGCCGGTCGGAAAGGCCGCGCCGCCGCGGCCGCGCAGGCCGGAATCGATCACTTCCTGCGTGATTTCCTCGGGCGCCAGCGCCAGAGCGCGGCGCAGTCCGGCGAGGCCGCCGTGTGCTTCGTAATCGGTGAGCGACAGCGGATCGGTGATGCCGATCCGTGTGAACGTCAGCCGTTGCTGCGATGCGAGCCACGGCAGTTCGTCAACGCGGCCGAACGCAAGCGGATGCGCGCCGCCCTGCGTGAAACCGGCATCGAACAACGACACGACGTCCTGCGGCGCGACGGGGCCGTAACCGATCCGGCCTTGCGGCGCAACCACTTCGACCAGCGGCTCGAGCCAGAACAGGCCGCGCGAGCCATTGCGCACGATGACCACCGTTATGCCGCGCGCGCGGGCGCACGCGGCGATCGTAGCGGCGACCTTGTCGGCACCGACCGCGAGCGCAGTGGAATCGCGCGGGACGAAGACCTTGATCGTCATCGTTTCGCCGCGGCGCGCAACGTCGCGACCAGTTCGTCAAGACGCGCCGGCGTCAGTCGGGCGAACACGCGCTCGCCGACCATTGCCGCCGGGGCGTTGGCGCATTGGCCGAGGCAATACACCGGCTCGACGGAAAACTCCCCGTCCGCGCTGGTGTGGTGGTCCGTGCAGCGCAGCGAGTCCTTCGCACGGTCCATCAGGGCGGCGCAGCCCATGCTCTGGCATGCCTCGGCCTGGCAGATCTGCAGTACGAGCCGCCCCGGCGGCTGCGGACGGAAGTGGTGATAGAAGGTAATGACGCCGTGAACTTCGGCGTGCGAAAGATTGAGCGCGCGCGCGATCGGTGTCACGCATTCCGCCGGCAGGTATCCCAGATGCTCCTGCACGTCATGCAGCAGCGGCAGCAAAGCTCCCGCGCGCCGCGCATGCCGCTCGATGGCGGCGGCAACGGCCGCAGCCATTTCGGCGGAAGAAGGAGGAGAGCACTTTGGCGCGGTCATCGCATGGGCGGGAAAGACGGTTCTTGCCCGCACCACGCAGTTTAGGTCTTGACGTCCTCCCCCGCCTAGAGGAGAGGGATTCCATTGGCCGTTCAGCCGCATCGAGCGTCGAGTCCTCGCGGCTGAGCGCAATTCCTCCCCGCCCTGAAGGACCGGGCCTCCTTGCGCCATGATGGTGAATCCGGGCCACACGCCATCGTCGCCACCCGACAGTCGTTTGAGACCCTGCTTGATGCGCACGAGGCGTCAGCGGCCGCGCTGTTCGTCGCCACACATCGAATCGCCAAGGCAGTGGACAAGGCGTTCCGCCCCGCCGGAATCACGATCTCGCAAGCCAACAAGGCCGCTGCCTGGCAGACCGTCCCGCATCTGCACCTGCACGTGCTGCCGCGTCACGCCGGTGACGGCGTGACGCTGACATGGCCGAGGAAGAGTCCGCCGACGGAGGAACTACGCACGCTCGCGGAGCGCATCAGAGTCTAGCGGCGGGGACGCGCGCAGCGTTCGAAGTAGTAGACCGGTGGTTTGCGGCTCAGCGCCACGCCGCTGCGCGTCCGCCATGCGCGCGGCGCTGATGCTTGCGAAAAGAACAAAAGTTTGACCGGCGTATCTGTCCGGCGAATCGGCGGGATGACGATCGCAATTGACGCAGTGATGCTTTTCGGGATGGCCGGGACAATCGGCCGAAACATGGGGCACTCGGGAACGACGTGGTCTTCCTCTGCGCAAGCCACCTGCAAGGCCACGACTTCCTCGTCGGACGCGCCGACTCGGGCAGCATCCTTTGCGTATGGAACAGCGCTGTCTCTTGCGTGGCAAGGCACAGACATTCCTTGGCTCCCTGTCGGATGCCTCCGCGCCCTTCTGCCGATCATTCGATGTCGACCCACCGTCCCTGCGCCAGGGGACAACTGCCTCGAGCCGGTTGCCCTGCGGGTCGCGCGCGAACGCGGATCAGCTTGCGACGCGTTGCGCCGAATGCGGATCGAACCAGTGCTCGGCGACGGTATCGAAGCCGAGCGAGAGTCTTGCGCCCGCGGACAACATGACTTCACCGGCGGTGCGCACGACGAGCGTCTGGCTGCCCGTCCGTGCGTGAATGAGGTGATCGGCGCCCAGCGATTCGATCATTTCGATCTCGGCGTTGAACTGCGCGCCGCCGATGTCGAGCGTTTCGGGCCGCAGCCCCAGTATCAATTCGCGCCCCGCCAGCGCACTGCGCGCCCGTCGCAGCGCGATCGGACCGGCATCGGTTTCAAAGCGCGCGCCATCGGGCGACACGCGTCCGCGCAGCAGGTTCATCGGCGGCGAGCCGATGAATGCGGCCACGAAAGTCGTTGCCGGCCGGTGATAGACCTCGGCGGGGGTGCCGATCTGCTCGGCGCGGCCGGCATTCATCACGATGATGCGGCTGCCGAGCGTCATCGCCTCGACCTGGTCGTGAGTCACGTACAGCGACGTCACGCCGAGCCGACGGTGCAGCTTCTGCAGCTCGAGCCGCATCTGTACTCGCAGCTTGGCGTCGAGATTCGACAGCGGCTCGTCGAAGAGGAACACCGTGGGATTGCGCACGATTGCGCGGCCCATCGCCACGCGTTGGCGCTGCCCGCCGGAGAGTTGCCGCGGCTTGCGGTCGAGCAGGGTGTCGAGTTCGAGGATCTTGGCCGCCTCGCGCACGCGGCGGTCGATGTCTTCCTTCGTCAGACCGCGGATGCGCAGCCCGTATGCCATGTTGTCGTAGACGCGCATGTGCGGATACAGCGCGTAGTTCTGGAATACCATCGCGATGTCACGGTCCTTGGGCTCCATTGCATTGACCACGCGACCGCCGATGATGATTTCCCCCTCGGAGATGTCTTCCAGCCCGGCGACCATGCGCAGCAGCGTGCTCTTGCCGCAGCCCGAAGGGCCGACGATCACGACGAACTCGCCTTTCTCGATCGCCATCGAGACGCCATGTATCAAGGCGACCTTGCCGTAGTTCTTCTTGACGTTCTTGAGTTCGACGGCGGCCACTATTTTTCCGTATCGACCAGGCCCTTGACGAACCAACGCTGCATCAGCACGACGACAATGGCGGGCGGCAGCATGGCGAGCACGGCGGTGGCCATCACAAGGTTCCAACCCACGGCGGCATCACCGCCGGCGATCATGCGCTTGATGCCGATCACCACCGGATACATGTCCTCGCTGGTCGTGACGAGCAGCGGCCACAGGTACTGGTTCCAGCCGTAGATGAACTGGATCACGAACAGCGCCGCGATGCTGGTACTCGACAGCGGCAGCAGCACGTCCCTGAAGAAGCGCATCGGCCCGGCGCCGTCGATGCGCGCGGCCTCGACCAGTTCGTCCGGCACAGTGAGAAAGAACTGGCGGAACAGAAACGTCGCGGTCGCTGATGCGATGAGCGGAATCGTGAGACCGGCGTACGTGTTGAGCATGCCGAGATCGGAAACCACCTGGTACGTCGGTCCGATGCGCACCTCGACTGGCAGCATCAGCGTGACGAAGATCGCCCAGAAGCACAGGCCGCGCAGCGGAAAACGGAAGTACACCACCGCGAATGCCGACAGCAGCGAGATCGCGATCTTGCCGAAGGTGATCACGAGCGCACTGACCAGGCTCACGAACATCATGCGGCCCACCGGCGCATTCGAACCTGCGCTTTCACCGGTGCCCGCCAGCGCCGCGGTGTAGTTCTCGATCAGATGCGGGCCCGGCAGCAGGGGCATCGGCGCCTGTACGATTTCCTGCGCGGTGTGCGTCGACGCGACGAAGGTCAGGTACAGCGGAAACACGACGATCACCACGCCCAGCACCAGCACAAGGTGCGACAGCAGATCCAGCACGGGGCGGCGTTCAATCATGACCTTGCGCGCAGCGTCCGGACATTCCCGCTCTCCCCTGGCGGGAGGGGGGGAAGGGGGCGTAAGTGCAACGCCCCATCAGTATTGAACCTTCTTTTCGACGAACCTGAACTGCACTACCGTGAGCGCAATCACGATCACCATCAACACCACCGACTGCGCCGCCGAGCCGCCGAGGTCAAGCGCCTTGAAGCCGTCGTAATAAAGCTTGTAGACGAGGATCGCGGTGTCCTGGCCAGGGCCACCCATCGTGGACGCGTCGACGATGGCGAAGGTGTCGAAGAACGCGTAGACGACGTTGATCACCAGCAGGAAGAACGTGGTCGGTGACAGCAGCGGGAACTGGATCGTCCAGAAGCGCCGCAGGGGTCCCGCGCCATCGATCGCGGCGGCCTCGATCAGCGATTTCGGGATCGACTGCAAGCCGGCAAGGAAGAAGAGAAAGTTGTACGAGATCTGCTTCCATACGGCGGCCATCACGATCAGCGCCATCGCCTGGCCGCCGTTCAGCAGATGATTCCAGTCCCAGCCGAGTTCGCGCAAGCCGTAGGCGACCACACCGACGCCGGGCGAGAACATGAACAGCCACAGCACGCCGGCCACCGCGGGCGCCACCGCGTACGGCCAGATCAGCAATGTCTTGTAGACGATCGCAGCCTTGACGATGCGGTCTGCGAACGCCGCCAGCACCAGCGAGATCGAGATGCCGCACACGGCAACGAGAATGGAGAAGATCGCCGTGGTCTTGAACGACGCGAGATAAGAGGAGTCACTGAACAACCGCCTGAAGTTGGTGAGCCCGACCCATTCGGTGCTCATGCCAAAGGCGTCCTGCTGCTGCAGCGACTGCAATACCGCCTGGGCGGCGGGCCAGAAGAAGAACACGCCGATGACCGCGAGCTGCGGCGCGAGCAACGCCCACGGCAACCAGGCCGACTTGAAGCGGACGTGCTTTTCCATCTAGATGCGGTCGCGATTTACGAGCAACGTTTCACGACGGCCGATCCGCACCGCTCGACTCGCGATTTGCGGCCGCGCGCGGCTGCCGGAATTCCTCCCGACATGGCGCCCAGCGCCCTGAGCTTGTCGAAGGGTCTTCCCGGGTGAAGCTCGCGTGTCCACAGGCTCATGCTTCATCCAGCTCAGCCCGAACCGGTGCGCTAATGCGAGTGGCGCCGCACTTGGTAATGAATGACTGATCAAATTCAGCCGCGGTTTGCCGCCTGGAATCGTTCCAGCTGTTCATTGCCGCGCCGGACTGCTTCGTCGAGCGCCTGCTTAGGTGTCTTCTTTCCGGTCCAGATCTGCTCGGTCTCTTCGTCGATGATCGTGCGGACCTGAACAAAGTTGCCCAGACGAATGCCGCGTGACTTGTCGGTCGCTTTCCGGATCATCTGCGTGACCGCGACGTCGGTGCCCGGGTACTGTTTGTAGAAGCCGGATTTGTCTGTCAGTTCGTACGCGGCAGTGGTGATCGGCAGATAGCCGGTGCGTTTGTGGCTGGCGGACTGAACCTCCGCGTTCGACAGGAAGCTGAAAAACGCGGCCACGCCCTTGTAATCCTCCGCTTTCTTTCCGGACATTACCCACAGGCTCGCGCCGCCGATCACGGTGTTCTGCGGTGCACCGGGTACGTCCGGGTAGTACGGCAGCGGCGCAATGCCGTAGGCGAACTTCGCCTCCTTGGACACGCGCGAGTACAGGCCCGAAGAGCCGGTCATCATCGCGCACTCACCGGACGGGAACGACACGTCGGCCGCATTGTCGCGGCCCTTGTAAACGAACAAGCCCTGCTTGGACATGTTGGCCAGGTTCTCGAAGTGACGCAGATGCAGCGGCGAGTTGAATGCGAGGCGAGCGCCGGTGCCGCCGAAGCCGTTCTTCAGCGTCGCGAATTCCGTGTTGTGCCAGGTCGAGAAGCTTTCGAGTTGCGTCCAGCTGATCCAGCTTGTGGTGAACGGGCATCGATGTCCGCTTGCCTTGAGCTTGGCAGCCGCGAGCGCCACCTCGGGCCAGGTGGCCGGCGCCTTGTTCGGGTCGAGCCCGGCGGCCTTGAACGCATCCTTGTTGTAATAGAAGACCGTCGTCGAACTGTTGAACGGGAAACTCAGCATCTGTCCGTTGGGTGCGGTGTAGTAGCCCGCCACCGCCGAGATGTAAACGCTCGGATCGAACTTGGCGCCGCCTTCTCTCATGACTTCACCGACCGGCCTGATCGCACCCTTCGAGGCCATCATCGTCGCGGTGCCGACTTCGAACACCTGCAGGATATGTGGCGCGTTGCCGGCGCGGAATGCCGCGATCGCCGCTGTCATCGATTCGGTGTAGGTGCCTTTGTAGGAGGGCACAACCTTGTAGGCTTTCTGGCTTTCATTGAACTGCTTGGCGAGGTCATTCACCCATTCGCCGAGCGGCCCGCTCATCGCGTGCCACCATTGAATCGCGGTCTGGGCGGTGGCCGGCGTGGCCAGGGCGAGCAAAGCAGCGGCGAGCGTCGTCGCGATGACTGACCTGCGGGAACCCATGTCTTCCTCCAGTGGGATGGTCGGGATTGTTCTTGTTCGAGATGACTCGACTGTTACGATAGTCGCGCACCAGTCGTCTGCAAAGCGGCTGGCCAATCTGCGACCGGCATTCTGCCAGCCTGACCATGGTGCTGCGCGATCGATTGACGCTGTACATACGGCTCACCCGGCTCGACAAGCCGGTCGGCACGCTGCTGCTGCTGTGGCCGACGCTGACCGCGCTCTGGATCGCTTCCGACGGTCCGCCGAGCGCGCTTCATCTGGCAATCTTCCTGACGGGCACGTTTCTGATGCGCTCGGCCGGCTGCGCGGTCAACGATGTCGCCGATCGCGATTTCGACGGTCACGTCAAGCGCACCGCGGACCGCGTCGTCGCAAGCGGCAAAGTTTCGCCGGCCGAGGCGCTGCTGGTGGCGCTCGCGCTGACACTCGCTGCGGCGCTGCTGCTGATCCCGCTGAACCTTCTCTCGTTTGCGCTCGCGGTGGTCGGTGTGATGGTGGCGTCGAGCTATCCGCTCTTCAAGCGGTTCTTTCCACTGCCGCAGGCGTATCTGGCGATTGCGTTTTCATTTGGCATTCCGATGGCGTTCGCGGCGGCCCTCGGCAAGGTGACGTTGGCGGGCTGGTGGCTTTTCACCGCGAACCTGTTCTGGGTTGTTGCCTACGACACCGAATACGCGATGGTCGATCGCGACGACGACATTCGCATCGGTGTGCGCTCGTCGGCGATCCTGTTTGGGCGCGCCGATGTCGCCGCGGTGATGGCGTGCTACGGCGCCTTCCTGTCGCTGCTGCTGGTGATCGGTACGTGGCTCAAGTTCAGTGGGCCGTTCTTTCTCGGCTGGATTGTGGCGGTCGGCTGCGCGATCTACCACTACCTGCTGATCCGCGGGCGCGACCGCAATGCCTGCTTGCGCGCGTTTCGGCACAACCAGTGGGTCGGGCTGGCAATCTTCGCCGGTGTCGCGGTCGACTACGCGTGGCGTTGAGCAGGCGTCGAGAAGCCCTCCGTTCGCCCTGAGCCCGTTGAGGGGCCGACGCGGAAGTCAATGACATAGCTCGACCGTCGGCCATCCGTGCTCCGACACGCTCAGCACGAACGAGCCCGTTCCGAGTGCAGTCGGCGCGTGGTCAATCGCGTCCGAACTCGTCGCCCAGTTCGACCGCGCGTCTTTTCGCTGCCAGAACGGCGGCGACGATGCGTTGCTTCAGCCGATCGCCCTCCATGCTCGCAATGGCCGCAGCGGTCGTGCCGCCCTTGGAGGTCACGCGCGCGCGCAGCACTTCCATCGACTCATCCGACATAGCGGCCAGATGCGCTGCGCCGGCGACTGTCTCGATCGCGAACTGGCGCGCCTTCGCCTCACTGAATCCCATCTCACGCCCGGCGCCGATCAGTGCCTCGATGAAATAGAACACATACGCCGGGCCGCTGCCCGACAAGGCGGTGACCGCGTCGAGCTGCGCGTCGTCGGCGACCCAGACGATGTTGCCCGCAGCGCGCAGGATGATCTCGGCGGCGCGCTTCTGTGCGTCGGCGACGCCGCCCATCGATGCCACGCCGGTGATGCCCTTGCCGACCAGAGCGGGCGTGTTCGGCATCGCGCGAACGATGCATTGTGTGCCTAGCCAGCGCGCCAGATCGGCGGCGCGGATACCGGCCGCAATCGACAGCACAAGTTGCGCACCGATGAAGGGCCGCAGCGTGGCGCAGACTCCCTTCATCTGCTGCGGTTTGACCGCAAGCACGATGACATCGTCGGCCGTGATCGATGCCGTGGGCGCAGGCCGCGTCGTGATGCCGAAATCGCGCTCCAGCTCCGCGCGCCGCGCGTCATCAATCTCGATGGCGGTGATATCGCTGCTCGATGCGCCCGCGCGCAGCAGCCCGCCGATCAACGCCGTGGCCATGTTTCCGCCGCCGACGAAGCAGATCTTCGCGTTCGAACTCATGGATTGACCGCTTCAAAGAGTTCGCGTGCATCCATCGCCAGGTACTTGCGGGTATCGGCATCAAACCCTGCGGCGAGTGCGTCGACCTGGGCGCGCAGCCCGCGCGCACGCGCCGCGTCGCCAGCCCGGCCCGCTGCCGCGCCAAGCGGCTGCAACAGGAAGGCGCGTTCGATCGGATCGTTGCCGTTGGCTTCGACCAGGGCAAGGCCGCGCTCTGCCGCCGCGATCGCTGCGTCGCAATCACCGAGGCGTACCGCCACCTTTGCGCACAGGTAATCAGCGCGCTCGTGTTGCATCCACTGCCCGGCTCGGTACCAGAAGACGCGCGCGGCCTCGGCGCCGTTGTTCAACGCGAAGCGCAAGTCGCTGTCGAGCGGCTTGCCCAAGCTCGCGGCGAGGAGATTGCTGGTCACGTTGTTCAGGGGAGCGGCGAACCCGGCATCGAAGGGGGTCGGACCGAATCCGATCGCCTGCAGCGCGAGTCGGCTGAAATCGGCGCGATGCGCGATCGGATCGGCGACGAAATTGAGCGCGACGACGCGCACCAGAGTCGCGCAGACATGGTCCGGCGCGCCGCTGCGGCGCGTGAGCCGCGACAAGGCGCGCTCTTCCGCATCGGCGTTGCCGACGAGATGAGCGGCTGCGGCCCAGTTCCGGTACACGGCGAGCGGCGCATCTTCGCGTGCCGCGAGCTGTTCAAGTCGTGCTGAAGACTCACTCCAGCGTGCGAGCTTTTCGCCCAGTACGTGATTGAGCAGAAAGGCCAGCAGCGGCAAGTCGTCCGCAGGCAGCGACGCATCCTCGAGCGCGCCCAGCCGAGCGGCCGCCTGCTCCGGCTCGTCGTCGTGAATGCGGTTGATCTCCTTGAGCTCTTCAGCCGCCGCTGCCATCCCTTGTCTCCCTAGGCAACGGGCAAGTCTATCGCCGCGCGCCGAAAATGGCGGTGCCCACGCGCACCATGGTCGAGCCTTCCGCAATCGCGGCATCAAGATCGGCCGACATCCCCATGGACAGCGTGTCCAGCGCCAGGCCGTGCGCGCGCAGCCCGTCAAACAATCGGCGCAGGCGCGCAAACGGGACGCGTTGTCGTGCCCAGTCGGTTTCCGGTTCGGGAATCGCCATCAGTCCGCGCAGTTTCAGGCCGGGCAGTGCGGCGACCGCCGTTGCCAGCGCTTCCACCTCGTCGGGCGCAACACCGCCCTTGCTGGCTTCGCCGCTGATGTTGACTTGAAGCAGCACGTTCAGCGGCGGTCGATCGGCGCCTCGCTGTTCCGAGAGCCGCTGCGCGACCTTCATCCGATCGATTGACTGCACCCAGTCGAAATGCTCGGCAATTGCCCGTGTCTTGTTGCTCTGGATCGGCCCGATGAAATGCCACTGCAACGCCAGTGCCGGTGCCCGCGAGCGGACTTGCGCCAGTTTGTCAACGGCTTCCTGCAGATAGTTTTCGCCGAAATGGTGTTGCCCGCAGCGTGCGGCGGCCAATACAACCTCGGAAGAGAAGGTCTTGCTGACGGCCACCAGTTCGACCGAATCCGCCGTTCGTTGCGCCAATTGGGCGGCTGCGTTAATCCGTTCGTGCACTCGACGCAGATTTGCTTGCAAGGTTTCATCCAAACTGGACATAATGGTTTCGAAACGCTCGCTAGGGCCTTGTCTCGGTTGGACTTTTCCCGGACGGGAGCTTAAGGCGGCGCATGATCTTCGGGTTGCCGGCCGGCATGGGTGTCATGCCGGCGACATCCCCTACCGGCAGCACACATGGATATCTCAGAACTACTTGCATTCTCCGTCAAGAACAAGGCGTCCGACCTGCACCTGTCCGCAGGGTTGCCGCCGATGATCCGCGTGCACGGCGACGTAAGGCGCATCAACCTCCCGCCGCTCGAGCACAAAGACGTGCACGCGATGATCTACGACATCATGAACGACGCGCAGCGTAAGATTTTCGACGAGAACCTGGAGGTCGATTTCTCTTTCGATCTGCCCGGGCTGGCGCGTTTTCGCGTCAACGCGTTCATGCAGGATCGCGGCGCGGCGGCCGTGATGCGGACCATTCCGTCGCGTGTTCTGTCGCTCGAAGAGTTGAACTGCCCGCGCGTGTTCTCGGAGTTCTCGCTCAAGCCGCGCGGCCTCGTGCTGTGCACTGGTCCCACGGGCTCGGGCAAGTCCACGACGCTCGCGGCGATGTGTGACCACGTCAACAATCACCTTTACGGCCACATTCTGACGATCGAGGATCCGATCGAGTTCGTGCACGAGAGCCGCAAATGCGTGGTCAATCAGCGCGAGGTCGGGCCGCATACGCTTTCTTTCGCCAATGCGCTGCGCTCGGCGCTGCGCGAGGACCCGGACGTGATCCTGGTTGGCGAGCTGCGCGACCTGGAAACGATTCGCCTTGCGCTGACCGCCGCCGAAACCGGCCACCTGGTGTTTGGCACGTTGCATACCTCATCGGCCGCCAAGACGATCGACCGCATGGTCGACGTGTTTCCGGCGGCGGAGAAGGAAATGGTGCGCGCGATGCTGTCGGAGTCGCTGGTGGCGGTGATTTCGCAATCGCTGCTCAAGCTTAAGGACGGCAGCGGGCGCGTCGCCGCGCACGAGATCATGGTCGGGACCCCGGCGATCCGCAACCTGATCCGCGAGAACAAGGTCGCGCAAATGTATTCGATGATCCAGACCGGCAGCCAGTTCGGCATGATCACGCTCGATCAGTGCATGCTCGACATGGTCCGCCGCAATATCGTTGCCGTCGGTGAGGCGCGCATCTACGCCAAGCAGTCCGAGACATTTGTCGGGTAAGGAAAGAGTCCATCATGGATCGCGATCAAGCAACCCGTTTCGTACATGACCTGCTGAAACTCCTGCTCAACAAGAAGGGCTCGGACCTCTTCCTCACGGCCGAATTTCCGCCGGCGTTCAAGATCGACGGCCGCGTGATGCCGGTGTCGAACCAGCCGCTGACGGCGCAGCACACCTCGGATCTGGTGCGCTCGATCATGAATGATCGCCAGGCGGCCGAGTTCGAAGCGACCAAGGAGTGCAACTTTGCTATCAGCCCGACCGGCATCGGCCGCTTTCGTGTTTCGGCGTTTGTGCAGCAGGGCCATGTCGGCATCGTGTTCCGGACCATCGCGGAAAAGATTCCGACATCCGAGGAAATCAACATGCCGTCGATCGTCAATGAACTGGCGATGGCAAAGCGCGGCATCGTGATGGTGGTGGGCGCGACCGGCTCGGGCAAGTCGACGACGCTCGCGGCGATGACCGGCTACCGCAACGAGAACTCGCAGGGCCACATCATCACGATCGAGGACCCGATCGAGTACGTTCATCCGCACAAGAACTGCATCATCACGCAGCGCGAGGTGGGAGTCGACTGCGACAGCTGGCAGGTGGCGTTGAAGAACACGCTGCGCCAGGCGCCCGACGTGATCCTGATCGGCGAGGTGCGTGACCGCGAAACGATGGAGCACGCGATCGCATTCTCCGAGACCGGCCACCTGGTGATGTGCACGCTGCACGCGAACTCGACCAACCAGGCGCTCGACCGCGTCATCAACTTCTTCCCGGAAGAAAAGCGCCAGCAGCTGCTGATGGACCTTTCGCTGAATCTGCGCGCGATGATTTCGCAGCGGCTGATTGCCTTCAAGGACAAGAAGGGCCGGATTCCGGCCGTGGAGATCATGCTGAACTCGCCGCTGATTTCGGAATTGATCTTCAAGGGCGACGTGCCGGAGATCCGCGAGGTGATGAAGCGCTCGCGCGAGCAGGGCATGCAGACCTTCGACCAGGCGCTTTACGACCTGCACGAGAAGGAACTGATCAGCTACGAAGACGCACTGCGCAACGCCGATTCGGTCAACGACCTGCGGCTGCAGATCAAGTTGAACTCCAAGCTCTACGGCGGCGTCCAGGGGATCCACAAAGGCATCGAGCATCTCGGGCTGACTGGCTGAAGTTCGTCGGTGGTCGGGAGTCCGGAGCCGGGAGCAGGTTCTCGGGCGGTAGACTGGCGGCTGGCGACGCGTAAGTCGCGACTTCAATGCCCACCGTCTACGATTTCTCCGCCAAAACCATTGACGGCAAGAACCGCAAGCTCGCCGACTACCGGGGCAAGGTGCTGTTGGTCGTGAACACCGCGAGCCACTGCGGTTTCACGCCGCAGTACAAGGGGCTCGAGGAGTTGCACCGGAAGTATGGCAAGCAAGGACTGGTCGTCCTCGGATTTCCCTGCAACCAGTTCGGCGCGCAGGAGCCCGGCGCGGAATCCGAGATTGCCGAGTTCTGCGAAATGAATTACGGCGTCACGTTTCCGCTGTTCGCCAAGATCGATGTCAACGGCGAAAACGCGCATCCGCTCTACAAATACCTGGCGAGCGCTGCACCCGGGCTGCTCGGCAGTGAATCGGTCAAGTGGAACTTCACCAAGTTCCTGATCGACAAGAAGGGCAACGTCCTCAAGCGCTTCGCACCGAATACCGCGCCGGCGGATATCGCCCGGGATATTGAGCGCGCCCTGGACGCTTAGCCGCTAAACGCAAGGATTCCTTCCGCCGCACAGATTGAAGGGCACGGCCTGACGTTAAAGCGCCGGCGGCGACAAGGTGCAGTCGCGTTGCTCACGCATCTGCACGAACTGATCCTCGGACACCCCGTCGCGGGCGCGGATGTTGCTTGCCCGCTGCTGCGCGACCGAGCCTTCCCATGGCGGCGGCTGGCCGTGGCTCGGCCCGTAGTCGTGCGCGGTGAAGATGCGGGAACTCGCGGGCAGTCCGGGCAGTTTTCGGACCGACCGATACAGCTGGCGCGCGTCGCCGCCGGGGAAGTCGCACCGGGCCGACCCCGCGCTCGGCATGAACAAGGTCTCGCCCACGAACACGCAACCGCCGATCGCGTAGCTCACGCACGCGGGCGTGTGTCCGGGCGTCGACAGCACGCGGATGGTGCTCTCGCCAAGCGGCAGCAGTTCAGGGTCCTGCAGAAGCCGATCAGACTGCGAGCCGTCGGCGCGAAAGTACGCCGGCAGTGCGAATTCGGAAGACAGTCTGCGCTGGACCTCGACAACACGGGCGCCGATGCCGGTTTCGCCCCCGATGATCTGCTTCATTTCAGCGGCGCCCGACAGGTGATCCGCGTGGACGTGGGTTTCAACAATCCAGCGGATCGTCAGCGCGTTCTGTCTGGCATGAGCGATCACGGGTTGCAGCGGGCTCGGACCGATCGCGCCACCCGCGCGCGGCGAAACCACGCCGTCGATGAGCGCCGAGACGCGTGTCGGGCGGTCGCCGGCGACGTAGGTGATGGCGCCGCTGTTTTCTGCGTAGAACGCCGCAACGTCGACGGGCATCTTTCCTTTCTTTTGCCGCAGGCAGCCGCAAAGCGCAAGCGGCCGAAGCCTCACGGCACTGACTCAGGCCAAGCCTGACGCCGGCTGACTCACTGATCCACAGCGGCACGCGGCCGATAGCTGCCTGTCACGAGCTCGAAACGAAAAAACCGGCATTCGATCGGCCCGTTGAAGAGCACCGTCTTGCGCGATTCCGAGAGCCGCATCTGGCGCGGCAGCGCGCGGTCGGACGTGAGGAACCACGCGTCCCAGCCGGCGAAGGATTGCTTGATACGGTCCCCCACGTTGCTCATCATTCCGGCGACCGATGCGGACTTCGGCGTGCTTTGCTCGCCGTAAGGCGGATTGGAAATGATCATGCCGCGTTCACCGACGGGTTCTGCTTCGCGCGCGTCACGTGCGGTGAGCGTCAGGCGGCCATCGTCAAGCCAGGGCTTCAGCCCGGCGAGTTCGGCGTTCCTGAGCGCTTGCGCGACGACATGGGACGAGATGTCGCTACCGGCGATTCGAGCGTGGACGCGATCGTCGACCTGCGCTTGCGCCTCTTCGCGCAACGCCTGCCACTCGCCCCGATCGAAGCCGCGCAGCCGTTCGAACGCGAATGTCCGCTGCAGTCCCGGTGCGCGCCGCGACGCCATCTGCGTCGCTTCGATCAGGATGGTGCCGCTGCCGCAGAATGGATCGAGCAGCGGCCGCGCCGGCGTCCAGCCCGCGAGCATCAGCAATCCGGCGGCGAGGTTTTCCTTGAGCGGCGCTTCGCCCTTGTCGGCGCGCCAGCCGCGCTTGAAGAGCGGCTCGCCCGACAGGTCGAGGTAAAGCGTCGCGTCGGTCGCGTCGAGATGCGCAAATACACGCACGTCGGGGCGCGCGCGGTCGATCGACGGACGATCGCCTGTCTTCTCGCGCAACCGGTCGACGATGGCATCCTTGATGCGCAGCGTGGCGAATTCAAGGCTGCGCAACGGCGAACGCGTCGCGGTCACATCGACGCGCAGCGTCTGACGTGAATCGAAGTGGGCTTCCCAGGCCACGGCATGAGCGGCGGCGTACAGGTCGTCTTCACTCGCATAGGAACGATGTCCGACCTCCCACAGCACGCGGCTGGCAATGCGCGAGTGAAGGTTCGCGGCGTAGGCGATTGGCAACGAGCCCGTGAAGGCGGCGCCGCCCGGCTCGGTCTTGACCTGCGCCGCGCCGAGTGCGCGCAACTCATCGGCGAGCGGCGCTTCGAGACCGCGCGGGCAGATGGCGAAGAATCTCTCGGTCTTGGTGGTCACCGCGCAAGCGCGCGCTCGAGAAAGTCGAGCCGGTCCTGGCCCCAGAAGAGCTCATCCTTATACACGTAGGTCGGCGCGCCGAAGACCTGCTGATCGATGGCCTCCTGTGTGCAGGCGTCGTAGCGGGCCTGGATTTGTGCACTCTGGCTTCGAGCCAGCAGCGTCACGCCGTCCAACCCGGCCTCGTCGGCGACAGCGACGAGGGTGGCCTCATCGGCGATGTTGCGCTCCTGCTCCCACACCGCCTTCAGCACGCGGCCGGCGACCTCGATGGTCGCCGTGGCCGAGAATTCCCCCGCCGCAATGATCATTCGGGCTGCTGCATCGCTGGCAACGGGGAAGAACTTCGGTTCGACATTCATCGGCAGGCCGAGAAAATCGCGCCAGCGCTTCAGTTCGATCATCCGGTACGCTTGGCGCTGCCGGGCTCGCTGCGGGAGCGGCAGACCCCCGGACACGGGAAACACCTTGGCTGCATCCATCGGCATTGGGCGAATCGACGCCCCATGCCGTCCCGCCATCTCGACCAGGCGCGCATGTCCCATGTACGCGTACGGCGAACCGGGAAAGATGAAGTAGTCGATCGTCTTCACGCGCGCGCCTCCGGGAAATTCGTCTGGTCGATCGGCGCAAGGAGTTCCCTACTCAGAACGGCTGGACGACGACGAGGGTCACGATGCCGACGAGGGCAAGCACCGGCGCCTCGTTGAACCAGCGCAGCCAGACGTGCGACCGGGTGTTGCAATCGTGCTTGAAGGCGTCCAGCAGCATGCCGCAGAAGAAGTGATAGCCGATCAGCAGCAGCACCAGCGCCAGCTTGGCCAGCATCCAGCGCGTACCCGCGCCGGTGCCGTACCCCAGCCATAGCCACAAACCGAAGACGATGGTCAGCACTGCGCCCGGCGTCATGATGCCGTAGTAGAGCTTGCGTTCCATCACCTTGAAGCGCTCGATCGAAGTCGCCTCATCCGTCATCGCGTGATAAACGAAGAGGCGCGGCAGGTAGAACAGGCCCGCAAACCACGTCACCATGAAAACGATGTGCAGTGACTTGACCCAAGGCATCAGCGTTTTCTCAGCAGGACGAATTTGCGGTTGGCGGCAACTTCTTCGGTAGAGTCCGTGAGTTGCGGCGTCACGTCGCGGCGCTCGAGCAGCACAAATACTTCACCCGGGCGCTCCAGGGCGGCAAGCACCTGTTCGGGCGTGGCGCGCTGATAGGTTGCGCGCGAGTAGAACTTGGTCGAATGCTGTGGCGTGCCGATCACGAGCAGCGGCGCGCCGGGCTGGGTCTCGGCGCGCACTTTCGCTTCGATCAGCGATTTCGTAGAGCGATCGTTGCCCTGGCTCGGCGCGACGACGAAGAAGACGACCGCGTACAGCACAATGGCAATGGCGCCCGTGACCGTGACCGCCCAGCGTGCGGCGCCCGCTGCACGATGCTCGAGCCGGCGCGATACCGCGCGTGCGATCAGCAATGCCAGCGCCGGCAGGGCCGGCAACGCGTACGGCCAGATGATGTTGCGCGCTGGTGTGAAGAAGATCGGTGTGGCCAGCGACCACCCGAGCAGGTAACGATCGAACGAGGTCCAAGTTGGCAGCAACGCGCGCGCGCGCCAGCGCGTCACGAGCAGCCAGACAAGCACCGGCAGCCACGTCAGCACTGCGCCAGCGTAGAAGATCCAGATCTTGCCCCGCGGTTCGTCGTGCGCATTGCCGTAGAGGTCGCCGGTCCAGCCGGGGACGAGAAACCGCATCAGGTGTTCGCCGACGATGAAGTAGTTGATGAAGCCCGGCGTCTTGACCTCCGCCGCGATGTACCAAGGTGCGGCGATCGCGAGCATCAGGATCACGCCGCCGATCCACGGCAGCCGTGTCCACATCCGCTTGAGGTTGGCGAGGCGTTCGGATTCAATCAGCCAGAACAGACCCAGGCTCACGCCGACCAGCACGATGCCGACCGGTCCCTTGGCGAGCAGGGCGAAGCCGAGCGCAGCGAAGAACGCGTAGCCCCAACGGCGGGACTCGCATGCCCAGGCAAACCAGAAGCCGACCATCGCCGCAGTGGTCGTCGTGGCCAGCGCCATGTCGGTCATCACGGCGCCCGCGGACACGAAAGCGAGCGGCATGCTCGCGAGGGCGAAAAGCGCTGTCCACGCTTCCAGGGTCGAGCGCGCGGATTCGGCTCCGCGTGCGAGTCGCCACAGCAGCGCCAGTGTGGCGAAACCGAACAGCACGGAGCTAAAACGCACGGCAAACTCGCTCACGCCGAGCAGCCTGATCGACGCGGCCTGCGCCCAGAATGACAGCGGCGGCTTGGCCCAGAACGGCACGCCGGGATCGTTCTGCGGCGTGATCCAGTCGCCGGTCGCTGCCATCAGACGCGCCACCTCGCCGTAGCGCGCTTCGGTCGTATCGCTGAGCGGGTACAGCCCCAGCGAAACGATGCGGATGGCCGCCAGGGCAAGCAGCAGGCCGACCAGCACGCGGGTCGAGAGTAGTTTCATGCGGCGTTTCTCAGATGCGGATTTCGCCGTGTCCAAAGACGATGTACTTCAGGGACGTCAGCCCCTCGAGTCCAACCGGCCCGCGCGCGTGCAGCTTGTCGTTCGAGATGCCGATCTCGGCGCCAAGCCCATATTCGAAGCCGTCGGCAAAGCGCGTCGAGGCATTGATCATCACCGAGGCGGAATCGACTTCGCGCAGGAAGCGCATCGCGGCGCTGTGGTTCTCGGACACGATCGCATCGGTGTGGTGGCTCGAATAGACGTTGATGTGGTCGATCGCGGCATCGAGTCCGTCGACGATGCGGATCGACAGAATCGGCGCCAGGTATTCGGTGCGCCAGTCTTCTTCCGTCGCCGCGGTGCACGCCACCCCCGCGCCATGCAGCAACGCCTGCGTCCGCGCGCAGCCGCGCAGTTCGACACCCTTGCCGGCGTACAGGCGACCCAGCGGCGGCAGCACGCTCGGCGCAATCGCGGCAGCGACCAGCAGCGTCTCCATGGTGTTGCAGGTGCCGTAGCGCTGCGTCTTGGCATTGTCGGCAATGCGGATCGCCTGCGCGATGTCCGCGGCCTCGTCGATATACACGTGGCAGACGCCGTCCAGATGCTTGATCATCGGCACCTTGCTTTCGCGCATCAGGCGTTCGATCAGATTGCGGCCGCCGCGCGGCACGATGATGTCGATATGCTCGGGCATCGTCACCATCAGGCCGACGGCGGCGCGATCGGTGGTGGCGATCAGCTGCACGGCGTCTTCGGGCAAGCCGTTATTCTTCAGCGCTTCGGCAATCAGCTGGGCGAGCAGGCGGTTGCACTCGATTGCCTCGGAACCGCCGCGCAGGATCGTCGCGTTGCCGCTCTTGATGCAGAGCCCGGCGGCATCGATCGTCACGTTGGGCCGGCTTTCATAAATGATGCCGATCACGCCCAGCGGCACGCGCATGCGGCCAACATGGATCCCGGATGGCATCGGCCGCACATCGCTCACGGTGCCGATCGGATCCGGCAGCAGGACCAGCTGTTCGAGGCCACTGGCCATCTGCCCGATGTAATCATCGTTGAGCTGCAGCCGGTCGAGCAGCGCGGCTTCGAGTCCGCTGGCACGCGCACGGTCAACATCGCGCTGATTCGCCGCACGGATGTCCGCTTGATGCGCGCGAATCGACGCCGTGAGCGACCGCAGCGTGTCGTTCTTCGTCGCGGTCGTCGCCTTCGCCATCGAGGTCGCGGCGGCGCGCGCGCGAAGACCGACGCCCTTCATGTAGGACGCCAGGTCCGTGCGCAGTTCCTGCGGAGTGCTCATGTCAGGCCGGCCTCGCCGGTGCGACCAATGCGAGTGCGATGTCGCTCAATTCTAGCCATGGGTCGGAGTCGCGCTGTTCAACACGCAGGCCCTTGGCGAGTCGATCCACGTCGGCACAACGGGCGAGCAGTTGCGCAAGCCGCGCCGTGTTCGCGCGCGCCATTATCTGTGGCAGCAGACGTTCGCGTGGCCCCCAGATGCGGAATTCCTTCGCCACCGCCGTCACGGGCCGGCCGCCGTCGACCGCAGCTTTGACCTTCAGCAAGGTGCGAATCTCCTCCGTCACCGCCCATAGGACCAGCGGCAGTGCCTCGCCCTCGGCGCGCAGGCCCTCGAGCATGCGCACGGCACGTGCCGCGTCCCCGGCATACAGCGCAACCGGCAGCGCGAACACGTCGTAGCGCGCCACGTTCAGCACGCTCTCGGTCACTTGTTCCAGCGTGATTTCGCCGGCAGGAAACAACAAGCCCAGCTTGGCGATCTCCTGATGCGCGGCGAGCAGATTGCCCTCGACGCGATCGGCGAGGAATTCAAGTACGGCGCGTGCGGCGCGCTGCGTCTGGCGCGCCAGCCGGTGTCCGATCCAGGCGGGCAGTTCGGCGCGTTCGACCTTCGCGATGTCGATCCATATACCGGCGTGCTCGAGCGCGGCCACCCACGTCGAATCGCGCGCGGCGCGATCAAGGCGCGGCAGCGAGAGGATCGTCAGGGTCTCATCGCCTGCGCCGTTCGCGTGCTCGCGCAGTGCCTCGATTCCGGCCTTGCCCGGCTTTCCCGACGGCAGCCGGACTTCGAGGATCTTCTTCTCGGCGAAGAGCGACAGGCCCGAGGCCGCGCCGACAAGCAGCGACCAGTCGAAACGCCCGTCGGCGTGAAGCACCTCGCGCTCGGCATATCCAGCCGCACGGGCCGCCGCGCGAATCACGTCCTGTGCTTCGATCGCAAGCAGCGGCTCGTCGCTCGCAATCGTGTAGATGCGTGCGAGCTTGCGCGTTTGCGCGGCACGCTCGAGATGACCACCAAGCGCCTCGGGTTTCAGGTGCATCAGCGCATTCCCTTGGCCGCCGCCAGCCGCCGCAGCAGCTGCTGCACGAGATCCGCCTGCATCTCGCGGTAGACCAGCGCAGCTTCGGACTCGAACGCGAGGACCAGCGATTCGTCGAACGCAACATCACGTTGCACCATGACCTGCGTTGGGCCAAGGTACTCCACGCCCTTGCCGTCGTGCACGCGAAATGTCAATCGAAGCCGCAACGTGAATTCCTGGGCGCGTCCCTGGGCGTTGACTGACAACACCTCGCGGTCGCGGCTTTCACCAAGGACGTCGAACACCGCCTGCGCATCCTTGGCGCTGTCAACGACCTTGGTGCGGGTACCGGCGCGGATGTTGCGCGCGAGCTCGGAGCCGACCGGCGAGTTGGGGCCGAAGCCGAGATAGATCGTGTCGAACGGCAGTTGCTGTGCGCCGCGGAGTTTGAAGCCGCAGCCCGCAAGGGAGAACAGCACAAGCAACCCGATCAACACGGAGAACGCAGAGCCAGACCTTTGCCTCACGTCTTTTCTCCGTGCTCTCCGCGCCATGCGTGTTGAAACCGGCTTGCGCGCCGGCTACACCACGACATTCACGAGCTTGTGCGGCACCACGACCACGCGCTTGACCGTGGCGCCGGCGACGAATTTCTGCACGTTGGCGTCCGCCATCGCAGCGCGCTCGATGGCCGCCCGGTCGGCCTGGGCCGGCACGCGGATCGTGCCGCGCAGCTTGCCGTTGACTTGGACCACAAGTTCGATTTGGTCCTGTGCCAGCGCCTCGTCGGCAACAGTGGGCAGCGGTACGTCGAGCAGATCACCGTAAGCCCTGGGGAAATCCAGTTCGGCCCACAGCGCATGCGTGATGTGCGGCGCGATCGGATACAGCGTGCGCAGCAGAATGCTGACGCCTTCGCGCAGCACCGCGAGGCTCGCTGCATCGCCGCCGAGCTTGGCATCGTCGAGCGCATTGAGCATCTTCATTGCGGCCGACACTACCGTGTTGTACTGCATGCGCTGGTAGTCGAACCGCGCCTGCTTGAGTGCCAGATGCAGTTCGCGCCGCACATCCTTCAGGCGTTGCGTCAACGTGATGCCGTCGATCATGGAGGCGCTTGCGATCGCGTCGCGCTGCGCATGGCAGAACGCCCAAAGCCGGCGCAGGAAGCGATAGACGCCTTCGGCGCCGGAATCCGACCAGGCCGCGCTCATGTCGGGCGGGCCGGCGAACATCACGAACGCGCGCGCGGTATCGGCGCCGAACTTCGCGATGATGTCGCGCGGCTCGACCACGTTGTTCTTGCTCTTGGACATCTTTTCGATGCCGCCGAGCAGCACCGGCTTGCCGTCTTCTTTTGCAACCGCGCCGCTGGGTCGCCCGCGCTCGTCGAAACTGACTTCGACCTCGTTCGGATAGAACCAGCGCGTGCGGCCGGATTCCTCCTCGCGGTAGTAGCAGTCGTTCAGCAGCATGCCCTGCGTGAACAGGCGCGAAAACGGTTCGTCGAATTTCACCAGACCGAGGTCGCGCATCACCTTGGTCCAGAAGCGCGCGTACAGCAGGTGCAGCACCGCGTGTTCGATGCCGCCGATGTACTGATCCATCGGCATCCAGTAGTCGTTGCGGCCGTCCACCATTGTCGCCGCGTCCGGCGAGCAATAGCGCATGTAGTACCAGGACGAATCGACAAAGGTATCCATCGTGTCGGTCTCGCGGCGCGCGGCCTTGCCGCATTTCGGACACTGACACTTGAGGAATGCCTCGTCCTTGTTCAGCGGATTGCCGCTGCCGTCGGGGACGTGATGCTCCGGCAAAACGACCGGGAGATCTTTCTCCGGTACCGGCACCGACCCGCACGCCTCGCAATGGACGATCGGGATCGGTGTGCCCCAGTAGCGCTGGCGCGAGATGCCCCAGTCGCGCAGCCGCCACTGGACCTGCTTGTCGCCCAACCCCTTGGCCTTGAGGTCGGCGGCGATTGCATCGGTAGCCGTCTCGTAGCGGAGGCCGTCGTACTTGCCGGAATTGATGCAGACACCCCGCTCCTTGTCGGCGTACCACTCCTGCCACCCGTCGAGCGAGAAGCGCTCGCCGGCCACGGCAATCACCTGCGTGATCGGCAGTCGGTACTTCTTCGCAAAGACGAAGTCCCGCTCATCGTGTGCGGGCACGCCCATCACGGCCCCTTCGCCGTAGCCCATCAGCACATAGTTGCCGACCCAGACTTCAACGTCTTCATTCGTCAGCGGGTGCGTGACGGAAAAACCGGTCGCCATGCCTTTCTTTTCCATCGTCGCGATGTCGGCCTCGGCCACGCTGCCGTGCTTGCATTCATCGACGAATGCGGCGAGCTTCGGGTTGTCGCGCGCCAACCGCCCGGCCAGCGGATGCTCCGCCGCAATCGCCATGAACGTGACGCCCATGATCGTGTCGGCCCGCGTGGTGAAGACGCGCAGCAGTTTCTTCTCGCCATCGATCTGGTAGGGAAAACCGAAGTTCACGCCAGTGCTCTTGCCGATCCAGTTTTCCTGCATCGTGCGCACCTGCGGCGGCCAGCCTTCGAGATCGTTCTGCACGCAGTCGAGCAACTCGTCTGCATATTTGGTGATCGCGAGGTAGTAGCCGGGAATCTCGCGCTTTTCAACGATTGCGTTCGAACGCCAGCCGCGGCCGTCGATCACCTGCTCGTTGGCAAGCACCGTGTTGTCGACCGGATCCCAGTTGACGGTCTGGGTCTTGCGGTACGCGATGCCCTTTTCGAGCATCTTGAGGAACAGCCACTGGTTCCACCTGTAGTACGACGGATCGCAGGTGGCGACCTCACGCGACCAGTCGAATGCCAGCCCGAGCGGCTGCATCTGCGACTTCATGTCGGCAATGTTGGCGCGCGTCCATTTGGCCGGCGCGATCTTCTTCTCGATCGCGGCGTTCTCGGCCGGCAGGCCGAACGCGTCCCAGCCCATCGGCGTCATCACGTTGTAGCCGCTCGACCGCATGTGGCGGTACATCACGTCATTCAACGTGTAGTTGCGCACGTGCCCCATGTGCAGCTTGCCGCTCGGATACGGCAGCATCGAGCACACATAGAATTTGCCCTTGGGAAAGCGCGGGTCGTTCTCGACCGCGCGATAGGCCTGCGTGGCCTGCCAATGCGCCTGGGCGTCGGCTTCGACCTGCTGTGGGTTGTACTTTTCCTGCATGCTCCGGCGGGGACCTCGATTACTCAGCCGGAGTATATCGGCGCGAGCTGCGGACTCGCGCGCGGCAGGCGAACGATCAGGTCATGAAGCCGAGATTGCGCGTTGTGAAGTTGGCGATGTTGGGCACCAAGGTCGCAAGGTCCGTATCCGACACGCCGAACCACTTGCCGAGCGTCGCAGCGTACTGATCCACCGAAGTGGAAGGGAGAAGCCGGCCGGACCCGACGTCTTCGGCCGTGCCCAGCGCGATGGTCGGAAACGTGCCGTAGACGCTGCCGCCCTTGACCGCGCCGCCGAGCACGAAGTGATGCGAGCCCCAACCATGATCGGAACCGTCGCCGTTGCTGGTCAGCGTGCGGCCAAAATCGGAGGCGGTGAACGTCGTCACGAGGTTTGCCACCCCAAGTTCCACCGTCGCCTGGTAAAAGGCGTCGACCGCCGCGGCGAGCGTCGTGTGCAGCCCCGGCTGGTCGCGCAGCTGGAAGTCGTGCGTGTCGAAACTGCTGAGACTGACAAAGAAGACCTGTCGTTTCGCTCCGAGCGCCTGGCGTGCGCTGATGGTGCGCGCGACCATCTTCAGCTGATCCGCCAGCGTGTTGCCGGTCGGGAACACGGTTGTGATACTCGGCGCGGCCGCGAGTGCCCCCGACAGCGCTGTATCGGCGGCAATCGAACGCGTGGTCAGCCGATCATATTCATTTTCGAACATACCAGGACGCGACCCGGTGATCAGCTGCTGCAGCACCTGGTTGCCGGTGGCCGAACCGAACAGCGAACCTGTCAAGCCGCTGATGGCGACCGGGCCGTTCGTGCCGACCTGATACTGCAGGACCGTGCGCCCCGACAGATAGACCGCTGAGCCTGCAACCGAGATCGCGGTGAAGGTCTGGTTCGCATTGGATGAGTAGATCAGGTCCGCCATGCGTCCGCCCCAGCCGCTGGTCGCGCCCTCGGCGCCGGACGATTGCCACACCGACTGCTGATCGTTGTGCGAAAAGAGCTTCGGGGGCAGCGGCACCGCCGCGTTCTGGAACTGCGTCTTGGTGGTGGGCACGATCAGCGGGCCGACATTGCCGACAATCGCCAGCGTGCCGCTGCCGTAAAGCGACACGAACGGCGCCAATTCATTGGGCAGCGCAAAGCTGCGGCCGCCCTGCGCTGCCACTGGGCCCAGCGACGTCAGCTCTGCCGCGGTCCGCGCAATGCTCGAGCGCGCCGCCGTGTAGGCATTGAACTCGGCCGTATCGAACGGAATCACCGTGTTCGTCTGGTCGTTGCCGCCAAACAGGAACACGCACACGAGCGCCCGATAGTCCTCGGGCGCGCTCTGCGCGGCGGCTGCGCCGATGCCGGCGAGATTCAACGCCAGCGGTGTCGCGCTGCCGAGCACCGACAGTGCGCAGGCGGTTTGCAGAAACTGGCGGCGACTGCCGTCGACTGGATGTGTCCTTCGGTTCATGACGGCCTCTCTATTTCTGCACGATGAATTCGGGCGATGCGAGTGTCAGGTAAATCGCCAGCTTGGCGCGGTTCAGTGCCGCGTTGGTCGCGCTGGCGGCGATCGTCGCTACCGCGTCGCGGATTGCGGTGCGCGTCGCGTCGGTCATCTGGCCGGCGGTGAGCAGCAGCTTCACGCGATCGACCAGTTGATCGGCATTGGCGGCAAGCGCGCTCTCCTGCGTGTAGGCGGCGCGCACGTCCGTGCCGGTACCCACGCCAGCACTGACCACGTTGCGCATGAAATTGAGATAACCGGCCACCGACGTTTCGCCGGTGATCTGGAACTCCGGCGCCACGAGACCCGCGGTTGCGATTGACGTTGATGGCGGCACGTAACCGGGGCGATAGAAGTTGAATACCGATCCAGAACGCAGCGGGTTCTGTCCCAGCGCGGTAGACGGATCGCCGACGTTGCGGATCAGATAGTTGCCGCTGACCGAGGTGGCGCCGAATGCCCGCGCCCAGTTCGCCAGCCGGACCACCGGCTCGCGCAGCTTGCCCCACGACGATTGCGCGAGGCTGGCAGCGCCGCGCGCCTCGGTGTCGAGCAACATCGCCCGTATGATCGCCTTCATGTCGCCGCGCACGCCCTGGCCGTTGTTGGCGAAGGCCGCCGCGACGCGCGCGACGTATGCGGGCGACGGATTGCTGGTCACGAAACGCTGGATCAGTTGTCGGCTGAAGAACGGCGCTGCATTCGGATGGTTGAACAGGGTGTCGAGCGCGGTCTTCAGACTGGGCTCGGCCGCAGTGTTTGCCGGAATGGTCACGCCGAGAAAACTCTTCGCCGAAGTCGAGTGGAACTGCGGATACACCTGCATCGGCGTCACATCGCGGTTCGGATCGGGCGTGCCGCCGAAAAAGCGCGTGCTGGTTTTGTCCGGTCCGGCCCAGCTCCAGCCGGTGAAGACCTTCGCCATGCCCTGAACGTCCGCATTGCCGTAGGTCGGAATCGGATTGCCGTTGCCGTCGAGCTTCAGGGTGCCGTCGGCGTTCAGTTGATACAGCCCGATGGTGAAGAGCTGCATCACTTCGCGGCCGTAGTTCTCATCCGGCACGCGCCCCGTGGCCGGGTCTTCCTTCTGGTTGTGCAACGCGGACAGATACAGCCCCATGATTGGATGCAGGCTCACCGCCTCGATCAGCGAGCGGAAATTGCCGAACGCGTTGGCGCCCAGCATGTCCAGGTAGTCGGCGAGCCCGCGCGGCCGGTTGTTGACGTCGGCGTTGGACTGCGACACCACGAAGATCTGAGACAGCGCGAACACCATGCGCTGCCGTAACTGGTCTTCGCCGGTGATCGCCTGCCTCCAGAACGTGTCCATCACGAAGTCGCGATAGTTGCGCTCCGGCGCGAGCGGATCGCCGGCGGCGATCGCCTGCTCGAGATAGGGTCGATGAAGTGTTTGCGGCTGCGCGAACTGATCGTCGGTCCATCCGCCGTAGTCGCGCGTGATGACCGACTGAATGGTGGCGTCGGTCGGGCCGTAGGTCGCCTGCGTCAAAAAACGCGCGGCGTCGGCCTGTGAAATTGCCGGCGACGGCGGCGGGGGAGAGGGCGCCGGTGGTGTGACGCCGCCGGATTCACCGCCGCCGCCGCACGCGGCCACGGCAGCAGAGGCCATCAGAAGTGCGGCAATACTCCGTTCGCCGGCAGCGGGTGGCGGTGGAAGTGGTTTGTCCACCGCCGGCGGCACCTCGGTGTCGATGTCCCTCGCGTGTTCTTCCATCGGTCTCTCCTGCATCGCCTAATCGATCGAAGCGCCGCACCCCTCGCGCTGCCCGGAACGCAATTTGCCCGCCGATCGTTCGCCACCGCAATCGTTGATACACGGTGTTACCTGGTTTACTCGCGACGGGAATTCTGCCCGCGCCCGCTTGCGCGTGCGCGCCGCGCGTGTCGTGAAGCAGATCGCCCGTTCGATCGACCGTACAATCGCCCCATGTCGTTGCTCGACGCGCTCAACCCGGAACAGCTCGCCGCCGTCACGCTTCCCAATCAATCCGCGCTGATCCTCGCCGGTGCGGGTTCAGGCAAGACGCGCGTGCTGACCACTCGCATTGCGTGGCTGATCCAGACCGGGCAGGTCGGGCCGCAAAGCATTCTCGCGGTCACCTTCACCAACAAGGCGGCGAAGGAAATGCTGACGCGCATTTCGGCGATGCTGCCGATCAACGTGCGCGGCATGTGGATCGGCACCTTTCATGGCCTCTGCAACCGGTTGCTGCGCGCGCATCACCGCGATGCGAACCTGCCGCATACGTTTCAGATCCTCGACAGTGCCGACCAGTTGTCGGCGATCAAGCGGCTGCTGAAGAGCAGCAATATCGACGACGAGAAATATCCGCCGCGCAGCCTGCAGCAGTTCATCAACAGCGCCAAGGAAGCCGGCTTGCGCGCGCACGCGGTGGAAGTCAACGACGAATACAACCGCAAGTTCGTCGAGCTTTATGCCATGTACGACGCGCAGTGCCAGCGCGAGGGCGTGGTGGATTTTTCCGAACTGCTGCTGCGCTGCTACGAGCTTCTGCTGCGCAGTGAACCACTGCGCGTGCACTATCAGGAGCGTTTCCGCCACATCCTGGTCGATGAGTTCCAGGACACCAATGTGCTGCAGTACAAATGGCTCAAGCTCCTGGCAGGGCAGAACAATGCGATCTTCGCGGTCGGCGACGACGATCAGTGCCTGGTCCGTGGAACCAAAGTGCACATGGGCGACGGCACTTTGCGCGCAATCGAGCGCGTGCGCGCCGGCGATCTCGTTCTGTCGAACTACGGCAGCGGCGAGTCGCGTGCGGCTCTTGTAGCGCGAATTCATCGGCGTATGCGTCGAGGGCAGTCGGTGGAGATCCGGCTTTCGAGTGGACGGCGACTCGTCAGCACACCGGAACACACGCACTTCGCCGGGTACCTTCTCGGGGCCACTCCTCGGACGTACTTCACCTATCTGATGCACAAACACGGGGTGGGCTTTCGGCTCGGCACTTCGCCGTTCTCTACGCGCGGACAGCGCCGGCCAATGGTGGGGCTGCAGCAGCGATTTCTTCCGGAGCACGCGGACGCGCTATGGATCGTGGGCACGCATGAAAACGCAAACGATGCGCGCCTGCATGAGTCGATCCTGTCGCTGCGCTACGGTTTGCCCACGGTTCCGTTCGTGCCGCGCAAGGGGAAAGCGGTCCACGGGCTGGCGCACAGCCCGGTGCTGATCCGCCGCCTGTACGGGGCGCTGGATACGGTGGTCGCCGGCCAGCGACTGCTGGCCGCATTGCAGCTTGATTTTGATCGTCCGCATCACACACCTCGATCGCGGGATTCGAACCACCATCGCGTTACGGTCACCCTGTGCGGCGATCGGCCCGGAGCGCGTCCAATGCACCGTGTCGCCTTGTTCGGCAACGACCAGGCAGCAGCCGGAGCGCTCAAGGGTGCCGGCTTCTCTGTCCGACCGGTGAAGGCGGGACACCGCGGATGGCGTGTCGAGTCCGCGCGGGCTGATTTCGGCGAACTGATGGCGCTCGCGCGTCGCATGGCATCGCTCACCAATGCCCGCATCGTGCTCAATGCGCGCGTCGGATTGCGCACATTGCCTTTCACGCCCGCGGCGTACGTTCGCGCCGGGATGGTCATGCTTGGCGCCGATGGCAAGCTCGATGCTGTGCAGGCAGTACGCCGGCTGCCGTCGGCGGCTCGGGAGGTGTTCGATCTGGACGTCGAACACACGCACAACTACGTCGCAAACGGCATCGTGACCCATAACTCGATATACGCCTTCCGCGGCGCCAACGTCGGCAACATGGCCGATTTCGAGCGCGAGTTCCGGGTGCAGAATGTCATCAAGCTGGAGCACAACTACCGCTCGCACGGGCACATCCTCGATGCGGCCAACGCGCTGATCCGCCACAACGCGCAACGCCTCGGCAAGAACCTGTGGACCGATGCAGGCGAAGGCGAGAAGGTGCGCATCTTCGAAGCCGGCTCGGATGGGCTCGAAGCCGCCTGGCTGATCGACGAGGTCAAGGGCCTGATCGGCGATGGACATGCGCGCAGTGAGATCGCGGTCCTGTACCGCTCCAATGCGCAGTCGCGCGTGATCGAGCATGCGCTCTTCAACGCTGGCATTGCCTATCGCGTCTATGGCGGATTGCGCTTCTTCGAACGTGCCGAAATCAAGCACGCGCTCGCGTATCTGCGACTGATCGAGAACTCGGCCGACGACACGGCGTTCCTGCGCGTGGTGAATTTCCCGCCGCGCGGGATCGGTGCCCGCACGCTGGAACAGTTGCAGGATGCAGCCCGGCATTCAAATCGGAGCCTGTACGCGGCGGTCGCTGCGATGACGGGCAAGGCCGGCAGCAACCTCGGCGCCTTCGTGAAGCTGATCGACAGCCTGCGCTTCGAGACGGGGAATCTGCCATTGAAGGAAATCGTCGCGGCGGTCATCGAGCGCAGCGGCCTGATCGCGCACTACAAGACCGAGAAGGAAGGACAGGAGCGGGTCGAGAACCTGGAGGAACTCGTCAACGCCGCGGTCGGTTTCGTGTCGGAGGAGGGCTATGCACAGGACGCGCCGGCAACGCAGGCGGATGCCGCGGTCGCGCTGCCGTCGCCGCTGGCCGCGTTCCTGTCGCACGCATCGCTCGAGGCCGGCGACAATCAGGCCGCCGAGGGGCAGGACGCCTTGCAGCTGATGACGGTGCACGCGGCGAAAGGGCTCGAGTTCCATGCGGTCTTCATCACCGGCCTCGAAGAGGGGCTCTTCCCGCACGAGAACAGCGTGACCGAGATCGGCGGCCTGGAAGAGGAGCGGCGACTGATGTACGTGGCCATCACGCGCGCGCGCCGGCGGCTGTACCTGTCCTTCGCGCAGTCGCGCATGTTGCACGGGCAGACGCGCTACGGCATCAAGTCGCGCTTCATCGACGAACTGCCGGAGGGCGTGCTCAAGTGGCTGACGCCAAGACTGCGCGAAGGCGTGGGCCTGCGCTATGGGCAGTGGCACGATGAGAGTGTGCGTCCGGCGATTGCGGCCGCGGCGCCGCGCAGCGAAACGCGCAATGGCTACCGTATCGGGCAGACGGTTCGCCACGACCGCTTCGGCGAAGGCGTGATCATCAAGCTCGAGGGTTCGGGCAACGACGCACGTGCCAAGATCAACTTCGGCCCGGCAGGCATCAAGGAATTGCTGCTGACGATTGCGAAACTGCAGGCGGCATAAGCCGCCGAGACGAGGCGCCCGCTGCGTCTCGCCTTCTCATCGGGCGAGTGGGGGCAAAGCGGCAATTGCGAACAGCACCTGCGTGCTGTTCGCGCCGCGAAGCCGGCCGCGCTTGCAGGCGCGGCCGTGGGAGGGGCGCAGCACGGTAGACCCTGCCGAAAGACGGGCCTCGGCGAGATTTCGATCAAGACACCGATCTATCGGTCTCAAACAGGGACCGGTACATCGGATAGAAGCTCGCTTGCACCAGCGTCATCAGTATCAATCCGAGCGGAGCCAGCACGACCGACAGCGCCTGCCGCGAGGTGAACAGGGCCGAGAACACGCCGACGACGAGCGTGCTCACCGCCATCATCATCGCCATCACGACGAATCCGAAGACCAGCAGCGCAGCCTTGTTGCGCCAGCAGGCCACGACGCTGCCGAACATCGCCTTGCCGGGCGTGAGGCGATGCCAGCCCACGAGCACGGGCGCAAACCACATCAGCATCAGCACGGGCGTATAGAGAACGAGTTGAAGGGCCAGGACATCGAGCGGAATGTCCTGCCATGAAGTCGGCGCCTTGTCGGCTTCCGGGCCGCCGATTACCGTGGCAAGCAGCGCCACCGAAAGCACCAGACCGGCATTGACCAGTCCGAGCACGAACATCGGTTTGCGTGTCTTGTCATCCTGGAACGGCTGCACGAAAAGGTTCACGCTGGGCGCGCGCTTCGCCTCCACTTCGCGGCACGCCGCGAGCAGGGCGACCGCCGCGAACGGCGCCAGCACGCCGGAGATGGCGATGCCGATGAACGGGATCATCGCCGGCAGGAACAGCATCATCAGGTACATGACAACCATCGCCGACAGGCCGAGCGGCTGGCGCCCGAAAAGCCGCCAGCCGTCACGCAGCCATAACGCACCGGTTCCGGCGGAGACGGATTTGATCAGCATGCAGGCGTATCCATCGTGGTCCGGGTCAGATCCAGGGCAGTTCGGCGTCGGCGATGCGCCGCTTCAGCGTGCGATCGAATCGACCCGGGTCATGGGGAGTCAGCAGGTGCGCATGGCGCGGCAGATGCTGGTCCTGCAGGCGCGAAATCCAGAACCGCAGCGCGGCCGCGCGCAGCACGGTACGCCAGTGCTGCCGTTCGAGGTCGGCGAACGGTCGCACGGCGTGATAGGCGCGCAGCAGCGCGTGGACGCGGTCCGGCAGCAGCGCACCATCGCCAAGTTCGACGCACCAGTCGTTGACCGCGACTGCGACATCGAACAGCCAGAGGCTGCAGCCGGCGAAATAGAAATCGATCACGCCGCCGATTACGGGCGCGCCGTCCTGTTCGACGAACAGCACGTTGTCGCGGAACAGGTCTGCATGAATCGGCCCGCTCGGGAATTTCTCGAATGCCGGCGAACGGAAGAAGCTGTCCTGGTAGATCACTTCTTCGGCCAGTTCGTGAAACGTGTCGTCGCTCACGTACGGCTCGAGCGCCGGCAGCACCGTCTTCCACCAGCCGATGCCGCGCAGGTGCGGCTGAAAGCGCGGAAAGTCCTGGCCGGCGAGATGCATGCGTGCCATGAATTCGCCGACACGCTCGCAGTGAACGATGCCCGGCGCCTCGACCCAACGGCCCGGCATGCGCGTAACGAATGCTGCCGGCTTGCCCTTGACCTCGGAGATCAGCGATCCGCCCGCGTTTTCCTGCGGCTCCGGCACCGGCAGATTGCGCTGCGCCAGGTGGCGCATCAGTTCGATGTAAAAGGGCAACTGGCGGAAACTCAGCCGCTCGAAGATCGTCAGCACGAATTCGCCGGTACTCGTCGTGACGAAGAAATTGGTGTTCTCGATGCCGGAGGCGATACCCTGGTACGAAACCAGTTTGCCTATCGCATAGGAGGTGAGCAGGTGCGCGATCTCGTCGCGGTCCAGGTTGGTGAAGACCGCCATCAGTGCGACCCGCTCGATGGGAAGGCCACCCGCGTCACGAGCGGCGACCGCGGGCTGGAGGAGGGTCGCGGCAAGTCAGAACTCGAACTTCAGAAAGCGCGGTGTCGACAATCCGCTCGCCAGATCCTGAATGAATAGCGGCCGCTGGCCTTCGCGGTTCTGGATCGTGTAGCTGTAGGTTCGGCCGGCCGGTGTCACGACGATTTCGCTGACGCGTGCGCCTTGGCGCCGCTGTTCGATGCGCGCCTCGCGCTGCACTTCACTCTTTGGCGGCAGGAGGTGCGCGTCGTCCGGTTCCGTGAGTGGCGCCGTGGCACCCGGATCGGCGTCCTTTGCTTCGACGCGCGCGGCGGCGTCTTGCACGACCGGCGGCGTGTCGAGCGGCTGCGCACCGGCAGTCATGCCGATCGAAAGCACCAAGGCAAGGATCGGCGTCAGCTGTTTCATACGCGCTATTTTACGCCGCGGCGGATTTTCAGCGGTTACAGATACAGCAGCTGTTCGCGCTCCGCGGGGGTACTGGCAAAGCCGCGCTTCTCGTAGAAATCGAAGATCGCATCGACCACGGCGTCGCTGTCGTCGACGAGTTTCATCAGAGACAGGTCGGCGGCGGCGATCATGCCCTGGTCCACCAGCGTTGCGCGCATCCAGTCAAGGAGGCCGTTCCAGAATGTGGATCCGACCAGGACGATCGGGATCGTCCGCCCCATCCGGGTCTGGATCAACGTGAGTGCCTCGGTGAGCTCGTCCAGCGTGCCGAAGCCCCCCGGCATTACGACATAGGCAGCGGCGTATTTCACGAAGGCCACCTTGCGGGCGAAGAAATGGCGGAATCGCAGCGAGATATCCTGGTAGGGATTGCCGTGCTGTTCGAACGGCAACTCGATGTTCAGCCCGACGCTGGGACTGCGGCCCCAGAACGCCCCCTTGTTGGCAGCTTCCATCACGCCCGGGCCGCCGCCGCTGATGACGGCAAAACCCGCGTCGGACAGCTTGCGTGCGATCTCCACCGTCTGCGCGTAGACCGGCGAGTCCTCCTTCGCGCGTGCGGTGCCGAAGATCGACACCGCCGGGCGGATTTCCGACAGGCGCTCGGTGGCCTCGACGAACTCCGAGATAATGCCCCACAGATGCCAGGATTCGCGTGCCTTCTGGCTGGTCGCGCGCTCCGGCATGGTGACGGCGCGCAGGCTGGGGATGTTCTTCTGACGATCGAGCATGGCTGACTCCAAGAAAACTCTGTTGCTGGTCGATGGTTCAAGCTATCTGTACCGCGCTTATCACGCGCTGCCCGACCTGCGCACGTCGCGGGGCGAACCGACCGGCGCGGTCCGCGGTTTCATCTCGATGATGAGGCTGCTGCGTGAACAGGTGCCGGCGGATTATCTCGCGTGCGTGTTCGACGCCAAGGGCAAGACGTTTCGCGACGACATCTACCCGGAGTACAAGGCGCATCGCCCGGCCATGCCGGAGGACCTGGCCGCGCAGATCGCGCCGATCCACGAAGCGGTCGCGGCGCTGGGCTGGCCCGTTCTGGAAATTGAGGGAATCGAAGCCGATGACGTGATCGGCACGCTGGCGCGCCACGCGGAAAGCCACGGCGTGAAGAGCGTGATTTCCACCGGCGACAAGGACCTGGCGCAACTCGTCAATGCCGACGTCACGCTCGTCAACACGATGAGCAACGAGAAGCTCGACATCGACGGCGTGGTCGCGAGATTCGGTGTGCGCCCGGAGCAGATCGTCGACTACCTGACGCTGGTAGGCGACGCGGTCGACAACGTGCCAGGGGTCGAGAAGGTCGGCCCGAAGACCGCCGCCAAGTGGCTGCAGCAGTATGGCTCGCTCGACGCGATCGTCGCCAACGCGGACAAGATCGCCGGCGTCGTCGGCGAGAACCTGCGCAAGGCGTTGCCGTGGCTGCCGACCGCGAAGACGCTCGTGACCGTGAAGACCGACGGCGATATCGCCGAGCACGTGCCGCACTTCGATGCGCTGCTGGCGCGCGCGCCCGACACCGAGAAGCTGCGCGAGTTTTTTGCGCGGTGGGAGTTCAGATCGCTCTCGAAGGACCTTGGCGCTGGCGCGGAGGACTCCTCGTCGACCCGAGAGGATGCAGGGAGCGGCGCGAACGCCGCCGACAGTTCCGTCCCCGCACCCATCCTGCTCTCCAAAGCGGGAGGTGTCCGGGTCCACTACGAAACGGTCCTCACCGATGCCCAGCTCGATGCCTGGCTGAAGAAGATCAACTCCGCCTCGCTCACCTGCATCGACACCGAGACCACTTCGCTCGATCCGATGAAAGCGAAACTGGTGGGCATCTCGCTGTCGGTGCGCGAATACGAAGCCTGCTACATCCCGCTTGCGCATCGCTACCCCGGCGCGCCCGAACAACTGCCGTTCGATGCCACGCTGGCGAAACTCAAGCCCTGGCTCGAAAGCGAACACCACAAGAAGCTCGGCCAGCACCTGAAGTACGACGCGCACGTGTTCGCTAACCACGACGTGCGGCTGGCCGGCATTGCGCACGACACGCTGCTGCAAAGCTACGTACTCGAAGCGCATCGTAATCACGACATGGACTCGCTCGCGGAGCGCCACCTCGGCCGCAAGACGATCACCTTTGAGGAGGTCTGCGGCAAGGGCGCGAACCAGATCGGCTTCGACGAGGTGGCACTCGACCGCGCCACCGACTACGCGGCCGAGGACGCGGAGGTGACGTTCGCTCTGCATCGTGCGCTGTGGCCGCGCATCGAGGAGCATCCGCAGCTCACCTACATTTATCAGTCGATCGAACTGCCGGTTTCGAAGATCCTGTTCGAGATGGAGCGCACCGGCGTGCTGATTGACCGCGAGAGGCTCGCCACGCAGAGCGCCGAGCTCGGCAGACGGATCGCGGAGCTCGAAGCGCGCGCGCATGAACTGGCCGGCCAGCCGTTCAACCTCGGCAGCCCGAAACAGATCGGCGAGCTGCTGTTCGGCAAACTCGGCCTGCCCGTGGTGAAGAAGACCGCGAGCGGCGCGCCGAGCACCGATGAAGAGGTGCTAGAAAAGCTCGCCGCCGACTACCCGTTGCCCAAGGCGCTGCTCGAACACCGAGGGCTGTCGAAACTGAAATCGACTTACTGCGACAAGTTGCCGGCGAGCATCGATGCGGCGACCGGCCGCGTGCACACAAGCTACGGCCAGGCGATTGCGGTCACGGGACGGCTGTCGTCGAGCGATCCCAATCTGCAGAACATTCCGATCCGCACGCCGGAGGGCCGCCGCATCCGCGAAGCGTTCATCGCCCCAGCCGGAAGCAGGATCGTCTCGGCCGATTACTCGCAGATCGAGCTGCGCATCATGGCGCATATCAGCGGCGATGAAGGATTGCTGCGGGCGTTTGCCGCCGGCGAGGACATCCACCGTGCCACCGCGAGCGAAGTATTCGGCGTGTCGCTGGGTGAAGTCACCAGCGAGCAGCGCCGCTATGCGAAGGTGATCAACTTCGGACTCATCTACGGCATGAGCGCGTTCGGCCTTGCATCGAACCTCGGTATCGATCGCGAAGCTGCCAAGGTCTTCGTCGACCGCTATTTCACGCGCTATCCCGGCGTGAAGCATTACATGGACCGCACGCGCGAACTCGCCAAGCGGCAGGGTTATGTCGAAACGGTCTTCGGCCGCCGCCTGTGGCTGGCCGAAATCAACTCACCCAATGGCCCGCGCCGCGCCGGCGCGGAGCGCGCCGCGATCAATGCCCCGATGCAAGGCACAGCGGCGGATCTGATCAAGTTGGCGATGATCGCCGTGCACGATTGGCTGCATCGCGATCGGCTACGCACGAAGCTCGTGATGCAGGTGCACGACGAGTTGGTGTTCGAAGTGCCGGAGTCCGAGCTCGAGATCGTGCGCGAGCGCGCGCCGGCGCTGATGAGCAGTGTGGCAGAGCTGAAGGTGCCGCTGCTGGCCGAGGTCGGCGTGGGTGCAAACTGGGACGAGGCGCACTGACGGGGCTACGGGCCCAGCGTGGATTCTCAGGCCATGGGCGAGTGGCAAGAAACGACCCATTGCTGCGTGTCGCGCGCTGGATAAGTCGACGCCCGTGGACGTCGCTGAACGTCCATGGACGACCATAGCCCATCGTTCTGTATTGCGGTCACTCAACGGCAACGCCCAGCCACCCCGTCTCGTCGTCGGCCCGGTCGCGTCAACCCGTGATACGCTGCCTCGGTGCACCCCTTCGTGGGTGTTCATTTTTGATCCGTCCCGGGTGCGCCGGAAGCGACTCCCTCCGGGCCATTTCGCCGCCGGGCTCCTGCCGACCGCCACACGAGCGCGCAGCGCCGGGGTGACCGAGCAATCTATGGCGAATTGCCGCATCCGTCGGCACCATAGGCCTCCAGCGTCGAGGGAGTTCCGCAGGGGGCTGGCGCCTTTGCGCCAGTTTCGGCAGACGAGGTCATTGGAAAGTGTTGCCAACTCCTTCGGATCGGACGGGCAGATGCTCGACGCGTGGCGGCGGCAGCCCCAAGCCGGCGAGGGTGTGGGCGTCAAGATGATCAGGATGCGGTGACGGCGATCCTCGACGACCTCCCCTTCGACCGACGCGGCCGCTGGGCGGCGAACCAACGATGAGCGCCTCGCCATCCGAACTTGCCGGCGAATCCCGCCTTGCACGCTGGCTGCCGTTCCTCGCCTGGCCCCGCGTCACGCCGACATCGCTGCGGGCTGACCTCGTGGCCGGCATCACGGTCTCGCTCGTCGCCATCCCCCAGTCGCTCGCTTACGCGCAGCTTTCCGGCGTCCCCCCCCTTTACGGGCTGTACGCAGCGTTCATCCCCTCGATCGTCGGCGCGCTGTTCGGTTCGTCGGCGATCCTGTCGACCGGTCCGGTGGCGATGACCTCGCTTCTAACCGCAGCGAGCGTGGGCGCGCTCGTCACCCCCGCGACCGACGCGTTCTACGCCTACGTGACGATGCTGGCGCTCCTGTCCGGACTATTTCAGCTCGGCTTCGGGCTTGCACGCGTGGGCGTCCTTCTGAGCCTTGTCTCGCAACCGGTGCTGATGGGCTTCATCAACGCTGCGGCGCTGATCATCGCGCTGTCGCAGCTGCCCGCGCTCATGGGCATCTCCGTCCGGCAGTCGCAGCACCTGCTGCTCGACACCTGGAACGTCTTGTCCCGCCTGGACCTGCTGCACGAGATGTCGCTCGCGTTCGGGGTTGCCGCCCTCGTCCTGCTGATTGCGTTCCGGCGGTTCGCGCCACGACTTCCCGGCGTGCTGATCACCGTCGCGCTTGCGACCTGGGTAAGCCACGCTGCAGGTTTCGCTGGCCGCGGGGGCCGGGTCGTGGGCGAAGTTCCGTCCGGACTGCCTTCGCTCATCATGCCCACGCTCGACTGGGTTGAGATTCGGGCGCTCATACCCGCCGCGTTCGTGGTGGCGCTCATCAGCTTCATGGAGGCGATGTCGAGCTGCAAGGTCATCGCCATCCGCCGGCGCACGCGCTGGGACGAGAATCAGGAGCTTGTCGGGCAGGGCCTCGCGAAAATCGCGGCGGCGCTATGCCAGTCGATGCCAGTCAGCGGATCATTCTCGCGCTCGGCGCTGAACCTCACCACCGGCGCGGCGACGGGGCTTGCGTCGGTCTTCGCGGCTGCCTCGGTCGTCGCGACGCTGCTTTTCTTCACCCCCTACTTGTACGACCTGCCGAAGCCGGTGCTCGCGGCGATGATCATGCTGGCGGTGCTGAACCTGATCGACGTTCGAGCCCTGCGCCAGGCCTGGCGCGCAAGCAGGGACGACGGCATGGCCGCGACGGCGACGTTCGCAGCCACGCTTGCGTTCGCGCCGAATATCCAGAACGGCATCCTCACGGGCATCTTCCTTTCGCTCGCCTCCTTCCTTTATCGACGAATGCGGCCGCGGATCGCGCTGGTCAGTCTGCACGAGGACGGAACGTTGCGCGACGCCGAGCGTTTCAACTTGCCGCCGCTACACGCGCGGATCGGCGCCTTGCGCTTCGACGCCTCGCTGTACTTTGCCAACGCGGCCTACTTCGAGCAGGCGGTGCTGCGGCTCGCGCGCGACCGCCCCGATGTCGTCTTCATCCTGGTCGCCGCGCACAGTATCAACGACATTGACGCGACGGGTGTCGAGACGCTGCGCAACCTGGCAGAGCGGCTGCGCCAGAGCGGGGTGACGATAGCGCTGAGCGGAGTCAAGCGGCAGGTGCTGGACGTCCTGGAGCGAACCGGCGCGATCGACGCGCTGGGAAGGGAGAACCTCTTCAGCAACGACAACGCGGCCATCGCCGACCTGCGCGCGCGTCTCGGTGGCGCAGACGGTCAGAGCGCGCAGGAGCCGGCGCAGGTCACAGCGTCCTGAGACTCGGGGCAAGGTTATCGCTACGCGACGCGTAGCATCAGGGGCCTGACCGTTCAACGAAGTCCGCGAATGTCCGCTCCTGTAAAGCGCAAAGGGCGGCACCGGGTCGCTAGCGCCATCGAACGACGGCTCTCGGCAAATTCGCTTTACGACAGCAGTTGGCCGCAGGCCGTCCCGAACTGCTCGCTGCTAGAACGTGCGTGATCGGGCGTCTGACCCGCTGCTTCTTGCGGCCACGCCAGAATCAGTTACGGACATATTCGCCGCCACCCGCAACTCTCGACGCCATCTGCTAAAAAGTCTGCCCGCAGCAAGTCGCCGGGGCATTCGGCGGCGCGCAAGTGAAACGCGCCTCGCAATATGGGTGATGCTGCGGCATAGACCCTTAATGCAGCGTCAACAGCATTGTGCCCACGAAGAGCAGCCCCGTCACCACTGCCACGGGCGGAAGGAGGAGTAGCACCCAGTGATTGGCAAGCTCGGGCAACGGTGATTCACGTCCGTGGTGCTCGACATGTTCGTAGGAAGCGTCCATTTCTCGACTCCTTCGGCGTATGGGCGTGACCGCCGCTACACACTGGCCGCGGCGACACTCGCAGTATCTGCCACCGTCGCGGCGCGTCAGTCAGATCTGCGTTAATCCGCGGCCGTGATGCGTCGCGGCGAAAGCCGGCCGCTGCGTTTCCCATGCAGCCCATGTCCCGAATTAGTTGTTTCGTCGTAAGTGCCGGGTATCGATCGACGACCTCCTTATAGTCGCAGCTTCTCCGGCCAATCCACCAGGAAGATCATGCTCACGATCTCGCAACTGACGCACGTCTATCCCAACGGTACGCGCGCGCTCGACGATGTGTCGCTCGACATCCCGCGCGGCATGTTCGGGCTTCTCGGTCCGAACGGTGCCGGCAAGTCGACGCTGATGCGCTGTGTCGCAACGCTGCAGATTCCGAGCAGCGGCTCGATGCGCTTCTTCAATGGTGAAAATGCGGTGGACATCGTCAAGGAGCCAGACCGGCTGCGCGCGCAGCTCGGCTATCTGCCGCAGGACTTCGGCGTCTATCCGCGCGTCTCGGCGCTGCACATGCTCGATCACCTCGCGGTGCTGAAGGGTTTCGCCGCACGCGGCGCGCGCAAGGAAGTGGTTGAGGCACTGCTGCAGCAGGTCAACCTGTGGGACGTGCGCAAGAAGGCGCTCGCCGGATTCTCGGGCGGCATGCGGCAGCGCTTCGGCATCGCGCAGGCGCTCATCGGTTCGCCACAGCTCATCATCGTCGATGAGCCCACCGCCGGCCTCGATCCGGAAGAGCGTAACCGGTTCAACAATTTGCTGGCGGAAATCGGTGAAAACGTGGTGGTGATCCTGTCGACGCACATCGTCGACGACGTGACCGACCTGTGCCCGCGCATGGCGATCCTGGCCGGCGGGCGCATCGTGCGGCAGGGTGCGCCGGCGGCGCTGGTCGATGAATTGAACGGCCGCGTCTGGCGGCGAGTCATTGCCAAGGGCGAGTTGGACACCTACCGCAGCCGGATGGACGTGATCGCCACGCGGCTGCGCGAGGGCCGCACCGAGATTCACGTCGTTTCCGACACGGCGCCCGAAGCGGGATTCGAGCCCGTGGCTGGTGGTATGGAAGACGTGTATTTCTCCACGCTGCACGCGCAGCGCAAGGCGGGCAACTCCGCCGTTGCGGCCTGAGCCGGGGCGCGCCGATGCTGCGCCAGGTTGCGGCGTTCGAGTTGCGCTACCAGCTCAGGAGCCCGGTATTCTGGGTTGGCTGCCTGATTTTCTTTCTTATGACGTTCGGTTCGGTCACGGTGGATCAGGTCCAGATTGGCGCGCGCGGCAACGTGTTCGTCAATTCCCCGTACGCGATCCTGCAGACGCTCGGGATCATGGGCCTGTTCGCGATGTACGTCACCGTCGCGCTGGTGGCCAACGTGGTAATCCGCGATGACGAGACTGGCTTTGCGCCAATCATCCGCTCGACCCGGATCGGCAAGCGCGATTACCTGGTCGGCCGCTGGTTCGGCGCGACCTCCGCCGCGTTCATCGTGGTGGCGACGATGCCGCTGGCGATCTGGTTCGGGTCGCTGATGCCATGGCTCGATGTGGAAAGGATCGGCCCGTTTCATTTGACGCATTACCTGTATGCGCTCATCTTCTTCGCGCTTCCGACGCTGCTCATCAGTTCCGCGTTCGTCTTTGCGCTCGCCGCCGTGACGCGCTCGCTGATGTGGTCGTACGTGGGAGCCGTGGTGCTGCTGGTGCTGTACTTCGCGATGTTGACGCTGCTGCGTGATCCGCAGTACGACACGATCGGCTCACTGGTTGATCCGTTCGGGCTGAGCGCTTTCGGTGTGGCCACCAAATACTGGACCGCGACCGAGCGCAACACGCGGTTGCCCGCAGTCCAGGGACTGCTTCTCTACAACCGTCTGATCTGGACGGCCGCAGCGGCCCTGGTATTTGCGTTTGCCTATCAGCGCTTCCGGTTCGAGGCGATCGGTGCGAGTGGGAGGCGCGCCAAGGCGGCGCCAACGCCCGTCGAGCCGCCGCGACCGGCCGCTGCCCGTGCAGCGTCTGTAGCGCCAGCCGTGTCGGCCGGCACGCGCCGGGCGCAGGCCTGGGCGCTGGCGCGCTTCGAAATGGCGCATGTGTTTCGCAGCCCGGCATTTTTCGTATTGCTTGCAGTCGGCGTGTTCAACGCCGTGGCCGGACTGTGGGATGCCGGCCGCTTCTACGGCGGCGAGGTATGGCCGGTGACGCGGCTGGTGGTGAACACCCTCGAAGGCGCGTTCGGCATCATCCCGATCATCATCGCCATCTACTACGGCGGCGAACTGGTCTGGCGCGAGCGCGAGCGGCGCACGCATGAGATCGTCGACGCGACACCGGCGCCCGACTGGGCGTTTCTGCTGCCCAAGATCATCGCGATCGCGCTGGTGCTGGTGGCGACCGCACTGGCCGCGGTGGCGACCGGCATGGTCGTGCAGATGATCAAAGGCTACACGCAGTTCGAACTCATGCACTACGTCGCGTGGTTCGTGCTGCCACTGTCGATCACCGCGGTGCTGCTCGCAATCCTGTCTGTCATCGTGCAGGTACTCGTGCCGCAGAAGTTCATTGGCTGGGGCGTGATGCTGCTGTACCTTGTGGCCAGTGTGGCGCTCGCGACCGCAGGTTTCGAGCACACGCTGTACGGCTACGCGGACGCACCGCCGGTCCCGTTGTCGGACATGAACGGCATGGGCCGTTTCTGGGTTGGCCGAGCCTGGCTGCAGGCGTACTGGCTCGCGTTTGCCGTGATGTTGACCGTGATTGCCTACGGACTATGGCGGCGCGGTGCAAGCGCTCCGCTGGCTGCGCGCATGCGCCTGTTGCCGCAGCGTCTGCGTGGGATCCCGGCAGTGGTGCTCGGCGTGGCAGCGCTCGTCTGGATCGGGGTCGGTGGCTTCGTCTACTACAACACGAACGTGCTCAATCCTCATCTGACGGCGCCGCAGATCGAGGAGCGCACCGCGCAATACGAAAAGGCGCTGATCGGCTTTGAGGCCGTACCGCAGCCGCGCATCGCCGCGGTAACACTCGACGTGCAGGTCTATCCGCGCGAGACTCGGGTCATCACCCGCGGCAGCTACGTGATCGAGAACCGCACAGCGGCGCCACTGGACGCTGTGCACGTGCGCTGGGCCCGGCCGCTGAAGATGGACACGCTTGCGGTTGCTGGCGCGAAGCTGGAAAAGGAATACAACGATTTCGACTACCGCATCTATCGCTTCGATGAGCCGATGGCGCCGGGTGAGAAGCGCCGGATCGAATTCACCACCACGCTCGCGGAGCGAGGCTTTCCGAATCGCCGTCCGCTGACGCGCATCGTCGACAACGGCACGTTTATCGACAGCTTCGAAATCGCGCCAATTCTCGGCATGAGTAAGGATCAGCTGTTGCAGGAGCGCGCCAAGCGCCGCAAGCACGGCCTGCCGCCCGAACTGCGCCCGGCCAAGCTGGAAGACGATGCCGCGCGCGCCAACAACGGATTGCGCAAGGACAGCGACTGGGTCGATGCCGACATCACCGTGACGACGGATGCCGATCAGACGCCGGTTGCGCCCGGTTACGCGGCGAGCGACGAAACGCGGGATGGCCGTCGCACCGTGCGTTACAAAACCGATGCGCCGATCATGAACTTCTTTTCGATCCAGTCGGCGCGCTACGCGATTGCGCGCGACCGGTTGAACCACGTCGACCTCGCCGTCTATTACCACCCCGCGCACGAATACAACGTGCGGCGAATGCTCGATGCGATGAAGCTGTCGCTGGCAATGTTCAGCGAGAAATTCTCGCCGTACCAGTTTAAGCAGGCACGCATCCTTGAATTTCCCTCCTACGCGAGCTTCGCGCAGAGTTTTGCCAACACGATTCCCTATTCGGAGGCGATCGGCTTCATCTTCAACCACAAGGGCGATCCGGAGAAGATCGACTTGGTCACCTATGTCACCGCACACGAGATCGGTCACCAGTGGTGGGGGCACCAGGTCGTCGCCGCTGATCAGCAGGGCGCGACGATGCTGATCGAAAGCTTCGCCCAGTACTCGGCTTTGCTGGTGATGGAGAAGATGTACGGCAAGGAGAGCATCCGCAAGTTCCTGAAGTACGAGCTTGATCGCTACCTACGCTCGCGCGGCGGCGAGGTGATTGAGGAGCTTCCGCTGGCGCGCGTGGAAAACCAGCAGTACATCCACTACCAGAAGGGATCGCTCGCGATGTACTGGCTGAAGGAGGTCGCCGGGGAAGAGGTGGTCAATCGCGCGTTGCGACGCCTGATCGAGCGCTACGCATTCAAGCCGGCGCCGTATCCGAACACACGCGATTTCCTGGCATTGCTGCGCGAGGAGGCCGGGCCGCAGCACGAGCAGCTGATCGCCGATCTCTTCGAGCGCATCACGCTGTATGACATGAAGGCGATGGACGCAGCGGCGCGCAGGCTGCCCGACGGCAGGTTCGAGGTCAGCTTCACCGTCGAGGGTCGCAAACTCTATGCCGACGGTAAGGGCAAGGAGACCGAAGCACCGCTCGATGAGCCGTTCGACGTCGGCGTCTTCACCGCCGAGCCGGGCAAAGAGGACTTCAAGCCCGAGTCGGTTCTGCACTTTGACCGGCGCGTGATGAAAAGCGGCAAGCAGACCGTGATGTTAGTCGTCGAGCGGGAACCGAAATGGGTCGGCGTCGATCCCTACAACAAGCGCATCGACCGCAATTCGGAGGACAATCTGGTGCGAGTCGAGATGAAGTGATGCCCTGTGTACGGGAGCACTGAATGCGTGTCGGTTCGCCCTGAGCCTGTCGAAGGACGGAAGACCGCCCGGGCTCGCTCGGGACAGGCTGCGACAGGCTCGGTCCGAACGCTCATCCGTATCTCGCTCATCCTGAGCCTGTCGAAGGACAAGCTCGACACGAACGGACTCGTTCAACCCTTCCTCAAAGGGTCAGCGTCAACGCCGACAGCAGCGCGCCCGGCACGCGGCTCGTCTCGACCGAACGCTGCCCGTAGGTACTGGCACTGGGGATCCATTCGCGTTGGCGCGTGAGGGCTTCCAGACGCGAACCGAGCATTCGGTACAGGGTGTCGTCAAACCGCATGACGTTGAGCGGCGCCGCAATCTTCCCGTCTTCGACCCAGAAGGTCGCGAAGCGCGTGAGCCCCGTCACGCGGCACGATGGTCGGTCCGAGAAATTCAGGTAGTTGAAATTGGCAACAAAGATGCCGTCGTCGAGCGCGGCCAAAGCGTCATCCTGAGCCAGCTCGCCGGCGGCCAGCTCCAACGAGTGCATCGATTCACTGTCGTCGGCGCCATTCGGCTGCAGTCCATACTCCATTGCGGTGCGCGGCGAGACGAGGCTGCCGACGTGCCGACCGGCTTGGATCAATTCAACCGCGGCAGGCCGCACAAAGCCGGCCTCATCGAATGCGGGTGCCAGTCCCTCAGCCGTGTGTTCGCGCAATGTGATCTGCGGCGACAGCTGCATCTCGCCGTCGACCAGGCGCTGCAGAACGCTTTGCTTCGTGCGCTGCTCCTTCGCCGACACGCCCCCCCAGTTGAGCAGCCACAGCAATTCGTCGAGCGCGGCCGGAGTCAGGTAAGCCCGGTATTCGCCGGGGCCGATCGTGCGCGCCGGTTTGGCAAGGTGCGCAAGCTCGATGCGCGCGACGTCGATGCGACGTGCGATTTCGCCGCCATCCCAGTCCGCGCCGGCGTAGCTGCACTTCACCGCCTTGTCGGTGGCGTGATAGACGGACCAGTCGAACAGGAAACTGTCGACCGCGTGCCAGTTGCGCTGGCCGAACGAGTTCGCGAAGCCGCGATACACGGGGCCGCTGGCGAGGATGCCGACGAGATCGAGATCGGCCGCGGCGCCGACGACATCATCGATCGCCTCGGCCGCTGAGGGCAGCCTGCCGCGTCGCAGGCTTTCCGACGATGCGACGCGGGTCGAATACAGCAGGTACGGATCCTCGGGCAGCAATGGAAGATCGCGGCGCATTGTTTCGATCGCCTGCGCGATAGCTGTGCGGTCCTGCTCGCCGTCGCCGGCAAGCGTGAGCAGCGTGCCATCGTGACGCTTGCCCTTGATCAGCGTCAGCGCAAGGTACGCCTGCCGCACCGACATCGGCTGCCGCACGCGGCCGCGGTTGAAGCGCAGGAAGTCCGACTCCTCGCCGGAGAAGTTGGCGAGCAGGACTTCGCTGTCGCGCAGCTGCGCGAGCGCGAAATCGGCTAGGTCGAAGAACAATTCCTTCATTCTTCCGCTCCAAACACGTCGACGCTGCTGAACTTGCACGCCGGGCTCGCGTGGCCGACACGGATCGTCTGGTTTGGCTCCCCTTTGCCGCAGAAGGGCGTGCCCATGATTTCCAGCGTCGACTCATTGCCGACCATGGCGAGCGATCGCCAGAACGTGGCCGAGATGCCGCGGTAATTGGGGTTGCGCACCACCTCGGCCAGCTTGCCGCCGCGGATTCGCTGGCCCCACTCGCAGCCGAACTGGAACTTGTTGCGCGAGTCGTCGATCGACCAGGAGGTGTTGGTCTTCATCAGCAGGCCGTCGTCGATCGACGCGATCATCTCGGCGAGGCTCGACGTGCCGGGCTCGATGTTCAGGTTGCTCATGCGGTCGATTGGCGGGCGGTTCCACGAACTGGCGCGCGCGGTGGCCACGCCGTCGATGTCGGCGCGCAGCCCGCGCGCGCGCTGCTGCGATACCGTGCCGCCCAGCGGCCGCACCAGGATGCCGTCGCGGATCAGGTACTTCGGCTCCGCGGGCGAGCCTTCCTCGTCGAAACCAAAGCTGGCGAATTCAAATGCGCGCGTCGGATCGTAGGTGACGTTGAGCAGCCGCGACCCGTACTGGTAGCTTCCGAACATGTCGAGCGTCACAAAGCTTGTGCCCGCGTAGTTGCGCTCATCGCCGAGGATGCGGTCAAGTTCAAGCGGATGACCGATCGATTCGTGGATCTGCAGCATCATCTGGTCCGGCATCAGCAGCACATCGAACTTTCCGCTCGGACAATTGGGTGCAGCGAGCAGTTGCAGCGCTTCTTCGGCGGTGGGCCGTCCGCTGCCGACGAACCCCGACCGCTCAATGATCTCGAGCCCGCCCTGCTGGCAGAAACCGTTGTCGCGCCCGCCCCAGGAGCGCGTCTGCGTGACATGGCCCCGGTGCGCAACGACCTGCAGGCTGGGAATCGTCAGGTCGATTTCCTGCAACGCCTCGCCCCCGTCGGCCGTCAGCGACAGCGAACGCGTGCGGATCGTCCACAGGCTCGCCTCCCAGTCGACGATCCGGTCGTCGATCCGGCAGCCACGCGATTCGCGCATCAGCAGCTCGATGCGGTCGGCCTTGCTCCAGTCGACGGGTTTTGTCGTCGGCGACGCATAGTGGCCGCGCGGCACGGGCATCTTCGGCGCCCGGCCGGCAAACACGCTGCGGCCGCGCGACAGGTGTGCCCACTCGGCCGCGCGCGCGATTGCAGCGCGCAGCCCGGCGTCGGAAAGGTCGCTGGTCGCGGCATAGCCAAGGCCATCGCCGTCGATCAGCGTGACCATCGCACCGCGATCGATCGATTTTGTCGTCGGTTCCGGCACGTCCTGCCGAACCGAGCTGATTTCGGAAGTCTCCTCGAGCGCACGCAGCGAACAGTGATCCGCTGCCGGTGCGAGGCGGCGAAAGCGTTGCGATAGCGATTCGATGTCAAATGGCATGGCGTAATCCTTTCAACTGAAGGCGAACCGCAACGCGGCCTGCCGCGCAAATATTCCGCCCCGTTCGATCCGTTCCTGGTGCGTCCCGGTCGCCTGAATGAGGCCGCGGTCGAGCACGACGATGCGGCCGGCCGATTGAATCGTTGCCAGCCGGCGCGCAATGATGAGCGTGCTGCGCGTGCGCATGAGTTTGTCTGTCGCCTGCCGCACCACGCGTTCGCGCGCGGCGTCGAGACTGCGGGTCGCCTCGTCCAGCGGTCACCCCTCGCGATCGGCGAGGAACGCGCGCGCGCGATCGTCGTCGTAGGTACGGGTGGCCACGGGAAAAACTTCGCCCGGCCTCTTTTGAAGGCCTGACCGCCGGGGAAACGGGGATGTGCCGAAGTCTACCGGGCTCGCCGCAATCGGGTTGCTCAAATGGCCGCTTGCTGCCGCCGCCGAAAGTCATACGATGGAGGCTCTCGAGACCAACTCGCCGCCGGCGCAGTTGCTGCGACGTTACCCAACCGGGTTTGCACCATGATCATCACCGACACGCAAGGACTGACCGCTGGCGACGTGACGATTCCGGTGCGTGTCGGCGAAATTCCTGCCTATCGCGCGTTGCCGCTTGGCGGAAGCGAACTTGCGACGGTGCTCGTGGTCCAGGAGATCTTTGGCCTGCACGAGTACATCAAGGACGTGTGTCGCCGCTTCGCCAAGGCCGGGTTTCTGGCGATTGCGCCGGAGTTGTATGCGCGCCAGGGCGATGCATCGAAGCACAGCGACATACCGACGCTGATTGGCGAGATCGTGTCGAAAGTTTCCGATGCGCAGGTGATGGGCGACCTCGACGCCGCCGCGTCGTGGGCGGCAGGCAACGGCGGCAGCGCAGCGAGGCTCGGTGTCACGGGGTTCTGCTGGGGCGGACGCATCGTGTGGATGTACGCCGCGCACAATCCGGTGGTGAAGGCCGGCGTGGCGTGGTACGGACCGGTCGCGCGTGCATACTGCGCGGGCGACCGGAGCGCGATCGATGTGGCCGATCGCATCAAGGCCCCGATGCTGGGCCTGTACGGGGCAGACGATGCCGGCATTCCGCCCGACACCCTTGAAAGGATGCGCGCTGCGCTGAAGGCAGCGGGCAACGCAAGGTCGGAGTTCGTGATCTACCCTGGTACGCCGCACGCGTTTCACGCCGACTACCGGCCGAGCTATCGCAAGGAAGCGGCCGAGGACGGCTGGGCGCACGCGCTGATGTGGTTCCAGAAACACCTCGCCTGAGCGCGCAGAAGGCTGAGCAACTGCCGCGCCGGGGCGACGACCCGGCAACCAGGAAACGCGTTTCTGTCGGGCTCGACACGTTTGCTACCGTGAACGCTTCTGATTTCAAATGCCCATGTCCACGCTCACCTGGATCGTGCTTGCCAACGTGCTGTCGACCGTGTTGTCAATCGGCCTGGCGGCGCTACTGAGTTTTCGCCTGCTTGCCGGTCTGGTCGACCGGCTCGTGTGTGTATCCGCCGGCCTGTTGCTGACAGTGGCGGTGACGCATCTGCTGCCCGAGTCATTCCGCAGCGGAGCCGATCCCTCCGCGCTTGGCTGGGTGCTGCTGGCCGGAATCCTCGGCTTCTTCCTGCTCGAGAAGCTGGCGCTGATCCATCACACGCACCACCATGAAGGCGATGCGCATCATCATCATCACGGTCACGACGCGCAGGAGGCGCGCCGCGGCGGCTGGCCGATCCTGATTGGCGACGCGTTCCACAACTTTGGCGACGGCGTGGTGATCGCGGCCGCGTTCCTGGTCGACGTGCACCTCGGCGTGATGGCCACGCTTGCCGTGATGGCGCACGAGATTCCGCACGAAGTCGGCGATTTCATGATCCTGCTGAATGCGGGCTTCGCGAGGCGCAAGGCGTTTGTGTTCAACCTGATTTCCGGCATGTCCGCCGTGGCGGGCGGCGTGATCGGTTACTTCGTGCTCGACACGATGCAGGATCTGCTGCCGTACGCGCTGATGATCGCCGCGGCGAGTTTCATCTACATCGCGCTGTCGGACCTGCTGCCGGAGATGATGCGCCGCTCTTCGCTGAGCCAGTCATTGCCCCAGGTGCTGCTGGTGCTGGCGGGCGTCGTGATCGGCGCGATAGCCACGGGCGGCATGCACGGGCACTGATCCGCCGCGCCGCGCCCGCCTACGGCGCCGCACCCGTCGCCACGGGCCGCGAGCGATCCGCGACCCACTCGCTCCACGATCCCGCATACAGCGCGGCGCCGGGCAGACCGGCGATCTCCATCGCCAGTATCAGTTGACAGGCCGTGACGCCCGAGCCGCAGTAGGCGGCGATCTGCGTGGGCGCGCGGCCGTCGCGCAGGGCATCGAGTTCGGCGCGCAGTTCACGCGGCGACTTGAACTTTCCTTCGGCAGGCGACGTGAGGTTGTTCTGCCAGAAGCGATTGATAGCCCCGGGAACGTGTCCGGCCACCGGATCGATCGGCTCCTGCTCGCCGCGGTATCGCTCCGGGGTGCGCACGTCGAGGAGCAGCAGGTTCGGATCGCCACGCGCTGCCAGCACCTGCGCGGCATCGACCACCCGGACCAGTGACTCGCGTGCCTCGAAATGACCGGGTGGGCGGTCGGGGGCTTCAGCACTCGACCAGTTGGTCGCGGCCAGCCATGCGGGCCAGCCGCCGTCGAGCACGGCGACCTTGGAATGCCCGAGCCAGCGCGCGAGCCACCATAACCGTCCCGCGAACGATCCCCCATGTGCGTCGTAGGCGACGATCTGCGTGTCGTTGCTGATCCCCCATTCCCGAAAAATCGCGATCAGGTCGTCACGATCGGGCAGCGGGTGCCGGCCGTTGGTGCCGGTCTTCCTGCCGGACAGGTCTTCCTCGAGGCTCGCAAAGACTGCGCCGGGAACATGCCCCGCCTGATAGGAGCGAAAACCGAGGGCGTGATCCATCAGATCGTGACGGCAGTCGATGACGCACCAGTCGTGATCGAACAGATGCTGCTGCAGGTCGTGAACTGAAACGAGGGCTGTGCTCATCCTTGTCCTTCAACACATGCTACTTGTCGACGTCGGGTTCGATCGTTTCTTCGACGGACTGCCCGGGCCGTGTGCGACGCGCGGAGACGATCGTCGCGATCACGCCGCTGGCGACAATAAGCGCGATTCCGAGCCAGCCGGCAAGCGGCACTCCATCATCGAACACTAGCAGGCCGAGGAACGACGCGAACACAATGGCCGAGTACTGCAGGTTCGCCGTCAGCAGCGTGCGCCCGTGTCCATACGCACGCGTCATCGCCAGCTGCGCAAGCGTGGCCGTCAGTCCGAGCGCGAGCAGCAGCGCGACGCCGCGTGCCGAGTGTGGCGAGAAGCCAGTGGCAAGAGCTCCGATCGATCCAAGCGCAATGCCCGCGGCCGCGAAGTAGAAGACGATTCGCCATTCCGGCTCGCCGCGGCGCCCGAGCTCCTTGATGTGCCAGTAGGCCAGTGCGGCCATCACGCCGGAGGCCAGTCCCGCGAGTGCCGCATTCGACTGCGCATCGTCGAAATTGGGCCGCAGCAACAGCAGCACGCCGGCAAAGCCGACGCCGACCGCCACTGCCATCGTCCAGCTGATTCGCCGTCCCGCCATCAGCGACGCGGCGACCGAAAACGCGGCCAGGAACAATGGCGAGGTGTAGCTGAGCGTCATTGCCGTGCCGAGCGGCAGCAGTGCGGTGGCATAGAGCCAGAGCGCCAGAGATATCGTGCCGACGGCGCCGCGGCGCAGATGCAGCCACGGTACCGCCGTCGCGAGCGAGACGCTGCGCAGCCGCGCGAAAAGCGCAATGCCGATACAGCCGATCAAGCCACGATAGAACACCAGCTCCATCACGCCGTAGTCTCGGGCGGCGAACTTCACGCACACGCCCATCAGCGCGAACAGCAGACCGGCGACGAGCATCCAGAGCGATTGCATCGGGCGCGGAGTTTAGCCGGGGCTCGGCGATGGAATCGCTGCCCGCGGCGGTATCCTTTGCCGCTCGTCCCATCTGCGCGTGGACAAATCCGCTCGCGCGCCTTGACCGATATTTTTCAAGCGCGAGTGTGGGTCATCGGTGGCGGCGACAAATGACTGGTAAAGGAGCATCGCGATGAGTGTTGGCGCGATTCGGTGTGCGGTGCCGGCGAATGCGCGGTTGGGCGAATGCCCGGTATGGTCGGTGCGCGAGCGGGTGCTGTACTGGGTTGATATCACGGGCCGTCGCCTGCATCGTTTCGAGCCGACCGGCGGCAGCGATACGTTCTTTCAGCTTGACGAAGACATCGGTTGCATCGGTCTGCGCGAGCGCGGTGGCTTCATCGCCGGCATGCGCAGCGGGCTGTGGCTGCTCGATGCCGAGGGCCGCAAGCAGTGCCGCATCTTCGCCAACGAATCACCTAAGACGAGCCGCTTCAACGATGGCCGATGCGATCGCGCCGGGCGGTTCTGGGCCGGAACGATCTACGAGCCGCGCGATCATCCGGCGGCCGCGCTGTATCGCGTCGATACCGATCTGAACGTCGCGCGCGTCGCCGGCGACATCATGGTGTCGAATGGACTTGCGTTCAGCCCCGACGATCGCGTGCTGTACCACGCTGATACGCCGGCGCATGCGCTATATGCGTATGACTTCATGCTCGCAACGGGCGCGCTTGGTGCGCGCCGTGTCGTGCGCCGCTTCGAACGCAAGCTGCCCGACCGAAACTACGGCGGACGGCCCGACGGCGCAGCAGTCGATTCGCTGGGCCGCTACTGGAGTGCGCAGTACGAGGGCGGCCGGGTCGTCTGCCTGGCGGCCGACGGAACGGAGTCGACGTCGGTCCACGTGCCCGTCAAGCGCACGACGATGTGCGCCTTCGGCGGCGCTGACCTGCGCACGCTGTACGTGACATCGGCCCGCGACGGTGCAGGCGCCGAAGAACTCACTGCGCATCCGCAATCGGGCGGCGTGTTCGCGATCGACCTCGATGTCGCCGGGCTGCCGGAGCCGGAATTCGGCGGCTGACCGTTGCCGATTGCGCCGGCGATCAGCTGTCACGGCACCAGCACGATCTTCGCCGCTGCGCTGCGCCCCTGATCGAGATCGGCAAATGCCGCTGCGCCTTCGGCGAGCGGCCGCTGCTCGACCCAGGACAGATCGCCGAACAAACCGCGGTCCAGTGCATTGACGGTCGCGCGCAGATCGGCGGTCGTGTACGTATAGGTGCCGAGCAGCGTGATTTCCGCCAGCGTGAGCTTGCGCATGTCGATTTCGCTCGCCCAGTCCTGCAGGCCGACGTGCATGACCACGCCGCCCGGCTTGATTCCCGCGAATGCCTGCTGGCGCGTGATCTTGCTACCCACCGCGTCCATCACATAGTCGTACGCCGATTCGGGCAGCGTTTGCTGGCGCGGGTCGATCGCCTCGCAGCCAACGTGCTGTTCGATCGATGCGCGGCGCAGCGTGTTCAATTCCGTCACCGCAAGCCGCTGCACGCCAAGGCGCTTGAGCAACAGCGCGGCGAGCATGCCGATCGCGCCGCCGCCGAAGACCAGCACGCGACACTCGTGCAGCGGACGAGCGAGCGAGCGCATCGAGAGGTTGATGGCGTGCCACGCGGTCGCCGCGGGCTCGGTCAGCGCCGCGACCGCGGCTGGCATCTGCTGCGGCATCGCGATCAAGGACGCAGCGGGGATGCTCATGTAGTCGGCAAACGCGCCGGGCCGCGTCATGCCGACCATCGTTCGGTTCGCGCACAGGTTGTTGCGGCCCTGCGCACAGTATTCGCAGGTCGCGCAGGTGATCAGTGGATTGCCGGTGAAGCGCGTGCCGCGCTCGAAGCCGAGGGCCGCACTTTGCTCGATGCGGCCGACGAATTCGTGGCCGAGCACCAGCCCCGGCTTGCGGCGCGGGTCGTGGCCGTGATAGGCGTGCATGTCGGAGCCGCAGATGCCGACGGCTTCGATCTTCAGCACGACTTCGCCGAGGGCGGCATCGGGCATCGGGCGCTCGAGTAGCTGCATTTCGTTGGGCCGGGTGTAGACGAGGGCTCTCATCGAGAATTTCCTATCGTGCGGTGAATCCACCGTCGACCATCAGGGTCTGGCCGGTGATGTAGCTGCTGGCTTCGCTGGCAAGGAAGACCGTCACGCCGTACAGATCCTCCAGTCTTCCATTGCGGCCGATGGCCGTCTGGGCGGCGTTGCGTTGCGCGAGTTCCGGATTGTCGAAGACCGGGGCGGTCAGTGCGGTCGGAAAGAAACCGGGCCCGATCGCGTTGCAGGTGATGCCATGTGGCGACCATTCCTGTGCGATCGCGCGGGTCAGTTGCACGACGCCACCCTTAGCCGCGCCATACGGTGCGCTGTTGGCGAACGCGCGGTAGCTCTGCAGCGAAGCGACATTCAGGATCCGGCCCCAGTCGCGCGCCTTCATTCCCGGCGCGAGCGCCTGCGTCAGGAAGAACGGCGCGGCGAGGTGCAGCGCGATCTGAGTGTGCCAGCTTTCCGGCGTGACTTCCGCGAAGGCTTGGCGCAGATTGACGCCCGCCGCGTTGACCAGGATGTCGATGCCGCCGAGCCGCCCTTCGGCTTCCCGTGCGCACGCGCGCAGCGCATCGACGTCAGTCAGATCGGCGGCGATCCACCACGCATCGATGCCGTCATCCGCGATCCGCTGCGCCGCGGCCTGCAGCTCCGCCTCGCGCCGCGCCACCAGCACAACGCGCGCACCAGCCAGGCCGAGCGCGCGCGCCATCGCTGCGCCGATGCCTGAGCTCCCGCCGGTGACCAATGCGCGCCGGCCGGTGAGATCGAAAAGGCTCGAAAGCTTCATACCTCGACCGGTGCGCCGAGGTCGAACCTCTCTCCCGGGAAATACTTGGCGAGCCGATCGTCCGCGGTGCGCGCGTGCGCCTCCATGCCTTCGAGGCGCGACACGCGCGCGGTGACCTGCGCGAGCTGGCGATTGGCTTCGCGCGTCATTCGCTGCCATGTCAGTGTCTTCATGAACTTGTGCACCGACAGTCCGCCCGAGTAGCGCGCCGCGCCCTTGGTGGGCAGCACGTGGTTTGGCCCGCTCGTTTTGTCGCCGAAGGCGACCGTGGTTTCCTCGCCGAGGAAGAGCGACCCGTAGCAGGTGAGGTTCGCGAGCCACCAGTCGAGACCGCGCGCATGCACTTCGAGGTGCTCGGAGGCGTAGCGGTCCGAAACCTCGACCATCTCGGCGCGGGTGTCGCACAGGATCACCTCGCCATAGTCGCGCCAGGCGGCGGCGGCGGCATCGAGCGCGGTGGGCGGCAACCGATTGATCAGCACGGGAACCCGCTGTATCACCTGCTCAGCGAGGGTGCGCGAATCGGTGAAGAGCCACGCCGGCGACTCATGCCCGTGTTCGGCCTGCCCGACGAGGTCGCTGGCGACGATCGCGGGATCGGCGCTCGAATCCGCAATCACGGCGACCTCGGACGGGCCCGCGAAGACGTCGATGCCGACCTTGCCGAACAGCGTCCGCTTGGCCTCGGCGACGAACTTGTTGCCCGGGCCGACCACGACGTCGGCCGGCTTGCCGGTAAAGAGGCCATACGCCATGGCTGCAATCGCCTGCACGCCGCCCAGCGTCATGATCACGTCGGCGCCGGCGGTCTTGAATGCGTACAGCACATACGGGTGCATGCCGGTGCCGCGGAAGGGGGAAGAGCAGGCGATGATCGTCTTAACGCCGGCCGCTTTCGCCGTCGCCACCGTCATGTAGGCGGACGCAATGTGTGCGTAGCGTCCCGCGGGCGCATAGCAGCCGACGACGTTGACCGGAATCACACGTTGCCCGGCGGTGACGCCCGGGTGCAGCACGGTCTCGAAGTCCGCGATCGAACGCTTCTGCGCCATCGCGAAGTCGAACACCTGTTGCGCGGCGAAGTCGATGTCGCGCTTCACACTCGCCGGCACCTCGCGGATTGCCGCCTCGATCGCCGCCGGCGTCATCACGATGTCGCCGGTCCACTGGTCGAGCGTCTTCGCGTATGCGCGCACGGCGCCTTCGCGGCCGCGCTCGATGGCGGCAAGCATCTCGTTGACCACCTTCTGCGCGGTGGCGGTTTCGGTCTCGGGCGTCTTGGCTGCCTTCTTCAGGTACGTGATCGTCATTTCAGCCTCGGAAATTGAAAGCGCTTACAGCTGGATCGAGAAGAAAGGCGGCCGCAGCCGCCTTGTGGGTATTCAGTTGGTCCTATTGGCGAACTCGCGCAGCTTCGGATCGGCCTGCACGCGTTTCATGAACTCATCGGTGATGAAATCAGTTGGCTGCGGCACGGTCTGGATCGCGCCGGTGCCGCGCATGAAGATCGCGATCTGGCCGAACCAGACGTCCATGTCGGAGTTGCCGCGCGAACGGTCCATCCGCGCCAGCTGCTGCGACAGGTCAAAAGTCGGCCGCGTATCGAACTCCCGCCGCATCGACGAGTCGCTGATCGATACGCCGCCCTGGTCGTAGAACTTCTTCATCATCGCGATCGCCTCGGTCTTGTTGGCGTTCATCCATTTCCAGGCACGCAGGTAGACGGCGAGGAATTTCGCGACGTTCTCCGGATTCTGCTGTGCGTACTCGCCGCGCGCGATCAGCGCGCCCGGCACGACCACACCGCCTTCCTTGCCCGAGCACAGCACTTTCGCGCCGGCCTTTTCTTCCAGCGTGTACATGTTCGGCGCCCAGAGGCCCGCGAGGTCGGCGTTGTTGGACGAGACCGCCGAAATGATTTCGGCCTGGCCCATGTTCTTGATCGTGACATCAGCCTTGGCGATGCCGTACTTCTTCAGGCACGACTGCACCGCGTAGTCGCCGGTCGAGTTGGCCGTCAGCACGATCGTCTGGCCCTTCATGCTCGCCGGCGCCTTGATGAACTTGTCGGCGACCTCCTTGCGCACCAGCAGCGCGTTCCCGGCCGATTCGTCATTGGTCAGCCCGATCGTCTTGATGCCGAAACGCACGTGGCCGAGGACCGCGGGCACCGAGCCGGTGCCGCCGACGTCCCATGACTTCGATGCGGAGGCGGCGATCTGCGGCACGCCGGCCGGGAAGGTGCTGAAGACCGGTTTCAGTCCCACCTCGGCCCACCAGTTTTTTTCCGTCGCGACGAAGAAGGGCAGCGCCCAGTAGAGCGCCGGCTGGTAACTGACCTTGATCTCGGTTTGCGCCTGCGCGCCGATGGGCGCTGAAGCGCCGAGCACCATGGCGAGGGCGACCGCGGAGCTGCGAATTCGGTGCGAGAAGAGCCGTGTCATGGTGTGTCTCCTGTAGGCGGGTTCAATGTACCGCGTCGCCCAGCTGATCGCGCAGCAGCTTCCACACCTGCGTGCGCAGATGCACGAACGACGGCAAATCCATCACGTCTTCGATGCGCGAAATGGCGTCCCAGCGCTCCGATTCGCGGACGGATTTCACGTCGATGATCTCGCGGATCGTACCCGGCCGGCGCGTCATCACGACGATGCGGTCGGCCAGGTACACTGCTTCCTCGACCGCGTGCGTGATGAAAAGGACCGTGCGCGGATGCCGACGCGCCAGCCGCACCAGCTCTTCCTGCATCACCACGCGCGTCTGCGCGTCGAGCGCGCCGAACGGCTCGTCCATCAGCAGCACCTTCGGATCGAGCACGTACGCGCGCGCAATGGCCACCCGCTGCTGCATGCCGCCGGACAGCTGGTGTGGATAGGCCCGCTCGTAGCCCTTGAGCCCCATCAGATCGATGTGGTGCTCGATGCGGCGCTTGCGCTCGCCGGCGTCGATGCCCAGCGACCGCAGACCGAACTCGATGTTGTCCCACACCGTCTTCCACGGAAAGAGCGCAAACGCCTGGAACACCACCGCGCGGTCGGGACCGGGCTTGGTGACTTCGATGCCGCCCACCTTCACCTGTCCGCCGCTCGGATGCTCGAGCCCGGCTGCCATCCGCATGCAGGTCGTCTTGCCGCAGCCCGATGGGCCGACGATGGCGACAAATTCGCGCTCCTGCACCTCGAGACTGATGTCCTTCAGCGCAACGAAGTCGTTGCCGCCCTGGCGAAACACGCGCTGCACATTGTCGAATACGATGTTGGCCACGCTGTCTGCTCCCGCTGTCACACGCCGCGTCGCGTCTCGATCGTCTGCTGCACGCGCCGCAACGCGACGTCGATCAGCACGCCAACCACGCCGATGGCGATCATTCCGCTCATCACCGTCGCGGTCGACACCGCCGCTTGCCCCTTGACCATCAGATAGCCGACGCCGCTCGAGGCGACGATGAGTTCCGCGCCCACGAGCGACTGCCAGCCGAGCCCGGCGGAGATGCGCAGCCCGGCGACAATCGACGGCACCGCGGCGGGCAGCAGCACCTGCGTCATGGCGCGAAAGCTGCCGGCGCCAAGCATCTGCGCCGCTTCGATGTACTTGCGATCGACATTCTTTGCGCCGCGGTAGGTGTTGATCAGCACTGGTGGAAACGCGCCCATGAAGATGATCAGCACTGGGCCGCCGATGCCCGTGCCGAACCACAGCGCCGCGAACGGCACCCAGGCAATCGGCGCGATGAAGCGCACGGCTTCGAACAGCGGTGCGACCAACCGGTCGACCCAGCGGAACCACGCCATCAGCAGTCCCAGAGGAATGCCGGCGATGACTGCCAGCACGAAGCCGAGGCCGAAACGCTGCAGGCTTGAGAGCAGGTGTTCGTGCAACACGTGGCCGACGAAGGGTTCGACCGTGAGCTGAAGCAAGCGCGCCAGCACATCCCAGGGTGTCGGCAGGAAGGTGCGCGACGTGATGCCGGACAGCGCGGCCACGCTCCACACGCCGAACAGCGCGATGACGCCGGCCGCGGTCAGCGTCCAGAAGCGCGGCGGCGCGAGCTTGGGGCCGAGCATCAGCGCGCCCTCCATGGCGTCACGCGCGCCTCGATCCAGCCGAGCGCCAGCGTCATCGACCAGCCGCACAAGGCGACGCTCAACATGCCGACCAGGATCATCGCCGGGAAGATGTCCTGTGCCGCCTGGTTGAGGATCTGGCCCAGCCCGGTGATCGCGCCAATCAGCTCGGCTGCCACCAGCGTCGTCCACGACGCCTGCAGTGACAGGCGCAGGCCGGTAAAGATGCTGGGCATGGCGCCAGGGATCAGCACCTCGCGCCAGTAGCGCCCGCCCGTCACGTTGAGCATCGCCGCCGCCTCGAAGATCGGCTTGTCGATCTGGCGCACGCCGGTATAGCTGTTGATCACCGACGGCACGAAGGCGGCAACGAAGATCACCATGATCTTGGCGGCGTCGCCCAGCCCGAGCCAGACGATCGCCAGCGGAATCCACGCGAGCGGCGGTATGGGCCGCAGCAGCAGGAAGATCGGGTTGACAAACGCTTCGACCTTGCGACTTGCACCCATCGCCAGTCCCAGCGCGACGCCGATCGACGAGGAGACCAAAAAGCCCATCGTCACCAGCAGTACGCTGCGCAGTACGTGTTCGTGCCAGCGGCCGTTGCTGTAGCCCTCGATGACGATCTGCCGGAGCGCGTCCCAGACCTCGAGCGGGGCGGGGAAGCGCGCCGTGGACACAAGCCCGGTTGCCGCGGTCACGACGTGCCAGAGTGCGATCAGCACGACGACCGTGGCCGCAACTGCCGCGAGCGTGCCGAGTGCGTTGCGGCCTGGTGTGGCGGCGTCCATCGAGGCGGTCTCCTGTCTGGCGCGTCGTCACGTACCAGCGGCAATGTTTGTAAGCGCTTTCATTTTGCCTCGACGGAAAGCCCACGTCAAGGAGTTTCGGGCGGCCGCTTCCGGCAGAATCTTCTCCGAGCCGGCGCTTGTTCGCCTTGCGCGGTTGAGTTGAAAGCGCGTACATTGCCAGCATGCCCGATGCCGAAAATCCGCTTCCGACGATCGATGACGTTGCGGCCGCTGCCGGTGTTTCGACGGCGACCGTCTCGCGTGCGCTGAATCGTCCGGAGTCGGTGCGCGAAGAACTGCGAGCACGCGTCGGGGCGGCCGTGGCGCGGCTTGGCTATGTTCCGCATTCCGGGGCCCGTTCGCTGATGCTGCGGCGAACCGGGACCATCGGTGCGATTTTTCCGACCGTCGACAACGCGATCTTCGCCAAAGCGATCGACGCGTTACAGCGCCGTCTCGCGCAGGCCGGGTATCAGTTGCTGATTGCGACCAGCGACTACAACGTCGACGCCGAAATGCGCCAGGCGGTGAATCTGGTCACGCGCGGTGCGGATGCCCTTGCACTGTGCGGTTTCAGCCAGCGGCCCGAACTGCTGCACTTCCTGCAGCAACGCGCACTGCCCTGCGTGCACGTGATGGTTTACCCCGCGCCGGCCGGGGCGATCTGCGTGGGCTTTGACAACGCGGAAGCGATGGCCAAAGCGGCGCGCTACCTGATCGATCTGGGTCATCGTCGCGTCGCCATGTTGGCCGGCGTCACCCTTCATAACGATCGTGCGACGGCCCGGGTTGCGGGAGCTCGGCGTGCCTTGAATGAAGCGGGACTTGAGCTGCCCACCTCGCGGCTGGTCGAACGCCGGTACACGCTGGCCGATGGGCGTGAGGGCTTCCGCGAATTGATGGCCGGAAAGCCGAGGCCAACCGCGGTGCTGTGTGGCAACGATGTGCTGGCGTTCGGTGCACTGCTCGAAGCCCAGCGTATGGGAGTGAAGGTGCCGGCCGAGTTGTCGATTGTCGGCTTCGACGATCTCGAACTTGCGCGGCACCTTCAGCCCGCCCTGACGACCGTGCGCGTGCCGGCGGAGGAAATGTGGCGCATTGCCGCCGAGCGGCTGATTGCGATGCTGCGTGGCGATCAGGTCGCGCGCGAGACGGAGATCGAGGTGGCGCTGGTCGTGCGCGAATCCACCGGGCCCGCTCCGCGGGCAAGAGCCGCGCGCTGACCCGATCCTCAGTCCGCCTAGATGGCCATGGTCTCGAGCACGGGGCTCGAGCGTGCGACTTCACCTCGCAGGAATGCGGCCAGCCGGTCCGGGCCGTGCAGATTGGCGTCGCGCAGCACATTCGACTGGCGGCGCAGTTGCGCGCCGCTGAGTTTGAAGACGACGATGCGCCCGACGTCCGGTGTCAGGCGGACTCGTACAGCCGCGTCATCACGAATTCACGATGTCCAAGCGCTTCCGCCGCCGTCAGCCTGCCGTTGGCGGTACGCAGCATGCACTCGAGCAGCTTGTCGCCGGCCTGATCGAGCGTGATCTCACGCTGCAGCAGGCCGGACGTATCGACGTCGACGTGCTCGCCCATCAGCCGCACGGTGCGCGGATTGGCGCAGATCTTGATCACCGGCAGGATCGGATTGCCGATCACGTTGCCCTGGCCGGTCGGGAAGAAATGAACGGCGAAGCCCGAGGCTGCGCACAGTGTCACCATTTCGGCCGCGGCGCTGGACGAGTCCATGAACCACAGGCCCGGATGCGTGGGTATTTCGGCCTTGTCGATCACGCCGTCAACCGTGCATTTCCTGCCGATCTTCTGAATGTTGCCGAGCGCCTTTTCCTCGATCGTCGTGAGGCCGCCGGCGATGTTGCCCTTGGTCGGCTGCGAGTCCGACAGGTCCGAGGTCTTGTGGCGGTTGATCACCTCCTGGTAGCGGTTGAACATGAACATGAACTTCTCGCGCACTGCATCATTGGCACAGCGCGCAGCGACGATCTGTTCGCCACCGGTAAGTTCCGTCGTCTCGCCGAAGCACAGGTGGTTGCCGAGCGCGTGCAGCTTGTCGAAGGCGTTGCCCACCGTCGGGTTGGCACCGCAGCCACTCGTTGTGTCGCTCTCGCCACACTTGGTCGACACCCACAACTCGGCGACGTTGCAGCGTTCGCGCTGCTTTTCGCTTGCCCACTGCACATGCTCGCGCGCGACCTTGCTCGCGCGCATGATGGTGTCGTGATCGCCGTGGCCCTCGATGCCGAATCCGCGCACCGGCTTTCCGGTCGCCGCAATACCGTCGACCACCTTCTTGGTCCAGCCGTCCTCGATGCCGATCACGACCACGGCCGCGACATTGGGATTGCAGCCGGCGCCAATCAGCGTGCGGAAATGCAGATCGAGATCCGCGCCGAACTGCAGGCGACCGTAGGGGTGGGGGATCGCCAGTGCGCCCTTGATGTTGTGCGCGACCGCTTCCGCGGCAGCGTTGGACAGGTCGTCGAGCGGCAGGATGATCACGTGATTGCGCACGCCGACGCGGCCATTCTCGCGGCGGTAGCCGAGGAAGGTGGTGTCTTTCGCAATGACGGCCATGTTCTCGTCTCCTTACCAGCGTTTGGTCTTGATGTTGTGCACGTGCGCGTGTTCGCCGGCCCTGATCGGCGCCACGACCTTGCCGATGTCGATGCCGTACTTGAGCACCGTGTCGCCCGGCTTCATGTCAGTCAGCGCCACCTTGTGGCCGATCGGAATGTCCTGGCGCGCCTCCACCGTGACTGCCTTGTCATCGTCCATGATCCAGCCGTTGAGCTTCATGCCGGCCTTGACACCCTCGACCACGACCACGGCCACCGTGTCCTTCCTGTCGTGCAGTACGAAATGAATCATTGCCTTCTCCGTCATCGTCTGTGCAGCGCAGGAACTGTAGGCAGCACGCCACGGCGTGTCAAACAGGTCATATGAATCACTTGCATGACAGGTCGACGAGACGCACAATCGGCCGCATGCCGCTCGCCGCCTCAGCCTCGCGCAACCACGGGACGCCGTTGGGGGCGCGCCGGCCCGCCGCGGGATTCCAGGCCATTGCGCCGGAAGCGGCGGACATGCCGCTGTACCGGGTCGTCAAGCGCGCGCTGCTGCAGGCAGTCGAGGCCGGCACCTATCCGCCCGGGGCAGCGCTGCCCAACGAGACCGCGCTCGCCACGACCTTTGGTGTTTCGATCGGCACGCTGCGCCATGCGGTCGACGAGCTCGCCGCCGATCACATCCTGGTACGCCGGCAGGGGCGAGGCACGTTCGTCGCGACCCACAACGCCGATCGCTTCCTGTTCCAGTTCTTCCACGTCGAGCGCAGCGACGGCCTGCGTGTGGCGCCGACGGTCGAGCTGTTGAGCTTCGAGCGGTCGCGGCTGGATGACGATGCCGCGTCGGCGCTTGGCGTCAGTGCGGGAGAGCCCGCGTTCGCGATCCAAACGCGACTTACATTGCAGGGGCGGGCGGTCGTATACGACCGTATTGCGGTGCCGGTGGCACTGTTCAAGGGGTTGACCGAAAAGCGGTTTCGCGATCGGCCGAGCACGATCTATCACCTGTACCAGAAGGAATTTGGCATCACGGTCGTGCGCGCCCATGAGCGATTGCGAGCCGCCGGCGCCGATCGCAACGCAGCGCGCGTGCTTGCGCTGCCTTATGGCACGTCCGTGCTGCAGGTGCGCCGAACGGCGCTGACCTTCGGCGACAAGCCGGTCGAATTCCGCGTATCGACGGTGAATACAGCGCACCACGATTATGTGAACCTGCTGACGAGGCCCACATGAGCGGAATCAAACTCGCGCGCGCCCTCGACGTGGCGCAGACCGCCGTGCGCGCCGCGGGTCGCTTCATCCAGGATAGCCGCAAGCGCATTAGCGACGCCGCCATCGACCGCAGGTCGCCGCGTGAGATAGCGAACAGCATCGATCGCGAGACCGAGGCGCTGGTCCGCAGTCGGGTTGCCGCCGCGTTCCCGGAGCACGGCTTCATCGGCGGTGAACTCGGTGGCACGTTCGATGCGCGGCGCGCGCAATGGTTGGTCGATCCGATCGACGGCAGCACGAATTACCTGCACGGTTATCCGCAGTACGCGGTGTCGCTCGCGCTCCAGCACCACGGCGAAGTCGTGCTCGGCGTCATCTACGACCCCAATCGCGAGGAACTCTTCAGCGCCACGCGCGGCCAGGGTGCGTTTTGTAACGGCGTGCGCATTGGCTGCAGCGCGCGCGCGGTGCCGGCGGAGTCGCTGGCTGCAACCGTGTTTCCGGCGCCGTCGTCGGAACGCCTGGCGCCCTACCTCGCCGAACTCGGCCGGATGCTGGCGGCGTTCGGCGGCGTGCGACGCTCGGGGGCGCTGGCGCTGGAACTGGCATACCTCGCGGCCGGCCGGATCGACGCGTTCTGGGCGCATGAGATGGGCGCGTGGGACGCAGCCGCAGCGATCATCCTGCTGCGCGAGGCCGGTGCGCGGGTCGAGGCGCTCGACCGCGCGCCGCTGCTCGCGAGTCGTGCACTGCTCGCCACCGCACCGGCACTGCTGAGTCCGACGCGGGCGATTCTCGTTGGCACCGGCGTATCAGCGCCGCATGCGACCGGATGAGGTCGTTGGCAGCGCGCACGGCGGGAATGGCACGGGCGCCGCGATCCCGGCAGCGACGCTGCGCTGCAGTCCGCAACTGCTGCGCGCGCTGCTCTTCGGCGTCGCCTCCCATGATCTCAGCCAGTCAGGGCGCCAGGCCCAGCCTCCGGTTCTGTAGTCGCACCGGATTGCGCGGGCGCGGCGGCGCAGGGCGCAAGATCAGGTCCGGAAAACCCGCCGCGCTCCTTCGGCGCAGCAGCCTTGCCCACCCCGGTTCGCGGTTGCCCGCACCCGTGGGTCAGGCGCGGCCGCCGTTGCCTGCTTCAGTGCGGCGTTCGGAGCCAGTGATGCCAGTTGGTAGGACAGTGCCGCCGATGCGCTCGTAGTAGCGGGCGCGCAGAACCAGCCTCCGGTGCGTGGCCGAATCGGTAAACGCGGCGCGATCGTGCAGCACGTTGCTGCAAACGATGCCCATGCCTGGCTCCAGGCGCAGGCACAGTCGGCGCGGATCCGTTTCCAGAATCTGCTGCAACGCGTGCGTTGCCGCACTCACCTCCGGCTCGGCCCGCCACCGGATGCTGCGTGTGCGAGCGGTGTAGCGCATGTGCAGCCGGCCGTCGGCACCGACTGAAAATACCGGGCCGGTCTGCTCGCCGCGTGCAACCTCCCCCTCCTCCGAGCGCGGCGGAATCGTCATCACGTCGGGCAGCATCAACGCGCGGATATGTGCCGGGTCGGCGTCGCGCAGTGCGATGTAGGCCAGTTCATGGTCGAGCAGCGCATTTTCGCCGCCGGTTTCGGCGCGCTGCACGCAGTGCAGGATCATCGCGCGGATCGGGCGCTCCGGCGGGTTGTAGTAGCCATCAGTGTGCCAGCGGATCGCGCGATTCGTATACGGGATATAGGTGCTGCGGATGCCGGAGGCGGTCGCCGCCAGCGGCGTAATGCCGTCATCGTCAGCAAGATAGTTGACGTCGAGCGTGTGCAGGCCGAGCTGCGCGCCGATGCGGCGTGGAATGTCGGCATCGGCCCACGCCCGCGGCGGCGAGATGTAGACGGCCATGTTGGCGCGACCGCAGCGGTCACGCAGGCCATCGCGCTCGGCGATCGTCAGGTGCCAAGGATCGCGCAGCTCGACAAGCAGTTCGTCGATCGACCGCGGATAGGCTGCCAGCTTGCGCTGTCGCCACGCCTGATAGGCAGCGTCATGGTCCAGATCGAAGGCGCCGCCTGCGCCTGCCGCCATGAGCATCTCGGGCTACTCGGGCGGCATCGGATCGTCCGCCGACGGCCCGACCTGCGGCATTTCCGGCAGTGGACCGGTTTCGAATCCATGCTCCTCATCGGGCGGGGCAATGATCGAACCGGCGGTAGCGACGACGTTGTCGATCAACCTGCGCAGCGTCTCGACCGCCTCCGGGGCCTCGATTGACATGACCTGGTCGGTCACCCAGACGCGGTCCGGGGAGGTGACCACGTTCTGCAGCGCATGGCTGCAGGTGCGCATGAACGCAAAGTCCGGGCCTTTGCTGTCGTCGAAGCCGCACTCCGCGTATTCGTCGGCGCGCGTATTGAACAGATCGATGAAGCCGTGCCGGACCTCGTCGTGTGCATCGCCGAGCAGCCGCGACTGGTTTTCGGCCAACTGTTCGGCGAGGTGCTTGACCATCGACGTCGTGAAAGCCCGCCGCTCTGGCAACGACAGGCGCGGGAAGCAGAAGCGATCGGCGACCTGGATCAGAAAGATCAGGTACTCGCGCAGGAACGCGAAGTACTGCGGACTCGCCTCGATCTCGAACTGCGCGCTGCGCATGCGCTTGATCGTGTTAAGGCCCAGTCGCCAGGTCGTGAACGCGGCCACGCTGGCCAGCGTTTCCGGATCACGGGCCTTGTCCTTGGCAAAAAAGCGGCTCTTGGTCCGCCGAAGCGGGCTGCTCATGGTCAGTAGCCGCCTTTGCCAAACGGCTTGGGCAATCCGGCAATGCGCACTCCTTGCTTGGCCGGTCCGCTCGGAAACAGGTCGTACAGCGCCTTGCTGTCGACCTGCGGCATCAGGTCCGCCAGTTCCTTCAGCATGGTGCGATAGTTGGGTGTCTGTCCATGCTCGCGATACTGCTCGCGCAGATAGCGGATCACGGCCCAGTGATCGTCGGTCAGCGTGATGCCTTCGGCCTGCGCGATGACCCGACAGACCTCGTCGTCGTAGTTCGCCTCCAGCAGGTAGCCCTCTTCGTCGCTTTCCAGGGTCTGGCCGTTCGCCTCGTATGCCATCTTGGAAGTCCTCACTCCTTGCGCAGGTAGAACTCGAATTCGCCCGGCGCCGACTGGTACTGGTCGATCAGTCGAACTTTGTGGCTGCTGCTGGTCCAGGCGGCGACATCGTCGGGTGAGCCGGGACAGTTCGAAATCAGCACCAGGACCTCGCCCGACTGCATCCCATGGAGGAGCCGATGCGCCTCGACGATCGGTCCCGGGCAGGTGGCGCCGCGCAGGTCGAGCACGACATTTCCCGAGGATCGCGGGGCGGCCCGGCCCCGGCGAATCGTGTAGGCGCTGCGCCTGCCATCGAGGCGCTCGATATTGACCACCTGGTGGCCGGTCTGTTCGGCCCAGGCGCGCAGATCGTCGCCGGTGCCGGGACAATCGGAGATCAGTACCATCTGCTGACCGTCGGGCAAGTCGTCGAGTATCTTCTTCGCGCCCAGCAGCGGCAGCGGACACGACTGGCCCGTCATGTCGAGTCGGACATCAGAAGTGTCGTTCATGGAGTACCTCCGTGACTGATCTCAGGAACCGACCGCAGCAATCGACTTGTGCGGCACAAACAGGCCGCAGCCAAGCATGCGATGCAGCCCCAGTCCATGCTCCTGCGCGCGCAGCGAGTCCTCGGGCGAAAGGCCGTGCAGCATCAGGCTGAATCCGGTGCAGCGCTGCGCGCTGACAGACACCTCGCCGCGGCGGCCAACGATCGGCGCACCGTCGATCCGCAGCTCTGCCGTGGCGGCCGCGACATCCTCGAGGAAGCGGCCTTCTTCGCCAGCGCCGGTGACCACCAGAGGTGAGTACAGCACCGGATAGGGCAGCAGTTCACGGCGCGTGAAGCGGCCGATGCGCAGGGGCGCGGGGACCTCAATCACCTGTCCCTGCAGCGTGCCACAGTCTTCGGCACGTGCAGCGGGCGCGCGCACGGTCAGGCGTGTGCGCCCGCCGACGATAAGTCCAGCCGCACACGCCGTCAGCCCGCGGATCGGATGCACGCCCGCCAGCGGTTCATCGGTGAGCCAGGGAAGTGCCGCGGCAAGTGCGCGGTACAGGCCGAACGAATACTCGCGGTCGATCATGTCGCCTTCCAGCGCGAAGGCGAAGTCGAGCGATCTGGTCACGATGTGCCGTTCGCGACCGGTGCCTGCGCCTGGCTCCAGCGCTGCATGGCCTCGGCCCACGCACTTGCGGTCGCCGGATCGATGTCGAAGACCGTAAAGCGGCGACCTTCGCGAATGCGAATTCGCAGCAAACTCATGCCGCCGGCCAGGTGGTCGATCTGTTGCAGTTCGATCTGCTGGCCTCCCAGCGGGGCCCGCAGCTTTGTGAGCTCGGTCACGCGCAGCTTCTCTTCCATCTTTCCCGCTTCCCTTGTGGGGGCCTACCGGCGTGCCTCGGCGCCTCGACGAGCGCGCAACGCGCCGCCGGGTGTCGCCGAGACGCAACTCTCGTGCCCTCCACGATGCCATGACCCCAGTCGGCAGCGCACCCCTCCCATTGGGGTTATGTGCGTAATCATCGCGGGTGATGGTTGATCCATGGCACGGCCCTTAGGATGCCCTCGGCAGACAAAGTTCCATTCGCTGCGGCAAGGCGCCGAGCGCGCGGGTTTTTCCCGTTCGTCGAGGGTCCGGACATGGGCCTCTTTCTTTACCTGGAGGAAACATGGCAAAGCCGATGCACGAAACGCCGATGCTCAATGAACTCGAGAGCGGACCGTGGCCGAGCTTCGTCACCGGGCTGAAGCGCCTGGCCAAGGACAAGGACTACATGGTCGACTTGCTCGGCCAGCTCGAGACCTCCTACGAGACGCGCAAGGGCTACTGGAAGGGCGGCACGGTCAGCGTGTTCGGTTACGGCGGCGGCATCATCCCGCGCTTCACCGAGCTGAAGGACGAAAACGGCAAACCGAAGTTCCCCGATGCGGCCGAGTTCCACACGCTGCGTGTGATGCCACCGCCCGGAATGCATTACTCGACGCAGATTCTGCGCAAGCTGTGCGACATCTGGGAAGAGCACGGCTCAGGCCTGATCGCCTTCCACGGCCAGAGCGGCGACATCATGTTCCAGGGCGTGAAGTCGGACAAAGTGCAGGATGCGTTCGATGCCATCAACGAGGCCGGATTCGACCTCGGCGGTGCCGGCCCCGCCGTGCGCACCTCGATGTCGTGCATCGGTGCGGCGCGCTGCGAACAGTCCTGCTACGACGAGGCCAAGGCGCACCGCACGGTGCTCAACAACTTCCTGGACGACATCCATCGTCCGGCGCTGCCGTACAAGTTCAAGTTCAAGTTCTCGGGCTGCCCGAATGACTGCATGAACTCGGTGCAGCGTGCTGACCTGGCGGTAATCGGCACCTGGCGCGACAACATCCGCACCGACGAGGCGCTGGCGAAGAAGTGGTTCGCCAAGCACGGCATGAACGAGCTGGTGAACGACGTCGTGGCGCGCTGCCCGACCAAGGCGATCCAGATCAAGGAGATCAAGGACGTCCGCAAGGACGCGAAGATCTCCAGCGTCGCGGTCAACGCTGCGCAGGCGCTCGAGATCGACAACCAGGACTGCGTGCGCTGCATGCATTGCATCAACGTGATGACCGGCGCGCTGGCGCACGGCGAGGACACGGGCGCGACGATCCTGTGCGGCGGCAAACGCACGCTCAAGATCGGCGACCTGATGGGCACGGTGATCGTGCCGTTCATGAAGCTCGCGACCGACGAGGATCGCGAGGCGCTCGTCGATCTGGGCAAGCGCATCGTCGACTTCTTCGCCGAGAATGCACTCGAGCACGAGCGCATCGGCGAGACGATCGAGCGCATCGGGCTGGTCAATTTCCTCGAGGGGGTCGGTCTCGAGATCGACGCCAACATGGTGTCCGCGCCGCGCACCAATCCGTACGTGCGCGCCGACGGCTGGGACGAGGAAGTCGCCAAGATGCAGGCGCGCAAGAAAGTGGCTTGAGAGGACGGACCATGGCGCAAGTCGAAGCACCTGTCACTGCGGCAAAGCCGGCCGCACCGAAGACGCCCCGGCGGGCGAACGAAACCGGCGTGCCCGACAACACGCCGTTCCTGCACCCGCTGATGAAGAAGAACTACGGCCAGTGGAAGTACCACGACCGGCCGCGCCCGGGCGTGCTGCACCACGTGGCGAAGTCCGGCGACGAACTGTGGACGGTCAAGGCCGGCACGCAGCGGCAGATGGATGTGTGGACCATCCGCAAGCTGTGCGACATCATCGACAAGTTCGGCGAGGGCCAGGTCCGCTTCACGATCCGCAGCAACGTCGAAATCGGCGTGTCGAAGTGGGAGAGGGTCGAGCCGCTGATCAACGCGCTCGAATCCGCGGGCTTCCCGGTCGGCGGCACCGGCAACTCGGTGTCGATGATTGCGCATACGCAGGGCTGGCTGCATTGCGATATTCCGGGGACGGATGCGTCGGGCGCGGTCAAGGCGCTGATGGACGACCTGATCACCGAGTTCAAGCGCGAGGAGATGCCCAACCGCGTGCACCTGTCCACCTCGTGCTGCGAAATCAACTGTGGTGGCCAGGCGGATATCGCGATCATCGTGCAGCACACCAAGCCGCCGAAGATCAACCACGACCTGGTGGCCAACGTGTGCGAGCGGCCGGCGGTGGTGGCGCGCTGTCCGGTGGCCGCCATCCGTCCGGCGCTGGTCAACGGCAAGCCGTCGCTGGAAGTCGACGAGAAGAAATGCATCTGCTGCGGTGCCTGCTATCCGCCTTGCCCGCCGATGCAGATCAACGATCCCGAGCATTCCAAGCTCGCGATCTGGGTCGGCGGCAAGAACTCCAATGCGCGTGGCAAGCCGACCTTCATGAAGATGGTCGCTTCCGGGCTGCCCAACAATCCGCCGCGCTGGCCGGAGGTCAGTGCGGTGGTGACCCGCATCCTGCGCGTCTACAAGGCGGACGCGCGTTCGTGGGAACGCCTGGCCGACTGGATCGAGCGCATCGGCTGGCCGCGTTTCTTCGAGAAGACGGGGCTCACGTTCACGAAGTACCTGATCGACGACTGGCGCGGCTCGCGTGCGAACCTGAACGCGTCGACGCACATCCGGTTCTGACGCGGGAAGCAAGGTGAAGATTGCAGTCCTGGTCAATGAGGGGCCGTACCAGCACCAGGCGAGCGACTCGGCCTATATGTTCTGCAAGGCCGTGCTCGCGCGCGGACACGAACTGCTGCGCGTGTTCTTCTATCACGACGGGGTGAACAACGCTTCGCGCTTCACCGCGCCGCCGCAGGATGATCGCCACATCGTTTCGCGCTGGACGAAGCTGGCCGAGGAAAACAAGGTCGATCTGGTCGTGTGCGTAGCTGCTGGGTTGCGGCGCGGCCTGGTGGCGGAGACGCTCGCGCCGGGGTTCAGGATCTCCGGCCTGGGGCAGCTGATCGACTCGGGCATCAAGGCAGATCGTGTGGTCGTGTTCGGAGACTGAGCGATGGCCGTCAAGAAATTCATGCTCGTGAACCGCAAGGCGCCGCACGGCTCGATCTATGCACTCGAAAGCCTCGAGGTCGTGCTGATCGCAGCGGCGTTCGAACAGGACGTGTCGGTCGCCTTTATCGACGACGGCGTGTACCAGTTGAAGAAGGGGATGCAGACCAAGGGAATCGCCGTCAAGAACTTCTCGCCGACCTATCGCGCGCTGGAGGACTACGACGTCGACAAGCTATACGTCGAAGCCGAGTCGCTGGCACTGCGCGGTCTGAAGGCGGATGATCTGGTCACCGATGTGAAGGTCGTCGATTCCGAGACGCTCGCGGACCTGATGGAAGAGCAGGACGTCGTGCTGAGTTTTTGAGGCTGCCGCAGATGCTGCATATCCTGAACAGTTCGCCACTGGAGCGGCCGACGCTGGACAGCGTCCTGCGGCTCGCCAAGTCGGGCGCGCTGCTGCTGATCGAAGACGCCGTGTACGCGGCGACCCGAGGCAACGGCGCGGCGGGCAGGATTCGCGAGGCGATGGCAAAGCTGAAGGTGTACGCGCTGATGCCCGATCTGGAGGCGCGCGGCGTGGCGGATCGCCTGCTTGAAGGCATCAGCACGGTCGACTACGAGGGCTTCGTCGATCTGGTTGCCGAGTACCAGAATAACCAGTCATGGTTCTAGAAAGACAGACTCCCTAAATGGAAGGAGGCACTTATGTCCACTATTGAAGTCGGCGGCAAGAGCTACGAAACCGATGAGGAGGGCTACCTCGTCAACCTGGGCGACTGGAGCGAAGACGTCGCCAATGGGATCGCCAAGGGTGAAAACATCGAGATGACGCAGAACCACTGGGAGGTGGTCAATTTCCTGCGCAAGTATTACGAGGAGTACCAGGTCGCGCCGGCCGTTCGCGTCTTGACCAAGGCGATTGGCAAGACGCTCGGACCGGACAAGGGCAACAGCCAGTATCTATACGAGCTGTTCCCGTACGGCCCGGCCAAGCAGGCCTGCAAGATCGCCGGCCTGCCGAAGCCGACCGGCTGCGTATAGCGGTTCGGAGCGTGGGGCAGACGCTGCGCGTCGCCCCGCACGACGAGCGGGACTGATTGTGTCGGTCGCAACCGTTCTCTTCGCTCTTCTCTTTTATGCTGCAGCGGCCGTGCTGGTCGCCGGCTTGGCCGCGCGCATCGTCGACTACGCGCGTACGCCGGCGCCGCTGAAGATACCGACCACGCCGGCGCCGACGACCCTCGGTGGTGTCGCCCTGCGCATGCTGCGCGAGGTGGTGCTCTTCGAAAGCCTGTTCAAAGGCAGCCTGTGGACATGGCTGTTCGGCTGGGTGTTCCACGTGAGCCTCGCGCTGGTGCTGGTGCGCCATCTGCGCTACTTCACCGAGCCGGTATGGTTCTGGGTTGCGCTCGTGCAGCCGCTCGGCATTCTTGCCGGGCTGGGCATGGTGACCGGCTTGGCGGGGCTGCTGGCGCGACGCCTGTCGGTCGAACGGATTCGTTACATCTCCACGCTGTCGGACTACCTGATGCTGGTGCTGCTCGTTCTGATCGCTGCATCCGGCCTGGCGATGAAATTCGCGTTGCACGTCGATGTGATCGGCGTCAAGGCATTCTTCCTTGGCCTGATGCTGTTCGATTGGCAGCCGTTGCCGGTTCACGGCGCGTTGTATCTGCACCTCGTGTTGGTGGCGGCGCTGATGATCATCTTTCCGTTCTCCAAGCTGCTGCATGCGCCCGGCGTGTTCTTCTCGCCGACGCGCAACCAGATTGACAACCCGCGCGAGGCGCGTCACCTCGCTGCCTGGGCTGCGCGACTCGAACGCAACTAAGAGGGACGGCGGAGCATGGCGGTTGACGTCAAAGCACCTCCTCTGCGTGAGTTTCCGACGCCGGCGCCCCTGCGGCCGGGAGCGATGGCGAACTGCAAGCCGCATATCGCCAACGAGAAGATCCAGCAGGCCATCGGCTTCCCGGGCGCCCTGACGGAGGGCTGGGAGCAGCGCGCGATCGCGCACATGGGCGCGCTGCTAGGCAAGTACCGCTCGCTCAAGGTGTTCATGGATTCGTGCGTGCACTGCGGCGCATGTTCGGACAAGTGCCATTACTTCATCGGCACGCAGGACCCGAAGAACATGCCGGTGGCGCGACAGGACCTGATGCGCAGCGTGTACCGGCGCTACTTCACGCTGCCGGGAAAACTCTTTCCAAGGCTCGTCGGCGCGCGCGACCTGACGAAGGACGTGCTCGACGAGTGGTACACGTACTTCAACCAGTGCTCGGAGTGCCGGCGCTGCTCGGTGTTCTGTCCATACGGCATCGACACCGCCGAGGTGACGATGGCGGCGAAGGAGATCCTGGACGCCGTCGGCTACGGGCAGAAGTACACCAACGAGATCATCGGCAAGGTCCACAGGATAGGAAACAATCTCGGCCTGCCGGGACCTGCGCTGGGCAACACGCTGAGCGGCCTCGAAGAGGACGTCAAGGAAGACACCGGCGTCGACGTGCGCTTCCCCCTGGACGAGAAGGGGGCCGAGGTGCTGCTGGTCGCACCGTCGGCGGACTTCTTCGCCGAACCGCATGTGGACAGCCTGATCGGCTATGCGAAAGTCTTTCATGCCGCGGGTATCCGCTGGACGTTGTCGTCGAAAGCGTCAGAGGCAGGCAACTTCGGACTGTTTATCGGCAACTACGAGCAGCTGCGCGCCATCGCGCTGCGCATCCGCGAGGCGGCGCTCGAACTTGGGGTCAAGCGCATCATCGTCGGCGAATGCGGGCACGCGTGGCGGGTTGCCTACAGCTTCTGGAACACGCTGGTGGGCATTGGCGCCGGCGGCGCGGATCCGTTCGCGATTCAGCTGCAAAGGCAGCTCGACCAGAGCGTTCGGCAGCCGACGCACATCTGCGAATTCACCTGGGACCTGATCCAGCGCGGCGCACTGAAGTTCGACAAGGAAGCCAACGACCACCGCGTCGTCACGTTCCACGACTCCTGCAACGTCGCGCGCGCCTCGCGGATGGGAGACCACCCCGGCGGGCAGTTCGAGATCCCGCGCGCGATCATCCGCACGGTCGCCCACAAGTACGTCGAGATGGCGCCCGAGACGACGCGCGAAAGGACGTTCTGCTGCGGCGGCGGTGGCGGCATCCTGACCGACGAGGTCATGGACCTGCGCGTGAAGGGCGCGCTGCCGCGCATGGAGGCGCTGCGTGCGGTCGCCGATCGGCACGGCGTGAACTTCATGGCCACCATCTGCGCCATCTGCAAGGCGCAGTTCACCACGGTGCTGCCCTACTACGGATTCAAGATGAACATGGTCGGCGGCGTTCACCAGCTGGTCAGCACCGCAATCCGGCTCGACGCTGCGCCGCATTGAATTGGAGACATGATGTCGACAACCACAGACACCGAAGCGACACCACTGACCTTTCGCCGCTTCAAGGACGGCGACTACAAGTGGAAGGATCTGCACCAGAAGATCTTCAGTGCCGATCATTCGCACAAGTGCCCGACCTACATCCAGTCCACGCCGCCGTGCCAGGGCAGCTGTCCGTCAGGCGAGGACATTCGCGGCTATCTCAATATCGTGCGCGGCATGGAGAAGCCGCCGCTCGGACCGGATGGCAAGCCGAAGATGGCGTGGCAGGAATACGCGTGGCGCCGGCTGACGGAGGCGAATCCGTTTCCATCGATCATGGGCCGCGTCTGCCCGGCGCCGTGCGAGACCGGATGCAACCGCAACGAGGTCGAGGACCACGTCGGCATCAACTCGGTCGAGCACTACCTCGGCGAGTGGGCGATCAAGAACAACCTGAAGTTCAATGCGCCGGACAAACGCACCGGCAAGACGGTCGCCGTCATCGGCGGCGGCCCGGCCGGCCTTTCCTGCGCCTACCAGCTTGCGCTGAAGGGAAATGACGTCACGATTTTCGAAGAGCGCGAGTACCTCGGCGGCATGATGCGCTATGGCATCCCGGGGTTCCGCACGCCGCGCGAAGTGCTCGACGCCGAGATCCAGCGCATCCTCGACCTGGGGGTGAAGGTGCGGCTGAAGTGCCGTGTGGGCACCGACATCACGGTCGACGAGCTGCGCCTGGAATTCGACGCGCTGTTTCTCGGCATGGGGGCGCAGGCGGGTCGCGCGCTGCCGATCGCGAATGCCGAGGCGCCGAACGTCGTGACCGCGACCGCGTTCCTGCGCGCGTTCAATGACGGCCGGTTGCGCCACGTCGGCAAGCGTGTCGTGGTCGTCGGTGGCGGCGACACCTCGATCGACGTCGCGACGGTGGCGCGTCGCCTCGGGCACATCGAGCATGCCAAGCGAACCGACTTCGAAGGGGCGATTGCTGGCCACATGGCGCACGACGTCGCGGAGATCTCGGTCAAGCATGGAGCCGAGGTCACGCTGACGACCGTGTTTGCGGTCGACAAGATGCAGGCCAACAAGCATGAGGTTGAGCAGGCACAGGCCGAAGGCATTGATATCCGTGGCAGCCTGGCACCGGTGGGCCTCGTGCGCGGACCCGATGGCCGCGCCATCGCGCTGCGCGTGGCAGAGTGCGAAGCGAAGATGATCGGGCCGCGCCTGGAGATCAAGGTCAAGGACGGCACCGAGCAGGACATCGCCTGCGACCTGATCGTCTCAGCGATCGGTCAAGCCGTCGACTTCACCGGGCTGGAGGAGTTCGACAACGGCAAGGGTGCGCTCGGTGCCGATCGCAACTATCAGGTCAGCGGCAAACCGGGCGTGTTTACCGGCGGCGACGTGCTGCGCCCGCATCTGCTGACCACCGCGATCGGACACGGCGCCATCGCGGCCGAGGGGCTCGACCGCTTCCTTGCCGGCGAGGAGCAGGAAAAGCGGCCGAAGATCGACGTGCATTCGTTCGACCTGATGCGCAAGTACGTCGAGAAAGGGGTCACGCTCCCGCCGGTGAAGGAGCCGCTGCACGGAACCGACAGGAGCCCGGGCGCGATCCACAATTTCGACAACCGCTCGGACCGCTACGTGATTCCGCATTCGCAGCTGTTCCTCGGCCACTTTGGATTCGCAGCGCGCAACAGGCGCAAGTTCGTCACGCTCACGCGCGAGTCCGCGCTCGGCAACTTCGAGGAGCGCCTCGGCCTGCTGGCCGAACAGGAGGCCGTCGCCGAGGCCAAGCGCTGCATGAGCTGCGGCCAGTGCTTCGAGTGCGACAACTGCGTCGTCTACTGCCCGCAGATTGCGGTGAAGAAGGTGCCGAAGAAGGAGGCGACGACGGGCCGCTACGTCTACACGGACTACGAGCGCTGCATCGGCTGTCATATCTGCGCCGATGTGTGCCCGACCGGCTATATCCAGATGGGATTGGGCGAGTAGGGCGCAAGGAAATCACCGTGCATTGGCTGACCAATCCGGTCCCGGCTCCCGAGCACCCCGTGACGGGAGCGCAGGCGCGATCCGCCTCGCTCTTGCAGGAAATGAGGTTGGGGCTGGCGTTGCTGCTTGCGCTGCTGGTGTCCGCCCTCGCACTGGCCGCCGAGCGGGTGCCCAAACCGGTCATCGACATCGACAAGCCCGGCCAGTGTGTGGAAGACACCGCGACCATGCGGCGGGGGCACCCCGACATGCTCAGGCATCAGCGCGATCTGACGGTGCGCGAGGGCATCCGCACGCGCCAGCACAGCCTGCAAGGGTGCGTCGAATGCCACGCGGGCGCGAAGACCGGCAGCGTGCTCGGCGAGAAAGGTTTCTGCCAGAGCTGCCACGATTACGCGAGCGTCAGGCTCGATTGCTTTGGCTGCCACGCTTCCAAGCCAAAGACTGCGACCGAGGCGAAGTCATGAATGCGGACGAGAAAGACGGTCACGGCCGGCGCGGGTTTCTCGCCATCTCGGCAGCCACCCTGGGTGGAGTGATGCTCGCGTCAGGGGTCCGGCTGATTGAGGTCGCCAGTGCGCGTGCGCCTGGGACGGCAGCCTCCAAGCAGGTCCGTTGGGGTCTGTTGATCGACACCCAAAAATGCGCCAGTGGCTGCGAAGACTGCGTCAAAGCCTGCGCCACCGAGAACGGCATCAAGGATACCGGGCGCCCGCGCACGGATGCGCAGTGGATACGCAAGGTCGAGCTGAAAGACCGACGCAGCGGGCGAACGCTTTCGGTGCCGGTGATGTGTCAGCATTGCGAGCGTCCGCCCTGCGTTGATGTGTGCCCAACCGGCGCATCGTTCAAGCGCGCCGACGGCATCGTGCTGGTCGACCGGCACACCTGCATCGGCTGCCGCTATTGCATGATGGCCTGCCCCTACAAAGCGCGTTCGATCGTCTTTCAGGACGTGACGGACCAGAACCCGGACGTACCGCGCGGCAAGGGGTGCGTCGAGGGTTGCACCCTCTGCGTGCACCGCATCGATCGGGACCGACAGCCCGCCTGTGTCGAGGCCTGTGCCAGGGCCGGGCACAACGCCATGATCTTCGGCGACCTGAACGATGTGCAAAGCGAGATCGCGCAGCGCGTCGCGAAATTCAGCACGTCGAAGATACGAGCGGACCTGAGACTCAATCCCGGCGTGCACTATCAGGGACTTTGACATGGCGGCATCGATCGTCTACCGCGAGCTCGGTGGCACAGACCGCCGCTTCTGGAGGCTGATGGCATGGCTTGCCGTGCCCCTTGCGCTGGGCGCCGCGGCCTTCTTCTACGTCGAGCATCACGGGCACATCGTGACCGGCATGGACAACCAGATCGTCTGGGGCCTGCCGCACGTGTTCGCCGTGTTTCTCATCGTTGCCGCCATCGGCGCGCTCAACGTTGCCATGGCGGCGTCGGTCTTTGGCAAGGATGTCTACGCGCCGGTCGCGCCGCTGTCGGCGCTGGTTTCGGTGGCCCTGCTGGTCGGTGGTCTCGCGCTGCTGATGCTGGATATGGCCCGCACCGACCGGATGGTCGTGGCGATGACGCGTTTGAACACCAGCTCGATCTTCGCCCTGCGAGTCGTTCTGTACAACGGGTTTCTCGCCAGCGTGACCGTCTATTTCTGGTTCATGCTCGAGCGCCGCATGAACCGGTACGTCAAGGCGGCGGCCATCGTGGCGTTTCTGTGGCAGCTCCTCCTGGTCACGGGCACCGGCTTGATGTTCGGCGCCATGGTAGCCCGGGCCGCCTACGATTCGCCCCTGCTCGTGCCGGTGTTCATCGCGCTTTCGGCGACCTACGGCACAGCGATCTTCATCTTGATCCTGCTCGCCGCCTGCCGCTGGGACAGCCGGCCGATCGCGGAGGAGCTGTTGCGCCGGCTCAGGAACTTGCTGGCAGTTTGCGTTGGTGCATCGCTGTATTGCGCCGCGCTCTTCCATTTTTCGAAGTATTACGTCGCGCGCTCCCACGACGTCGGGCAGTTCCTGCTTTTCGATGGCGGCATCTATACAGCGCTGTTCTGGCTCGGCCAGGTGGCAATCGGCAGTATTGCGCCGCTCGCGCTGCTGATGCGCTCGCAGGTCTCGCGCGGGGCCGTCGCCGCGGCCTGCGCGCTGATCGTGCTGGGCGGGTTGGCGCAGGTGTACGTGACCGTCATTGGCGGGCAGGCGTATCCGCAGATCCTGTTTCCCGGAATGGTCGAATCGAGCAGCTTCTTCGACGGCGAAATCCATCCGTACACGCCGAGCGTTGCTGAGCTGCTGTTCAGCTTGGGCGGGGTCGGGCTCGCGGCGGCGATGATTGCTGTCGCACTGCGCGTGCTGGCGCTGTTGCCCGAGCGGCTCGATGAAATGGGCGGGCCGCGGCCCTGAGGCTGCGGCGACCCGGGGGCCTGCAGGAACGCATGCAACGTTTCCTCGTTTCCGCTGCGCACAAGTCGTCCGGCAAGACAACCGTTGCGATCGGGCTGGCCGCAGGGCTGCGGGCACGCGGTCTCGCGGTGCAGCCGTTCAAGAAAGGGCCCGATTACATCGATCCGCTTTGGCTTACTGCGGCCGCGGGGCGGGCATGCCGCAATCTCGACCTGTACCTGTCGCCGCCGGACGAAGTGCGCGACGCGTTTGAGCGGGGCTGCGCGGGCGCGGAAATCGCCCTCGTCGAGGGCAACAAGGGTTTGTACGACGGCCTGTCGCTTGACGGCAGCAACAGCAATGCCGCGCTGGCACGCCTGCTTGACCTGCCGGTCGTGCTGGTTCTCGATGCGCGCGGCATGACGCGCGGCATCGCGCCGCTGATCCTGGGCTATCAGGCATTCGATCGCGCCATCCGCATTGCAGGCGTGATCCTGAATCGGCTTGGCGGTGCGCGCCATGAGTCCAAGCTGCGCGCGGTGATCGAGCATTACACCGATGTGCCGGTGCTCGGCGCACTGCAGGAAGACGCTTCGCTCGTGATCCAGGAGCGGCATCTGGGACTGATGCCAGCCAGTGAAGCCGTCCATGCGCAGGAGCAGATCGGTCGCCTTGCGCAGGCGATTACATCCGCGGTCGATCTCGATCGCCTGCGCGCGCTGTGCGGATCGCCGGGGGTCGCGCCCTTGGGATCCGGCGCACCGCGACCGGACGCCGATCTGACGGTCGGCATCGCGCGCGATCGCGCGTTTGGGTTCTATTACGCCGATGATCTGGCGGCGCTTGAGCGTGCCGGGGCGCGGCTGGTGTTCTTTGACGCGTTGAATGACCCGCACCTGCCGGTGGCCGATGCGCTTTTCATCGGCGGCGGTTTCCCGGAGGTGCAGGCGCGCGAACTTTCCGCCAACCGCAGCCTGTTGGCGCAGATACGCGCCGCCGTCGAGAACGGGTTACCCGTGTATGCGGAGTGTGGCGGGTTGATGTATCTGGCGCGCTCGATCAGCTGGCACAGCGTGACGTATCCGATGGTGGGCGCGATCGCGGCCGACGTGCTGATGCAGGCGCGTCCCGTCGGACGCGGTTACGTGCATTTGCGTGAGTCCGATGGGCATCCTTGGCCGCGCCGCGCGGCAGCGACCATCAGGGCGCACGAGTTTCACCACTCGAAGCTTGTCAATGTCGACCCGTTGTTGCGCTTTGCCTATCGCGTGCAGCGCGGTCACGGAATCGATGGCGAACACGACGGAATCGTCTATCGCAACGTACTCGCATCGTATGCGCACCTGCGCAACGCCGGCGGGCTGGACTGGCCGACACGCTTCGTCGAGTTCATTCGTGCGATCAAATCCGGCCAGCGTCCCGAGCTGGCACAACGCCGCGCTTCCGTGGCCTGAGAGGAGAACCTGGATGATCGAAATCAGGCCGGCCGCGGCTGAACAGATCAAGTCCGCGCTGCGCGGACAGGCGGAGGAAGGTCTCGGGCTGCGCGTGGCGGCGCGCCGCGTCGAAGATGGCGAGATCGAGTACGGGCTCGGCCTGGACGAGCGGCGGGAGCAGGATGAGGAGATCGTGACCGACTCGGGCATCACCCTGCTCGTGTCGCCCCCTTCGCTCGAGGCGATCGCCGGCACGGTGATCGACTTCGTCGAGATTGCACCCGGCAGGCGGCACTTCATTTTCTACCGAGCTGGCGCGCTCCCGGATGGCATGGAGGCGCGACCGGCAGCATCGGACACCGGTGGCGGCGGAGGCTGCGCCTGCGGCAAGGGCGGCTGCGGCTGAGTGCGCACAACGCCGGCCGGGAAAGGACCGTACGGGGGACCAAGAGACAATGACCGCATCGATCAGCACCGCGAGCATCGTCGTGTGGGGCGGATTCCTGCTCGCGTTCGTGTTCGGGTTCGTGGCCAATCGCTCGAACTTCTGCACGATGGGCGCGATCTCGGACATCATGCACATGGGCCACTGGAGCCGGATGCGCATGTGGCTGCTGGCGATCGCCGTGGCGATCATCGGTGCGAGCCTGCTGAACGGATATGGCCTCGTGGACCTGTCCAAGTCGATCTATCCGCGACCGCGATTGCTGTGGCTGTCGGCCATCGTGGGTGGGCTGATCTTCGGCGTCGGCATGACGCTTGCGGGCGGCTGCGCGAACAAGAACCTGCTGCGCGTCGGCAGCGGCAGCCTGCGATCGCTGGTGGTACTCGTGTTCATCGGCATCTCCGCCTATATGACGATCAAGGGCCTCTTCGGGCAGTGGCGCGTCGACTTCCTGGACCGTTTCGCGATCGACCTGGGCGCGTACGGGCTGAAAGGTCAGGACCTGCCGGCGCTGCTTGCCCAGGCGACTGGCATCTCCGCGAAGACGGCACTGGCGCTGGTTGCTGCGGTGATCGGCGGTGGACTGCTCGTCTTCGTCTTTGCCGACGCGCGCTTCCGTGGCAATGCCACTCAGGTCGTCGCCGGCGTGATCATTGGACTCGTCGTCACCGCGGGCTGGTATGTCAGTGGTCATGTGGGTTACGGCGAGAACCCGGAGACACTGGAGATGGTGTTCTTCGCGACCAACACGCGCGCGGCGGAGTCGATGAGCTTCGTCGCGCCGATGGCCTACCTGCTCGAACTGCTGATGCTGTGGACCGACAAGTCGCTCGCGGTGAGCTTCGGCATTGCGTCGGCGCTTGGGGTGATGCTCGGTGCGACAGCCTGGGCGCTCGCGAACAGGAAATTTCAACTTGAAGCATTTGCTTCCGTGCGCGACACGCGCGATCACCTGATCGGCGCGGTGATGATGGGCTTCGGTGGCGTCACCGCACTGGGCTGCACCGTGGGACAGGGCATCTCGGGCGTGTCCACGCTCGCGCTCGGCTCGTTCCTGGCGCTCGGCTCGATCGTCGCCGGATCGGCGGTGACGATGAAGTATCAGCTGTGGCGCGAAGAGGACGACTGAAAGGCCGTCTTGTCGCCCGTGTCGCGACCGTCGTCAGCGCTGATCGGTCCCGAAAACCGCGGGGTTCCGAACGGCGAACACCGCCGCCTCGACACGCGAACTCAGGCCGAGCTTGGCCAGGATATGGCGGACGTGCAGCTTGACGGTGTCATGACTGATTCCGAGGGCCTTGGCGATGGCCTTGTTGCTCTTCCCGGCAGCCACGTGTCCAAGAATCTGCCGTTCGCGACCGGTGAGTTGCTTGAGCAGGCTCGCCGCGCTGCCCGGCTCATCGCCGCTTTGGAGGAGGGCGGACAGTTTGCCGGCGATCGATGGCGCGACGACCAGTTCGCCGCGGGCCACGCGGCGGATCCCTTCGATCACTTCGACGGGCTCCATATCCTTTAGCAGATAGCCGCGCACGCCGAGCCGCAGTGCCGCGCCAAGATCCTCGGCCGCCTCGCTCATCGTCAGCACGATCACCGGCGTCTGCACCCCCTGATCACGCAGGCTCTTGAGCAATGAAATGCCGCCGGTCGGCGCCATTCTCAGGTCGAGGATCAGCAGATCCGGCTGGTGTTTTTCCAGCAGCGCGCGGGTCTCCTCCGCGCGACCGGTCGTTGCCAGCACCTGCATGCCGGCGCCACGCGACAGCAGATCGGCCAGCCCCTGGCGGACCAGCGCGTGATCATCAACCAGTACCAGTTTGATCGGTGCCGCGGTCATGACTGCGCGCGATCGGTGTAGCTGCGGACAACGGTGAGCGTGACGCGTGTCCCGCCGGACGGCAGGGCCTCGATCGTCAGTCGGCCGCCGGCGCGCCCTGCGCGTTCGCGCATGATCTGCAAGCCGTGGTGGCCCGCTTCGGTCAGGCGGCCGGCACAGCGCGGGTCGAGGATTTCCTCACTGGGACTTCGGCCATCGTCTTCGACGGTGAATCGATAACCCTCGCCTGCCAGGTCGATCTTGAGGCTGGCCCGGTGCGCGCCGGAATGGTGCCCGACGTTCGCCAGTGCTTCCTGCACGATGTAGAAGATCTGCAGTTGCTGTTCGGTTGACAGATCGAAGTCCTCGACCGGGCAGTCGAACTGCAGTTCGATTCCGGTGCGCTGCCGGAACGCGGCGGCCAGCTCGTTCAGCGAGGCCACCAATCGGCGCATATCCGTGCCAGCGCGATACGTGGAAATGATTTCACGCAGGCGCCCATGCGTGTTGCGCAGCTCATCGCTGGCATCGTTCCAGTAGGCAACGGCCTGCGCCTCTTCCTTCTTCTTCATGGCATCTTGCAGAAGCGACATGCGCATGCGGATGAAGGTCAGCGACTGCGCCAGCGCATCGTGGATATCCGCGGCCATCGACTGGCGCTCGGCCGCCAGACGCACCTGCAGGTTCTCACGCGTCAGGCGTTCGTTTTCGAGGGCCAGTCCAAGCAACTGGCCGAACGGCCTCAGCAGATGGGCAATGCCCGGCGGCGGGTCCGAACCCTCGGCGAAGAACAGATTCAGCACGCCGATCGGTTTGTCCCGATGGTCCAGCGGCACCGCCACGGCGCGCCCGCTGAACAGCCGTTCGGGTCCTTCGAGGCTGCGGATCGCGCAGCCGATCGCCGCGGTGGCCTGGCGTGTCAGCGAGCTTTGCAACGCCGCGCCACACATGCCGCAGTTTGCCGGCATCAGGTTGTCGCGGGCACAGATCTCATCTGGCATGCCGACCGCGGCCATCAGACGCAGTTCGGCGCCGCTTGGGGTCGGCGCGCGGATCGCCCCGGCGTGCGCACCGGTCAGGCGCACGACCAGCCCTAGGAAGTCCACCAGGACCGATCGCGGTCGCTCGATGTGGACGTGCTGCGCATCCAGCAGGGCTGAGTCACTGGCAACGAGGGTCGCGCGTTCAGTCGGAAGGTCGTTCACGTTCACGGTCGCCGTCGGGTCCTTTTCAGGCGAGGACCAATCCTATTCCAAACAGCGGCTGTCGTTTGGACCGTGCCTTGTCCGTGGGAACCCCGATCCGGTATCGAATCAGGACACCGTCTGGTAGTAGAGATTCTGCGGGTGGTTCGCCTGCGCGAAGAAGAACCAGCGCTCGGCGAGCAAGCCGGCGTACTGCGCGACGAACGCGGCCACCAGCCACTGCGCGGAGTGCAGTGCCATCCCGGCCAGCAGAAGGGCGACAGGAACGGGAAACACGAGGATCAGAAAGGTCCATTTGACCGCGCGCATCCGCGTGCGCGTGCGGCCGTGGAAGAACTCACGTGTGTTGAAGGCGCCGCCCATCATCCCCATCGATTTCTGCACGATGCGCGGATGCTTGATGCCGATGGCGGACTGCAGCGTGGACTTCGGCTTCAAACGCGCGTTGCGCACCAGCGACGCGCTGCGCGAAATCAGCGCGAAGGCCGTCAGCGCAATGGCCCAGGTCACGAAGAAAGGCAACAGTGCTGGCGCCGCGATCGCCGCATAGGCCGTCGCCAGCGTGCAGCCGGAGGCGCTTCCCAGCAGGAAATAATTGGCGATGGTCAACGGCGACGCCCACTCCTGAAGGAACTTCAGGCCGGCATAGATCATCGCGGTGCACAGGTACAACGCAACAGACAGCAGCGCCGCGATCGCGCCGATCGCCAACGTCGGTCCGAATGCGCTTTGCGGTGCCTGCCAGCCCGCGCAGTGGGCAGTGCCGTAGAGCGTCGTGGCGGCCATGAAGGCCGGCAGCACGATCACCTCGCGCGACAGCCATGACGTGCGCCAGCGCGCCGCGGCGCGCCAGCCGCGCTCTGGCCGTCCCAGATGAAACACGGAGGCCACCAACCCGGCCGCGGTGAGCGCAACGGCGACGGCCGCACCGATCGCGAAGAACATGCCGTCGGCCGGCGCCGCCAGCCACCAGCCGTAGCGCGCCCCGAATTCGGCCAGATACAGCGCGAGCAGCAGTCCCTGGCCCGCGCCGATCAGGGTGGTCAGGAAAACGACAGAAGAAGCCGGCAGCATCGCAAACGGGCTACCAGGAAGTGACGTCGTCGAGCGCGGGCTCGCGCAGCGCAGGCTTGGGCAGCTGGCCGTCGATCTTCAGCGGATTGTCGACGCGCACCAGATCTTCGGCGCCGATCAGCAACTCGGTCTTGCGCCGCGGCAGGTAGTGATTGGCCGGTTGCGTACCCCATTCGGGCATCAATGCGTACCCGGCGCGTTCGCGGATCGCGCGGGAAACTTCCGACTCCGGGTCGTGCACGTCGCCGAACAGCCGTGCGCTGGTGGGGCATGCCATCACGCACGCGGGGCGGCGTTCGGCCGGCGCGAGCTTTGGGTCATAGATGCGATCGACGCACAGCGTGCATTTCTTCATCACCTGCTGCTTTTCGTCGAGCTCGCGCGCGCCGTACGGGCAGGCCCACGAGCAGTACTTGCAGCCGATGCACTTGTCGTAGTCGACCAGCACGATGCCGTCCTCGGGACGCTTGTAGCTGGCGCCGGTCGGACACACGGGAACGCACGGCGGCTCCTCGCAGTGCAGGCAGGATTTCGGGAAGTGCACCGTCTGCGTGTTCGGGAATTCGCCGACCTCGAATGTCTGCACGCGATTGAAGAACGTGCCCGTGGGGTCGGCGTCGTAGGGACGCAGATCCGCCATCGTGCCGGCCACGCCCGACGTGTTCCACTCCTTGCAGCTCGTCACGCACGCGTGGCAGCCGACGCACACGTTGAGGTCGATCACCAGGGCTAACTGAGTCATCGCGCGCCTGCATTGCTGCGCGTCGTGTACGCAAGCCACAGCTTGCGCGCGGTCGACATGCCGGGGAAGGCCTTCATCGGCGCGAACTGCGGCGATGTCTCCTGCTCCTCGTGCGGATCGGCCTTGCGGATGCGGACGCGCACGTCGTACCAGCCGGCCTGCCCGGTGATCGGGTCCGAATTCGACACGAGGCCGTCACCGACCGGTGCCGGCAGTTCCTCGCTGATCAGGTGGTTCAGCAGGAAGCCTTGGCGCGATTCGTTCGCATCGGGCGCCAGCGCCCACGCGCCCGCGGCCTTGCCGATCGCGTTCCACGTCCACACCGTGTCGGCCTCGACCGCTTCCGAATAACGGCACATGCATCTCACCTTGCCCCACTGCGACTCGACCCACATCCAGTCGCCGTCATCGATGCCGGCCGCGCGCGCCGTGCCTGGGTTGACGAACAGGTAGTTGTGCGCGTGGATCTGCCGCAGCCACGCGTTCTGCGAATCCCACGAGTGGTACATCGCCATCGGCCGCTGCGTGATCGCGGCGAGCGGGTACTTCAGCGTATCGGTGGCCTGCACTTCCAGCGGCGCGTAGTAAAACGGCAGCGGGTCGAAATAGGTGGCGATGCGGTCGCGCAGGTGCTCGGGCGGCTTGCGCGTCAGACCTTTTCCGCGCGCGGCACTGCGAAAACGCTGCAGCACTTCCGAATAGAGGTGGATCAGGATCGGTTCGTCGTAGCGCGTGATGCGATTGCGCTGCGACCACTGCAGGTAACCCTTGTTCCAGTTGCGCATGTATTGGTAGGAGGGCGGCAGCTTGTGGTGGTGGATGCAGTTGTTCTTCTTGTACATCTCCCACTGCTGCGGGTTGGGCTCGCCGCGCATGAACTTGTCGCCGCTCTTGCCACGCCAGCCGGACAGGAATCCGATGCCCGAGCCCGGTTCGGTTTCGTAGTTGACGATGAAGTCAGGATAGTCGCGGAACTTGCGCGTGCCATCGGGCCGCGCGAAGGACGGCAGTTTCAGGCGCGACGCCAGCTCGATCAGGACCTCCTGGAAGGGTTTGCATTCGCCGGTCGGCGCGACGACCGGAATCCGGACCGAATCCACCGGCCCGTCGAACTCCGAGATCGGCCGATCGAGGATCGACATCACGTCGTGCCGTTCAAGGTAGGTCGTGTCCGGCAGCACGAGATCGGCGAACGCCGTGGTTTCCGACTGAAAGGCATCGCACACGACGAGGAACGGGATTTTGTATTCGCCGTTCTCATCACGATCGTTCAGCATCTTGCGCACCGCGACCGTGTTCATGGTCGAGTTCCACGCCATGTTCGCCATGAAGATCATCAGCGTGTCGATGCGGTACGGATCGCCGCGCCACGCGTTGGTGATCACGTTGTGCATCAGGCCATGCACCGCCAGCGGGTACTCCCACGAAAAGGCCTTGTCGATGCGGACCGGCCTGCCTTCGTTGTCGACGAAGAGTTCGTCCGGATCGGCCGGCCAGCCAAGCGCCATGCCGTCGAGCGGCCGGTTCGGCTTGACCGCGAGATGCGTGCTCGGTGGCCGCGCGCAGGGAGGAATGGGGCGCGGGAACGGCGTCTTGTGGCGGAATCCGCCGGGCCGGTCGATCGTGCCGAGCAGGCTCATCAGGATCGCGAGCGCGCGGATCGTCTGGAATCCGTTGGAGTGCGCCGCCAGGCCGCGCATTGCGTGAAACGCCACCGGATTGCCGGTCACGGTCGGATGTTCGACCCCCCACGAGTCGGTCCACGCGATCGGCAGTTCGATCTTTTCGTCGCGCGCGGTGATGCCCATCTCGTGCGCCAGCCGCGTGATCGTGGCCGCGGGGATGCCCGTGATCGCGGCGGCCCACGCGGGCGTGCAATCCCTGACACGCTCCTGCAGCAGCTGAAACGATGGCTGCACCGGTGTGCCGTCGGGCAGCTTGAACGTGCCGAACAGGTAGGGATCGGCGGCCCTGGTGTGGGTGAGGACCGGCGCATCGGTGAGGCGGTCCCACCACAGCTTGTTCTGCGGGTCGTAACAGGCTTCTTCCTGCGGCACCTCGGTGCGGACGAACATCCCGAATTCGTCGTTCGCTTCGTCGATGTTCACCAGTTGCCCGGCGTTGGTGTAACGGACGAGGAAGTCGCGGTCGTAGAGGCCGAGCGCGATGATCTCGTGGATCAGCGCCAGCAGCAGAGCACCATCCGTGCCGGGCTTGATCGGCACCCACTCGTCGGCGATCGCCGAGTAGCCGGTGCGCACCGGATTGATGGAAACGAAGCGGCCGCCCCTGCGCTTGAATTTCGAGATCGCGATCTTGAGCGGATTGGAATGGTGATCCTCGGCGGTACCGATCATGAAGAACAACCGCGCGCGTTCCAGGTCCGGGCCACCGAACTCCCAGAACGATCCGCCGATGGTGTAGATCATTCCGGCGGCCATGTTCACCGAGCAGAAGCCGCCGTGTGCGGCGTAATTTGGCGTGCCGAACTGCCGCGCGAAGAGGCCGGTCAGCGCCTGCATCTGGTCGCGACCGGTGAACAACGCGAACTTCTTCGGGTCGGTGCCGCGGATCTTTGCCAGCCTTTCGGTGAGGATCTCGAATGCGCGTTCCCAGCTGATCGGCTCGAACTCGCCCGCGCCGCGCTCGGCGCCGTTCTTGCGCAGCAGCGGCTGCGTCAGCCGCGCCGGCGAGTATTGCTTCATGATCCCCGAGGACCCCTTGGCGCAGATCACGCCCTGATTCAGCGGATGCTCGGGGTTGCCTTCGATGTAGCGGATCTTGCCGTCCTCCAGATGCACGCGGATGCCGCAGCGGCACGCGCACATGTAGCAGGTGGTCGTGCGCACGTCGGTCGCACGTTGGACTGAGGAGTCTTCGGGCATTGGAGGCTAAAGTGACTGGGCCGCGGGCAGGGCGGTACGCAAGGCACCGATTAGGCGGGGCCGCGCTCGCGCTGTCTACCCCCGCGGAAGGGGGAGTGGAGGAATACCCCACGTTGGTAGGGCGCGTCGGTGCGATTCACTGGGATACTTCATGCATGCGGCGCGTTCCTCCGAGCCCGCGCGCGAAACTTGAGATGTCAGCCCGCGAGATCGCCGAGTTCACCGACGCCGAGAAACGGGCGGTCGAGGCCGCTGTGCGTGAGCGCTATCGCGGGTCCGTCGCCGTGGACCGGGTGGAAGCGGAGCTGCGCCTGGGTCCGGCCAGCCCCGTGCTGATTTCGTGCCCCGCGATTTACTGGAGCGCACGCGGAGCGCAGTTCGTGGTCGTCAAACTGCCGCGGGAACGCTACCGCGCGCAATTCTTCTACAGCGACAACCAGCACTACGGGACCGGTCGCACCGATTACCAGAGCCTGGTCGAGAGCACTCTCGACATCCTGCGGGCACAGGCGGACCACGAGCTGGAACGCCAGGGAATCGACGCCGGCACCACCGGCGGGCGATTTTGCCGAGGAGGGCGAATGACGCTCGAGCGTCGCGCTGCGGCGGCGGACGCAGTGCTCCGCGAGTCAACCTGCAGCGCGTCTTCGAAAGCTCCGGGGACACGGTTCGCGACGCGGTGGACGACATCATGAGCTGGCAGTCTGAGCGCCTGCGCACGGGAACATGAAGATCGCCGTCGTGTCAGACAGCCATGATCATGGCGAACGGCTCGCGGCAGCGGTCGCGCGTGCGCGCGACTGGGGCGCGCGCGCCCTGCTGCACTGTGGCGATGTGATCGGACCCAACACGCTGCGGCGGGCACTGTCGCTCGGGGTTCCGATGCATGTGATCCATGGCAATAACGTCGGCGATGCGCCGGCGATCATGCGATTGGCATACGAGTCCGGCGGGGCGCTCACCTATCACGGCTTGGACGCGGACTTCGATCTGGGCGGACGACGAATCTTCATGATCCACTATCCGCATCTGGCGCGCGGCATGGCGTCGACCGGCGACTTTGACGCCGTATTCTGTGGTCACAGTCACGCCGCGGCGGTCGAGCGCATCGAGAATGTGCGCGGCGGCAAGACGCCGTTGGTCAATCCGGGCACGGTCGCCGGACTGGGTGCACCGGCCACGATGGTGCTGGGCGATCTGGCCGACCTTTCTTTTGCGGTTCATTCACTGTCGTAGCCAGGATGTCGCAGGCTCATGGCACCGCGCTCGCATTGATGCTCGGCGCAACCGCCGTCACAAAGCCGCGCTCACCCCGTTTCGGCGAGGTCGCGCCATCTTGGCAGGGGCGCGGCTCGGCCCGCACCGAACCGCGATCAGCGTCAGGGCTGCAGCTCCAGCAGGACGAGGGCCCTTCCAGGCTGGATCTCCTCAGGGCGGTCGAGCTTCCGTACCGCGTTTCCTCGCTGCTCCGATAGGTTCTCCCCTACCCGTGGGTGGCGAGCGCCGGCATCAGCACGCCGCCCACGCTAAACGGCCCGCCGAGGACGGCGAACACCTCGGCCGTGGCTGTTCTCGGCGATGTGGACGTCGCTGGCGAGCCCGGCGCAGTTCATGTCAGGCCCCAACCCGCATCGAGTCCCCATGTCCGCAGCGCCGGTCATTTCGTACTCGCTCGCGGGGCCACGCGTGTGGCATGGAGCATGGCCGTCGTCCGGTAGACGAGATGAGCGAGTTTGGAGTACGGGAGGTACACAAGCAGGAAGAAGATGAAGATGAGGTGGACGACGTACATCGGATACGCGATCCGTGGAAAGTCGGCGAGGCGGAGCGTCTCGCAGAGTAACCCGGTAAGCACGGTGAGCAGGAGAACCGCAAGGAAGAGCCAGTCCGTGTACGTGCTCTTTCCCGCGCGCCTGCCGTCGGCGATCCGGCGCCACGCGAAAACGGCCACCGCCGTGACGATGGCGAAACCGCTCACGTTGCCGAGGATCTTGACCGGATGCCAGAGCGGCCACGGCGTCAGATAACCGAAGGCGTAGATGCCGATGCCGACCGCGGTGGTCGTCGTGACCAGCCCGAGGAAACCCCAGAACACGGCGAGGTGGGTCCGGTGCAGGTGGTCCTTGTGGGTCGCGCGCGTGCCGGGAGCCTGTGATTTGCACTCGGCAAACCGTCGGTGCCGGAGGATCGTCAGGATCGTCCGGCCGAGCGCCGCGCTCGGGTGCAACTCGTTGTGGCCCGATGCTCGCCGCATCGCCTGCCAATACCGCACGCCTCCCGCCACCGCCCCGAGCACCGCGAGGGCGACGAACGCCGTCATGATTGCCTCGACGTACAGGATCGGGATGAACTTGGAGAACACGACGCGCCCCTCGGGGAGTCTGCCGAGACGGCCGAGCCAGCCCAGCAGCGCGAGAAAGATCAGGGCCGGAACCGCAAAGAGCAGCGGCAGGTAGCGGGGGTCGGCCAACGCTCGTCCCATGAAGGCGGGCACAGCATAGTGAGCGCGGCTCGCGTCCCGCAGCGCCGCCATCACGTTGGCCGGCTTCGCGTCGCGGGGACAGTAGGCGGTGCACGTCGCGCACTGGTGGCAGAGCCAGATCGAAGCGCTCGCGAGCGCCCGCTCCCGCAGCCCCCACTGGACCCAGATCATCTCCTTGCGCGGGAACGGGTTGTCGGGTGTCGAGAGCGGGCACACCACGGAGCACGTGCCGCACTGGTAGCAACGCGCGAGGTCGCCCGCGTCGAGTGCGAGGATCTGGCGCTTGAATGCGAGGTCCGGTGTCGCCAGCACTAGAAGCCTTTCATCGGGTTGAGCCCGACGCGCTTGATGACATCGACGAACTCGGCGAGCCGGGCCGGCAGGGTGTCGAATTCCGAGATGGCCACCTCCATCACCTGTGCGCGCTCGGGCTCGAGCATCAGCGATGACAGCGTCTCGCGGACGTTCGTCATCCGCGTGGCCAGGAGTTCGCTTCCCTTGATGAAGTGGCACTGGTAGTCGTCGCCGTGCTTGCAGCCGAGCATCAGGACACCGTCGAAGCCGCGCGAGAAGGCGTCGGCCGCCATGATGAAGTTCACGGACCCGAGGCACCGCACCGGGACGATGCGCAGCGAGGCGGGAAGCTGCTGGTGGTTGATCCCAGCCATATCGAGAGCCGGGTAAGCGTCGTTCTCACAGGCGAAGACCAGGATCCTTGGCTTCTCCTCGTCGTCCTCGGGGATCTCGACGGCCTTGATCATCCCGGAGACCATATCCACCGAGTAGTCGTCGAAAGAAATGATCTGCACGGGACACGCGCCCACGCATGTTCCGCAGCGTCGGCAGCGGTTGGTGACGACGAACGGTGTCTTCTTCTCGGGCAGCAGCTCGATCGCGCCGAACGGGCACTCCTGGCTGCAGCGGCCGCACGTCGTGCACTTCTGGAGGAAGAAGCTCGGATACGAGAGATCCCCGACCCGCGGGTGCACCGCCGCGCCGGCGGCGGCTTTCTCGGTCGACTGGATCGCCTTGAGCGCCGCGGCCGCGCCGTCGAGGGCGGCCGATGCCAGATCCATGGGCTTGCGGACTGCGCCCGCGGAATAGATGCCCGTGCGGCGGGTCTCGAACGGGAAACAGATGAAATTGGAGTCGGCGAAGCCATAGCGCGACAGCGGCAGCCCCTGGCCCTGCAGGTACTGCAAGTTGAGCCCCTCGGACTCGGACGGCACGGGCACCATCCCGCCCGCGACGACGGCGAGGTCCACCTCGAGCTGGATTGCCCCTCCGAGGGGCGACTCAGCGAGATCCACAAGAACGCTCGCGCCCGGGCCCTGGGCGACCCCCGTCACCCTGGCCCTCGTGAAGAGGACGCCCGGGTCCTCCTGAACGTGCCGGTAGAAGTACTCGGACTGGCCTGGGGCCAGCATGTCCCGGTAGACGACGTACACGGTCGAGTCGGGAACGAGCGACCGGACGTAGGCGGCGTGCTTGAGCGCGACGAGGTGTGTCACGTGGCCGCTGTACTTGATGTTCGTCTCGTCCTCGGCCCCGTCGCACAGCAGGATCGCGACCGACTTGGCCTCCTTGCCGTCCGAGGGGCGCCCGAGTCGACCCGTCCCCGCCATCGCCTCAAGCGCGACGTTGGTCACGACGTTCGGATGTTTCCCGAGCCCGTAGCGCTCGAGTTCGGCGGCCGGAAGGGGTCGCCACCCGGCCGCCCACACGACGGCGCCCGCCCGCGATGTCCGGATTTCGCCATCGCGCTTGACCGAGACCTCGAACGCCCCGGGCTCGCCGCGGATCGTCCCGACCTCGGCGCAGGTGAGGACTTCGATGTCCGGGCGCGCCTCGGCTTCGCGCACGAGGGCCTGCACGCCAACGTCCTCCAGATCGCGATACGGCGCGCGCTTCGGGTACTGCTTGGCGATCTTGGCGGCGAACCCGCCGAGCCGCGCTTCCTTCTCGACGAGCGTGACCCGCGCGCCGGCCTTCGCCGCGCCGATTGCCGCGTGCAGTCCCGCCATGCCCCCGCCGACCACGAGCACGGTGCGCTCGCGCGCTTCCGTGTACGGCGTGGGGAGCTTGTGCTTCTGCGCCCTGACGATGCCCATCCTGAGCGAGTCGTTCGCCAGGTTCTGGGTCTCCTCGTGCGCCGGCGGATGGCTCCACGCCACCAGCTCGCGAAGGTTGACCCGCTCGACCGTGGCGCCCGGCAAGGCGAACACGCCGGTGTTCACGCGGGGCGAGCAGGCTGCCACGACGACTGCATTCACGCTGCCCTGGGCGATGTCTTCTTTGATGATGTGGACGTCCTCGAGGCACAACGCCGCGGAGGTCTTCACCACCGCAACCCGCTCCCCCTGCGCGACCTGTGCGAGCCGTTCCGGGTCCACGCACTCGCCGATCCCGCAACCGCGGCAGAGGTAAACGCCGAGCTTCTTGTCCATTTGCCCTTACCTCGGTGCCGCGCTGCGGATGGTCTGGATGGCGAAGAGCGCCGCCGCCGTTGCCTCCTGCGTCGCGGTCGCGACGTCCACGGGGCTGCGGGCGCAGCCCGCGGCGAAGATCCCGGCCGAGGCCTCAGGGATGACGAACGCGTCGGCGTCGAGCGCAAGGCCGGCGGTGTTCGTCGTCGCGCCTTCGAGGCTGGGCACCATGCCGGTCGCGAGTACGACGAGGTCCACCCTGAGCCTCGTCTTCGTGGCCGCGAGGACGTCCTCGGCCTCGACGATCAGGTCGCGGGTGGTCGGATCCTCCTCGATCCGGGCCACCTTGCCCTTCATGATCGAAACGTTCGGGTCGTCCTGGACCTTCTTCGAGAAGTATTCGTAGGTCCCCGGCGTCCGGAGGTCAATGTAGAAGATGTGCGCCTTGGCATCGGGGTTCTGCTCGCGGAGATACGTCGCCTCCTTGAGCGAGGCCAGGCAGCAGATTCCCGAGCAATAGCCGAGGTGGTTCACGTCCCGCGAGCCCGCGCACTGGATAAATGCGGCGCCGCTCACCGGCTTGCCGTCGGACGGGCGCTGGATCTTCCCCCGCGTGGGGCCGTTCGGGGCAGCGAGCCGCTCGAGCATCACGTTCGTGATGACGTTCGGGTAGCGGCCGAAGCCGAGGTTATCGATCCGCGCGGCGTCGTAGGGCTTCCAGCCGGTGGCCATGACGACGGCGCCGACCTTCAGCGTGAGAGTCCGGGGCTGCAGCGCGAGGTCGATCGCGTTGTACGCGCACGCCGCGATGCACTTGGCGCACTCGCTTCCCTTGCAGGCCGTACCGTCGATCACGTACTTCATCGGGAAGGCCATCTCATGCGGAAGATAGATGGCCTTCGTCGTCCCCATGCCGTAGTTGAACGAATTCGGCCGGTCCACGGGGCAGACGGCCACGCAGGCGTTGCAGGCCGTGCACCGGTCGTTGACGAGGCGCGGGTGGAGCACGATCGTCGCGTCGAAGTCGCCGGGGCCGCCCTCGATCTTCTGCACTTCTGCCAGGGTGAAGAAGCGCACGCGCGGCTCCTTGCGGATGCGCTGGAAGTTGATCTCGAGTCCGCAGTACGGCGGGCAGAGCTTCGGGAAGTACCTGTTGAGCTGCGCGACCCGGCCGCCGAGGTAGGGATTCTTCTCGACGATCGTGACGTCGTAGCCGGCCTCCGCGGCCTCGACGGCCGCGGTGATCCCGGCAATGCCTCCGCCGACGACCAGGATGCTCCGATGGACCGCACGGACCTCCGTGCTCGCGTCGGTCATGAGTCGCCCGCCGCTTTCGGTCCCCGCTTCGGGCGCCCCGAGCCGCCCCCTCTGCCCCCAGTCTTGACCAGACTTCCCGTCTGGTTCATGGACGAACTCCACATGAGCGGATCGAACAGTGGCACGAGGATCTCGTCGATGAGATTCGGCGCATCGCGCAAACGATGATACTCCCCAACAACAGCGTGGTGAGCCTCGACGATAAGGCCGCCGCAGCAAATGCTCTCGCGGAACACGGCGTGCAGCAACGCTTTGCGAGGCTGAAGGGACGGGCCGTAGCGACTGACTGCAGCCTCGGTCGCGTGGCTGCGCAGCTGATCGCCACACGCAACGCCATCATGAATGCGCGAGGCTTTGTCCTCTTCTTGTTCTATTGGGCAGTGAAGATCAGACCGAGGCACAGTGCTGAGCGCAATCGGTGAGCTTACCCTGGCGTGAGAGCGCGCGCGCCACGGTAGGATGACGACAAAGGAGACCCACAGTGCAAGCAAACTCCATGGCTTGGCTCGCCTTTGGCGCCAGTTCGTCGGCATTCGCCGTCTATGAGAGCTGGGTCTTCTGGGTCGGGCGGCGTCACCCGCAACGGATGGCGCGCTACGCGCATGCGCGCATGCGCGGGAACTGGGCCGAGGCGTTGAGCGAGCGTCCGGGATTCGAGATCGTTGCCGTGCAGACGCTGCGCAATTCCCTGATGTCGGCGACCATTGGCGCCTCGACGTCGGCGCTCGCGTTGATGGGCACCATTACGCTGGCCGGCGGCAGCGTTCTGGAGAGCGTGTCACACCTGCGTACCGAGGGCGGGATTCCTCTGCGGCCGCTTCTGGAGGGACTGCTGATGCTGGCGCTCTTTGCCTCGTACGTGTGCTCGGCGATGGCAATGCGCTACTTCAACCACGCCGGCTTCGTGATGTCGATGCCGGTGCAGTCGGAGCAGCGCAAGCCGCTGGAACCGCTGGCGCGCGACTACGTCGAACGGGCCGGGCTCCTGTACAGCTGGGGGCTGAGATTCTTCCTGATGGTCGCGCCGCTGGTGGCGGGCATCGTCAATCCACTCCTGATGCCACTGATGACCGCAGGCCTGATATTCGTGCTTTGGTTCTTTGATCGCCCGGCCCAGATAGTCGCCTGAAAACGACAAGGATTGCCCGCCGCGCGGGCCGGTACAGCTCGGACCGCTCGAGACCCGCCCGATCGGCGGCAACTGCGGGGGCAACCGCGACCGGCTCCTTTGGGTGGGCCAGTCGGGCGGCCTTCTCGGCCTTCTCGTACGCCATTGGCTCGCGTGAGGCCGGCTGCCGCGCTCGTTGGTTTCGGCGCGCGCATGGGCCGTTGGTTCGCCGAGCAGGGCCCTTCGAAAAAGACGCATGACAAAACGCGAGCGCCGCACGGTCGGCGGTTGCGTGCGACCCCGATTCCGGCATGGGCTTGATGCCTCTGGCTATGCGACGCTACCGGCTTGAAGCACGACGGCGCGGCCCCAACTCTAGACCTTTGACGTTGCACGGAGGCAGACATGTTCGGTCCGATCACGATTCCCTATGGCGCCAAGCTGCTCTTCAACACCATCAAGCTGAAGCCGGGCGTGACCTACGACGACATTGAGCTGGCGCTGGCGGAAATGTGCAACGTGGTCAAGGAAACCTATGGCGGTGAGAAGGGCGGATTCATCGCCGGGCAGGTCTTCCGTTTCTCGGGGTTTGTCTCGGGCGAAGGATCGCTGAGCGGCGCTCCCGACACGGATCACGACTTCGTCATTGTGACCTATTGGCGCTCGTTCGACGAACACGAGCGCTCGCACGCCGATGCGGTTTTCCGTGCCCGATTCGGGGCCCTGGCCGAGATGTGCAACGACACCCGGGAACTGGGTTACGACATGATGTGGCAGGGTGCGCCGGACGCTGCCAGTGCCCATGCCGTCGCCGGCCGGCAGCCGGCATGACCTGATTCGCTGCCGCGATTGGCCGGCACGTCACCCCCGTGTGCGGTCGGCCTGCCGGACGACGAAGGAATCATTGATCTGCAGCACTTGCGAGCACGTGCGCGCGCCGTCGGGAACCCCGGGCTTCAGTACGATGTCTGCAGCGGGCGCATGGCGCGGACTTGAGCAGACCCTTCGTTGATGACAAACGTAGTCGTACTCGGAGACGGCACCGGCGGTCTCGTCGCTGCCAATCTGCTCGCCCGCGAGGCGCGCCGCCGCAATCTGCAACTGCGCATCGTGCTGATCGGCGACGCGCCGCTGCACACTTACCAGCCGGGCCTGCTGTTCCTGCCGTTTCGAACGCCGGGCTACCGGACATTGGCCGACCTCCAGCGCCGAACCGCCGATTACATCGGCGCAGGGGTCGAGTACCGCTGCGAACGGATCACCGCGATAGACACGGCAACGCGAAACGTGACGACGGATCAGGGCAGCTGCGGGTACGATTGGCTGATCCTTGCGCTCGGATCACGCACGGTGCCGGAGGAGATCGACGGCCTGCCGGAGCGCTGGGGATCGCGGGCGCACGGCTTCTATACGCCCGACAGCGCGCTGCGATTGGCCGCGGCCCTCGATGAATTCCAGGGGGGTGATCTGGTGATCGACATTGCGGAGATGCCGATCAAGTGCCCGGTGGCACCGCTCGAGTTCACCTGTCTCGTCGACGAGTACCTGACGCAGCGGGGCCTGCGCGGGCGAACCAAACTCACGCTGGTCACGCCGCTCACCGGGGCCTTCACCAAGCCGATCTGCAACGAGATGCTGACCGGCATGCTGATCGAGAAGGGCGTCACGGTGGTGCCGAACGCGCCTCTGGCAGCGGTGACCGACAAGGCGATTGCCTGCCCGGACGGCAACACCGTGCCCTACGACCTGCTGGTCGTGATCCCGCCGCACGAAGGCTCCGAACTGATCGACGCTGCGGGACTCGGCGACGGACTCGGCTTCGGGCTCACCGACAAGCAGACGCTGAAATCGAAGAAGACCGAGCGCGTCTTCCTGCTCGGCGACAACGCCAACGTGCCGACCTCCAAGGCCGGCTCGGTCGCCCATTTTCAGGCCGAGATCGTGGTGCACAACCTGCTGCGCGAGATCGATGGCAAGGAGGCCCAGCCCTTGGCCGACGGACATGCCAACTGCTTCATCGAGACCGGTTTTGGCAAGGCGATCCTGATCGACTTCAACTACGACATCCAGCCGGTGCCCGGCACGTTTCCGCTGCCGGTGATTGGCCCGCTGTCGCTGCTGAAGGAAACGCGGTTGAATCATCTCGGCAAGCTGGCGTTCAAGCCGATCTACTGGCACCTGCTGCTTCCCGGTCGGCACATTCCCCTGGTCGGTTCGAGGATGAGCACCCTGGGCAAGCACATGGGCGTGCTCGAGCGCCGGCACTGACAGAAGGTTGCGGCGCTGCCGCCCAGGAGAGGGTGCGCAGGCGCGTCCCGTTGTCTTTGCGAAAACCAACTTGGCTCAGCCCGTACTCCACGCGCGGGGCCGGCGCATGCCGGCAATCTTGCAGGCCTGCTTGACGTAGCCGTAAGGAAAAAGCTCGAACAATCGCTGGCGTGCGGCGCCGCCCTGGCCGACCTCATCCGCCAGGAACCTGATCGCGAAGCGGGCGTCAGGGGCAACCTGATGCTCATCGAAGAAGCGGCGCATGAAGTGCAGCACTTGCCAGTGCAGACCGGTAAGGGCAATGCCTTCCTTGTGCGCGAGCGATTCGGCAACAGCCTCGTCCCAGTCCGCGGGGTTGATCAGATAACCCTCCTCGTCGGTGAGCGGGAGAGTCCCCGCCGTGCGCCCGAGTGGTGTTTGTGTCACGGCTGCAGCTTCAGCGATTCGTATTGCTCGTCCTGTGCGTTGGCGAGCCGAGCGGCTCTTCCCTCCGCGGCGCGCGCAAGACGCTCCCGGTATGCCGACCGGCGCTTTTGCGCCACCCCGGGATGCACGGCAACCGTCACCTCGCCGAAAAGCGCCTGGCGCAGGAAACGCATGGCAAAACGCAGCGCGGCGAGATCGTCACGCTCGACCTCGGCCAGCACCTCGGGTACCACATCAAACGTTGCGGCGAACTGCTCCGACGCGACGAAGCGGCGAAAGCCGTCCAGATCGTAGCTCGCAAGGAAGAACAGCTCGAAGCTGCGCGGCGGTGCGGTACCGACCGTGGGTCCGCTGGAGCGTTTCTTCAGCACGATCGCGCGCCACTCGCTGTTCGCCACGTCGTATTCGTCGACGCCCTGCTCGGCGCGGTACTGGGCGATGGTTTGCTCGTGCGGCTCTTCGTGCCCCAGGCAATGCGCCTCGCGCACGACGAAATACGAGTCCTCGATCTGCGACGAATCCGTCTTGCGCAGAGCGACCGTACCGAGCGCGTAGTAGCGGCAGGCGGCCGGCCGATCCGCGTAGATGCCGCAGCCGTCAGCGGTCAGGTGCATGCACGCGGTCGAGCCGTCCTTCTGCCGCAGCTTGAGACCCGGCATGCCCTTGCCATCCATGGCAAAGTCGACCGTGTACTGGTCGATCGCCTCACGCGAGGAAATGCCGAAGTGCCGCGCCATGCGCACGATGTCCCAAGGCGTGAGCAGGATGTCGATGTTCGCGCAGCACTTGTTGAAGCAGGCGATGCCCTTGCGGCAGCGAAAGCGCAAGGAGTCGCCCGCGTGCAACTGCACCGGCTCGATCGGCGACGTCGGTGCGGGATCGTGAGTCGCCTGGTTCATCGAGGTGCTCTTCCTTGCAGAGGAAACGGGGCGGGCAGGGGCCCGCCCCGTTCACAGCTCAGCGGTTGAACTGGCTCACTTGATGATCTGCTTGTACGGGACCTTCTTCAGATCCCATTTCTTCGTGTTTCGGTCGTAATGCGAGTTGACGAAACACTTCCAGTTCTCGTCGTCGATGTAGTTGTGGTCCATCCGGTAGTAGAAGCCGGGATAGCGGGTTTCCTCGCGGAACTGGATGTGCTTCATGTGCGCTTCGGCGGCGATGATGCGGTGAAAGTTCTCCCACGCACGCAACAGCTCATGCAGGTCCTTGGCGCGCATCTTGAGCGCGTCTTCCTTCAACATGTCGAGCTTGTTCTCGGCGACCTCGAGCATCTTGCCGTTGGTGCGGTAGTACGTAGCGACGCCGGCGACATACTCGTCCATGATCTTCTGCAGCCGGAACTGCAGCATCTTGGGCGTGATGTAGTGCGGATTGACGTCGATCGCGGTGGTGTAGTTCTTGTGCTCGAGGAACGTGCGCACCGGGCGATAGATCTCCTCGACCAGGTCCTTGGTCTCACGCTCGGGGCTGGGCTTCCAGTCCTTGTTGTCGAGCGCGAACTTCACCATTGCCTTGGCGGCAATGCGGCCCTCACTAAAGGAGCCCGAGCTGAACTTGTGGCCGGAGGCGCCCACACCGTCACCGGCGGTGAACAGGCCCTTGACCGTCGTCATCGAGCGGTAGCCCCAGCTCCACTCCTTGGGCACGCCGGGCAGATCCGTCGGCCCCGACACCCAGATGCCGGCGCAGCCGGAATGCGAGCCGAGCAGGTACGGCTCGGTCGGCATGATCTCCGACGGCGTCTTCTCCGGCTCGATGTTCTCGCCGGCCCAGACGCCGCACTGGCCGATTGTCATGTCGAGGAAGTCTTCCCACGCCTCGGCCTCGAGGTGCTTGATCTCCTTTGGCGTCATGTTCTCGGCGAGTTTCTTCATCGCGCTGGGCGTGTCCATGTAGATCGGACCGCGGCCGTTGATCATCTCCTCGAGCATGATGTGGTTGCGCAGGCACGTGCCGGGAACGCCCAGGCCGTACTTGCCGAAGCGCTTCTCGTCCTTGATCGAGTCGCCGCGCAGCGCGTTGTAGTCCTCACCAGAGCCGTTCATCACGTTGGCCTTGAAAAGCAGGAACCATGCGCCGACGGGACCGTATCCGTCCTTGAAGCGCGCCGGCACGAAGCGGTTCTCCATCATCGTCATCTCGGCGCCAGCCTCGGCCGCCATCGAGTAGGTCGAACCCGCATTCCACACCGGGTACCACGCACGGCCCGTGCCTTCGCCGACCGAACGCGGACGGAACACATTGACTGCACCGCCGCACACCAGCAGGCAGGCCTTGAACTTGTACACGTATAGCTTATGTTCGCGCACCGAAAAGCCGGCTGCTGCCGCCACTCGGCTCGGATCGTTCTTGTCGTTGATCAGCCGCACGATGAACACGCGCTCCTGGATGTTGTCCATCCCGATCGCCTTCTTCGCGGCCTCGGCGACGATCCATTTGTAGGACTCGCCGCTGATCATGATCTGCCACTTGCCCGATCGCACCGGCTTGCCGCCTTCGCGCAGGGTCTTGCCTTCGTCGCCCTTCGCCTTCCAGATCGGCAGGCCCCAGTCCTCGAAGTTGTGCACCGAGTCGTCGACGTGGCGGCCGACGTCGTAGACCAGATCCTCACGAATGATGCCCATCAGGTCGTTCCTGACATAGCGCACGTAGTCTGCGGGATCGTTGGTGCCAATGTAGGTGTTGATCGCCGACAGGCCCTGCGCGACCGCGCCGGAGCGCGACAGCGCCGCCTTGTCGACGAGTTTTATCTTCAGGTTTGCGCCGGACGCCTTCGCCCACTTGCCGATTTCGAATGCCGCGCCGCAAGCGGCCATGCCGCCGCCAATGATGAGGATGTCGACTTCTTCCTCGATCACTTCGGGATTGCCAAAACCGTATTCCGCCATGTTCCTTCTCCCTCATTTACGCCGACCCTGCGGCGCCTCGCGAGGATGATTGGGTTGAGATTCAGTCACCGACGAACTGCGACATATCGCAGGCGTGCAGGCTCTTGGTGAACAGCACCTTGTCGTCGGTGAGTTGTGCGAAATCCGCCTCCGGCTTGCCGATGTAAGGTTCCGCGCTGCCTTCGGCCGTCGTACGGATCGGAAACTTGAAGCGCTTGATGTTGCCGTTGCGGAATTTGATGGTCCACATGATCGAATCGGTACCACGCCAGGGTTGCACCGATCCGCCCATGGGCACCACGTCTGCGTAGTGCCGGCACTCGATGGCCTGCTGCGGGCAGATCTTCACGCACGAATAGCACTCCCAGCATTGCTCCGGCTCCTGGTTGAAAGCCTTCATCGGATGGCCTGTCATGGAGCCATCCTTGTCGAGCAGCATCAGGTCGTGCGGACAGATGTACATGCAGGCGGTCTTGTCCTGACCCTTGCAGCCATCGCACTTGTCAGTTCGTACAAACGTCGGCATCGCGCTTCCTTTCGAGCAACAATCAGCGGGCGGAATGCCCGGACAACTTCACTTCAACCCGTTCGTGAGACGCCAGACCCTCGTAATATCGCCGCAGAATCGCCAGCACCTCCGGCCGGCTGAATTCCGCCGGCACATCGGCACCCTCGGAAAGCCACTTGCGCAGCTTGGTGCCGGACACGAGCAGGCGGTCCTTGTCGTCGTGCGGACAGGTGCGCCCCGAGGCCATGCCGCCGCACTGATAGCACCAGAACGTCCAGTCCATCTTAAGCGGTTTCGTCTGCAGCGCGTCGTCCGGAATCTCGTCGAAGATGTGATGCGCATCAAAGGGGCCGTAATAGCTGCCCACGCCGGCGTGATCGCGGCCGACGATCAGGTGCGAGCAGCCGTAGTTCTGCCGGAACAGCGCGTGCAACAGCGCTTCACGCGGGCCCGCGTAGCGCATGTCGAGGGGATATCCAGCCTGCACCACGGTCTTCGCGACGAAGTAGCAATCGATCAATGCGCTGATTGCCTGCGTACGAACCTCGGCCGGAATGTCGCCCGGCTTGAGTGCACCGAGGAGCGAGTGCACCAGTACGCCGTCGCACACTTCGATCGCGACCTTGGCCAGGTACTCGTGCGAGCGGTGCATCGGGTTGCGCGTCTGGAAGGCGGCGATGCGCGTCCAGCCAAGTGAATTGAACAGCTGACGCGTCTGCTTTGGCGTCATGAACAGCGCACCGTATTTTTCCGCGAACCCGCCGGTCGACAGCACCTGGACCGGGCCGGCGAGATTCACATCGCCTTGCTCCATCACCATCTTCACGCCCGGGTGCTCGCCGTCCACGGTCCGGAAGATCATCATGCATTCGTGCTTCTTGTCGATGTCGTACTTCTCGCTCACGCGCATCGTGGCGAGAATCTCGTCGGAATCCGGATCAATCAGCGCGATGTCGGCGCCGGTCCTGATCGTCTCGGCGCGCTCCCTGGTGGTTGACAGCGTGATCGGGATCGGCCAGAAGAGGCCGTTGGCGAGCTTCATGCCATCGCACACACGCTCCCAGTCGGCGTGCGTCATGAAACCACCGAGCGGCGTGAAGCCGCCGATGCCGAGCATGATCAGGTCGCCCTTTTCGCGGGAGCTGACGCGCAGGCTCGGCAGCGTGCGCGCGCGCAGCAGCCCGTGTGTGCGCGCTTCGCCTTCGAGCAGAAGCGGCTTCAGCGGTCCTCCCCCGTGGGGATCAACCAGGCGCGACACGATGTCTCCTCAGTTCACGACACTCGCCGGTACGGCACCCGGCGGGCAATCGCGTGCATGACATCCTTCGGTGCGCCGCGCGTCAGCCCGCATCTGAATTCTCGCCCCGCCCGGCGTGGTGGCCCCGCCGGCGCGCCGGCGGAGTCTTCGATGCAATCCCGGGCTGATCGCATGTTCGACCATCCGCGCGCATGCAATAACTCCCCACATGGGTAAGAAGGCCTAACCGGTGCCGGTAGTGGGCCGCGATCACGACATCAGGACAAGATCGCGAGCACAGCTTTCAACCTGAAAATGAGCGTACCGTTGACGAGCGGTCTGCGCGGCGACGCGGAGAATGCATGTCGATTCGTGCGCTCTTCCGTTCACTGCGCCGCCATCGAACTCGACGCCCATCGCCGCTTGTGTTGAAGACGCGCCTCACTTACCCGAACAAAGGAGCCGCCGCCGGGTGCACGCGCGTGTGGGCGCTGGCCTCGGGGCGGGCTGTGTTGACGCTGACGGGCAACCCGGCAATGGCGGCACCGGACCTGTTGCCGAGGTCGCAAGCTGCGGTCGCCGGGTCTGCGGCAACGGTTTGGTGGGTGTGGCCGCTCGCGCTGTTCGTCGTCTGCTTCTTTCTCGGCATCGTCGCCGTGCCGGCGGGTGTAGGCGGTGGCGTTCTGTTCGTTCCGCTGGTGCGCGGCTTCTTTGCGTTTCATCCGGACTACGTCCGTGGCGCCGGATTGCTGGTGTCGCTGTCGAGTGCGCTGGCGGCCGGACCATCGCTGTTGCGAAGTGGCCTGGCCGACATGCGCGTGGCTCTGTCGCTGGCGCTGGTCGCGTTGTTCAGCTCGATTGTTGCCGCATTGGTGGGCCTCGCGCCGCCGGCCGACGTCGTGGGTATCGCACTCGGCGGTGCCATCGTCGCCATTATGCTTATCGCACTCGAGACGGTCGTGAGCGAGGCGCCCTGTGCAACCCTATGCGTCGGCATGCGGGCGGCGATTGCTGGATGATGACGGGTCGCTTCGCACGGTCAGGAGCCGCAGATGTCGCAATTGCTCAATCTGGCGCGTGCAGCGCACCTGGTCGGCGTCACGCGTGGCGCCCTGCAGCGGATGATCCGCGCTGGCGAGATCGAGGCGCTGGACGGCATGATCAGCGTCGACGAGCTGTTGCGCTTATTCCCGGCGGCGGCCATCGAGGACAGCGGGGCCCTCGAGCGGGTGACGCGGATTCGCGAGGAATCCTTCGGCAGCCGGGTACGCGAACGGTTGTTGCCGTCGCAGGAAGTCCTGGCGCAGCGCCTGTTCGCACAAAGCCAGGAGCTTGCCGATCTGCGCCGTTATCTGCACGCTTATCATGAACTGGTTGTTGCGACCGGCGAGAAGCTCGCAGGCTGGTCGCAGCAAGACATGCGAATCAAGGCGCTGCAGGAATTCCTGGACAGCGGGCTGAAGAAGGTTCTGGCCATTGAACCGGCGCGCACACTGGATGCGATGGCGAACATGCTGCAGGTGATCTCCGCCCAGGTCACGGTTCGGCCGAGCGGGCGCCAGTTCCTGGTCGAAGGGAACGACTCCATCCTTCAGGCCGGCCTGAAGGCCGGACTGCGCTTCAGTTACGGTTGCGGCAGCGGATCGTGCGGCCTGTGCAAGGCGCGCATCGTTTCGGGTGAGGTCCGGCAGACACAAAACAGCGACTACCGGTTGACCGAGCAGGAGCGGCAACTGGGTTACGCGCTGCTGTGCACGCACACAGCGGTGAGCGACGTGGTCGTCGAATCCCTCGAAGCGAGCGGCCCCGCCGACATTCCGGCGCAGGACATCGTCGCGACGGTGCGGGCGGTGCAATCGCTGGGCGCCGACACCCGGCTGCTGCACCTGCAGACGCCGCGCAGCAATCGTCTGCGCTTCCTGGCCGGTCAGTCCGTGACGCTTGGCCTCGCGCGCCCGGGCGGCGACCTCGAGCAGACGGTGGCCCTCGCCAGTTGTCCGTGCGATGAACGCAACCTGCATTTTCATCTTGCACGCGAAGTGGCAGCACCGATCTCGAGCGAGCTGTTTGCGGATGGAATCAAGGTCGGCGACGCGGTGAGCGTGCGCGGACCGCTGGGCGACTTCGTGCTCGATGCGGAAAGCGCGCGGCCATTGATCTTTGCCGCCTGCGACACCGGATTCGGTCCCATCAAGAGCCTGATTGAGCATGCAATAGCGAGCGAACAGGTCGAGAAGTTCGCCTTGTACTGGCTCGCCACGCGTCAGGACGGTCACTATCTCGCCAATCAGTGCCGCGCGTGGGCTGCTGCCTTCGATCAGTTCTTCTACGACGAATTGGTCGACGCCGACGCCGTCGCCGGTGGACGCCATCTCGTTGAGCAGGCAGCGCGGGGCGCCGATGCCCTGCCGGAGTGCGACGTGTTCGTCGCCGGCCCGGCGGATTTCGTCGCAGCCGCGCGCGCAGCCTTTAGCGCCGCGGGCGCGGCAAAAGATCGAGTTCGCGGCCTGCTCACCTGAAGGTCGATCCGAGTTCAACGATACAACCACATAAGCAGCCTCTACTGATATGAGCGATGCCCTGAATTTCCTGGTCAAGGCGCGGCCCGAAGCGATGGGCCACTACTTCAGGTTCCTGAAGGAAGCCGGCAAACACCTCGACCCCAAGACGCGCAACCTGATCTCGGTGATCACCAAGGTCCACGCGCAGACCGACCGTGGCTTTCGGCAGTACCTGTCGCGCGCCCTGCGGGAAGGCGTGACGCCGGTCGAGGTGCTCGACGCGCTGCTGATGGCGTTTCCCGCACTCGGTCTGGCCAAGATCGTGTGGGCGGTCGACATCATCATCGACATGGATCTGCCGGAGTTCCAGCCCGACAGGATGGGCTTTCCCGGCGCGTGGCACGACGTGATGGCGGCCGATGCGATCGCGGTGGGCGCGGTAGAGCGTCTCGATTGCGATGGGCGCGGCCTCTTCGTCTACCGCGCCGCGGATGAGTTTCGCGTCTACGACAGCCGCTGCCCGCACCAGACCACCAACATCCCGCACCTCGCCCTCGAGGGCACGCGCCTGACCTGCCCGAAACACGAGTGGGCGTTCGATATCACCACGGGAGCCTGCGTCGCCAAGGGATCGACGCCGCTGAAGCGCTGGCAGTCCAGGGTCGACAGTGGTCGCGTGCTGGCCTACTGGTAAGAACGGCCGGGCAACATGCAAGAGCTGCCGATCTTCCTGAAACTGAGGGATCAGCCCTGTGCCGTCGTCGGCGGCGGCGAAGTGGCGGCACGCAAGGTGTTGCTGCTGCTCAATGCGGGCGGGCGGGTGACGGTGACGTCGCCCGTCTTGTGCGAGGCGCTGAAGGCCTTGGTGCAATCTGGGCGCATCACCCATCGCCCGGAGCGATTTTCAGCGGCGGCGCTTGCCGATGTCGCTCTCGTCATTGCGGCAACCGATGACCGGGACGTCAACGCCGAGGTCTCGCGGCTGGCACAGGCGCGGCGCATCCCGGTGAACGTGGTCGACGATCCCGAGCTGTGCTCATTCATCCTCCCGGCGATTGTGGATCGTTCGCCGGTGGTGGTCGCAGTGTCCACGGGCGGCGCCTCGCCGGTCCTCGCGCGCCTGTTGCGTGCCCGCCTCGAGTCGCTGATCCCGGCCACGTACGGGCAGCTCGCCGCGCTGGTGCAACGCTTCCGCGATCGGGTAAAGGAGCGCCTGCCGCAGCCCGCGCGCCGAGCCTTCTGGGAAAACGTTTTGCAGGGGCCAATCGCCGAACTGGTCTTCTCGGGTCGTACCGGGCAGGCCGAGCAATTGCTGGAGCGCGCGGTCAAGGATGCCGCTGACGCGGGTCCGCCCAAGGGGGAGGTCTATCTGGTGGGCGCGGGGCCCGGCAATCCGGATTTGCTGACTTTTGCCGCGTTGCGCCTGATGCAGCAGGCCGATGTCGTGCTGCATGACAATCTGGTGTCGCCGGCAATCCTCGAACTGACGCGACGCGACGCGCAGCGCATCTACGTCGGCAAGCAACGCGCCAACCACGCGATGCGGCAGGAGCACATCAACGAGTTGATGGTCGAACTGGCGCGGCAGGGTAAACGTGTGCTGCGGCTGAAGGGCGGCGATCCGTACGTGTTCGGCCGCGGCGCAGAGGAAATCGAGTCGCTTTGCGCTTACGGCATCCGCTTCCAGGTCGTACCCGGCGTCACTGCCGCGTGCGGGGTTGCCGCCTATGCCGGGATTCCGCTCACGCATCGCGACTACGCGCAGTCCTGTGTGCTGGTGACCGGGCACCTGAAGGACGGGTCGATGAATCTCGACTGGCACGGTCTGGCGCGCCCGCGCCAGACCGTCGTTGTCTACATGGGGCTGCTTGGGCTGGAGAAACTGTGCGATGAACTGATCGCGCACGGCATGCCGCGCGACATGCCGGCCGCGGTCGTGCAGCAGGCGACCATGCCGCAGCAGCGCGTCGTCACGGCCACGCTTGAAGAGCTGCCGCGCCGGGTCGAGGAGGTTGGGCTGCATCCGCCGACGCTGGTGATCGTCGGCGACGTGGTGAAGCTGCGTGCAAAACTGGCGTGGTACGACGCCGGGCGCGAAGCAACGCGCGAGGAGGATCTTTCTGCGCAGTCCACGCCTTGACCGCCGACGGACCGGTCAAGGCGTGTGTGAAAGGCGGCGCGTTGCTTCGAGCACGGCGGCGCTGCCGCCCGAGCGCCATGTAATACACAGTTCGAGCGCTGTCGTCAGCCAGCGGTCGCGCGCGGTCTGCGCGGCGCGGTCCAGCGCCGCGAGGTCAAGCTGGCCCGCCTCGGCACGATAGGCCTCGGCAAGGCTCGGCGCGAGTGCACGGCGCAACCCGTCAAAGGTCGCGAACCAGAACAGCAGTGATGCACTGGTCTCGCGTGCGATCAGATTGGGCAGCGTGACCAGGCAGTCGGCCAAAACGTCGCGGATTGCGCGCAGCGTCAGTTCCGTGCGCCGGTCATCGACGTCCGCGAGCATGTCTTCCCACACCGCGCCGAGCAGTTCGCCGGCGCGCAGCTCGCCCAGTTCGTGCAGCACGAGCGTCTCGACCTCGGCTTGCGCCATGCGGTCCACCGCGTCGGCGACGCCCTCGGCGGCACCGTACGCCTGCAGTGCCGCTGCGAAAGTGCGCTCGCGGTCGTTGCGCTGGGCCGCCTCGGCGCGAGTCCATAGCCAGCGCCGCAGCGCGTCGAGGCGGACAATGATGGTGCTGCTTCGACTGGTGGCCGGCGCGGCGACAAACCCGCGCGCAAGCTCGCGATCGGCCACGATCACCTTTGCGGTTCCGCGCATTTGCTCGGATCGCCGCCGGCCCAGAAAGAACATCGGGGCGCGGAACAAGCCGATGCCGGCGCCATAGACCAATCCGTGCGAGGCAATCCGCTCATTGACACTGGCCTCGTCGAACGGGTCGATCTCACCGTCCAGCGGCAGCCCTTCAAAGGCTGTGCTGTCGTGTCCGCGCAAATCGTCCCACGCCATTTCCTGGTGTGCGATCCAGCGACTCAGACGCTCCTTGTCGGGTGCGGTGCCAAGCGGGAGCTGCTCCGACCAGCGAAAGTACTCGCGCATGCCGAGCAGATACGTGCACAGCGACTTTTCTTGCGCATGCAGTGCGTCGGCCAGGTTGCAGTTGCGCTGGACCGCGTCAGTGAGGGCCGCAATCGCGATCGACGCCATCGATGGGTTCGCGCCTACTCGACGTAGCGTCTGGTTTCGCGCCGCCGGCCCGGGCGGTTCTTCTGAATGATCACGCCGCGTACCGCCCGCAGATCGGGCAGATCGGTCGGAACGTAGCGCGGATTCAATGCGTTCAGGCGCCAGCCTTCGTCGTGCCGCCGCAGTTGGCGAAAGATCCACTCGTCGTGAACGAATGCGAGCACGTACGAGCCGTCCGTGGCACGGCCCTCGGGTTCGATCACGACCACATCGCCCTCGCGAAACTCCGGTGACATCGAGTCCCCGAGCACCATCAGCGCAAAGGGTGCGGCGTCGGCGCAGGCGCTGGCCTCGGCTGCTGCGGCCCGGATCGGAATGGGGGGTCGTGGAGTTGCAGGAAGTTGCGGCACGCCGTCAAGCCTCTTTAGTTTGGAGGATACCGCGCACATCGCCGCGAACGGCGCCCAGCCTCAGCTTGCCATCCGCCGGAAATGATTCTGCGAGCCGCATGCAGCGGGCTGAATCACCCATGCGGGTAGCCGCTGCCACGCCATCGCAGCGATGTCCGGCGTTGCTTGCGAACGCAGGTTAGTCGCTACACTGCTCGGTCTAGGCGCCGGCTGTTCAGGAGCGCCACACGGGATTGACCGGGAGGTGCGGCATGAATCACGACAAGGAACTCGATGCACGCGGGCTCGCCTGCCCGCTGCCGATTGTAAAGACCCGCAAGGCGCTCAATGAATTGAGCTCTGGGCAGATTCTGCGCGTGGTGGCGACCGATTCGGGGTCGGTCGCCGACATGAAGGCGTTTGCCGAGCAGACAGGCAATGAGCTGCTTTCCTCCGCGCAGGAAGGCAACTTGTACCTCTTCTACCTGAAGCGCCGCTGACTGGCGTTAGCGCGCACGGGCCCTGCCCTGTGGGCCGCGTGCCGCACCGCGCAGGCGGCCCGAAGAGTTGCGTTGTGCTTTCCCACTTGTGTCGAGGCCTGAATGACTGAGAAGAAAATGGCATTGATCGCCACCAAAGGCACTTTGGACTGGGCCTACCCCCCGTTCATCCTGGCGTCCACGGCGGCTTCGCTGGGCTACGAAGTTCAGATCTTCTTCACCTTCTACGGCCTGCAATTGCTGCGCAAGGACATCTCGCACATCAAGATCAGTCCGCTGGCCAATCCGGCCATGCCGATGCCGGTGCCGATGCCGGTCCTTGTGCAGGCGCTGCCGGGAATGGAAGCGATGGCCACAATGATGATGAAGAACAAGATGAAGTCCAAGGGCGTGGCGTCGCTCGAAGATCTGCGCAACATTTGCATCGAGGCCGATGTCAAGTTCATCGGCTGCCAGATGACGGTGGACCTGTTCGACTTCAAAAAGGACGATTTCATCCCGCAGACACAGTTCGGCGGCGCGGCGATGTTCCTCGGCTTCGCCGGCGGCGCCGACATCAGTCTGTTCATCTAGTACCGAGTTGCAGAAGCGAATATCGCGCGACCAAATCATCGCGATGCGAGAGTCAGATCCTGCATTGAGCCAAGCGCAGCAGCAGGTGCGGCAAGACCTGAGGCGCGCGGTCAGCACCGAGCGACGCCTGCACGTCGGGCGCGCGTGGTTCTGCCGCTGGTGCAGGCGCTGGGCAGCGAGGAGTTGGCGCGACGCAGTCGGGCCCAGATGCTCGCTGCGAGCAAACGATGCGGGCCGCGGCGCGCAGTGGCAGGTGTCTGATGGTCGGGTCGTCGAGCACGGCGAATGCCTGGCCACGGCGGCTGAGTCTTGTGCACGGACGCGGTGCGCCGTGGGATCTTGTGGCCAGGTGCCGCTGCCGTGTGTGGTCGGTCGCATCGCCAAAGCGCAAAGCCCGCGGTGCGTTGCAGCGTGGCAATGGCGCCGAAGCCACGACGTATGGGTGTGAAGTCGCGGTCAATCTAGCTGACACGAGTGACCCGTTTTTCAGTCGAGGAGGAATGAGATGAGAACTACAAAACGGCAAATCGCCGCTGCAATCGCGGCCGTGTTCCTGCCAACGGTCGCCTTTGCCACCGACGGATATTTCTCGCACGGCTACGGCATGAAGTCGAAAGGCATGGGCGGCGCGAGCATTGCGTTGCCGCAGGACGCCGTCGCCGCGGCCAACAACCCGGCCGGCATGGCCATGCTGGGCAACCGGATCGACTTCGGCATCGATTGGTTCCGCCCCACGCGCGGCGCTGACGTCGTCGGCAACGCCGCGCCGCCGGCGTTCGGTGTCAACGGCAGCTTCGACGGCAATGACACGAGCGACTTCTTCATCCCCGAGTTTGGCTACAACGCGATGCTGAACCCGAACATGTCGCTCGGCGTGTCGGTGTTCGGTAACGGCGGCATGAACACGTCGTACAAGACGCCGGTGCCGATCTTTGGCAGCAGCAAGGCGGGTATTGATCTGTCGCAGTTGTTCATCGCGCCCACCGTCGGCTACAAGGTGGCGCCCGACCATGCCCTGGGCATCTCGCTGAACCTCGCGTATCAGCGCTTCAAGGCGACCGGGCTGGAGAACTTCACCGCGCCCAGCGGCCCGCAGCAGTTCTCGGCCTTCCCCGGCAACGTGACCAATCAGGGCTATGACGACTCGTGGGGCGCCGGGGTGAGCGTCGGTTACCTGGGCCAGCTGACGCCGGAGTTTTCCCTCGGCCTGATGTACCGGTCGAAGACCAGCATGAGCAAGTTCGACAAGTACAAGGGGCTGTTTGCGGAAGAAGGCGGATTCGATATCCCCGCGACCTATGGCATCGGCTTTGCGTTCAAGGCCACGCCGGCCGTCAACCTCGCCCTCGATGTCGTGAGGATCGAGTACTCGGGCGTGAAATCGGTCAACAACCCGCTGTTGCCGAATCTATTCCAGGCGCAACTCGGGACCGGCGGCGGCGCGGGCTTCGCGTGGAAGGACGTGACGGCGTTCAAGCTCGGCGTGGACTGGGCGATGAACCCCGGCCTGACACTGCGCGCGGGCTACAACCACAGCGACCAGCCGATTCCCTCCAGCGACACGCTTTTCAACATCCTTGCACCGGGAACGGTCCAGGATCACTACACGCTCGGCGCGACCTGGACGCTGGCGAGCAAGTCGGAACTGACCCTCGCGTTCATGTATGCGCCGACCGTCACGGTCAATGGCTCCAACTCGATCCCGCCACCGTTCGGCGGCGGCGAAGCAAACATCCACCTCAAAGAGACCTCGCTCGGCATCGCCTATGGCTGGAAGTTCTGAGCTGCGCCGATGCAAGATCCGGGACGGGGGCGAGCCTTGCCGCTCGCCCCTGATCCGGCGCCTCGTTGATAGCCGGCACACAGCGCCGCGATCGTTGTCCTCGGTCGGCGGTGGATAACGCGTGATGTTTCATCGCGGGTGCGCCGCGTTGTTGATGAGCGGCGCGCCGGCGCCGCTGGATTGCACTGGACGTCAAACGGCCCAGTGACGAAGGTAACCTCGCGTTGTCCTGGTGATCGAGGTTTTCGACGATCGCCTATGCGTCCTCGGCGCAGGTCTTGAACTCGACGCCCTGCACGCATTCGGCCTTCAACGCGCGTTGCCCGATCCCATCGGCGCGATGTCCCGGCCGTTGCCTTTGGTTTGCACTGACACGCTGATGCCGCGGACGTCCGGCACGTTGCCGGCACCGCGCGCGGCGCACTGCGAACCGCGATCGCAGCGATGCACGAACCCGTCGGGCGCAACGCGCCAGCCCGGTGCCCTGTGCAGCGCCTTGAGCGCGTGTGCCGGCAGCATCGGGGCCGTCGCCACCACCTGCAACCAGGGGGCGTCCCGTGGAGCGAACCAAGCAGGTCGCATCCTGGAAGCGCACACGGACAACACGCCGGGCGACACGCAACGGGAAATCCGATTTCGAACCCGGGAAGGCGACGTTCGCCGGCGCGCTGCCCGGTGCCGCGCCGCACAACGTGCGTCGTGACCGCACTGGCCGGCGCAGTGCGGGATGCAGCCGGTGCAGGTACCCGGGATCCTCTTCGCGAAAAGATCGTTTGCGATGCGCTCCGCGCGCGGGCCATAATGAATCGTTACAGCGCCGCGTGCGAGGCACGCCACGAGCGAAGGATGAGCCGTCGTATATCTATCGTCGTGCTGTCGGGAGCGCATGAGCGCCTGCAGATGGCGGCAATGACGGCTTCCGTGGCCGCGGTTAGCGGCTATGAAGTCGTGGTGTTCGTCTCGATGAATGCGCTGCCGCCGTTTCGCAAGGGCGCACCGTCGTCGGCGCCGGCCGAAGGCGAGGTCGGCGAACTGCTGGCCCGAAAGAATGTTCCCCCGTTCAAGCAGTTGTTCGAAAATGCGGTCGAGCTTGGCGGGGCGCGGATTCTGCCCTGCTCGATGGCGATGGATGTCCTTGCCTACGCGCCCGCCGATCTGGAACACTATCTTGGCGCAGCGACCGGACTGACGAAATTTCTCAGCGACGCGGTCGATGGCCCGGTCTTCACTTTCTGAATTGCGCTGCCAAGCCCGGAAGGAGACGTGACGTGGCACGAAGAATCGTCGATGCGCGCGGCAGCTTTTGTCCCGGACCGCTGATGGAGCTGATTGCCGCCATGAAGATGGTCGAAGTGGGCGACGAGATCGAAGTCCTGTCCAGCGACAAGGGTTCGTCGGCCGAAATTCCGGAATGGATCAGCAAGGTGAAGCACGAGCACGTGGCTACCGAAGAGCGCGATGGCGTGTGGCACGTGCTGGTCAGGAAGACCCACTAAAGACAGGCGCCGAGGAAACGGCGGGCGATTCCGCCCGCGATCTCCGAGCCAGAGGAGGCAGATATGAGAATTCTGATCGTCGGCGGCGGCATGGGTGGCACGATCCTCGCCAACAACCTGGCGCGCAGGCTGACCAACGAGATGCGCAGCGGCAAGGTACGGCTCACGATGCTGTCGGCGTCCGAACGCCACATGTATCAGCCCGGCCTGCTGTATCTCGCGGTGGGGCGCATGATGCCGGACGAGCTGTATCGCGACCAGGCGAGCCTGCTCGAACCGGGCATTGAGTTCCATGTCGATCCGGTGGAGGAATTCCGCCTCGACAAGAACGAAGTCAGGACCAAGGGCGGCAAGGTGCACGGGTACGACGTCATCGCCATCGCCACCGGCTCGCGCCCAACACCGGAGGAGATCCCCGGACTCGCGGAAAACGCGGAGCAGTTCTATACGGAGGAATCCGCCGTCAGAATGTTCAAGCGTCTGCGCGAGTTCCAGGGCGGCAAGATCGTGATCGCCATGGGTGTGCCGCACAAATGCCCGATGGCGCCGCTCGAAATCCTCTTCATGATGCACGACTACTTCAAGGACCGCGGCCTACTGGACAAGGTGAAGCTGCACTACACCTATCCGGTCGGCCGCGTGCATACGCTGGAAAACGTCGCCAAGTGGGCCGCGCCCGAGATGGATCGTCTGGGCATCACGTACGAAACCCTGTTCAACCTGAAGGAAGTCGACGGCGCGAAGAAGATCGTTCGCAGCGAGGAGGGCGGGGAAACCGACTATGACCTGCTGATCTCGATTCCGGCGCACCGTGGCATGGAGGTGATCGAGAAGAACGGCCTCGGCCAGCGCGGCTGGATCCCGACGCACCGGCACCGGCTCAACATGGAGGGCCGCGACAACGTGTTCGTCCTCGGCGACACCACCAATCTGCCCATCAGCAAGGCGGGATCGACCGCGCACTTCGAAGCCGAGACGCTGGGCGAGAACATCGCCGCGATGGTGAAACTCGGCACGCCCGTGCGCGATTACGACGGCAAGGTGTTCTGTTTCATCGAGGCGGGCAAGGACCGCGCCACCTACGCGATGTTCGACTACCAGAATCCGCCGCAACCCCGACCTCCCACCAAGGCGGTGCACTGGTTCAAGCTTGCGTACAACAAGCTGTACTGGGCGTCGGCGCGCGGGCTGCTTTGAGGGGAGATGGCCATGGCAGATTCCGTATCAGACAAGGATCTTCTCGCACTGGAAGCAGAGCGCTTCCTGGCGGCGGCACGCGATTCCCTGACCGACGAGATGGTGACCCGTCTCGCCGGCACCGCGACCGACGCGATGGATCTCATCGATCGCGTCAATCGCACCGGCCTGTACAAGGCGATTCCCGCGATCGCCGAGTTGGTCAACCACGGGGACCTCGATCGTCTGGCCAAGCTCGCGCGCCTGTACAGCTCGGCCGAGGACGCGCTCACCGACGACATGGTGAACCGTCTCGCGGAAACCGCTGCGGAGGGCTTGACGCTGCTCGACCGCCTGAACCGCGGCGGCGCCGGCCGCCTGGTCGAGATGCTCAGCCGGCTCGAGGCCTCGGGCAGCCTCAAGCGCGTCGCCGAAACACTGCCGAAACTGCTTGAGCGACTCGACATGCTCGACGCCACGCTGCACGCACTGCAAGCCGCCAGCATCAAGGCGGCTGACGAACCGAAATCGGCCGGCGGCGTGGGCGGCCTCTGGAGCATGCTGCGCGACCCCGACAATCAGGACGCGTTGCGCTACCTGATCAACGCCGGCAAGGCGGTACGTGCCGCGACGATGCCGCGCTGAGGCTTCGCTGTTGCGGTCCGGGGCGCGCCAACCTGTGCCGGCGCGCGGCGGATCGCCTCGACCGCGGGCGAGCCCGTCGAGCGTGGGTTGGGAGCTGTCCGCGGGCGAGCTCCTTCAAGCCTGGCCGCGATCCGATGGACGCGGGCGTGTTCATGGGCGGCGCCGTCGGCCATGCATTGAGCACGGGATCGGCAATGACGCGACCAACGTCAAGCCATTGTGCGTTGCGTTGCTCGCCGGCGCCGTGGTGATCGTTGCCGGCGGTTATCGGCAGGCGAACGCGGTACCGGCTGAGGCAGCGCCGCAAACAGCGGTCGATACGGCCCGCGTACCCTTGGATGTTCCAGGCCACGGTGCTGAATAACGCGCCAGGGTTCACTTCGGTCGAATCGCCAACGCGATGCTGGCGGCATCGCCTGCCCGCCTGGCGCTGGCAATCGCTGCGTTCGGCACCTCGCTTGCGCAAGCTGGGGCCGTGGGCTGGCCGCTGCTGGCATTGATCCTGGCCGCAACCGTGTGGATCGGCACGTGGGTGCTGAGTGCTGATCTCCTCCGGCGCTGAACTACAATTCCGCGATGGCAAAAACCGCGCAAAAACCGGTCACCGAACTCAGCTTCGAACAGGCACTTGACGAACTCGACGCGCTGGTGCGGCGGATGGAGGCGGGCGAAATGGCGCTCGACGATTCGATCGCGGCTTACAAACGCGGTGCCGAACTGGCGAAGTTCTGCCAAGCCAAGCTCGCCGCAGCCGAGCAGGAAATCAAGAAGCTCGACGGCGACCTGCTGGTGCCCCTGAATCCGGACGAGCTGCGCGGCAACTGATGTACGCGGCGACCAGGCCGGTCCCGGTTGCGCTAACTGCGGATCACGAATTCGATGCCTGGATGGGCAATCGGCTGGCGCGCTTTGAACGCGCCGCGGACGCGCAGTTGCCGCTGGCCGCGGTGGTGCCGCATCGCCTGCACGAGGCGATGCGCTACGCCGTGCTCGGCGGCGGCAAGCGCGTGCGCCCCTTGCTGGTGTACGCGGCCGGCGAAGTGACCGGTGCACCGCTCGCCGCGCTCGACAGCGCCGCGTTGGCGACCGAGTACGTGCACGTGTACTCGCTGATCCACGACGACCTGCCCTGCATGGATGACGACGTGATGCGTCGCGGCAAGCCGACCGTGCATGTCGCGTTCGATGAGGCCACCGCGATGCTGGCCGGCGATGCGCTGCAGGCCGAGGCATTCAAGGTGCTCGCCGACACCGATCTGCCCGATCACGCGCGCGCCGCGCTGATGCGCGAACTCGCGCACGCGGCCGGAACCGAGGGGATGTGCGGCGGTCAGGCGCTCGACCTGGCCGCGGTCGGTCGGTCGCTGACGCTGGAGCAGCTCGAGCAGATGCACCGGATGAAGACGGGCGCGCTGCTGCTCGCCGCTGTGCGCATGGGTGCCTGCGCGGGCCGGATTGATGCGGCCACCACGACCTCCGCGCTGGACGGCTATGGCCGCGCGATGGGGCTCGCGTTCCAGGTGGTCGACGACGTGCTCGATGTGGAACAGAGCTCGAGTGTCCTCGGAAAGACGGCGGGCAAGGACGCGCAGCAGGGTAAGCCGACCTACGTGTCGACGATCGGGCTGGATGCGGCAAAATCCTGGGCCGAAACGTTGCGCTGTCAGGCACACGCCGCGCTCGATGCGCTGCCGCCGCCTGCAGCGGCACGGGCAATGCGTCTGCGACAATTGGCGGACTTCATCGTCGTGCGCTCTTCCTGAGCAACGGCGACGCTCCTCATGTACGACCTGCTCAACACGATCCGATCTCCCGTCGACCTGCGCAAGCTCGACCAGGAGCGGCTGCCACAGCTTGCCGACGAACTGCGCGCCTTCGTGCTCGACTCGGTATCGAAGACGGGCGGCCATCTGTCGTCAAACCTCGGCACCGTCGAACTCACAATCGCGCTGCATTACGTCTTCGACACGCCACGCGATCGCATCGTGTGGGATGTCGGTCACCAGACCTATCCGCACAAGATCCTGACCGGCCGGCGGGAAGCGATGAAGAGCCTGCGCCACTTCAGCGGCATCTCTGGGTTTCCGAAGCGCAGCGAATCGGAGTACGACGCCTTCGGCACCGCGCATTCGTCGACGTCCATCTCGGCCGCGCTCGGCATGGCGGTCGCGGCGCGCGCGACCGGCAACAAGCGCCACAACATCGCCGTGATCGGCGATGGCGCGCTGTCGGGCGGCATGGCGTTCGAGGCACTGAACAACGCGGGCGTCATCGAAGACATCCGCCTGCTCGTGATCCTGAACGACAACGACATGTCGATCTCGCCCGCGGTGGGCGCACTGAACCGCTACCTCGCGCGGCTGATGAGCGGTGGGTTCTACGCGGCCGCCAAGCAGGCCGGCAAAAAAGTGCTTAGGAACTTTCCGCCAGTATTCGAACTGGCGCGCCGCTTCGAAGAGCACGCCAAGGGCATGGTCGTGCCGGCGACGATGTTCGAGGAGTTCGGTTTCAACTACATCGGCCCGATCGACGGCCACGATCTCGAGTCGCTGATCCCCACGTTGCAGAACATCAGGCAGCTGATCGGCCCACAGTTCCTGCACGTGGTCACGCGCAAGGGGCAGGGCTACAAGCTCGCCGAGGCCGACCCGGTCCTCTATCACGGGCCCGGCAAGTTCGATCCGGAGCAGGGGATTGCGCAACCGCCCGCCGTCGCGGTCAAGCCGACGTTCACCCACGTGTTCGGCGACTGGCTGTGCGACACCGCCGCAGCGGACCCGCGCCTCGTCGGCATCACGCCGGCCATGCGCGAGGGCTCGGGCATGGTGCGCTTCGAGCAGGAGTTTCCCGACCGCTACTTCGATGTCGGCATCGCCGAGCAGCACGCGGTTACGTTCGCCGCCGGGCTCGCCGCCGAAGGCATGAAGCCGGTGCTGGCGATCTACTCGACCTTCCTGCAGCGCGGTTACGACCAGTTGATTCACGACGTCGCCATCCAGAATCTGCCGGTCACGTTCGCGCTCGACCGGGGCGGACTGGTCGGCGCCGACGGCGCCACGCATCATGGTGCGTTCGACCTCTCGTACCTGCGCTGCATTCCCAACATGGCGGTCATGGCGCCGTCGGATGAGAACGAATGCCGGCGTCTGCTGACCACCGCGTTTCAGCACAACGGCCCGGCCGCGGTGCGCTATCCGCGGGGCGCCGGAATCGGTGCGCCGGTCGAGCGCGAACTGCGGCCGCTGCCGTTCGGCAAGGCCCAGGTGCGGCACGAATCTGCCGCGCGACCCGGTACGCGGATTGCGATCCTGGCGTTCGGCACCGTGCTGCATCCGGCACTCGCAGCGGCCGCGAAGTTCGATGCGACGGTGGTCGACATGCGCTTCGTCAAGCCACTCGACCTCCAACTGCTCGAGAGAATTGCGCACACGCACGATGCGCTCGTCACGATCGAGGAAAACGTCGTGCAGGGGGGCGCCGGTTCGGGCTGTGCCGAAGCGCTGGCAGAACTTGGCATCGTCAAGCCGATCCTGCATCTTGGCTTGCCGGACTACTTCATCGATCACGGCGACCCGGCGCGACTGCTCGCCAGTGTCGGGCTTGATGCGATCGGCATCGAGGAGTCGATCCGCATCCGCTTCGGCGATCTGCAGTCGCAACCGCGGCTCGTGAAATCCGTCGCCTGACCCGCGCCCGTCGATGGACGCGATGAAACCCGTCGCGGTCTTTCAGCACTCGCCGGAGGCTGGCCCCGGCTACTTTGCCGAGTGGCTCGCTCAGCAGCGTATCGACATGCGGCTGATCTGCATCGATACGGGCGACGCCGTTCCCGCTCGCGCCGAGGCATTCAGTGGCCTGTGCTTCATGGGCGGGCCGATGAGCGTCAACGATCCGCTGCCGTGGATCGCGCAGGAACTCGCACTGATTCGCGACGCTGATGCACGCGCAATTCCTGTCATCGGTCACTGCCTCGGTGGCCAGCTGCTTGCGCGCGCGCTCGGCGGCGCCGTGACGCGCAATCCGGTGAAGGAAATCGGCTGGGGTCGCTTGCGCGTCACCGATTTAGACACCGCGCGCGCGTGGCTCGGCACCGATCGCACCGATGAACCGGAGTTCTTTCAGTGGCACGGCGACGCGTTCTCATTGCCACCCGGCGCCGTGAACTTTCTCGCCAGCGACCTGTGCAACAACCAGGCATTCGTCATTGAGCGCAGCGGTTTTGCGCACCTCGGCTTGCAGTTTCACTGCGAGATGACCCCCGGGCTCGTGAAGAACTGGGCCACGGACCCCGAAGGCGTGGCGGAAATCAGCGAAGAACGACAGTGCACAGGCGGCGCTGGAGTTGACGACCCCGATGCAATGCTGCGCGATGTCGAATCGCGCACGCGGCGGATGAATGCACTTGCCGCGCGGTTGTATGAACGCTGGGCGCGGGGACTGGCGCGCGACCGTGAGCCCACGGGCGCCGACTCGGATTCAATCAGCGCGCGGCCGGGGAACTGAGTTTAAGCTCCCAATTCACGGGTTGGCGTTGCGCGCCAGGATCGCCGCCAGGAGCACAACGCCGCATGCATGCGCTCCCCGGCTACTCGCAAATCAGTTCATACCTTCCGCCAGATACTGTCGTGAACCGACCCCGGCAGGAACGTGTCGCTGTGCTTCGAAACGAGATCCATGTACTTCTTGTCAGCCAGGAGCTTGCTGACCAGGGTCTCCCATTCATCCAGACTCTTGTAGCGTGTGTGCCATGCGATGCGGGCGGGATTCCCGCCAATCGGCATCATCACTTCGAGTGTGACGCCGTGTTTGTCCTTGATGTACTTGGCGATCTGGTGGCCGAAACCAATCGCCTTGCCGGTCTTGCCGGGCGCAATCGATGCGGTGCGGGTAATCGAGATCATTGTTGTGTCCTTGGTCTGAGTGGTGGATTCGAGTCCGGTGTCGCACAAGCCGCGACGATGCCAGTATGACGCGGCCGGGTCCGGGTGTCTGCATCTCTGTTTGCGTCACGCGCAGTTCGGACCTGGCTCGCGTTGGCCTCATGCATCGGGCTTCCTCCTCGCCTCGCGGTCTTTTTCGATGGTTGTCGCGTCCCTGGCGGTCCCCGGCTACCGGACCAAGCGTCGGCACATCGCCATCGCGGGGGCTGATGATCCGCTCGTTCGTTCGCTCGCGGATCGTCGCAAGTCTTGATCGGCGCCGGGAAGCCGAACGCAGAGGGATCTCCCCGGCTGCGTGGCCAATATTCGGCCTGCCGTGGCCGTCCGGGGCCGGCTGGCGGGGCGCGAATCACGCTTCGGAGGGTCAATTCCGGTGAACGGATCCGGGAGATCGGTTGTGGGCTCGCGCTGGCGAGCCTCGTCGGCCATCGCCGCGGTGCTGATGTCAGTGCGAGCGATCGTCACCCGCTGGCCGAGAGTTGCCTCGGGTACAACCTGCGCCTGAACGATCTGGCGCCGACAAGTATCGGCGCGCTCACTGGAGCGATCGCGCCTCGCGTGTCGAGGCGGACGGCGGGTCAGAACTGTGCGTCGTCCATGGCCGCTGCGATCTGATCACCGGCAGCGACGTTCTGTACGAGCGCGATGAAAGCGGACTGGTGGCAGGATTCATCGCGCGCCGTGCATCGACCGTGGGAGAGATGTGGGTCATCGATCCGGACCGCGGCAATCGGTCGGCCTTCAATCGGCAGATGGCGGCCGAGGTTCTTCTGATGCGAAAGGACAGGCCGAACACGCCGGCGTCGGACGGCGTCTCGGCCTACAAAGGGCGCCCGCTGGTCGATCGGCGCGCTGCGGCCGCGAGCACTTGATCCGATTCTTCAGTCAGACCTCGTAACAGTTTCATTCCCCTGGCGAAGGCCGGGGCCCAGTCTGCAACGATTCAACTTGGGTCCCGGCCCGCGCCGGGACGACGATCGGTGCGGACTTGATAAGGGGAAATAGACCTGGAACGAGGCTCTGCCTACCGCTGCTGCGCCTGAGCGATCCGCTCGCCGAGATGCAACACGCTGCGCATTTCGCGCAGCTCGGGGGACAGCGAATTTAACCGGCTGCGCGCGTCGTCCAGCAGTGCCTTGCTTTGGTCGGGATTGGCCAGCGCCGCGGCGTACAGCACGCGGATCATGTCGATTTGGAAGGTCTGGCTGCCCTTGCCCTTGGGCGCGCGCTCGCGATACATCTTGAGAGCGGGTGCGATCGTTTCCTGCGCCTGCTCCAGCCGACCCAGCCGCGCGAGCGTGACCGTGTGCCAAGCCAGTTGCTCAGCGACGTTGCGCTGCTCGAACAGGTTGCGCACCGGTGACTGCTTGCGGTAGTCGACGGCGGCGCGGAAGTTCTTTTCGGCGCCGGCAAAATCGTTGGTCCACTCATCGGCCGTGCCAAGCGCAAAACTCAGCCGGCGCAGCAGTTCGGTCTGCTGCTGCTTGGCAAAGTCCGACTCCGGCTTCAACTGTTCGACCTTCACGCGCGCGCTTTCCGCGGCGCCGCGCACCCGCGCGAAGTCACCGAGGTTCAGCGCAATTTCAGCCTTCGCGACCTCGAGAAATGCTTCCCAGTACGCACGATCGAACGTTCCCGCCGGAACGCCCTGGAGAGAAATGTTGAAATAACGTATGGACTCGGCATAGAGCGCATTCGCCAGTTGGGTGTCTCCGAGTTCGGCCGCGAGCCCACCTTTCGAGGCTCGATTGAAGGAATACGCGCCGGCCACCATGGCGGACTTGGCCGTCATGGGTTCGATCACCTTGGATTCGTCTTGCTTGGCCATGGCTGCGCGCACCCGTCCCAGCGCCAGCAACGCGTCGGAACTGGCGTCGTTGTCCGCATTCAGGTTATTCCAGGCAATCATGTTCGACGGGTCGACACGGACCAGAGTCGACCAATCGCGCGCGCCCTCAACCGACCAGGCAAGTGCCTCGGCGGGACGAAGGTCGGTCATCGCGGCTCGGTATAGATTGCCCGCCACCAGGGCGCGGGCGCGCAGCGCCAGCATATGGGTCGGATTGCGGTCGAGCAGTTTCGTTGCCACGCTCATGCCCTCGACCCCGACGGCCCTGGCCTCGTCGTTGCGGCCTAGACCCCATAGACTTTCCACCAGCCAGGCCGAGCTGATGCTGAAGTTGGCGGCGGCGTCGAGGTCGTTGAGTTGCAGGTCATCGATGCCGCGAAACATCGCCAGCGCCTTCTGCAGCGACGGGGTCGCCGCCTCCGGGCGGCTCTGCCGCATCTGGAAGAACCCGAGTTGCGTCAACGCCAGGCCGTAAGTTCGGCGCGCTTCAATCGAGGCTCCTGGCGCTTCCGCCACCGGCTTGATGACCTCCACCGCGCGCTCCGAGGGCGGCAGGGTGTTCGCTGAAAGTCCGCTGCTGTCGATGACCCGGCTCTTGGCCGCCAAGCCCAGTGACAGGCCGATCGCGGTTGGGTCCGACGCATCGCCATCCTTCTGCAGTGTGTCGAGCGTCTGAATCGCCTCGTCAAGCACCGGGCCCGCTTGGGCCAGTTTGCCCTGGGTGCGCAGCGCCGCGCCGTACCGCACGAGCGCCAGCGAACGATTGCGGTCGGTCTGCTTGGTGCGCAATTCGCGCGGCAGCCCCTGGTAGTAGTCAACCGCGCGGCGCGCCAGTTCCGCCACGATATCGAGCCGGCCGACCGGCTCCAGCTCGCGATAGAAATCATCGAGCAGATAGACGATCAGGCGCTCGGATTCGCCGCGTGCCGTCTCCGCGAGCTGCCGTGTTTGCTGCGCCTTGGCCTCTGCCTCCTGCGCGCGCTGCATGCCGATGAACCCGAACACACCGGCGGCGATTGCAACGATGGCGAGCACCGCACAGCCAGCGGCGATCTGCCGGGCACGAATCAGTGCCTTGCGCGTGGCGGCTTCGCGCGCGCGCTGCGCGGCCAGTTGTCGCTCGGCTTCCTCGAGCGCCTCGCGCTCGAGCCGAAGTTCGCGGCTCGCCTTGACCACTCCGCACAGCACATCGTGCGTGAGTTCCACGCGGCGCACGTCGAGCCGCTCCTCGATGCGCAGAAGGCGCCGGTTCACCAGCGTCGCCAGCGCATCGGGGGCGGCGCCGGCCGCGGCGAACGCCTTGAGCAGGCGCTCCTCCGCCAGGCTCTCGCGGAAGCCCGACTCCGTGAGCAACTGGTCCTCGATCACCTTGCGCACGGCCGCGGGCTGGTCGGCGAGCGCGCGCTCGTAGAACTCCGCCAGGATCGTGTCGTGCGTGCCGGCCAAGAGGTCCGCCGAGATCTCCGCGCGGCTCTGCGCAAGCCGCGCATTGTTGAGTTCCCGGCAGATGAGGGACAGCAGCGAGGGCTCGACTTCCGCGTTGCGCAGCTCGGCGCCGCCGGCGATGAAGCGCACGATCGATTCGGCCACCTCCTGCGAGACGAGCTTGCCGCCGGGCTTCATCACCGCGGCAAGCGCCTGTTGCCCGTTCATGCGCGCCAGGCGCATGCGGTTCTGCGTGATCGAGGGCATCACGCCCTTCACGCTCTCCAGGTGCGCGAGGTAGTCCTCGCGCAGCGCGATCAGGATGCGGTAGTCGGCGCGGCTGAAGTCGAAGCGCTCGGTGATCGACTCGTCGAGATCGAGCTTGGCTTCGAGCGCCTTGGGCAGCCGATTCTCGACCAGATCCGCCAGGTCCTCGATGAAGTGCGCGGCGCGCTGCCGGCCCGCATCATCGGCCTGCGCGAGCGTGAAGATCTCCTCGAACTGGTCGAAGATCAGGAGCGGAATCACCGGCTTGCCGGAAGCATCCATCAGGATGTCGTCGCGGTGGTGCAGAAACTCCCAGAGCGTCTCGCCCTCGACCGCAACCCCCTGCTTGGTCCACTGGCCGCTGGATTCGGTGGCGCGGAAGATGGCCTGCTTGATCTGCTCCGACGGCGCCGGCGTGTCCGGCGAGTAGTCGATGCGCACGTACACCGGGCAATAGCCCTCGGGCCGCAGCCTGGGGACGATGCCGGCGCGCAGGATCGAGGTCTTGCCCAGGCCCGACTGCCCGAACAGGATCGTGAGCGGCTTCCTCTGCACGCGACGGCCGAGTTCGGCGACCTCTTCCTCGCGGCCGTGAAAATAGCCGCGCGTCTCCTCCGTGAACGAGGCCAGTCCGAGCCAGGGATGCTGGGCATCGACGGCCGGCTGCACGTCGGCCGCCGTCCTGGTCCCTGGCTTCTGCCGCTCTTCGGCGGCGGGCGCAAGCTGTGCGCTCACGAGGCACTCCCGGCGCTGCGGTCACGTCCGGACAGCAGTTCCTTCAGCCGCTGCACGAACCCGGGCGCCGGCTCCCCGCCCGGCAGCTGCAGGATGTGCACGGCCTTGAACTTGTCCGGCACGCGTGCGCTGCGCGGGTCGGTGGCGTCGATGCACACCGGCAGGATGAAGATCGCCTCGTCGGCCATGTTGCGCGTGCGGTCCAGCGCATAGCTCCATTCGCGGCGGAAGTACGCCTCGAGCCGGCGCTCCGTCGCGGCGGAGATCACCGGGATGAAGTAGGAGCAGCGCGCGATGTTCTTCTGGATCTTGCGGTCGTAGTCGTCACCGCCTTCGAGCCGATCCATGTCGAACCAGGTCTTGATGCCGGCGGCATCGAACCCGGCCTTGAGCCTCTGCACGGCGGCCAGATCCTCGCGCGCGTAGCTGATGAACACCGCGTTGTCCGGCATCTCGCGCTCGGGCGGCAGCACGCGCTGCGGCGCGGGACTCAGTGGAATCACCTGCGCCGGCCGGCGCCGCGCGGTCCAGCGGCGGTGCAGCTCGTCGACGAAATGCGCCGCGCCGCTGTACACGCGCGTGCGCACGCTCACCTGCTGCAGGAACGCCATCAGGCGCTCGTCGCCGTCGCTGTGGTCGTCGGCCAGCACCTCGCCCACATCGCGCGGATCGGACAGCCGCCGGCGCTTGGCCATGCGCAGGAACAATCGCGCCAGCCAGTTGGAGAAATTGCTGCCGATGATCAGCAGGTGGTTGTGCTCCAGCTCGTAGAAGAGCTTCTCGGGCGTCAGGTGCTCGCTTTGCAGCGCGCACACGAACTCGAGCATGTCCTCGTCCGACACCACGTAGGTGGGCGAGGCCGAGCAGCGGCCAAGCAGGTGATAGACCACCGGCCGCTGCAGATGCTCGCGCTCGCTCGGCAGGTCGGCCACGCGGTTGGGCGTGTAGCCGATCACCTCGGTGGACTGGGTGCCGCCGAAGCGATGGGCGTTGATCGCGGTTTCGAGCAGCGAGTCGAAGGTCATGCTGACGAACAGATCAAAGTCGGTGATCTCGGCCAGCTGGCGCAGCGCCTTGGGCGGCGCGAAATTCGCATCGCGCAGGATGCTGCGCAACCGCGTGTAGGTGTCCTCGCGCCGGCCGCGCGCGGACAGGAACCAGCACACCACGTCGTTCAGCGTATACGGCACCGGAAGCTGCGTCGTGTCGACGTTGAGCTTGGCGGCGAGCCTGTCTGCCATCCAGTCGTAGAGAAGCCGCGGACCCGTGTCCGTTTCCACCGTGAGCAGTTCGGGACCGACGATCGGAATCACTCGCCGCTCTTCGATGAAGTTGAGCAGGTCGTCCCAGGCGTCCTCGTCAAGACTCGGCGACTGGGCTTCCAGACGGTGTACGTGACTCATGTGTTCGGGTGACCTGGCGGGAAAGAGCGATGCGAAACGGCGAATCGGCACTTCAATCCGCTGGCGCGCAGCGTAGGCGATCCAGCGTCGTTTGGGTAGCGTGTCTATCATCGAGGCCGTTCCTTAGCTCGGGTTCCCCTGAATGCGGCAACCTGTCTCGACCCGGTTCGCCTGCCGCGGCGAACGGACGGTCATGAAAGCCTGCCGACGCGCGCGGCCATGAGCGATCACCAGCCGGACGAAGCGGTCGGCACGCGAGAGGCCGCCGTTGAGCTTGCCGAGCGGCACCTGCGCCGCGGTGAGCCGTTGCAGGCCTATAACGCGGCGCAGTCCGGCCTTGTGCGCTGGCCGGACCACGTGCGCCTGCGCCAGCTTCAGGGCCTGGCGCTTGCGCGCAGCGGGGACGTGGAGCGCGCCAACCAGCTGCTCGGCAAACTGGCCGACGAAGGCCGTGGCGACGCCGAGACGCTCAGCATGCTGGCGCGGACGCACAAGGACCTCGCACTGGCCGCGAAAGACCCCGCACAGCGCACGCACCATCTGGCGGCCGGATATGACCTGTACGCGCGCGCCTTTGACAACGCGCGCCGGGACGATGCGAATGCGGACGCGTACTACGCCGGCATCAATGCGGCGACGATGGCGGTGCTGAGGGGCGAACTGGAGCGCGCGTGTGAGATCGCGCGCGAGGTCCGGGAGATATGCAATCGCGAAAGCTCGGCGCGTGAGGACGAGTCGTCCCGCTATTGGAAGGAAGCCACACTGGGCGAAGCGGCGCTGATCCTGGGTGATGCCGATGCGGCAGCGATCCACTACGAGCGTGCCGCCACGTTGTCAGGAGACCGATACGGCGACATGAGTTCCACGCGGCGGCAGGCGCGGCTGCTCGCGGCGCACCTGCCCGGTGATGGCGCGGTCCATGTCGAGGCCATGCGAATACCGCCGGTGCTGGTCTTCACGGGCAACATGATCGACCAACCCGGCCGGCCCGTGCCGCGGTTCCCCGCTTCGATCGAAGCGGCCGTGCGCGAGGCGGTGCGAGAACGACTGGCGGCGCTCAAGCCGGTGGCCGCATACGGATCCGCCGCATGCGGCGCGGACATTCTCTGCCTTGAAGTAGTTCGCGAACTCGGTGGCGAGACGCACATCGTTCTGCCGTTCCCGCCCGCAGAGTTTCGGGGCACGAGCGTTGATTTTGCCGCGGGAAACTGGGGCGAACGATTCGAGCAAGCGCTTGCCGCCGCCGACAGCGTAACGATCGCGAGCGATCACCGCGCAAGCGGCAGTTCGGCCACGTTCGAATACGCGAACCTGATCCTGACTGGGATGGGTGAATTGCGCGCCGAGGTGCTGGACACGAGCCTGCGCGTTCTCGCTGCCTGGGATCCGCGGGCGGGCGGTTCCGCCGGCGGCGCTGCGTCGCTCGTGTCGCTTTGGGAGCAGCGCGGCCTGCCGGTCGAACACATCCACCCGCCGTTTTTGCGCCACGGCGATGTCGATGCTTTCTTCCCCGCTCTCGAGGACAGCGAAAGCGCGCCGCCCGTAGCGCAACACGAAATGCGTGCGCTGCTGTTCGCGGACGCGGTGGGCTACAGTCAACTGAGCGAGGACCAGATTCCGGGGTTCATTTCGGGGTTTCTCGAGGCGGTCGCGAGACTCAACCGGCGCACGAAGCATCGATTCGAGCACGTCGAGACGTCCGGCGACGGTCTGTACATGGTCTTCCGCCAGGTGCGCGACGCCGGCCGTTACGCGCTGGAACTCAGCGCGCTGATGCGCGAATTCGATCGGGGCGCCTGCGGCCTGCCGCCCAGCTTCGACCTGCGCATCGCCCTGCATTGCGGGCCGGTGCACTGCGGGCGCGATCCCATCACCGGCGGCAATCTTTACACGGGCCCGCACACCAGCCGCGCGGCGCGCATCGAGCCCATCACGCCACCGGGTCAGGTCTATGCGAGCAGCGCCTTCGCCGCGGTGGCGGCAGCGAGCGGGGCCGATGGGCTCACTATGCGCTACGTCGGACGCATCCCGCTCGCGAAAGGGTACGGATCGCTTGGCCTGTACAACGTGCGTCCGGCCGGCTGAACTGCGCCACCGGTTCGATGCGAGCGCGCCGAGGCGGTCCGCCGCGCGCCGCCGCCGGCCTGCGCTGTACGGCGCGCAACGGGATCAGTTCAGATCCTGCCGTCTTTGACCGATCTCAGGCAGGTGAGCCGCGCACCGAGCGCTAGTCGCGAAAATTCTCGAACGCGAGCGGCATCTCCTTGACGTTGGTCCGCACCAGCGCGATGCACTCCTGCAGCGTGTCGCGCTTGGCGCTGGCTACGCGCACGGCGTCGCCCTGGATGCTGGCGGTGGCCTTGAGCTTCGCGTCCTTGATCATCTGCACGATGCGCTTGGCGAGCGCCTGCTCGATGCCGCTCTTCACCTTGATCGCCTGCTTGACCTTGTCGCCGCCGATTTTCTCGGCGGCGCCGGTCAGATCGATGAACCGCAGATCGACATTGCGCTTGGCGAGCTTGCCGAGCAACACATCGCGCACCTGTCCGAGCTTGAACTCGTCGTCGCCGAATGCAGTGAGTTCAAGCTCCTTCTGCTCGATGCGCGCGTCCGAGCCCTTGAAATCGAAGCGGTTCGTGATTTCCTTGTTGGCCTGGTCGAGCGCATTGCGCAGTTCGACGAGATTCGGTTTGCAGACGATGTCGAACGACGGCATGGCGGCTTCTCCCGTTTCAGGATAAGGCAAGTCTAGCGAGGAGCGCTTTCTATAATCGGTGCATGACGTTGCAACTGATCGAAAATGCTTCGCTGCAGCCGTTCAATACGTTTGGTGTGGACGCGCGCGCCGCGTTCTTCACTCGCATCACGGCGATCGATCAACTCGCGGAACTGGAGTCGCTGCCGGCGCTGGCGGGGTTGCCGCGGCTGATTCTCGGTGGCGGCAGCAATCTGCTTTTTACCGGCGATGTGGAGGGGGTCGTCGTCAAGGTCGACATCGCCGGACTGACTGAACTCGAAGCCAGTGAAGATCATTGGCGCGTCGAGGTCGGCGCGGGAGAGAGCTGGCATGCGGCGGTCGAGCGTCTGTTGGCAATGGATCGTCCGGGACTGGAGAATCTTGCACTGATTCCCGGACAGGTTGGAGCGGCGCCGATCCAGAACATCGGTGCGTACGGGCTCGAACTGGCGGAGCGCTTTCACCTGCTGCATGCGTGGGACATCGACGCGCGGCGGGTGATCGACATGACGCTTGCCGACTGCAATTTCGGCTATCGGGACAGCGTTTTCAAGCACGAACTCGCCGGCCGGCGGGTGATCCTGGGGGTTGCGCTGGCGCTGCCGAAGAACTGGCAGCCGGTAACCGGCTACGCCGATGTCGCCAACGAACTGAAGGCGCGCGCGATCAAACGGCCCACCGCGCGCGACATCTTTGATGCCGTGGTGGCGATCCGCCGCCGCAAGCTGCCCGATCCGGCGGTCATCGGCAATGCGGGCAGCTTCTTCAAGAACCCGATCGTGGCGCGCGACAAGTTGAACGACCTGCTGCAGCATTTTCCGTCACTGGTCAGCTATCCGATGTCGGGCGGACGCTTCAAGCTCGCTGCCGGGTGGCTGATCGATGCCGCGGGGCTCAAGGGCGTCACGCGCGGCCGCGCCGGCGTTTACGAAAAACAGGCACTCGTACTGGTTAATCGGGGCGGCGCCACCGGCCGCGAGATCCTTGCGCTCGCGCGTGAGGTGCAGGACAAGGTGGCTACGAAGTTCGGCGTGTTCCTCGAGCCGGAGCCGGTGATCGTTTAGCGCGGCGCGCGTGCGCAGCGTTCGAGTTCCTGCCAATGCTCTGGCGCAGCGGCGCGCCTGCGGTCGCGTTAATCGGCCTTCGGGTCGTTGCCGATGCGGGGCAGTGCCGCGCCTGCGCCGGTCGATAGGAGACCTGCATTGGTGTAGACGATCAGTTTCTCGCGTGTGTCGGCGATATCGAGATTGCGCATCGTCAGCTGGCCGATGCGGTCCTGCGGCGAGAAGCTCGACTCGCCTTTCTCCATCGTCAGCCGCTCGGGCTTGTAGGTGAGGTTGGGCGAACTCGTGTTCAGGATCGAGTAATCGTTGCCGCGGCGCAGTTCGACTGTGACTTCACCGGTGATTGCACGCGCGATCCAGTTCTGCGCGGACTCGCGCAGCATGATCGCCTGCGGGTCGAACCAGCGGCCCTGGTACAGCAGGCGGCCGAGCTTGCGGCCATTGTCGCGGTACTGCTCGATGGTGTCTTCGTTGTGGATGCCGGTGATCAGGCGCTCGTAGGCGATGAAAAGCAGCGCCATCCCCGGCGCCTCATAGATGCCGCGGCTCTTCGCCTCGATGATGCGGTTTTCGATCTGGTCCGACATGCCCAGGCCGTGGCGGCCGCCGATGCGATTGGCCTCGAGCAGCAGCTCGACCGGATTCGCAAACTCAATGCCATTCAGCGCATCGGGCCGGCCCTCTGCAAAGCGGACCGTGACCTCTTCGCGCTTGATTGCGACGTCGTCGCGCCAGAAGGCCGCGCCCATGATCGGCTGCACGATCCGGATGTTGCTTTCAAGCTGTTCGAGGTCCTTGGCCTCGTGCGTGGCGCCCAGCAGGTTGGAGTCGGTCGAGTAGGCCTTCTCGACGCTCATCTTGTAGTCGCAGCCGCTGGCGATCAGGAACTCGCTCATTTCCTTGCGGCCGCCCAGTTCGTCGATAAAGGCCTGGTCGAGCCACGGTTTGTAGATCTTCAGCGCCGGATTGGCGAGCAGGCCGTAGCGGTAGAAGCGTTCGATGTCGTTGCCCTTGAAAGTGCTGCCGTCGCCCCAGATGTTGACCTCGTCCTGCTTCATCGCGGCGACCAGCATCGTGCCTGTCACCGCACGGCCGATCGGGGTCGTGTTGAAGTATGTCAGCCCCGCGGTCGATATGTGGAACGCGCCGCACTGGAGCGCGGCAATGCCTTCGGTGACGAGTTGCGCGCGGCAGTCGATCAGCCGCGCCTTCTCTGCGCCGTAGGCCAGCGCCTTGCGCGGAATCGCGTCATAGTCGCTCTCGTCGGGCTGTCCGAGGTTGGCCGTGTACGCGTAGGGGATCGCGCCCTTCTTGCGCATCCACAGGAGCGCGGCGCTCGTATCGAGGCCGCCGGAAAATGCGATGCCGACCTTCAGGCCGGTCGGGAGTTGCTGGAGGATCGTTGACATTTTCTGGGCACACCGGAGGGCTCGCGCAGAGCTCACGTCGGGGAGGTCACCGCCCGCGTTGATTCGTCTTCGTCCACGCGGTCGGGATCATGCGTTGCGCCGGCCCGACGAACCGTCGCGGCACGAATTATAGGCGGGCGTGCATGAGGCGAGTTCAATCGAGCTTCGCACCGCTGCGCCTGATGACCGGTTGCCAGCGCGCGCGCTCGGCCTGCATGAACGTCGAGAAGGATTCGCTGTCGCCGCCCGCCACGTCCCATCCTGCCGCCTCGATGCGTGGATTCACGTCGGCCGCGCGCAGGATCGCGTTGATCTCGCGATTCAGGCGCTCGATCACATCGCGCGGCGTGCCGGCGGGCGCGACAAAACCGTTCCACGCGACGGCTTCGAACCCCGGGAAGCCGCTTTCGGCGATCGTTGGCAGGTCGGTCATGGGTTTCCAGCGCGTCCTGCTGGTCACCGCGAGCGGCCTGATGCGCCGGGCACTGATCAGCGGCATCAGCGACGTCGGATTGCTCATGATGACCTGCACTTCGCCGGCGGCGGTTGCCTGTACCGCGGGTGGCGCGCCGTTGTAGGGAATGTGGACGATGAAAAGACCCGCCTGCGCCTTCAGCAATTCCATCGCCAGGTGCGACGCGCTGCCGTTGCCGATCGACGCGTAGTTCAGCTGGCCCGGTCGTTGTCGCGCGTACTGCACGAACTCGCTTAACGTTGCGACCGGCAGCGCAGCATTCACCGCCAGCAGGTTCGGCGCCGTACCCACGAGAACGATCGGTGCCAGGTCGCGCGCCGGATCGTAGGGCAGCCGCTGGTACAGATACTGCGCGGTCGCGAGCGGCCCCGTGAAGGACAGCCCAATGGTATAGCCGTCCTTGCCCGCCTTGGCGACTGCATCCGTGCCCACGGTGCCGCCTGCCTGCGGACGGTTGTCTGCGATCACCGGCTGGCCAAGCCGCTCGCGCAACTTGTCCGCGATCAGTCGGCCCAGCACGTCGATGGACGAGCCAGGCGGCGCGGTGAGGATCATGCGGATCGGTCGCGCGGGCCAGGTCTGCGCGCGGGTCATTGCACTCGTGGCCATCAGCGCGGCCGTGGCCAACAGTGTTCGTCGCTTCATGGGGAACGATCGCGCGCGCAGATGCAACACGCGATTGTCGCTCGAATACCGCTAGGCGATGCCGTTGCCGCCCTTGCGTTTGGCCTGATAAAGCGCCGTGTCCGCGGCATCCAGCAGTGTGTCGGCGCGCATGCTGCGCTCCAGGACGGCAAGGCCGACCGATGCGGTCAGCAGCGAACGCCGTTCGGAAGCGGCTGGATTGCGCCACGCGCGCAACGAATCGAGGAAGTTGGCAAACAGATGCGCGGCCTGCTCGCGCGTGCAACCCGGCAGCAGCGCGCAGTATTCGTCGCCGCCGTAGCGGAAGATCTGGGATTGCGGCGGCAGCATGATGCGCAGCCGCTCCGCCGCGAACACGATCGCGGCATCGCCGGTGCGATGACCGTAGCGGTCATTGATCGGCTTGAGACTGTCGATGTCGATCATGCCGACGGCGAGCGGTGCTGCATTCGCGTGGGCCGCAGCGATCAACTGTTCGAGCCGATCGAACAGCTCGCGGCGGTTCAGGAGCCCCGTCACCGGATCGCGGATAGCCTGCTCGCGCGTGAGCCGCAGTTCGAGCGCTTCGCGCGCATAGGCGAGCCGTGCCGGCTGCGAAGCTGCGGTCCAGCGTTGATGCGCACCGTGAAAGCGCCGATGCCAGCGCCAGGCCCGCCGCCAGTCGCCTTTGGCGGCATAGATCTGCGAGATTGCATGCTGTGTCTTCCATAAGTGCGGCAGATGCGGCAATCGTCGCAGCAGTAGGGCCGCGCGGCGCCAGTGCGTGGCGGCCTGTGCCACATCGCCGCGCAGGAACGCAAGCCGGCCGCTCGACCATGCCCCCGTCGCAAGTCCGAGGCGAAAGTTGCGTTCGCGCGCATCATCGAGCAGGCCCCGCAGATAGATTTCGGCCTCGGCAAAGCAGCCGGTTTCAACCAGGTCTTCCGCCACGGTGGCAAGCACGTCGCCTGGGTGTCTCTGCAGCAGATAGTCCCGATCGGACGCCAGCAGCTCCCGTACCAAGGCGCGTGCCTGTTCGACGCGGCCCGTCTGGATAAAGCAGTAGGCGAGGTTCACACGGCAGACCGTGCCGAATCCGGTGACTTCGACCCGCGCTTCGCTGTCCAACGCCTGCTTCAGACTCGATTCGGCGCCTTCCCAGTCGCCGACATGCAGCAGAACGGCGCCGATGTTTAGCAGCAGCAGTGCAAACACGGCGGGATGATGCGCGCGTACGAACTCGTACTCGGCGAAGAAATCGCGGAACGCGATCTCCGGCTTGGCGGAGGCCATGCGCGTCACCGCGCGCCACACATGCAGGCAATGGCGATCGAGGCTCGACAGCGAGGGTGCAACCGCCAGCGCGGTATCCAATGCCGCCTGCGCGCGCACCAGATCACGATCGATGGTGTACAGCATGCCGCGCACGCCGTGGGTCAATGCGGTCAGGCGCGTGCGGTCGCTGTGCGTCATCGACACGGTGTCGAGCGACTGCAACACCTGATCGAGATCGCCGTGCGCCGCGGCGCGTGAGCCGTCGCGCCCACGCGCTGCCGCGAGGATCACGTGCGCGAACAGGGAGTTGAAGGTTGGCGCGGTTTCGGTGCTGCTCGCCCAGGCCTCGGCGACGGCAATGGCCCGTTTCGGCGCGGGCAGGACCAGGCTCCACGCCTCTTCCAGCGCGACCAGCGCATCAAACGGAGAAGTATTGGCGGAGCGGGGCATCAGTTCGCCCATCCGCAGAAGTTCAACATGGTCTGACTCGCAGGCGCCAATCGCTGGGCCAGCATAAGACACATCAGCGCGTGTGTCTGTCGAATATTCAACGCGGCGCGGCCGGCCGGCCGATCGCGATGGCCGCGACCCGGCGCGTCGGCCCCAGCATCGGAACGGGCGAGCGGTTACCGCACCTCGCCGCCGCGGAGGAGAGACTGCGCGATTGATCGGGTACTTATCCGCTCAAGGCATCCGTTCGGGCTGCGTCCCGAGCTTGACGAAGGCTCGAAGCCCAGCGCCGCGCCTTGACAGGCGCAGCGCGAACGGATTGAAGTTCGCTATGCCAGCTCAACGGATCGATCTCCGCGTGCAGCCGGTTTTGTCTTCGGCCGGCGCTGCGCGGCTTGACTTCGGGTGCGCGCCGTCAGCCCTGCGACGGAATCACCGGCTCGAGCTGCTATTTGACGTCACGGCCAAGAAGCAGGTACTCCATCAATGCCTTTTGCGCATGCAGGCGATTTTCGGCCTCGTCCCAGACGACGGAATGGGGGCCCTCGAGCACGTCCTCGGTCACTTCTTCGCCGCGATGGGCCGGCAGGCAATGCATGAACAACGCGTCGCGACCGGCGACCCGCATCAATGCCGCGTCGACCTGCCAGCGCGCGAAGGCGTGCCGGCGTGCTTCGTTTTCGGCCTCGTAGCCCATGCTGGTCCAGACATCGGTGGTGACGAGATCGGCACCGCGCGCGGCATCGCGCGGATCGACGAAGAATTCGAAGTGCGGCCCGCTCGGCGCAAGCTTTGCATCCAGCGGGTAGGACGGCGGCGTCGAAACGCGCAGGGTGAAACCGAGGAGCCGGGCAGCCTGCAACCACGTATACGCCATGTTGTTGGCATCACCGATCCAGGCGACGGTCTTGCCGGCGATCGGGCCGCGATGCTCGATGAAGGTGTAGATGTCGGCAAGGATCTGGCACGGGTGATATTCGTTGGTCAGTCCGTTGATGACCGGCACGCGCGAGTGCGCCGCGAACTTCTCGATCTTCGCCTGTTCGTAGGTGCGGATCATCACGATGTCGACCATGCGCGAGATCACACGCGCGGTGTCTTCGATCGGCTCCGCGCGCCCGAGCTGCGAATCGCCGGTCGTGATGTGGATCACCGAGCCACCCATCTGGTACATGCCGGCCTCGAAACTCACGCGCGTGCGCGTGCTGGCTTTCTCGAACACCATCGCCAGCGTGCGATCGGCGAGCGGCTGATAGAACTCGTAGCGCTTGAAGCGATCCTTGATCACGCGCGTGCGATCGAACACCCAATCGACTTCGTCGCGGGTGAAATCAGCGAGTTGCAGAAAGTGTTTGATTGGCTTGGCCGGCATGATGGTTCCTACGCCGCTTTGGGCGCCGCTTCCGTCAGGAAGGCGCGCACCAGCGGAGCCAGGCGCGCGACGATCTGGCTCGCTTCGTGCGCGTCGATCACGAGTGGCGGCAGCAATCGGATCACGCGATCCTGCGTGACGTTGATCAACAACTGCGCATCGAGCGCGCGCCGGGTGAGGTCGCTGCAAGGGCGGTCGAGCTCGATGCCGATCATCAGTCCTTGGCCGCGGATCGCAACGACGCCGGGGACGGAACCAAGCGCGCGCTTGAATCCCTCACGAATGCCTTCACCCTGGGCGATGGCGTTGGCGATCAGCCCTTCTTCCTCGATGATCTTCAGCGTTGCAAGTCCTGCGCGGCAGGCGAGCGGCCCGCCGCCGAAGGTCGAGCCGTGACTGCCGGGTCCGAGCAGGCGCGCGGCACGGCCGCCGGCCACAACGGCACCGATCGGCACGCCCGAGCCGAGACCCTTTGCGAGCGTGATCACGTCCGGCTGGATGTCGGCCCATTGGTACCCGAACCACTTGCCGGTGCGGCCAATGCCCGACTGCACTTCATCGATCATCAGAAGCCAGCCGCGCTCGTCGCACAGCCTGCGCAATGCGCGCACGTAGTCGCGATCGGCGATGCGAATACCGCCTTCGCCCTGCAGCACTTCGAGCCACACCGCCTGCACGCGCGCATCCTGCGCCGCAATGCGTTCGATCGCGGCCAGATCGTTGTACGGTGCGCGAATGAAGCCCGACGGCAGCGGATCGAAGCCCTTGCGCGCCTTCTCGCTTCCGGTGGCCGCGAGCGTGGCCAAGGTGCGGCCATGCCACGCGTGCTCCATCACAATCGTCTGAGCGTCGGGATTGCCGTGCTGGTGGCCATAGAAGCGCACCAGCTTGAGTGCGCCCTCGTTCGCTTCCGAGCCGGAATTCGCAAAGAACACCTCGTCCAGGCCGCACAGTGCGCAAATTCGATCGGCGAGTTCTTCCTGTTCGCGCACGCGGTAGACGTTCGATGTGTGGATCAGCTTGCCGACCTGATCGGCCAGGGCACGCACCAGTTTCGGATGCGCGTGGCCCAGTCCATTGACCGCGATGCCCGCCAGCGCATCCAGGTATTGCTTGCCGTCGGCGTCAAAGAGCCACGCGCCCTTGCCGTGCGTAAACGCCACCGGCAGGCGGGCGTAGGTGTTCATCAGATGGGACATCGCGGTGCTCGCTAGGAAAAGAAAAACGCGGGGCGACCGCGTTTGGGGAATTATAGGGAGGAGTCGAGCCGATGCAGAAAGGCTTCGGCGCCTTCGCCCTCGTGATCGTCGGCTCGCGCCTGCTTCGCTGCGCCTTTGTTGACGGTGACCTGCACGTCCGTCGCCTTTCTTCCCTTGCAGACCTGCACTGGGTCGAGCTCTTGGCCCTGTCATCGACCAGCGTCAGGACGGCGCCTTCGGCGGCAGCCATTTCCATCATCTGCTTGCCTTCGGACAGTGTCTTCAGGCGATCGTGGCAGACAGCCACGATTGTGTCGGTCGGTTTGGCCGATGCCAGTGCCCCGGTCAGGGGTGTCGATCAGCGTGCTCTGCTCGGCCCGCGTCGGGCAGTACCGGTTGGCACGGCTAAGCGACCCGACGCACTGCTCGCCGTGGAAGCAGCGAAGTCATCCGCTGTTCTTCACTCGGCATCAGCACACGCACGCTCGGGAAGTAGCCTTGATAGACGACGCCGTGCAGCTCGACCTTGTTCTGCACGCGCAGGTAGCGGATCAGGTATTCGACGATGTTGTCCGTGATCCGTTGTCCTGGCACCAATACCGGAATGCCGGGCGGGTAGGGCACGATCTGGTCAGCACAGATACGGCCTTTCAGCGCCGCGTTGGCCTGGTCGTTGTCGTCGAGCAGCGGAATCAGCTCGCCGCCGCAGTAGTACGCGTCGCGCGGCAGATAGACGAGTTCGGTGAACGGCGGCAAGTCCGGGGTGCGGTACAGGCGCCGCGGCGCGCGCTTCTCGCGACCGATGCGCATCAGTGCGTCGTACAGGCGCGAGCATTTTGAGCGCGTGGTCCCGATCGTCAGCAGCAGCGTGATCGTGTTGAAGGTCGATTTTTCGATCGTGATGTTGAACCGCGTGAAGAGTTCCTGCTGCAGTTCGTCGACCGTCATGCCGCACGAAGAGATGTCGACCGTGATCTTGGTCGGGTCGAGCCGGATGCCGTCAGTCTTGACTTCGTCCGGCAACAGGTCCTCAAGTTCAAGGACCCGGAACACACCGGTCGAATTGATCTGCTGCCGCAGCTCTGCGGCGAGCATCAGCGTGCGCTCGAGCAGCTTGTAGCCCTCCATCACCGCCTGCTTGCGGCCAACATCGAGGCTCGCAATCATGCTGTACATCGGGCTGGTCGACGTATGCATGTTGAAGTTCTCGCGGAACAGGTGCTCCTTGAACGTCGGGTCGTTGACGTGAATGAACGCCGCCTGCGAGAAAGCGGTCAGCGTCTTGTGCGCCGATTGCGTTGCGTAATCCGCCCCGGCTTCGAGCGCGGTCGGTCGCAGGTCAGGGTGAAAGCGCGCGTGCGAGAACCACGCCTCGTCGATCAGCACCTTGATGTTCTTCGCGTGCGCGGCCTCGATGATCGGCCTGAGGTCGTAACGCAGGCCGTCATAGGTACATGAAGTCAGCACCAGCAGTTGCGCGTCCGGATGCTCTTCGATCGCCTTCAGGATCGTCTTCTTGGGGACCGTGCCGAACACGCCGTACTTGCGGTTGACGCTCGAGTCGAGATAGATCGGGCGCGCGCCCGACAGCACCACGCCGTGGTGCACGCTCTTGTGGCAGTTGCGATCGAGCAGCATCTTCTCGCCCGGCGCGATCAGGGTCTGCAGGATCACCTTGTTCGCGGTCGATGTGCCGTTGGTGGCAAAGAATGTCCGGCGCGCGCCGAAGGCCTTGGCGGCCATCTGCTGCGCCTCGGCGATGACCCCGGTCGGTTCCATCAGCGAGTCGAGCGCCTTGACCGACACCGACAGGTCCGCGTCGAACACGTGCTCGCCCATGAACTCGTAAAACTCGTTGACCCATGGGCTGCCTCGCAGCGAGTCGCCGCTGGAGTGCCCCGGCGTGTGCCACGCGTCCTTGGCGGCAAGCACGTAGCCGCGCAACGCGTCGTAGAACGGCGTGCGCGCGCGCTCGGCGATCTGCGCGTTCAGGATCCGGTACATGCCGCGATGGTCACGCTCCTCACGGTAGAAGTAGCCGTCCACCGCCTCGGCGAAGAGCGCATCGACGACCTGGTCTTCCTTCTCCTTCTCGATCAGTATGTATAGATCGAGTTCGGGACGCAGCGCCGTGATCTTCTGCACCAGCTTCAGAGCACTGACCTGCAGGCTGCGCTGCGCGTCCCTGCCATTGCCATTCTTGCCGGTCGCCTTGGCACTTGCGCGACGCGCGCCGTCCTGCACCGCGTAGAGCTTGTCGTCGACGATGACAACCTGGATGTCGCCATCGTCTTCGATCTGATGAAGCCCTTCCTTGGCGGTGAGTGCGCCGATGAAGGCGATGCCGAATGGATTGTCGAGCGAGCGCGCCGCGGCGTTCAGCCCCTTGAGCAGCTCCTTGAGAATCAGCGGCTCGTCGTTGATGACGAGGACTTTGGAGACCGGGCCGGGCGTCATGCCAGTGCGGGGAGTTGAGTGCGAGGGTTTGGAGGCTCGCTTTATGCGCGAAATGCCCCGCGAACGCAAGCCGAATTGCAGGTTAATGCCTTGTGCGTCGGTCCGTCCTGACGCACGCCCGGTTTCGATGCGGCGCCGACTTCAGAGAACCGAAAAGCGTGTCACGGAAGATACAATGCGCCGCCGGCGAGTCGCGCGCGTTGACCATGGTCTTCCTCGACGCGGGCAAGCGGTTGTCTGCTTTCCGGGCGCGCCGACTTGAACCCAAAGTCGATCCGGCCGCAGCGCGCGAGTTCTTCATCTACGGTCTGACCGTGCACGGCAAGACCTTTCGCCCAAGTGATTGGGGGGAACGCCTGTGCGGCGTGATGTCGTGCTATCGGCCGGACGGTATCGGCAGCGGACGCGACGCGGTCATCGGTTGCTCGCCGTATTGCCGACCGACGACGATCGATCGGCTCAATTCCATGATCGTCGATGAGCGCTTGCGGGCCGTCGAGCGGATGGCGTTCGACTTCGTGATGAACTTCGCGCACGACAATGAACTGCGGGTTTGCGAAGCCAGTTCACTTCCCGATGCGGGCGAGAAATGACCGGCAAGAAGAAAAGCGCGCCTCGCACGGAGTCGGAGCGCGCCCTATTCGAGCGTCCGTCTCGATCAGGCCATCGACTTCAGCGCCGCAGCCAGCCGACTCTTGTTGCGGGCTGCCGTGTTCTTGTGGACGATCTTCTTGTCCGCGATCGAATCGATAACGCTGGTGGCTTCTTGGAAGATCGCCATTGCGGTTTTCTTGTCGCCCGACTCAATCGCCTTGCGCACCGACTTGACGGCCGTGCGTACGCGCGAGCGTTGGGCCGTGTTGTGCGCGTTGCTCGCTGTGTTCTGACGTGCGCGCTTGCGCGCCTGCTTGGTATTGGCCATGTGATGTCCTGAATTCGACGCTCTTCCCGGGAACAGCCTTCGCCGAGCGAAAGCGGGCGCCGGAAAAGCCCTAGACTATAGCAAAGTGGCCGATCACGGACAAAGCTTCCTGCCTCGGCCGCGACCAAGCCCGCGCCTCCTTGAACCTGCTCCGCGCCGCCGCCACGATCTCCGGCCTGACGATGCTTTCGCGCATCACGGGCCTCGTTCGGGACCTGCTGATCTCCCGCATCTTCGGCGCCTCTGCCGAAACGGATGCATTCAACGTGGCGTTTCGCCTGCCCAATCTGCTGCGCCGCCTGTTTGCCGAAGGCGCGTTCCAGCAGGCATTCGTACCGTTGCTGGCCGATGTGCGCAGGCGCGACGGCGACGCGGGCATGCGCACGCTGGTCAGCCATGTGGCGTCCGCATTGTTCTGGACGCTGTTTGCCATCTCGGTGCTCGGCGTCGCGCTCGCGCCGGCGCTGGTCTGGATGATCGCATCGGGTCTGGCGACCAACCCCGCGGCCTTCGATCTGGCGACGCTGATGACGCGCTGGATGTTCCCCTACATCCTTTTCATGTCGCTGGTCGCTCTGGCGGCGGGGGTGCTCAACACATTTCAGCGTTTCGCGATCCCGGCGGTGACCCCGGTGCTGCTGAACCTTTCGTTCATCGTCTGCTCGATTGCGCTGGCGCCGCGTCTCGCGCAGCCGATCATGGCGCTCGCCTTCGCAGTCGTGGCCGGCGGCATGCTGCAACTCGGCGTGCAGGCGCTGGCGCTGCACCGACTCGGTATGCTGCCGCGCATCGGCAGCGTGCGCGCGGCATTCGCCGATGCCGACGTGCGCCGAGTTCTCGCGCTGATGCTGCCGGCGCTCTTCGCCGTGTCGGTTGCGCAGCTTTCGATCATCATCAACACCAACATCGCCTCGCATCTGGCGACTGGCAGCGTGACGTGGCTCGCCTTTGCCGATCGGCTGATGGAGTTTCCGACCGCGCTGCTTGGTGTGGCGCTCGGCACCGTGTTGCTGCCGGCACTGTCGAAGGCAGGCGCTGAAGGCCGCGCAGACGATTACGGTCGCCTGCTCGACTGGGGACTGCGGCTCACCTGCCTGATTGCGCTGCCGGCGGCGTTGGGTCTGGGAATCCTGGCCGAAGGCCTGGTCGCGGTACTGTTTCAGGGCGGGAAGTTCAGCGCAAACGATGTGTCGCAAACGGCGCTGGCGTTGATCGGCTACGCCGTCGGACTGCTCGGACTGATCGCGGTGAAGATCCTCGCCCCCGGGTTCTACGCGCAACGCGATGTGAAAACCCCGGTGAAAATTGCCGTCGTGTCGCTGTTGACCACCCAGGCCGCAAACATCGTGCTCGTGCCGCTGATTGCGCATGCGGGTCTGGCGCTTTCGGTCGGCATCGGCGCACTGGTCAACGCGGGGCTACTCTTTGCGAGCCTGCACCGGCGCAAGGTCTACCAGCCGCAGCCGGGCTGGCTGACATTTTCCATGAAGCTGGCGATTGCCCTGTCCGCGCTGGCCGTGCTGCTCTGGTTTGCTGCCCACCGCATCGACTGGATCGGCATGCACGCCGGGTGGCTGACCCGCGCGACCCGGCTCGGAGGCGTGATCGCGGTGGCGATGGCGCTGTACTTTGGCCTGCTGTGGTTGTTCGGATTCCGGCTGCAGGACTTTTCGCAGCGTGCGAAGTGACCCCGTTCGAGACCTTTGCGGAGGTGGTTGAAGCGGAGCGCGGCGAGTCGCTGCCGCTGCTCAAGGCCGCGGCGCACCTGGCGCAGTACGCGGACAACGCTTTCGATCCCGATTCGACGGTTGCCTGTGTACGGCGCTGGTGCGCACAACTGGGTGAACGCGTGCCGGCTGATACGTCGACACTGAACCGACTGCGGCACCTGAATCACTTCTTCTTCGAGGAACTCGGCTTCCACGGCGATCGCAAATCGTACGACGCGGTCGACAACAGCTACCTGCACCGCGTGATCGAAAGGCGCTGCGGCATTCCGATTTCGCTCGCCGTGCTCTACGTGGAAATCGGCCGCGCGGTCGGACTGAAGCTCTTCGGTGTCTCGTTTCCAGGCCATTTCCTCGTCAAGCTGTTGCGCGCCGACGGTGCGCTCTTCATCGATGTGTTCGACGGCGGCGCCACACTTTCAGCTGGGGATCTGCGCAGGCGGCTTGATGCGGCCACGCACGGCCGCGCCGAGTACCCGCTTGAGTTGTACCTGCGCGCGGCCAGCGATCGCACGATCCTGGCGCGCTGGCTGCGCAACCTGAAAGCGATCCACGCCGGCAAGGAGGATTGGCCGGCGTTGCTCGAGGTCCTCAATCGCCTGATCCTCGTGCTCCCCGACGACGCGGCAGAACGACGCGATCGCGCGGCGGTATTCGAACGACTCGAATGCCCGCGTGGTGCCGCCGCTGACCTCCTTGCGTATCTGTCGATGACGCCCGACCCACCCGACGCCGGCGAGATTCGCGTTCACCTGGCGCAGATCCAGCGCGCCGCGCGCCAGCTCAACTAGATGACGAAACGCCGCCCGCGGGCGGCGTCTTCGTACCGGGCCCGACCCGCTCACACCTGCGCCAACATCGTCTGCGCGCCGCTCACCTCATACTTGCCGGGCGCTTCGATGTTCAGCGACTTCACCACGCCGTCGACCACCAACATCGAAAAGCGCTGGCAGCGCACGCCCATGCCGCGCGCGGTCAGATCGAGTTCGAGGCCGAGCTTCTTGGTGTAGTCAGCCGAACCGTCGGCCATCATCCGTATCTTGCCGGTGGCTTTCTGGTCGCGACCCCATGCGCCCATCACGAAGGCGTCGTTGACCGACAGGCACCAGATCTCGTTCACACCCTTGGCCTTCAGCGCCTCGTAGTGCTTGACGTAGCTCGGCACATGCTGCGCGGAGCACGTTGGCGTGTAAGCGCCGGGCAGGCCGAAGATCGCGATCTTCTTTCCCTTGACCAGGTCCTGCACCTTGAAGGTGTTCGGTCCGAGCGAGCAGCCCGCGGTCTCGACTTCGATGAATTCCGACAGCGTGCCCTCGGGCAGCCTGTCGCCGACTTTGATCGTCATGATTCTGGCTCCGGAAATTTCGGTTGGGAGGAACGCGCAGTTTAGTCAATCCCCGAGTCCAATACCCTCACGCCGCGGGTCAGTTCCTCCCGCCCAGCCGGTACGCCCGTCCGGCAACTGAATGCGGCCGATGCCCTGCAGGCCGCTGGTCATTTCGATCTCGCCTACGTCATGGCCGACCGCCTTGAGCCCTTCGATGAGGCCAGCGCTCACCATGCCGCGCTCGACCGCCGTGCCGCATGCGACAAGCCGCAGCGCTGCACCGACGTTCAGCGCAGCGGCTTCGAAACGCCTCGACACATGTGTCGTCCGGCCGGCGCGCGCTGCGGGGTTTTACTTCGGCTGCATCCGGATGGCGCCATCCAGGCGAATCGTTTCGCCGTTGAGCATCAGGTTTTCAAGGATCGACTTGACCATCTGCGCGTACTCCTCGGGCTTGCCAAGGCGCGACGGAAACGGCACCTGCCTGCCAAGTGAATCCTGCACTTCCTGCGGCATGCCGAGCAGCATCGGCGTGGCGAAGAGGCCGGGCGCGATCGTCACGCAGCGAATGCCGCTGCGTGACAGGTCGCGCGCAATCGGCAGCGTCATGCCGACGACACCGCCCTTCGAAGCGGAATAGGCGGCCTGGCCGATCTGCCCATCGAAGGCCGCGACCGACGCGGTATTGATCAACACGCCGCGCTCGCCATCCGACGTTGCATCCTGTTTCGACATCGCGTCCGAGGCGAGCCGGATCATGTTGAAGGTGCCGATCAGGTTGATGCCGATCACGCGCGCAAACGCATCAAGCCGGTGCGGCCCGTCCTTGCCGACGGTCTTTTCCCCGATCGCGATGCCGGCGCAGTTGATCAGCCCGCGCAAGGTCCCCATCGAGACGGCCGCGGCGACGGCGGCCTGTCCATCGGCTTCGCTGCTGACGTCGCACTTCACGAAGCGCGCGGTGCCGAGTTCGCCTGCGAGCGCCTCGCCCCTGTCCGCCTGCACATCGGCGATCACGACCCTGCCGCCGTTGCTGGCGATCATGCGCGACGTGGCGCCGCCTAGTCCCGACGCACCGCCGGTGACGATGAATACGTTGTTGCGGATTTCCATTCGGTCCTCGCGTTGACAATTCCGCGGGGATTCTACGGCGAGGGCTCAGCGCAACGAGCAGCGCGCGTGCACCCAGAGCGTGCCGCGGAAATCTCCGCCGTTATCGATGCGGGCGCGCATCCGCACGATCGGCGCGGTGCATTCGCTGGTGCCCACGCCCAGATCGGTCATCCAGCTGCGCAGGGTCGCGGAAGAAAAGCCGAGCGCGTAGTGCGGGCGCGTCGCTTGCGAGTCCAGCGCATCGGTCGGAACCTCGATCAGGCTGATGCGGCTCGCCGAGGACTGCCACTGCTGCCAGCCGCTCGAGACGGGTTGGCTCGGGGGCGGCAACAGGCTGAACGAAAGGTTCGTGGAGCGATCCACCGCCGCTGGCACGGCACTGCGTGCCGGAAGCGGGTCGATCAGGATCAGGTCCGCGGGCGCCCGCAGCTGTGCGGTGGCATGGCCGGCGCAGCCGAGGGTGACCGCGGCCAGAGTGCCGATCAGCGAACCCGTCGATGCGCGTAGTCTCATCGCGACCTCCCGCCACAGGAGCGGATGAACCTACTATCGGCGCCGTCCTGCAGGCCCACAACCATGCAAAAGCATGAGGATTCACGGTGGTTTGTGATTCAATTCCGCGTACGTAGGGACCGGCTTTCCGGACCAGCGGCGGACAAGGAGACCCCATGAGCACCCACGGGCGCGAGCTTCTGACGGCGCTGCGTACGTTCGAGAAGGGCAAGATCGTCAGCGCGCGGGAAGCCGTGCAGCTCGTCCAGGACGGCGACACGATTGCGACGGGCGGTTTCGTCGGCATCGGCTTTCCCGAGAACATCGCTGTCGCGCTCGAACAACGGTTTGCGGAATCATCGGAGCAGGATCCAGATGGCATCGGCCGTCCGGAGGGTCTGACGCTGATCTATGCAGCCGGGCAGGGGGACGGCAAGGAGCGCGGGCTCAATCATCTTGGCCACAAGGGACTGCTGCGGCGCGTGATCGGCGGACACTGGGGTCTGGTACCCAAGGTTCAGCAGCTTGCGGTGGCCAACGAGATCGAGGCCTACAACCTGCCGCAAGGCGTGATCACGCACTTGTTCCGCGATACCGCGGCGGGCAAGCCCGGTCATGTGACGCGCATCGGCCTGGGAACCTTCGTCGATCCGCGCCTGGGTGGCGGCAAGATCAACGCGAAGACGACGGAGGATCTGGTCTCGCTGATGTCAATCGACGGCGAGGAGTTTCTCTTCTACAAGTCGTTTCACATCGACGTTGGCATCGTGCGCGGCACGACCGCTGACGTCGACGGCAACATCACGATGGAAAAGGAAGCGCTGACGCTCGAGGCGCTGGCGATTGCGATGGCCGCGCGCAACTCCGGCGGCATCGTCATCGTGCAGGTCGAGCGCATCGCTGATCGTGGATCGCTCAATCCCCGCCAGGTGAAGATTCCCGGTGTGCTGGTCGACTGCGTGGTGGTGGCGGAAAAGCCCGAGTACCACCACCAGACCTTCGCCGAGCCTTACAGCCCGGCGTTTGCGGGCGAGATTCGCGTACCGGCGTCGATGGTGCCGCCGATGCCCATGAGCGAACGCAAGATCATCGCGCGCCGCGCCGCGATGGAGCTCAAGGCCAACAGCGTGGTGAACCTCGGCATTGGCATGCCCGAGGGTGTCTCCGGCGTGGCGGCGGAAGAAAAGGTGATCGACCTGATGACGCTCACCGCCGAGCCGGGCGTCATCGGCGGCATTCCCGCGTCCGGACTGAATTTCGGCGCCGCGGTCAACACGCAGGCGATCATCGATCAGCCCTACCAGTTCGACTTCTACGATGGCGGCGGGCTTGATCTTGCCTTCCTCGGCCTGGCGCAGGCGGACCGGCTGGGAAATCTCAACGTCAGCAAATTCGGTCCGCGGCTTGCCGGCGCCGGCGGGTTCATCAACATCTCGCAGTCGGCGAAAAGCGTGGTGTTCGTCGGCACGTTTACCGCCGGTGACCTGCGCGTCAGCGTCATTGACGGCAAGCTCGTCCTTCATAACGACATCGGCCCGAAGAAATTCGTGCACGAAGTCGAGCACCGCACGTTTTCTGGACCCTATGCGGTCAAGCGCGGACAGCCTGTGTTGTACGTCACCGAACGGTGCGTGTTTCGGTTGGCGCCGGACGGCGTGGAACTGATCGAGGTCGCGCCGGGCATCGACATCGAGCGCGACATCCTCGCGAAAATGGAGTTCAAGCCGATCATCCGCGGCACGCCGCGATTGATGGAGGCAGCGATCTTCGGCGACGAACCGATGGGGCTGCGCGAGCGGATGCTGACCGTTCCGCTTTCGTCGCGCTTTGCCTACGATGACCAGCAGAACATCCTGTTCATCAACTTCGAGCGGCTGCGCGTGGCCACGCAGGCGGATGTCGACGCGATCGAGCGCGAGGTCGATGCGCACGTAAAACCGATCGGCCATCGCGTCTACGCGATCGTCAACTACGACAGCTTCGACCTCGCGCCGGGGATCGAGGATGCCTATGCGGCGATGGTCAAGGGACTGGAGGAGCGTTACTACGATGGCGTGTCGCGCTACTCGACCTCGAGCTTCCTGCGCGCCAAGCTGGGCGGCGCACTGAAGCGTCGCGGCGTCGCCCCGCACGTGTACGAATCACCGCACGAGGCGCTCAGGCACGTGCGCGATGCGTGAATGATCACGTTCCCGCAGGCGCGCCGCATTGTCTTCGGGCTGGCGCTGGCGAGCTATGTGCTGTCATTCTTCCATCGCACGGCGCCGGCCGCGATCGCCGACGAGCTGACGCGCACATTTTCGATCAGCGGTGCAGTGCTCGGTACGCTTGCCGCAACCTATTTCTACGTCTACACGTTGTTGCAAGTGCCCGTCGGCGTGCTGGCCGATACGCTCGGGCCGCGCAAGCTGCTCGCGGGCGGCGCGGCCATCGCGGCGATCGGATCGTTGCTGTTTGCGCTGGCGCCGGTGTGGGAGGTTGCCGCGCTCGGCCGCACGCTGGTCGGCATCGGCGTTGCGGCCGCCTTCATTTCGATCCTGAAAGTCTCGTCGCTGTGGTTTGCGCCCGAGCGCTTTGCCACGGTCACCGGCATCACGATGTTCGTCGGCAACCTCGGCGCAGTCGTTGCCGGCGCGCCGCTGGCGTGGTTGGTCACGCAAACGTCGTGGCGCGGCGTCTTCGTGGCCCTCGCGGCGTTGTCGGCACTGCTCGCGATTGGTTCGTGGCTGCATGTGCGCGATCGCCCCGAGGAACTGGGCTACCCGGCCGTGCACGTGGTGGCCGCCTCGGCGCGCGTGCCCTGGGGGCGGGCGCTGCTGCGCGTACTGACCAACCCATCGACGTGGCCGGCGTTCCTTGTCAACGTCGGGGTGGGCGGCAGCTTTCTCGCGTTTGCCGGACTGTGGGCGGTGCCGTATCTGCAGCAGGCCTACGGCATGGCGCGCGTCGAGGCGGCGCAGCACTCGAGCCTGTTGCTGCTCGGCGTGGCGTTTGGCGGATTGACGGTCGGTGTGATCTCGGATCGGCTCAGGAGCCGGGTCGGCGTCATGCGTATCTTCGTGCTCGCCTACACGCTGTCATGGACGCCGTGGCTCGTGCACGTGCAGTGGCCACTCCCGGCCACGCTTGCCTGGTTTGCGTTGATGGGATTCCTGATTCCGGGGTTTACGCTCTCTTGGACCATCGCCAAGGAAACCAATCCGCCGCAGTTCGCCGGCATCGCGACCTCGGTCGTCAATGTCGGCATCTTCCTCGGTACGGGGATTCTGCAACCATGGGTTGGCTGGGTGCTCGATCGTGGTCGCGCCGCCGGCGACGTTGCCGGTGCGTGGGATGGCGGCATCGCCCTGATGGCGGGCGCCGCGGCGATGAGCGCGGTGATGACGTTCTTCGTCGGCATCAGGCGCAGCGCCAACGCATGAGCGCGGGAGTAGAGTCTGCCGCGCAATGCCGATGCGGGAGGATCGAGCCATGCTGATGTGCGCCGAGGCGTATCGCGAATCGCTGCGCCGACTGAAACCTGTCGTGTATGTCGATGGCGATCGCATTGCCAGTGTGGCGGATGAGCGGCGCCTGGCGCCCGGTGTCAACGCGGTGGCGAAGACGTACGAACTCGCACTGCGCGCTGACCTCGCGCCGCTGATGCAGGCGAGCGTGCCGGGGTTTGCCGCGCCGGTGAACCGGATGATCGCGCTGACGCACACCAGCGCCGATCTGCTGAACAAGCTGGAGGCCGCGCGGCTCGTTTGCCAGGAGACCGGCTGCGCGCAGCGTTACCTCGGCGGCGATGCGTTGAATGCGTTGTTCCAGGGTACGCATCGAACCGACGCCGAACATGGCACCGGCTACCACGCACGGCTGCAGGCCTATCTCGCGCACGTGTATGCGAACGACCTCGCGCTCGGTGTGGCGATGACCGATGCCAAGGGCGACCGCTCATTGCGTCCCAGCCAGCAGCCCAACCTCGACAGTTACGTGCACATCGTCGAGCGCAACGCGCGCGGCGTCGTGGTCTCCGGCGTCAAGGCGATCGTCACCGGCGCGCCCTACATGCATGAGCTGCTGGTGCTGCCGGGCCGCAACATGACCGAGCACGATCGCGACTTCGCGGTGGCGTGCGCGGTGCCGCTGGATGCACCGGGTCTGACGATCATCGCCCGCCCCGCCGGCCGACCGGGCGAGTCCGCGGCCAAATTCAGCGCGAAGTTCGGCCAGTCCACCGGCGTGTGCCTGTTCGATCGCGTGCTGGTGCCGTGGGAACGCGTGTTCCTTGCGGGCGAATGGTCCGCAGCAGCCAACGTCGTCTACGACTACGCGAGCCAGCATCGCCATACCTGCATCGGTGCGCGTGCCGGCTTTGGTGATCTGCTGATCGGCGCCGGCGCGCTGATGATCGAGGCCAATGGCCTCGATCTCGATCGCAACTACAATCTGCGCGACTCGATGGTCGAGCTGATCAAGATCGTCGAGGGATTCTTCGCCTGCGGTGTCGCGGCCTCGGTGTACGGGACGACGAACGCGGCCGGCAACATCACGCCCGAGCCGGTTTTTGGCAACATCGGCAAGCTGCTGCTCTCGACTCAGATCTACGACATGCACCGGCTCGCGCATCACGTCTCCGGCGGATTGATCGTCACGCTGCCCGGCCCGGACGAGGACCACAATCCGGCCACCGCGGGTCGCTTGTCAGAAGTGCTGACCGCGCGCAGCGACATCCCGTACGAGAAGCGCATTGAAGTTGCGCGCTTTGTCGAAGACCTGACCGCGTCGTACCAGGCGGGCTGGTATTCGGTGATCAGCCTGCATGGCGGCGGCTCGCCGGATGCGATGAAGTCCGAGATCTTTCGCAACTATCCGATCGGCAACAAGGTCGACCTGGTCGAGCGGCTGCTCGACCGCGGCGCGCTCGCCGATGCCACGCGCCAGATCACGCGCAACCGGCAGCCGGGACGCTGCTGTGTGGCGGGCTGCCAGATGGCCGAACTGCCGGCGGCAGAGCAGGCGGTTCCGTTGCCGTTGCCCCGCGCGCCTCGCGTTGCGCACGCTGATGCGCCGGCCGCCGAACCGACGCCGGCGAAATGATCGTGGTCGAGCACGCGATGCGCCTCTCACGCGACGATTCCGCGCTGCTGGTGAGCGACATCCAGCAACGGCTCGCGCCGCATATCGCCGGGCATGAGAGCCTGATCCGGCGCACGTCGGCGCTGATGCAGGCAGCGGCGATGTTCGGGATTCCGCGCCTCGCGACCGAGCATTGCCCGGGCCAGATCGGTCCGATCATCGAACCACTTCGCTCCCAGTTCGCGACCGACGAGATCTTCGAGAAAACGGCATTCGGCGCCGCCGACCATCCGGCGTTCGTTGACCGCGTGCGGCGCACGCAGCGGCGCCATATCGTCGTCACCGGCATGGAAGCGCACGTGTGCGTGTTGCAGACCGCACTCGGGTTGCACCGAGAGGGATTCCAGGTCTTTGTGGTCGCCGATGCGGTCGGCGCGCGTGAAGCGCGGCAGCTGGATCGCGAAATTGCGCTGCGGCGGTTGGAACAGGCCGGGTGTGTGCTTGTCACCACGGATACCGTCCTGTTCGAATGGGCGCAGCAGGGCACCGACGCGCGTTTCCGCGCCCTGCTGGCGCTCGTCAAATCGCTTTGAGCGGCGGCGGCGCCGCGCCGCTCAGGCCGGATCCGTTTCGCGCCGCCAGTCGGTCAACAAGCGATTGACGATGTCCGGCTGCGCGACCGTCGACAGGTGTCCGCAGCCTTCGATGATCTCCAGGCGCGCATCTGGCCGGCACGCGGCCGTGGCCGGATGCTCGACCAGCGGTCCCGCCCTGTTCTCGCGACCGCACATGATCCGCGTGGGAACGCGGACACGCACAGGGTCGGCGTACGAATCCTCTCGCGCAAGAGCATTGCCGTCGGCGGGTTGAACTGGCCGCATGCGCCGATGCGGCGTGCCATGGCGGCCATGAGATTCGTGAGTTCCGGCCGCCGCGCGTGCGCCGGCAGCAGCCAGCGGCCCGGCCATGCCGGGATCCGTGCCGCGATGCCGCTGGCGCGCACGTTCTCGATATCGGCAAGGCAGCCGGCCCGACTCGTGGCGCTGTCCGCGGCGGCGGTCGTGCCCACCAGCACCCGGCGCTCGCGCCGATGCAGTGGTCGGCGAATGACCTCGAACGCGAAACGGCCGCCGGGCGATAGCCCGATCAGGGTCAAGCGCTGCGGCGCGTTGGCGAGCAGTTCATCGGCCATGTCGCCCGATGAATCGTGATCGCGAGATGCGCACACGGAGGCAGTCGTACCTGTCGTTCAGAACCGCGACCTGCGCCGCGGAGAGGCGCCCGTCCGTCCGGTGCGCGCAGGCGAAGACAAGGAAGCTGCGGTTCGAATCGGTCGCCATAGGCGCCGGCTCCCGCGTCAAGCGTCCTTCGGCGGTGTTCGGTCGCCGTCTCCCAGCGCGCGCTGCATCAGCACGCTGTCGACCCAGCGGCCGAACTTGAAGCCGATCGATCGCAGCACGCCGACCTGGTCGAAGCCGCAGTTGCGATGCAGTTCGATCGACGGTGCATTGGCCGAGTCGCCGACCACCGCGAGCATCTGCCGATAGCCGCGCGCTTCGCACGCCGTGATGAGCCGCTGCAGCAGTTGCTTGCCGATGCCGCGGCCCATCGCGTCGGGCGCGACATAGATCGAATCTTCGACTGAAAACCGGTAAGCCGGTCGGGTCCGGTAGTGATTGGCGTAGGCGTAGCCGAGCACACGATTGCGTTCGACCGCGACGAGGTAGGGATAGCCACCGCGCCGAATCGCGTCGAAACGCGCGCGCATCTCGTCGATCGCAGGCGGCTCGAGTTCGAAGCTCGCCAGGCCGTTCTGCACGTGCTGACCGTAGATCGCGGCAATCGCGGTCAGATCGTGCGCGGTTGTGTCGCGCACTTCGATATCGCTCATCGTCGTGGCAAGAAAAAGGGCGGTGATGCCTTGCGCATCATCGCCCTGATGTTACGGACTGCGGTGTCGCCGCCGCCGATTACGCCACGCTGACTTCCACGCGCCGCGCCTCGTTGGCATCGCTGCCGCCCACCCACTCGTGCGGCTCGGACAGTTCGATCCGATTCTCGGCGATGCCGGCGGCCCTCAACGCGTCGCGCACGGCCAAGGCGCGCTGCTTTGCGAGTTGGGCATTCCTGGCCGGATCGCCGCTTGCATCAAGAAAACCCGAAATCACCAGCTTCGCGGCTGCATTGGCCTTTGCGGCGTCCAGCGCCGGGGCGAGTTTGTGGGTGGCGTCGGCCGGCAGATCGGCCTTGCCGATGTCGAAGTAGATCTTCGTTGCCGCTGCCTGGGCGGGAGCCGCCACTCGCGCGACCGTGGCTTGCGGTGCGACCGCCGCGGTGGCGGGTTTGCCGCCATGGATCGATGCGATGATCGGCACGATCAGCAGCGCCACGATGTTGATGATCTTGATCAGCGGGTTGACGGCGGGGCCGGCCGTGTCCTTGTACGGATCGCCCACGGTGTCGCCGGTCACGGCCGCCTTGTGCGCGTCCGAACCCTTGCCGCCATGATGACCTTCCTCGATGTACTTCTTGGCGTTGTCCCACGCGCCGCCGCCGGTGGTCATCGAGATCGCGACAAACAGACCCGTGACGATCGTGCCCATCAGAACGCCGCCCAATGCCGCCGGGCCGAGGACGATGCCGACGATGATCGGCACCAGCACCGGCAGGATCGACGGAATCATCATCTCCTTGATCGCCGCGGTGGTCAGCATGTCGACCGCGCGGCTGTAATCGGGCTTGGCGGTGCCTTCCATGATGCCCTTGATCTCGCGGAACTGGCGCCGCACTTCCTCGACCACGCTGCCCGCGGCACGGCCGACCGCTTCCATCGCCATCGCGCCGAACAGGAACGGGATCAGGCCGCCGATGAAGAGCCCGATGATGACTTTGTGGTCCGAAAGATCGAAGTTCGTGCTCAGGCCGAAGCTCTTCAGGCCTTCGGTGTAATCGGCGAACAGCACCAGCGCCGCGAGTCCGGCCGAGCCGATCGCATAGCCCTTGGTGACCGCCTTGGTCGTGTTGCCGACCGCATCCAGCGGATCGGTGATGTTGCGCACCTCCTTCGGCAGACCCGCCATTTCGGCGATGCCACCGGCGTTGTCGGTGATCGGACCATAGGCGTCGAGCGCGACGATGATGCCGGTCATCGACAGCATCGAGGTGGCCGCAACCGCGATGCCGTAGAGACCAGCGAGCCCGTAGGAGGCGAAGATTGCCGCGGAGATGGCCAGCACCGGCCAGGCGCATGCCTTCATCGACACCGCCAGGCCGGCGATGATGTTGGTCGCGTGTCCCGTGGTCGACGCCTGCGCGATGTACCGAACCGGCGCGAACTGCGTGCCGGTGTAGTACTCGGTGATGTAGACGAGGGCTGCGGTCAGCACGAGGCCGACCACCGCCGACAGGTACAGGTTCATCACCGTGACGCCGCCGCTCGCAGCGACCGGGCCCAGAATCCAGTTCGTCACCGGCCAGAACAGCACGAGCGAAATGACGCCGGCGACGATCAGCCCGCGATACAGCGCGTTCATGATCTTGCCGCCGTCGCGTGCCTTGACGAAGAAGCAGCCGACGATTGAGGCGATGATCGACACGCCCGAGATCGCCAGCGGATAGATGATCCCCGCGTCGCCGCCCTCCTTGAAGAAGAAGCCACCGATCAGCATCGTGGCGACCACGGTGACCGCGAACGTTTCAAACAGATCCGCTGCCATGCCGGCGCAGTCGCCGACGTTGTCACCGACGTTGTCTGCGATCACCGCCGGGTTGCGCGGATCGTCTTCCGGGATGCCGGCTTCGACCTTGCCGACGAGGTCGGCGCCGACGTCCGCGCCCTTGGTGAAGATGCCGCCGCCAAGACGGGCGAAGATCGAAATCAGCGACGCGCCGAAAGCAAAGCCGATCATCGGGTGCAGCAGTTCACGCGTGTTCGCGGCCGTGTGCGTGGTCTTCAGGATCCAGTAGAAGCCCGCCACGCCAATCAGACCCAGGCCCACCACCAGCAGACCGGTGATTGCGCCGCCCCGGAAGGCGATGTTCAGTGCCGCGTTCAGTCCCTGCGTGGCGGCCTGGGCGGTGCGCACGTTCGACCGCACCGACACGTTCATGCCGATGAAGCCCGCGGCGCCCGACAGCACCGCGCCAAGCACGAAGCCGATCGCGGTCCACATGCCGAGCTGCGGGACGACCGCGATGATGACCGCCAGCACGACGCCGACGATCGCGATGGTTCGGTACTGCCGGCTCAGATACGCCTGCGCGCCGGTTTGTATGGCCGCCGCGATCTCCTGCATCCGCGCGTTGCCTGCCGGCTGCTTGAGAATCCAGGAAATCGACAGTGCGCCGAACACCACGGCGGCGAGGCCGCAGAGAAGGGCGAGGGCCAATCCAGACATTGCTTTCTCCTTGTTGAAACTGCTGAGTCGGAAACCTATTGCGCCAGCGCGTCGTACACCCGCTGCTTGATGTCGTCCACGCCACCCACGCCCGAGACCTTGCGGTATCTCGGTGCGGCCGCATCACCGGTCTTGGCCCACCGGGCGTAATAATCGATGAGCACGCTGGTCTGGGCGTGATAGACCTTGAGTCGGTTGCGCACCACGTCTTCCCGGTCGTCGCCGCGCTGGATCAGCGGCTCACCCGTGACGTCGTCCCGGCCTTCAATCTTGGGCGGGTTGAATTTCACGTGATAGGTGCGGCCACTCGCCACGTGCACACGGCGACCGCTCATGCGTTCAATGATGTCACCGTCGGGGACGGTGATCTCGAGTACGACATCGACCTTGACCCCGGCAGCCCTCATCGCATCCGCCTGCGGGATCGTGCGCGGAAAACCGTCGAACAGATACCCGGCCGCGCAGTCGGCCTCCCGCAGGCGCTCCTTCACGAGTCCGATGATGATGTCATCGGACACCAGTGCGCCAGCGTCCATCACCTCCTTCGCGGCGAGACCCAGCGGCGTGCCGGCCTTGACCGCTGCGCGCAGCATGTCGCCGGTCGATATCTGCGGAATGCCGTAGCGTTCCTTGATGAACGCGGCCTGGGTGCCCTTGCCGGCGCCCGGCGGCCCGAGCAGTATGACTCGCATCCCCCGTCCTGCCTCGTGTTGTTGTGTCCGCGACGGCGATAGCCGGCGGTTTTCGCAGGCACTGGGTCGACCCGACACCGTGCCGGCTGAAGCGGGCGGATTCTAACCGTTCCGGCTGCCGCGACGCGTCCCAGACGAGCGGATCGTGCGCTCGATCAAACCTTGAAGTCGGTGGCGAGCCGTTTCTTGACCGCCACGTTCTTCAGCACCGCGTAGTCCGGCAGGCCGTTCTTGTACGGCGGATACGATTCGCCGCCGATCAGGGGCGCCAGATACCTGCGGCAGGCCTCCGTGATGGCAAAGCCATCTTCGCTGATGAAGTCGCGCGGCATCATCTTCTCGCGATTGGCTACGTCGGCAAGCGGTGCCATGCCGATCTTCCAGCGATACGGCCGGTTCGAGGTGCGCACGATCGCCGGCATCACCGCGTTGTGGCCCTTCAGCGCGAACTCCACCGCGGCCTTGCCGACTGCATAGGCCTGTTCGACGTCGGTCTTCGAGGCGATATGGCGTGCCGCGCGCTGCAGGTAGTCGGCCACCGCCCAGTGAAACTTGTAGTTGAGGCCTTCCTTGACCAGGCTGGCGATCATGGGTGCCGCGCCGCCGAGTTGCGCGTGGCCGAACGCGTCGCGCAGCCCCTGGTCGGACAGGAACTTCCCGTCGGCGCCCTTGACGCCTTCCGACACGACCACCGAGCAGTAGCCGAAGCGCTCGACCTTCTCCTTCACGCTCGCGAGGAACCTGTCGCGATCGAACGTGATCTCGGGAAAAAGGATCACGATCGGGATCGGGTGCGTCTTGTCGGACGCCAATCCACCGGCCGCGGCGATCCAGCCGGCGTGCCGGCCCATCACTTCGAGCACGAAGACCTTGGTCGACGTCTTGGCCATCGATGCCACGTCGAAACTCGCCTCGCGCAGCGACACCGCGACGTACTTGGCGACCGAGCCGAAGCCAGGGCAGACATCGGTGATCGGCAGATCGTTGTCGACCGTCTTCGGCACGTGAATCGCCTGCAGCGGATAGCCGAGTTTTTCCGACAGCTGCGAGACCTTCAGGCACGTGTCGGCCGAATCGCCGCCACCGTTGTAGAAGAAGTAGCCGATGTCGTGCGCCCTGAAGACTTCGATCAGCCGCTCATACTGTGCGCGGCTTTCTTCCAGGCCCTTGAGCTTGTAGCGGCATGAGCCGAAGGCGCCCGACGGGGTGTGCTTGAGCGCCTTGATGGACGCCGGTGATTCGCGGCTGGTGTCGATCAGATCCTCAGTCAGCGCGCCGATGATGCCGTGGCGGCCGGCGTAGACCTTGCCGATCTGCTTGCCATGCTTGCGTGCGGTTTCGATCACGCCGGCGGCCGAGGCGTTGATGACGGCGGTGACTCCGCCGGATTGTGCGTAAAAGGCGTTTCGCTTTGTCATGTTCAGTCAATCCTCATCCAATGGCCGATCAGCCCGTTGTGGCCCCGGCCGGGTGCTGATGCGCCCGCAGCGTTCGCTGCTCACGTTAGTCTGCGACCCAATTAGCCCATGGGTGTTGTGCATCATCAGTCAATCCTCGTCCACTCGCCCATGAGCCAGTTGTCCGCGCGGTGCACGACACTTACGTTCGATCGCATCGCCCAGGGGATGACCTGCCGATGCAAGGGCACGTGATGCACCTGGGCATTGTGTTCGGCGATCGCCTCGCGAATGATATCCGCGCGCTTTTCGGCGTTGACTTCAACTGCTGCGGCATCGATCAGCGCATCGAGCTTGGCATTGAGGTAGCGGCCGTAGTTGAAGCTGCCGTTGCCGGTCTTCGGATCGAAAGAACGCAACACCGGCGACAGCGTGGTCTGCGCATCGGTGATCGCGCCGCCCCACCCGAGCATGTAGAAGCTGGTGTCAAGCTTCTCGAGCTTTGGAAAATAGGTTGCCCGCGGCTGGGCCGTCACCTTGGTCTGGATGCCGACCTTGGTCAACATCGCCGCGACCGCCAGGCAGATCTTCTCGTCATTGATGTAGCGGTTGTTCGGGCAGTCAAGCGTCACGTCGAAGCCGTTCGGATAACCGGCGTCGGTCAGCAACTGCTTGGCAGCGGCCAGGTCGTAAGGGAGGCGCTTTTCCGCGTCGGGATTGGACGCCAGGATCGATGGCGTGATGCCGCCCGTGGGCAGGGCTGCGCCGCGCATCGTGCGCGCGCGCAGTGCTTCGATGTCGATCGCCTGGTACACCGCGCGTCTTACTCGCGCGTCCTTGAACGGATTCTTGCCTTTGACGTTGGAGTACAGCAGCTCATCGCGTGCCTGGTCGAAGCCAAGAAAAACGATGCGGTTCTCGATCCCGTCAACCACCTTGATCCCCGGCGTGCTGCGCAGCCGATCCAGATCCTGCGGCGGCGGGTCAAGAATGAAATCAACCTCTCCCGAAAGCAGAGCGGCCACGCGCGTGGCATCGGAGCTGATCGGCGTGTAGACGATCTCATCGACGTTGCCTTCGAACTTGCCCCACCAGTTCGGGTTGCGCCTGAGCACCGTCTTGATGCCAGGCTCCCGTGACACCAGCACGAACGGTCCCGTGCCGTTGGCGTTGCGCGCGGCGAAGGTTTCCTCGCGATCCTTGAAGGACAGCGGCCGCTCGACCTTGTTCTTTTCCGACCAGGTCTTGCTCATGATGAAGATGGCGGCGACGTGCTGCAGCATCACGGGATTGGGCTTGTCCTGCACGAATTCGACCGTGAAGTCATCGATCTTGCGCGGCTTGCCGGTGACCGGGATGGCGTACTGGCGGATCTGCGAGTTGTTGTGGCTGGCGCGCTCGAAGGAGAAGACCACGTCGTCGGCGGTGAAGGGCGAACCGTCGTGAAACTTCACCCCTCGGCGCAGGTTGAAGCGCCACGTCAGTGGCGTGGGTTGCGACCAGCTCAGCGCCAGCCCGGGAACGATCCGCAGTTCCTTGTCGCGCGTGACCAGCGTGTCGTGCACCTGCTGCGCGAACAGGTTCGTGAGCAACTCGTTCTGCGAATACGGATCGGCCGTCTGATAGTCACCCTGCGACGCCCAGCGCAGCGTCTTGGCGTCGGCCGCGCCGGTCATCAACGCGATCCCGATCGCGGCGATCGCGAGTAGGCGTTTCACTTGAGTCTCCTTGCGCATTGCTCTGGCAGGCAGCGAGTCTATGCGCCCGCCGCGACCAGCGCACGCACGTGTTCGAGATCTTCCGGGGTATCGACGCCGGATGGGAGCGCGGCCTCCAGGGCGAGCACGGCAATGCCATGCCCGTGCCAGAGTGCCCGCAGTTGTTCGAGGCTCTCGTGCGCCTCGATCGGTGCCGTGCCCAGCTCGGGATAGTGGCGCAGAAAGCCAGCGCGGTACGCATAGAGGCCGATGTGGCGCAGCGCCTGGAATTGCGCCGGCAATCGATCGCGCGACCGCGCGAACGCGTCGCGCGACCACGGAATCGGCGCGCGCGAGAAAAGCAGCGCGCGGCCGGCGGCATCGGTGACGACCTTGACGACATTGGGACTGAAGAACTCGGCGGCGTCGGTCAGCGGGTGGGCAGCGGTGGCCATGGCGCAGTCGGGCCGTTTTTGCAGCAGGCCGGCGACGCGATCAATGACGGCCGGCGGAATCAGCGGTTCGTCGCCCTGAACATTGACGACGATCGCTTCGTCCGCCAGCGCCAGGCGCTGCGCCGCCTCGGCGAGCCGGTCGGTGCCGGTCGCGTGGTCGGTCGAGGTCAGCACGACATCGATGTGGTGCAACCTGCACACCCGGGCGATTTCTTCGCTGTCCGCAGCGACGATGACGCGCTCGGCGCCGCTCAGCGCGGCGCGCCGCGCCACTCGCACCACCAGTGGCACACCGCACACATCCGCGAGCGGCTTGCGTGGCAGGCGCGTCGACGCAAGGCGAGCCGGAACGATTACGGAAAAACCGCTCATCGGCGGGAGGCGGCCGATTCGGATTACGTCGCGGGCGATGGCGCCGCAGCCTCGTCGAGCCGGCGCGCCTCGCTTTCGAGCATGACCGGAATGCCGTCGCGGATCGGATAAGCAAGGCCGGCGCTGCGCGAGATCAGTTCCTGACGCTCACGGTCGTACTCCAGCGGTCCCTTGGTGACCGGGCAGACGAGAATTTCAAGCAGCCGAGGGTCCATGGGCGGGTTCGCCTTCCCGATGAAGATGCGGCACGAGCCGCGTTTCGATCAGATCGATCAGCCCGGCATCGACCGACGCCTGCAGGTGAACCACACACATGCGGCCGTCAGTCGCGAGGGCCGAAATTGCGCGGCATTTTACGGCGTCCTTTGCGGTGATCAGCGCCAGGTCGAACTGCCGCCCCAGGAACGGATTGATGGTGTAGTCGTAGTGATCGGGGAGCGGCAGTTCCTCGATATCGAGCCCGGCGGCGCGCAGCATCGCAAAGAACCGCTCGGGCACGCCGATGCCGGCGGCGGCGATGATCCGCAGCGAGCCACGCCGCTGTTCCGCCACCAACCCGTCAAGCGTGATCGCGCGCGTGGCATCGGCCAGCGACCGGACGTCGCCAAGCCGGGATTGCATTGCGTAGCGCGGCGAGTAGACGCGCACCGGTGGCACGATTCCATGGCACACCACGGCCGAGACTTCGCGCAGGCGGGCGGGCGGATCGCGCAGCGGTCCTGCCGGCAGCAAAAGGCCATTGCCGAACCCGCGTTCATCGATCAACGCGATTTCGAAGTCGCGCGCGAGCCGCCGGTGTTGCAGGCCATCGTCGGAGACGATGACGTCGCATCGGGGATGCACGCTGAGCAGGATGCGGCACGCCGACACGCGATCGCGGCCGACCACAACCGGGACGCCGGCGCCTTGCAGCGACTGCGCCATCAACAGCGCCTCATCGCCGACGTCGCCGGCGCGCGCATTGGTTTCGACGATGCGCACGTCCGCGCTCCTCGCGCGGTAGCCTCGGGTGACGACGCCGGGGCGATGCCCGCGCGCGGCGAGCGCGCGCACGAGTTCGAGCGTCAGCGGCGTCTTGCCCGTGCCGCCAACATACAGATTGCCGACCACGACGACCGGTACGCCCACGCGCCACGGTCGCAGCAGCCCGAGGCGATAGCTCCAGGCATACAGCGCATGCACCGTGCCATAAAGCCAGGAAAGCGGAGCCAGCAGGACCGCTGCAACACCGCGCCTGCGCCACACTTTGTGAAGTGTGCGTTCAAGCCGCGCAGCGAGGTCGGTGCGATTCAACTCATTTGGCGGCGGCATTCTGCCGCTCAGTGACGAAACTGATCCGCCCCAGTTGCAGGATGCGCGCCGCCTCCATCACGTTGATCACCGACTGGTGCGGCGCCTGGGCGTCGGCATGGATCACGACCAGGGGGTCGGTGCGCCCCTGCCCCGCCTGGCGCATCGCTTCAACCAGCGCGTCGACGTCAGATTTAGCGAGCAGTCTCTTGTCGAGCGCATACCGGCCGTCGGCGGTGACGCCGATCATGATTTCGCTGGGCCGATTCTGGGTGGCCTTCGCGTCGGCCCTGGGCAGCTCGATGCGCAGCTCGGCGTAGCGCGAGTAGGTCGTCGTGACCGCGAGGAAGATCAGCACGATCAGCATCACGTCGATGAGAGGAATCAGATTCAACTCCGGTTCCTCGTCCAGCGCGCGCCTGAACTTCATCGGGGCGTCTGGTCGTAGCGGTCGGCGAAGAGCACTTCAAGCAGGCGCTGCGACTGATCCTCCATGTCGACGAGGAAGTCTTCAATACGCGACTTGAAGTGGCGGTAGCACAGCACGGACGGAACCGCGACGATGATGCCGAAGGCGGTGGAATAGAGCGCAATCGAGATGCCGTGGGCAAGTTGCTGCGGATTGGACCCTGCCTGCTGGGACGCGAAGATGTCGATCATGCCGATCACGGTGCCGAACAGGCCAAGCAATGGCGCGCTCGATCCGATCGATCCGAGCAGCGACAGGTAGCGCGACAGATCATGCGCGATATGGCCGCCCGCATTTGCCACGGCGGCGCCGGCGATGGAGCGTGGAGCGCGCACGTTGCGCAGCGCCGATGCCAGCACCCGCCCCAGCGGCGAGTTTCGTTCCAGCCTGACGATCACGTCCGCGTTGACCTGGTTGCGGGCGACCAGGTTCAACACATCCTGCAGCAGTGATTGCGGGACCACCTTTTCGCGGCGGAGCGCCACGCTGCGTTCGATGATGAGGGTCAGGGCAACGACCGACGCCGCGAGCAACGGCCAGATGGGCCAGCCAATGGCCTGTACGATCGCGAACAAGTCCTTGCCCCTCCTTAGTTTCTGGTATCGGAGGCGAAGTGTAGTCGGTGGCGTCCAAGGGTTGTGGACGTGGTGGGGCGAAGCGTCTTTCCACAATTTCTGTGGATAAATATGTGAATAACCCTCAAGGAGGCGGCGCAAACCCGCATCGGGACAGGCTCGGCGTGGAGTGCGCGCTCGTTGAGCATCGATAAAAAGACTTTCGAATCAAATGGTTAGACGACAAGCCTGCGGCGCCTGCGGACCGTTACCCATTCGCATGAGGCAGGGCGCGCCCGTGTGGACAGTTTTCGGCCGGGAACCCGCATGACGCCTGCATCGGAGAGCGAAAACCCAATAGCGACGCGGGATCCGCTTACGGTTTCCGCGCTAAACCGCGCCGTTGCTGGCTTGCTCACGCGCAGCTTCCCGCTGGTGCGGGTTCGCGGCGAGATCGCCAACATCACGCGGGCGGCGAGCGGGCATTGGTATTTCACCCTGAAGGATGCCCTCGCGCAGGTGCGGTGCGCAATGTTTCGCGGACGCAACGCTCTCGTGAACTTCGCGCCGCGCGATGGCGACGAGGTTGAAGTGCTCGCGCAGGTTAGCCTGTACGAGGCGCGCGGCGAATACCAGTTGAACATCGAGTCCATGCAACGCGCCGGGCTCGGGCGGTTGTTCGAAGAATTCCTGCGCCTGAAAGCGCGGCTGGATGCGGAAGGCCTGTTCGACGAAGCGCGCAAGCGTCCGCTGCCGGCGCTGCCGCGCGCGATCGGCATCGTGACCTCGTTGCAGGCGGCGGCGCTGCGCGACGTGTTGACCACACTGCGGCGCCGCGCGGCCTATGTCCGGCTGATCGTCTATCCAGTGCCGGTACAGGGCGAGGGCGCCGGCACAAAAATCGCGCAAATGCTCGCGCAGGTATCCCTGCGCAACGAAGTCGATGTGGTTCTTCTGGTTCGCGGCGGTGGTTCGATCGAAGACCTGTGGGCGTTCAACGAGGAGGTTGTCGCCCGAGCCATTCGTTCGTCGGCGATTCCGGTTGTCGTCGGTGTGGGTCACGAGTCGGACTTTACGATCGCCGACTTCGCGGCCGATGTGAGGGCGCCGACGCCAACGGCGGCGGCTGAGCTGGCGGCGCCGGATGCGGTTGCGTTGATCGACGCCGTATCGCAGCGGATGCGCGCGCTGCAGCTGCGATTGCGACGTCGAACCGAGATGAATCAGCAGCGGCTCGACTATGCGGTTCGGGCACTGGCCGTCCCACGCGCGCCGGTGCGCGCTCTCGGCGCACGTCTGCTTGCGCTGTGGTCGCGCCTGGGCGCAGGGATGGGATCGCGGCGCGCGGCGCGGCAGTCGTCGCTGACGCGACTGGTCCAGGCCCTGACGCAGGTGCGCCCGCAAATACATTCGTATGAGATGCGGTTGCGCATTTCGCAGGGCTCGCTGTCGATGATGACCCACCGCGGCTGGGACCGGCGTGCCGAGCAGCTTGCTTCGGCGCTGCAGGCGATCGAGTTGCTCGATCCGCGCCGTGTGCTGGAGCGGGGCTACAGCATCGCGCGCGATCAAGCGGGTCGCATTGTGCGCACCAGTGCCGCGATTCGCGTCGGTGCGTCGGTCGACCTCACCTTCGCGCAAGGCGGCGCCATCGCACGTATCGAAGGCACGCGCTCCGACTAGCACTGCCGCGCGAATCCTCGCTGCCGACGCGGCCATCACCCGCGATTGCTGTGATAGATTGCGCGCCTGTCTTGAGCGGGCACGCACAACAGAACGCCCGCAACTCTCAGAGGAGCAAATCGCATGGGAGCGATTCTTCAATCGTTGGGACGAACGGTCACGGCCGGCATCGTACTGCTCATCATCATCGCCGCGCTGGCCGGCGCGCTCAGCGGGCAGGGCGCGCGATTTGACATGGCATGGTGGACCTTCTTCATGCGTTGGCTGCACATCGTATCCGGCGTGATGTGGATCGGCCTGCTGTGGTATTTCAACTTCGTGCAGATCCCGTCAATGCCGAAGATTCCCGACGAACAGAAGCCGGCGATCGGCAAGGTGATCGCACCGACCGCGTTGTTCTGGTTCCGCTGGGCGGCGCTGGCGACCGTCGTGACCGGCGTTCTGCTGGCACTGATGAACAGCTATTTCGCGCCAGCACTGATGCTGCAGCGACCGTTTACCGCGATCGGCATCGGCATGTGGCTCGCGCTGGTGATGGCATTCAACGTCTGGTTCATCATCTGGCCGAACCAGAAGAAGGCGCTCGGCATCGTCCAGGTCAATCCCGAAGAGAAGACCAAGGCAGCGCGCCTGGCGATGTTGACGTCGCGCTTCAACACGATGTTTTCGCTGCCGATGCTGTTTTTCATGGCCGCGCAGTCGCACGGCGGTCTGTGATCCGCGGGCGCGAGCGGCGTTGATCACGAAGACGGGGCCGTTGCGGCCCCGTCTTCCGTCCAGGCGATTGCGGCTCAGTTCGGTTTCGGCAATCCGCCGATCTTGGCGCCAGGCGTCAGGCCGCGCTTGGCAAACCAACCGCGTTCCATCTCCAGCGCAAAACGAACCGGCTTGCGGGCGCAATGGCTGGCATCGGTCCTGGGCTCCATGTCCTCGACGTTGATGATCGAGCCGTCGTCATCGATGAACGCGACCGACAGTGGGATCAACGTGTTTCGCATCCACATGCACAGCGTCGACTTGTCGCGGTAAAGGAAGACCATGCCGTGATTCGGCGCCAAGCTTTGTCGAAACATCAGGCCGCGGGTCATCGTCTCGCTGCGGTCGGCGACTTCGGCGGTAATGACGTGGATGCCGCCTGTCAGTTTGATCGTCGGTTGTGGCGTTAATGCACCTTGGGCGGCAACCAGTGCCGGCACCAGTGTCAGCGAGAGCAGAGCGCGACGAAGATTGAACATGGTCAAGGATCGATAAGAAGAAAGGGCAGGGCCGTGAAGCCCCGCCCTTTCCGCCATGATAGGCGAGCTTACTGCTTGGGCGCTTCGGTTTTCTTGGCTTTCTTGGCTTTCTTGGATTTCTTCGTTTGCTTGGTGTCGGTCTTGGCAACCGTCTTCTGCGCAGCGGCCGGGGCGGCAGCGGGCGCGGCCGGCGTCGCCGGTTTGGCCGGCGCTGCCGGGGCGGTCTGCGCCAGGACGGCGCCTGCGAACAGGGTCGAAATCAGTGCGGCGATCAGTTTGTTCATGAGGCTCCCTTTCGGTCGGTTTTACGGTTGTGCTACGACCGGAACTCCGGCCGCGGACGGCATTGCGTCACTGGCAATAACGGCACGTGCGCGTGTCCGGTTGACTGTTCCGGCGCCCGGGGCGAGTAAGATCGCGCGTCGACAGGCCGTCGCAGCGCTGGCCGCTCGGCGTCGCCAGCCATAACAAGATTTCCTCTCAGCCGGAGACCCCATGTACCAGCACATCAAGGTGCCCAAGGAAGGGCAGAAGATCGTCGTCAACAAGGATTTTTCGCTCTCGGTTCCCGATCGGCCGATCATTCCCTACATCGAAGGCGACGGCACGGGCATCGACATCACGCCGGTGATGATCAAGGTCGTCGACGCGGCCGTGGCCAAAGCCTATGGCGGCAAGCGCCAGATCGTCTGGATGGAGATCTATGCCGGCGAAAAGTCGACCAGGGTCTACGGCCCGGATGTCTGGCTGCCGGAGGAGACGCTGCAGGTCCTGAGGGAGTACGTGGTGTCGATCAAGGGGCCGCTCACGACCCCGGTCGGTGGCGGCATCCGCTCGATCAACGTCGCGCTCCGCCAGGAACTGGATCTGTACGTGTGTCTGCGGCCCGTGCGCTACTTCAAAGGCGTGCCAAGCCCGGTGAAGGAGCCGGAAAAGACCAACATGGTGATCTTCCGCGAGAACTCGGAAGACATCTACGCGGGCATCGAGTACGAGGCCGAATCGGACAAGGCGAGGAAGGTCATCAAGTTCCTGCAGGACGAAATGGGCGTCAAGAAGATCCGCTTCCCCGCCACATCCGGCATCGGCATCAAGCCGGTATCGCGCGAGGGCACGGAGCGGCTTGTCCGCAAGGCGATCCAGTACGCCATCGACAACAAGCGCAAGAGCCTGACGTTTGTCCACAAGGGCAACATCATGAAGTTCACGGAAGGGGCGTTTGCCAAGTGGGGCTACGCGCTGGCGCAGAAGGAGTTTGGTGCCGTGCTGCTGGACGGCGGTCCGTGGATGAAGATCAAGGCCGGGCACGGCGACATCGTCGTCAAGGACGTGATCGCCGACGCCTTCCTGCAGCAGATCCTGCTGCGACCGGCCGAGTACGACGTGATCGCAACCATGAACCTGAATGGCGACTACATTTCCGACGCGTTGGCGGCACAAGTGGGCGGCATTGGCATCGCGCCAGGTGCCAACTTGTCCGATTCGGTCGCGATGTTCGAGGCGACCCATGGCACGGCGCCGAAGTATGCGGGCAAGGACTACGTGAATCCGGGTTCGGAGATCCTGTCGGCCGAAATGATGCTGCGACACATGGGCTGGGTCGAGGCGGCCGATCTGATCATCAGGTCGACCGAGAAATCCATCCTGCAGAAGACCGTGACCTATGACTTCGCCCGCTTGATGGAGGGCGCGACCCAGGTGTCGTGCTCGGGTTTCGGCAATGCCTTGATCGCCAACATGTAACCGGGCCATCGGTCCAAGAAAAAACCCCGCCTCGGCGGGGTTTTTTCTTGGCTCAGGCTGCGGTTACCCGGCTGCTGTGATATTCGACGCCTGTTTGCCCTTGGGCCCCTGCACGACTTCGAAATTGACCTTCTGCCCTTCTTTCAAGGTCTTGAACCCGCCCATCTGTATCGCCGAGAAGTGGGCGAACAGATCTTCGCCGCCTCCGTCGGGGGTGATGAAACCGTAGCCCTTCGCGTCGTTGAACCACTTCACCGTGCCTGTTGCCATCTGCTCTTCCTTTTCGTACGTCTGTGTGCGGCGGCTGCAGGCTCCATGGAGTGCAACCAGCCCCCCCTGCGTGACGACCGCCGGGATTGTCAGACCCGCCGGCCGCCGGTCCGCACTTGTGTTGCTCAAATGGGTGCGGCCGCGCATTCTTTGGTCAAAGTCATGCCGGCGTCAAGGTTCGGCGCGGCGAGAACGCAAGCCAGTTCCACCCTCGTCCGGCGGGCGCTTCCGGGTCGGACGAGCGCTCTGCCTCTGCGCGGCGCCCGCGATTCGTGCACGGGGGCGCCCTGTCGGGCGTTAGGGCTGGAGCGTGCGACCGTCCCTCGCGCGCAACGAACCGTGTGTTGATCTGGACGGTCGAATACGGCAAGCGCTTGAGTTAACTTATGATTGGTGTGTATTTCTGGTCTGTCGGAGGTCGGCGCCTTGCCTAGAATGGTTCCATGAGCGAGCGGCTGGGTGATGGGACGGTGACCGAGAAAAAGACTTCTCGGGTTAAGCCGCCGCCGATGTTCCAGGTAGTCCTGCTCAATGACGATTTCACGCCGATGGAATTTGTGGTCGGCGTTCTACAGAAGTTCTTCGGCAAGGGGCGCGAGCAGGCGACCCAGATCATGCTGAAGGTGCACCACGAAGGCCGAGGCGTCTGCGGCGTTTATCCGCGGGACGTGGCGGCCAGCAAGGTCGAGCAGGTTTGCAGCTACGCGCGGCAGCATCAGCATCCGTTGCAGTGCGTGATGGAGGAAGCATGATCGCGCAGGAATTGGAAGTCAGTCTGCACATGGCCTTTGTCGAGGCTCGGCAGGCACGGCACGAGTTCATCACTGTCGAGCACTTGCTGCTGGCGCTGCTGGACAACCCCTCGGCCGCCGAGGTGCTGCGTGCCTGCGCCTGCAACGTCGAGGACCTGCGCAAGAGCCTGCAGAATTTCATCGGCGACAACACGCCGATCCTGCCGCCGAATTCGGAAGCGGATACCCAACCCACCCTCGGCTTTCAGCGCGTGATCCAGCGCGCGATCATGCACGTGCAGTCGACTTCGAACGGCAAGAAGGAGGTCACGGGTGCCAACGTGCTGGTGGCGATCTTCGGCGAGAAGGACTCGCACGCGGTCTACTACCTGCACCAGCAGGGCGTGACCCGTCTGGATGTCGTCAACTACATCTCGCACGGCATCACCAAGTCGCCGCAGGCCGACGACAAAGCCAAGCAGCAGGGCGGCGAAGAAGCGCCTGAGCAGGAACAGGGGCGCGAACAGGCCTCGCCGCTCGAGCAGTACACGATGAACCTGAACCTGCTCGCCAAGGATGGCAAGATTGATCCGCTGATCGGCCGCGAGCTGGAGGTCGAGCGCGTGATCCAGGTGCTGTGCCGCCGCCGGAAGAACAACCCGCTGCTGGTGGGCGAAGCCGGGGTCGGCAAGACCGCGATCGCCGAGGGACTGGCGTGGCGCATCATCAAGGGCGACGTGCCGGAGATCCTGGAGAAGGCGTGCGTCTATTCGCTTGACATGGGCGCGCTGCTGGCGGGAACCAAGTACCGCGGCGATTTCGAGCAGCGCCTGAAGGGCGTGCTCAAGCAGTTGAAGGCAAACTCGAACGCAATCCTGTTTATCGACGAGATTCACACCCTGATCGGCGCCGGATCGGCATCGGGCGGCACGCTCGACGCATCGAACCTGCTCAAGCCGGCGCTGGCAACCGGCCAGTTGAAGTGCATTGGCGCCACGACGTACAACGAATACCGCGGCATCTTCGAGAAGGACCATGCGCTGTCCCGCCGCTTCCAGAAGATCGACGTGATCGAGCCGACGGTGCCGCAGACGATCGAGATCCTCAAGGGGCTGAAGTCGCGCTTCGAAGAGCATCACGGGGTGAAGTATTCGTCGGGCGCGATCCAGGCGGCGGCGGAGCTGTCGGCCAAGTACATCAATGACCGCCATCTGCCCGACAAGGCGATCGACGTGATCGATGAAGCAGGCGCCGCGCAGCGCATCCTGCCGGTCAGCAAGCGCAAGAAAACCATTGGCAAGACCGAAGTTGAAGAGATCATCGCCAAGATCGCGCGCATCCCGCCGCAGACCGTGTCGAGCGACGACCGCACGCAGCTGAAGAACCTCGAACGCAACCTCAAGAACGTCGTGTTCGGGCAGGAACCGGCGATCGATGCGCTGGCGGCCGCGATCAAGATGGCGCGCTCGGGCCTGGGCAAGCCGGACAAGCCGATCGGCAGTTTCCTGTTTTCGGGTCCGACCGGCGTTGGCAAGACCGAAGTTGCCAAGCAACTGGCTTTCACGCTCGGCATCGAACTGATCCGCTTCGACATGTCCGAGTACATGGAGCGCCATGCGGTGAGCCGGCTCATCGGTGCCCCGCCGGGCTATGTCGGGTTCGATCAGGGGGGGCTCCTGACCGAGGCGATCGCCAAGAAGCCGCACGCGGTGCTGTTGCTGGACGAGATCGAAAAAGCGCACCCGGACATCTTCAACATCCTGCTGCAGGTGATGGACCACGGCACGCTGACCGACAACAACGGCCGCAAGGCGGACTTCCGCAACGTGATCGTGATCATGACCACCAATGCCGGGGCCGACACCCTGCAGAAGCGCACGATCGGCTTCGGTAACGCGCGTGAGCCGGGCGACGAGATGGCCGAGATCCGCCGCATGTTCACGCCGGAGTTCCGCAACCGGCTCGATGCGACGATCAGCTTCCGCGCGCTTGATGAGCAGATCATCCTGCGCGTCGTCGACAAGTTCCTGATGCAGCTCGAAGACCAGCTGCACGAGAAGAAGGTCGATATCGTGTTTTCAGACGCTTTGCGCAAGCACCTCGCAAAGAAAGGCTTCGACCCGGTGATGGGCGCGCGGCCGATGGCGCGGCTGATCCAGGACACCATTCGCAAGGCCCTTGCCGACGAATTGCTGTTCGGCAAGTTGCTCAATGGCGGTCGAGTCAGTGTCGATGTCGACGAGGCGGGCGAGATCAAACTCGAGTTCCCGCCCGCGGACGGCGGCGATGCGCCACGTGCCGAGCGGCCGGAGCCGGTGACGTCCGAGTAGCGACACCGCTGTTCCGGGCGGATTGACAGGTCGCCGCGAAGGGTTAACAGTACGGCTCGAAGGGTCTTTCCCTTCGGGCCGTTTTGTTTGGCCGCCGCAACCACAAATCGAGGAGACAGAGATGACACCCATGCCGGTCACGCACAGCGCGGCGGTCGCGCTGCTTGCGCTTGTCGTGGCAGCGCCGACGTTGGCGCAGCAGCCCGACCAGTCTGCCGCTTACCTCGCCGCCAACTGTGCCAACTGCCACGGCACCCAGGGGCGCGGTGCCGGCGCCATGCCGAGCATCGCTGGTCAGAACAAGGAGTACCTGGTCGAGCAGATGCGTGCGTTTCGCGACGGCAAGCGCCCGGCCACCGTCATGCAGCACCTCGCCAAGGGCTACACCGATGCGCAGATCAATCTGATTGCCGAGCATTTTGCGCGGCAACCGGTCAGGTGAGGAGACGCCATGACGACGCACAACTTCAAACGGCGCGACCTGCTCAAGCTCGGCGCGGCCACCGCGGCGGTGACGTCGCTGGCTGCCTGCGAGACGATGGGCGGCCGCAAATCGCTCGGCCAGGTGGTCGTGATTGGCGCGGGCTACGGCGGCGCTACCTCGGCCAAGTACCTGCGCCTATGGTCCGAGGGCAGGATCGAGGTCACACTTGTGGAGCCCAATGAGTCGTTCATTTCGTGCCCGATGTCGAACCTCGTGCTCGGCGGCAGCCGCACAATGGCCGACATCACCGTGGCCTACACCGGGCTGGACAAGCATGGTGTGAAGCGCGTGCGCGACACCGCCACCGCCATCGACGTCGATAAGCGGCAGGTGCGCTTGGCCTCGGGCGGCACGCTCGCCTACGACCGCTTGGTCGTCTCGCCGGGCGTCGAGTTCCTGTGGGAGAACGTGCGCGGCATGTCCGCGGCGGCGGCCGAAACGATCCCGCACGCCTGGAAGGCCGGCCCGCAAACGGTGCTGCTGCGGCGGCAACTGGAGGCGATGGCCGACGGCGGCACCGTCGTGATCGGCATGCCGCTGGCGCCGTACCGCTGTCCCCCCGGACCGTATGAGCGCGCCTGCCAGATCGCCTCGTACCTGAAGGCGCACAAGCCGAAGAGCAAGGTGATCGTGCTGGATGCCAACCCCGACTATGTGTCCAAGAAGCCACTGTTCTCGCGCGTGTTCGGCGAGGACTACAAAGGGATCATCGAATACCGCACGAATGCGCCGGTCAGCGAGGTCGATGTGGCTGGCAAAACCTTCGTGCTCGATCTGGGCGACCGTATCAAGGGCGACGTCTTGAACCTGATTCCGCCGCAGCGCGCCGCCGACATCGCACGCGATGCGGGACTGATCACCGCCAACAATCGCTGGTGCGAGGTGGACTGGACCTCGATGGAGTCGGTAAAGGTCAAGGGTGTGCACGTGCTGGGAGACGCCACGCTGTCGGCGGCCATGATGCCCAAGAGCGGCCACATGGCCAACCAGCACGGCAAGACGGCGGCGGCGGCGATCGTGGAACTGCTCAACGGCAGAAGCCCGATCCCGCCGACGATGGCCAACACCTGCTACAGCTTCATCGACGACAAGAATGCGGTGCATGTGGCAAGTGTGCATCGCTGGGTGCCCGAGAAGAAGACGCTCGAGCCGGTGGCCGGCTCCGGGGGCATCTCGACCCAGGACCGCAACTCATGGGCGCTCGAGGGTCTCTTCGCCTGGAGCTGGGCGCAGGCGATCTGGGCCGACATGTTGGCCTGATGTGGCAGGCCGCGCGTCGCTGCTCCGAGGCGCGGCGTTTCGACGATCACGAGGATGGAGCGCGATCGCGAAAGGCGATCGCGCTTGCCTTTTCAGGATAGCGCCCGATCTTGTCCGCGTAATAGGAGCGGATCGTTTCGAGATCGCTGCCCTCGTCCCCGGTCATTCGGACAAACTCGGTGACGCCGACTCGCCGGTGCGCGTAGTCGATGTACGCAAGCCCGAGCGGCAGGTCGAGCTTTAGCGCAAGGTGGTAAAAGCCCGTGCGCAGGAAAGGCTGATGTTTGCGCGTTCCTTCAGGCGATATCACGAGCCAGAAGACGCTTTGCGACCGCATCAGCACAGCAAGTTGATCGACCGCGCCGCTGGCGTGATGTCGATCCACCGGGTGCCCGCCCCACCGATGCATCAACCGTCCGAGTGTGGCGCCGGTGAGGCCGCGAAAAAGACTTTCCTTGCCAACGAAGTGAATTGGCACCGGGATCACCCACTTGGCCAGCAGTCCGATCACGAAGTCCCAGTTCGACGTATGGGGATATACGATGGCGATGCCTTTGGGGCCCGGCATCCCGTTGAAATCGACCCGCCAGCCAAACAGGCCGAGCAGCCAGCGCGCAAACGAAGCGAGCATCAATGCTTGCCGGTGGACCCGAATCCGCCCGCGCCGCGCTCGCTCTCGACAAATTCTTCGACCACGTTCAGCTGCACCTGCACGACCGGTACGATCACCATCTGCGCAATCCGTTCCAGTGGCTGGACCGTGAACGGTTCGCGCCCGCGGTTCCAGCACGACACCATGATCTGGCCCTGGTAATCGGAATCGATCAGGCCCACGAGGTTGCCGAGCACGATGCCGTGCTTATGGCCCAGGCCGGACCGCGGCAGGATCATCGCGGCGAAGCCGGGGTCTTCCAGATGAATCGCCATGCCGGTGGGGATGAGCTGTGCATCGCCGGCGCGCAGTACGATGGGTCCGTCGATGCAGGCGCGCAGGTCGAGACCGGCCGCGCCGGCCGTCGCGTAGTGCGGCAATTGGTCGCGCAGGCGCGCGTCGAGCAGTTTGATGTCGAGCTTCATCCCCGTTTCTGATTGGCGGTCTCGAGTTTCTGCGCCAGCAGTTCGCGCACCTCGTGCTTCGTGTTGCGCAGTTCCGTCGACGCGCCTTTCACCGCACGCCAGATCAGGAACGCGCCGATCGCCACCGCGATCATCCCGCCGCGGCCACCGAACCCGAGCAGCAGAAAGAACACGCCCAGCAGGCCGAGCACGACAAGGCCGACCAGGGTCGCCGGCAGCGCCTTGATTGCATTGCCGGGGGTTGCCGGTGCCGCGGGCTTGTCTGCGCTCACAAACGCGGCCAAGGCGTGCGATGGCAGCTGCGCCATCTGCTGGCGCTCGATTTCCGCCAGATAGGCGACGAAATCGCCGTCCTTCGGCTCGGCCATCGGCAGATTCATCGACGCTCCAGCCGCGCGGCGATCTCGGCGACGATGCGGCGCGCGTGCGCGAGTTTGCTCTCGCGCGGCAGGGTGGTGACGCCGATGGCATCGATCAGATGCAATTCGCTGTCTTCGGCTCCCAGCGCATCCTGTGCGCGATTGGCGATGATGAGCGGCACGCGCTTGGTCTCGAGCTTTGCCTGCGCGTTGGCGATCACGTTGTCGCTCTCCGCCGCGAAGCCGACGCAGTAGGGTCGTTTCTTCAACGCCGCGACATCGGCCAGGATGTCGGGGTTGGTTTCGAACTTCAGCGCGGGCGGGGCGGCGCCCTTTGTCTTCTTCAGCTTGGTGGTGCTCGCATTTTTCACCCGCCAATCAGCCACCGCCGCGACCGCGATGAACACCTGCGCGTGATGGGCGTAGCCCATCACCGCGTCGTGCATCTCGCGCGCGGTCTGCACATCGACGCGATGCACCCCGCGCGGTGTGGGCAGCGTAGCGGGTCCCGCGACCAGGGTGACCGACGCGCCGGCCTCGCACGCGGCGCGGGCGATCGCGAATCCCATCTTGCCCGATGACAGGTTCGTGATGCCGCGTACCGGATCGATCGGTTCGAAGGTCGGCCCGGCGGTGATCAGTACGCGCTTGCCGGCGAGCAGCTTGGGCTGGAAATACGCGACGATGTCTTCGCGCAGTTCCGGCGCCTCGAGCATGCGCCCCATGCCGGTTTCGCCGCAGGCCTGGTCGCCGCGGCCTGGTCCGAGTACGACCACGCCATCGGCCCTGAGCTGCGCCACGTTGCGTTGCGTGGCCGGGTTCTCCCACATCTCGACGTTCATTGCCGGCGCGATCAGCAGAGGCGTGTCGCTGCTGCGCGCGACGACGAGCGTGGACAGCAAGTCATCGGCGAGGCCATGCGCGAGCTTGGCAATGAAATTCGCGGACGCCGGTGCGACCACGATGGCATCCGCGCCGCGCGTGAGCGCAATGTGCGGCATGCCGTCGTCGACACGGCCGTGCTCGTCGGCCTGCCATTGGTCGACGAAGACCGGGTTGCCGGTCAGCGCCTGCATCGTGGTCGCCGTGACGAATTGCAGTGCGTTGCGCGTCATCACGACCTGAACAGCGGCGCCGTCGTCCTGCAGCCGGCGCGCCAGTTCACAGACCTTGTAGGCGGCGATACCGCCCGTCATGCCGAGCAGGATGCGTTTACCGTCGAGATCCATGGGCGCAGATTACTTCGATTTCCTCACGCGCAATAGTTCGTCGAGAATCAACAGCGCTGCGCCGCAGACGATAGCCGAATCGGCGAGATTGAACGCTGGCCAGTGCCAGCCGCGCCAGTGGAAGTCCAGAAAATCGATCACATGGCCGTGTAACAGTCGGTCGATCACGTTGCCTACGGCGCCGCCCAGGATCAGCGCCAGCGCGAACGCGAACAGCCGCTGCGTGCCGTGGCGCGCCAGCAGATAAAGAATGAAGATCGACGCGGCGATGCCGATCACGGTAAAGAACCTTGCCTGCCAGCCGGACGCGTTGGCGAGAAACGAAAACGCCGCCCCCTTGTTGTACGTCAGCACGAGGTTGAAGAAGCCCGTGACCGGATGCACCTCGCCGAAGTCGAACTTGCGTTCGATCACGATCTTCGTCAGCTGATCCGCCAGCACGACGACGGAGGCCAGCCCGAGCCACGGCGCGAGCCGCTGCCACCAGGTCCTGCCGCTGCTCCAGGCCATCAGGCCGCCCTGCGCGTTTCGCCCGTGCCGAAGAGATTGGTCACGCAGCGACCGCACAGTGTGGGGTGTTCGGCAGTTGCACCGACATCGACGCGCCAATGCCAGCAGCGATCGCACTTGCGCTGCGCACTGGTAGTGACCACGATCTTCTGCGCCGCGGCGGTGGCGACCTGATGCAGGGCTGCGCGGCTGGTGATCATCACGAACTTCAGATCGTCGCCGAGCGTGGCCAGCAACGCGTGGCGTTCGCCTGCCACGTGCAGGTCGACCTCGGCCTGCAGCGAAGAGCCGAGCCGGCCCGCTTCGCGCAACGTTTCAATCTCCTTGAGCACGTCGGCGCGCGCGGCGCGAATCTGCGCCCACTTGGCGAGCAGCGCCTCATGGGCGGGCACCGGCGGCAGTTCGTGATAGACCTCGGTGAAGATCGTGCCGTGCGCCCCGCGCGCAAAGACCTTGTGCGCCTCCTCGGCCGTGAATGACAGATAGGGCGCCATCAGTCGCAACAGACTCGAGGTGACGTGCCACAGCGCCGTCTGCGCCGAGCGGCGCGCGACCGATTTCGGCGGGGTCGTGTACAGGCGATCCTTCAGGATGTCGAGATAGAACGCCCCCAGATCCTCGGAGCAGAAGGTCTGCAGGCGCGCGACGACCGGGTGAAACTCGAAGCGGTCGCAGCACGCCTGGACTTCATTCTGCATCTGCGCGGTCAACGCGATGGCGTAGCGATCGATCTCGATCAGCTGATCGATCGGTACGGCATCCTTTGCGATGTCGAAGTCGCTGGTGTTGGCGAGCAGGAAGCGCAATGTGTTGCGGATGCGGCGGTAGCTTTCGACGACGCGTTTCAGGATCTCATCGCCGATCGTCATCTCGCCCGAATAGTCGGTCGAGGCGACCCACAACCGCATGATCTCCGCCCCCATCCGGTCGGCAAGTTCGCGCGGGTCGATGCCGTTGCCGAGCGACTTGCTCATCTTCCTGCCCTGCGCGTCGACGACGAAGCCGTGCGTGAGCAGCGCCTTGTACGGCGCGCGGCCGTCGATCGCAGCGCCCGTCAGCAACGACGAGTGAAACCAGCCGCGGTGCTGGTCCGAGCCTTCAAGGTACAGATCTGCCGGATAGGCCAGATCCGCCGCGTGCGAGCCGCGCATGACCGTGCGATGCGTGGATCCCGAGTCGAACCACACGTCAAGGATGTCGCTGATCTTGTCGTACTGCGCCGCTTCGGCCGGCGGCAGAAACTCTTCGACGGCGGCGCGGCTCCAGGCTTCGACCCCGCCTTGCTCGACCTTTTGCGCCGCGATCTCCAGCAATTCGAGCGTGCGTGGGTGCAACTCGCCGGTCTCCTTGTGCACGAAGAACGGCAGCGGCACGCCCCAGTTGCGCTGGCGCGAGATGCACCAGTCCGGGCGATTCGCGATCATCCCGTGCAGCCGTGCCTTGCCCCACGACGGGTAGAACGCGGTCTGTTCGATCGCCCGCAGCGCGCTCTGCCGCAGTGTTTCGCCGACCGTTTCCCGCTGCATCACGCCCTGGGTTTCGCGAGTGGCGCCATCCATGCGCACAAACCACTGCGACGCGGCGCGATAAATCAGCGGCGTCTTGTGACGCCAGCAATGCATGTAGCTGTGCTGGTCCTGTGTCGCGTGCAGCAGCGCACCGGCCACCCGCAGGCTGTCGACGATCTTCGGATTCGCGTCCCAGATCCTGAGCCCCCCGAAGAGCGGGAAGTCTTTGGCGTAGTGGCCGTCGCCGGTCACCGGATTCAGGATCTCGTCATTGGTCATACCGTACGACTTGCACGAGTCGAAATCCTCGATGCCGTAGGCGGGAGAGGAGTGCACGATGCCGGTGCCGGCGTCCGCCGTCACGTACGTTCCCAGGTAGACCGGCGAAAAACGGTTGAAGCCCGGGTCGAGTTTGGCCAGCGGATGCTTGAAGCGCACGTGTTCAAGCTTCTTGCCGACGCAGGTGGCGATCACGCGGCCCTTCAGCCCATAACGCTGCAGGCACGATTCGGCCAGCGACTCGGCGAGAATCAGCAGGCGATCGCCGCAATCGACGAGCGCGTAGACGAACTGCGGATGGAAGTTGAGCGCCTGGTTGGCGGGAATCGTCCACGGCGTCGTGGTCCAGATCGCGGTCGAGGTTGGCTTGCCGAGCGCCGCCACGCCGAACACGGCGGCAACCCTGGCGTCTTCTTCCGCTGCCAGCGGAAATTCGACATCGATTGCCGGCGTCTTCTTGTCGACGTATTCGACTTCCGCTTCGGCCAGCGCCGAGTTGCAGTCGAAACACCAGTTCACCGGTTTCAGCCCGCGGAATACGAAACCGCGTTCGATCATGCGGCCGAGCGTGCGGATCTCGTCCGCTTCGGCCTTGAAGGTCATCGTCTTGTACGGGTTGTCCCAGTCGCCGAGCACGCCCAGGCGCTTGAAACCCTGCATCTGCAGCGCGATCTGTTCGGTCGCATGGGCACGGGCCCTGGCCTGGACTTCCGCGCGCGCGAGTTGCTTGCCGAACTTCTTCTCGATGAAGATCTCGATCGGCATGCCGTGGCAGTCCCAGCCGGGCACGTACACCGCGTCGAAGCCCGCCATCGAGCGCGACTTCACGACCATGTCCTTCAGGATCTTGTTGACCGCCTGGCCGAGGTGGATTGCGGCATTCGCATACGGCGGCCCGTCGTGCAGGATGAATTTCGGCGCGCCGGCGCGGGCGGCGCGAATCGCCTGGTAGACCTTCTTCTCTTCCCATTCCCGCACCCATTGCGGTTCACGCTTGGGCAGGTCGCCGCGCATGGGAAACGGCGTGTCGGGCAAGTTGAGCGGGTACTTCTTGGTCGCCGGATCGGCCGGCGGCTTTGCGGTGGACGCAGGTTTGGCGTCGTCAGCCATGGTTCTTCCTTGGCCCCCTCGGGCTCCGCAAGGTTGGTGGGAAATCAAATCGCGCTGCCGGCAAACAGCGCGCGCGCCTGATCGGCGTCGTTGCGAATCGCGGCCGTCAATTGGTCGAGCGTGTCGTACTTCTCTTCGTCGCGCAGTTTCTTGATGAACTCGACGCGCACCAGGCGGCCGTAGATCTGATCGGCGAAATCGAACAGGTGCACTTCGAGCAGCCAGCGGCCGCTATCGTCGACCGTGGGTCGCAGTCCGACGCTGGCCACCCCGGGCCATGGCTGGTCAGTGATCCCGTGCACCCGCACCGCGTAAACACCATGCGCCGCCGGCCGTTTGTGCGTGATGCGCAGATTGAGCGTGGGATAACCGAGCGTGCGGCCACGCTTGGCTCCGTGCAGTACGCGGCCGGTGATCGCGTATGGATGGCCGAGCAGATGCGCGGCGCGCGCCAGGTCGCCAACGCTCAGCGCCGCGCGCACGGCAGAACTCGAGACGCGCTCGCCGCCGTCCGTGACGGTCGACAGTTGCTCCAGCTCGTAGCCGCCGCGGTCGGCGAACCGGCGCAGCAGAGCCAGATCGCCCGCGCGCCGTGCGCCAAAGCGAAAATCGTCACCGACCAGCAGCCATTTCATCTGGCAACCTTCTACCAGCATCTGGTCGATGAAGTCCTCGGCGCTGATCGACGCAAAACTCCGGTTGAAATGCTGCAGATACACGCGTTCGACCCCACAAGCCTGTAGCCCCTGCAGCTTGTCGCGCAGGTTGGCAACCCGCGCCGGCGCCTTGCCGGGGGCGAAGAATTCGCGCGGATGCGGCTCGAATGTCATCACCGCCGGGGTCAGATTGCGCGCGCGCGCGGCCTCGACCACGCGCGTCAGCAAAGCGCGGTGCCCGCGGTGCACGCCATCGAAATTGCCGATCGCGAGCGCGCAGGGCGAGCGCTCGGCAAGGGGCGGAAGGCCGCGAAATATCTTCATCACAGGCACGGGTTGATGCGCTGCAATTATACGGTTCAGGTGTGCGAAATCGCTTGTTTTCCGAGGGCTTAGCGAGCGGCAACGTAGAATTCGATCGATGCGGAACATCGTCTGTCTGATCTCGGGGCGCGGCAGCAATCTGCAGGCTGTCCTGCGCGCTGCACGTGCAGAAACCTGGGAGCAAACACTGGATTGCCGCGTGGCCGGCGTGATCAGCAACCGCGCCGACGCCGCCGGTCTGGCGATCGCGCGCGAGTTCGGCGTGGCGACCGAGACCGTGCCGCACACCGCCTATGCATCACGTGCGGCATTCGAAGCCGCGCTGATGCAGGCCATCGACAAGCATGGGCCGATCCTGGTCGTGCTCGCCGGGTTCATGCGCGTGCTGACCGCGCAGTTCGTCGGTCGTTACGCCGGCCATCTGATCAACGTCCATCCGTCGCTGCTGCCGGCGTTTCCCGGCCTCGCCACGCATCGGCAGGCACTCGCGGCGGGGGTGAAGGTGCACGGCTGCACTGTGCATTTCGTTTCGAACGAAGTCGATGGCGGTCCCATCGTTGCGCAGGCAGCGGTCGGCGTGCGCGCCGATGACACCGAAGAAACGCTGGCGGCGCGTGTGCTGGCGCAGGAACATCGGCTGCTGCCGCGTTGCGTCGGCTGGTTCTGCGCCGGCAAGCTGCGGCTTGAGCACGGCCGGGTGATCACACGCGGGCTCGGCGCCGACGCCCAATCGGTGCTCGCTCCATGAACGGCGTTCGCGTGACTTCCCAGGTGGTCGACGGCCTGGCGCATCTGCTCGGGCAGGTGCTGCGTTTTGAAGGCCCGGCCGATGCGGCGATGTCGCGCTACTTCAAGCAGGAGCGCACGCTTGGTGCACGCGATCGCAGCCTCATTGCCGAAGCGACGTTCCATGCGCTGCGTCACTATGCGACGCTGGCCGCGCAGCTCGCGCCGGCGCATCCGGCGCGTGCCCCGCGGCTGGCCGCGCTCGTGACGCTGGCGCGCCAGCACGGGCTCGATTCGCTCGGCCCGCGCGCGCTGCGTCACGACGAGCGCGCCGTGCGCGGCGCGCTGGCGATGGATCTGCGACGCATGCCGGCGGCAATCCGCGCCGAGGTGCCGTTGTGGCTCTTCACGCACGTGACGGCGCAGTACCACGATGCCGAGCCGCTGTTTGCCGCGCAGACGGAAGCCGCACCGCTCGATCTGCGCGTGAACACGATCAAGGCTGATCGCGATCAGGTGCTGGCGCAGTTGCGCGCGGCGACGCGCGAACATGCGCCGCTGGCCGCGCAGCCGACACGCTACTCGCCGGATGGCATTCGCCTCGATGAAAAACCGGCGTTGACGCGTTGGCCGCTGTACCAGGACGGCATGATCGAAGTGCAGGACGAAGGCAGCCAGTTGATTGCGCGCCTGCTGGCGCCGAAACGCGGCGACATGGTGGTGGACTTCTGTGCCGGTGCCGGCGGCAAGACGTTGGCGCTCGGCAGCCTGATGCGCTCGACCGGGCGCATTTACGCCTTCGACATTCACGCCAAGCGATTGGCGGGCCTGGGGCCGCGCTTGAAGCGCAGCGGCCTGTCGAACGTTCACCCGGCCGCCATCGCAACCGAGAACGATATCCGGATCAAGCGGCTCTCCGGCAAAATCGATCGCGTGCTGGTCGATGCGCCCTGCTCGGGCAGCGGCACCCTGCGGCGCAATCCGGATCTCAAATGGCGTTTCGACGAAGCCGAACTGACGCGTGTCAACCAGGTGCAGGCCAACCTCTTGCGGGCGGCGAGCCGGCTGGTCAAACAGGGCAGCCGACTGGTCTATTCGACCTGTTCGCTGCTGGCGCTGGAGAATCAGCAGGTTGTCGAAGGGTTCCTTGCCGATCAGCCCCAGTTTGAAATCGTGCCGGCCGGCGACGTGCTGGCGACGCAGCGCATCGAAATCGACCACGCCGAACGCTTTGCGCCCTGGTTCGTGATGCTGCCGCACCTGCATGGCACCGACGGCTTCTTCGCGGCGGTGCTGGAGCGACGCCGATGAACGACTCGTTGCTGCACGAGCTGTTGCAGGCCCTGGCCGAGGGGCTGGCACGGCCTGCGCATTTCTGGAGCGCGATCGCGATCGGTTGCGCACTGGCCGGCGGCTGGTTCGCCGCGAAGATCGTGCGGCGCCGGGCCGAAGCGCGCTTGGCGCAGCGCTTGGCGGCCGGCGCAACGCACGCCGTCGCGTTGGAATTCTCGATCGAAGGTGTTCGCCGTTTGGCGTTTCCGATCACGTCGCTGGCGCTGTTGTGGGTGGGCGAATGGACCTTGCGCGTGATGGGACTGCTGGCGCAAGCGGCAGATGCGCGGCTGCTGCGGCTCGCGACGACGCTGCTCGGTGCGATGGCGCTGGTGCGCTTCATCGTCTATGTGTTAAGGCAAGTGTTTCCGCGCGCCCGTTTCATCGTCACTTTTGAGCGCGCAATTGCACTGACGGTCTCGGTGATCGTCGCCTTGCACCTCGTCGGTGTGCTCGACGATGCGGTGCAGTGGCTCGAATCGCACCAGCTGCCGATCGGTCGCACGCCGGTCAGCCTCTGGACGCTGGTCAGCGGCACCGCATCGGTGCTCGTCACGCTATTGATCGCGCTCTGGGTCGGCTCGGTGCTCGAGTCGCGGCTGCTACGCACCGAGACGGTCGACATGAATGTTCGCGTGGTCATCGCGCGACTGCTGCGGGCGCTGCTGATCGTGGTCGGCGTGCTGCTTGCACTGTCGCTGGCCGGCATCGATCTCACGGTGTTGTCGGTTTTTGGCGGTGCGCTGGGCGTCGGACTCGGGCTCGGCCTGCAGCGCATTGCGTCCAACTACGTCAGCGGCTTCATCATCCTGCTCGACCGCAGCCTGCGCATCGGGGATCTGATCACGGTTGACAAGTACTACGGAATCGTCACCCAGATCAGGACCCGTTTCACGGTCATACGCGCGTTCGACGGCACCGATGCCATCGTGCCGAATGAAATGCTGGTGTCTTCATCGGTGACGAATCATTCTTACACCGATCGGCGCGTGCGTGTCGCGGTCAAGGTCGCCGTGGGCTACGAAACCGACATCCAGCGTGCGCTCGCGCTGATGGAGGAGGCAGCCGCCTCTACCGAGCGGGTGCTCGCGGATCCGGCGCCCGCGGCGCTGCTGCTGGGGTTCGGCGCGGACGGCCTGGAGCTAGAAGTGGGATTCTGGATTGCTGATCCAGAGCAGGGCCGAATGAACGTTCAGTCACTGGTGGCCCAGGCGATACTCACGCGCTTTCGGGCGGAAAGGATCAGCATCCCGCTGCCGCAACGCGAGGTTCGAGTCACAGGCTGGGGGCCAGGAACCGGGGCTGCTTGACCTTCGCCGGATCGGCCGCATGCTCTAACGACATGCTCTGGCCGTGTCGATGCCGCGCACGTACAATGGCCGCGTCGGTGGGCCGTCCCAGCCCGACGTGCCGAGGCCGGCGCGGTGGCGCCCGCGCAGGGGGCGCCGTCTTTTCACTGGAGTTTCCATGTATCTACTCGAATTTCTCGACGGTGGGCTGCTGACGCTGTCGTGGTGGCAGGTGATCGTCGCTGCGTTGCTGCTGACGCACGTGACGATCGCGGCGGTCACCATCTTCCTGCACCGCTCGCAGGCGCATCGCGGATTGGATCTGCATCCGGCGGTGGCGCACTTCTTCCGGCTTTGGTTGTGGTTGACCACCGGCATGCTCACCAAGGAATGGGTCGCGATCCATCGTAAACACCACGCCAAGTGTGAAACGCCGGACGATCCCCACAGCCCGCAGACACGCGGCCTGCGGAAGGTGCTCTGGGAGGGCGCCGAGTTGTACATGGCGGAGGCGCAGAACAAGGAAACGCTGGCTCGTTATGGCCATGGCACGCCAAGCGATTGGGTCGAGCGCAACGTCTATTCGCGCTTCACCTGGCAGGGCCTGGGCTTGATGCTGGGCGTCAACTTGATCCTGTTCGGCTGGATCGGCCTGTCCGTGTGGGCCGTGCAGATGATCTGGATTCCGTTGTTCGCTGCGGGCGTGATCAACGGCATCGGGCATTTCTGGGGCTACCGCAATTACGACAGTCCCGATGCCAGCAGCAACATCGTTCCCTGGGGCATCCTGATCGGTGGCGAAGAACTCCACAATAATCACCACACCTATCCGACGTCAGCCAAGCTGTCGAGCAAGTGGTTTGAGTTCGACCTCGGCTGGCTCTACATCCGCCTGCTTTCCGCCGTGGGATTGGCGCGCGTCCTGCGCGTCGCACCGGTGGCGAAAGTGGCCGCGCCGCGACTGCGCGTCGACGTGGAAACGCTGCAGGCGGTGATCAACAATCGCTACGACCTGCTCGCCAAGTATGCGCGCGGATTGCAGGAGACGCTGCGCGTCGAGATCGACAGGTTGCGCGTATCAGCCGCCGAAAAGGAACGCTTTGCACGCCTGCGGCGCTGGCTGCGCAAGGGCGATGTGGCGCAGATCCCGCCCGCGCAGCAGCAGACCATGCACGAGTTGTTGAGGCAGAGCCGGGTGATGCGGACGCTGATCGACATGCGCGCGGAACTGGCGGCGATTTGGGAAAAGTCATCGGTCTCGCGCGAACAGATGCTGACGCACCTGCAGGACTGGATTGCGCGTGCGGAGGCGAGCGGCATTCGCGTGCTGCAGGATGCCGCACTCAGGATCCGTTCCTACACGACGGCGCCGGTCACCGCCTGAGCATCCCCGACGCACAAACAAAAAGCCCCGCACGGGCGGGGCTCTTTCATTCCGGCATGGTGGCGCTACTTGAGCTTGGTTTCCTTGTAGGCGACATGCTTGCGCGCCACCGGATCGAACTTGCTCATCTCGAGCTTGTCCGGGGTCGTGCGCTTGTTCTTGGTGGTGGTGTAAAAATGGCCGGTGCCGGCGGTCGACTCCAGCTTGATCTTTTCACGTGCGCCCTTGGCCATCGTCGTTCTCCTTAGATCTCGCCGCGTGCACGCAGGTCGGCGAGCACGACATCAATGCCAACTTTGTCAATGGTGCGCAGACCCGCATTGGTCAGGCGCAGCCGCACCCAGCGTTTCTCGCTCTCGACCCAGAAGCGGCGGCTCTGCAGATTCGGGATGAAGCGGCGCTTGGTCCGGTTGTTCGCATGCGAAACGTTGTTACCCGTCATGGGTCTCTTGCCGGTGACTTGACACACGCGTGCCATCTTGTGACTCCTGAATTCCGGTGGTAATTGCCGCGGCCGGGCCGGCTGGTCGCGCAAAGCCGCGCATTATAAGGACTTTCCCTTTCCCGGGCCAATCCCGGTCGTGCCCGCTCAGAGGAGTCCGCGCTCGGCAAGCGATACCCCGGGATGGCCGGCGACGATCGGATGGTCTAGCACCCCGACGTCGACCGGCACCCGCGCGACTTGAGCGCACGGGAGAGCAACCCATCGGCGCGATTCGGCGCGGCCAGGCCTGACCGGCGATCGTGGGCAAAAGATCGCCGCGCCGGCGTTATCGCGCGGTGCCTGCTTGACGATTTCCCTGGGGAAGATACTCGTTCGTGTCTGCGTGCCGCGAAACAGGGCCGCATCGGCAATCAGTCAGTCTTGCGCGTTGAGGAACCGCGGGTGAAAGAGCTCCTGTCGATCGTTGCGCAGCGAAGGCTTGAGGTAGTCACCTACCTTTGCGGGGGTGTTCAACCCCGCATCGCGCCTGCCTTCCTCGCGCGGCGCCCGCCGCTGACTGTTCGGGCACCGCGCGCAACTGCGCACACTTCGCCGGGCCGAATCCGCTGACCTTCTGCAATTCACGCGGCAGTGCCGAGAGCAATCCAATCAGCCCGCCAAACTGCTTAAGCGCACTGCGTGCCACCTCGATCACGGTGTGCCCTGCGACGCCGGTGCGCAGAAGGACCACGAGCAGCTCAGCTTCGCTCAGCGCGCCAGGACCGTGCGCCAGCAGTCATTCGCGCGGTCGCCGGCCGGCGCCTGATCGTCATCCGGTCTTGCTCCGCTAGAATTTGCATTCGTTCCCGGCGAATCCGCGCATGGCTGTCATTTCATCAGGGTCGCACGTCACGCTGCACTATCGTCTGGCGGTGCTCGATGAGCATGGCGAACGCGAGGTCGTGAGCACGCTGGGTGGCCATCCGGCGACGCTGCAGGTGGGCACGGGACAGCTGGCCCCCGATCTGGAACAGCACCTGATCGGGCTTGCAGAGGGCGCATGTGCGAGTTTTGATCTCGCCGCCGGCGAGGCTTTTGGTCAGCGCAGTCCCGATCTGATTCAGTCGTTGACGCGAACAACTTTTCATGAAAACGCGGATCCGGGTGCTGCATTCTCGGTTGGCGACGTGCTCGAGATCAACGTGCCGGGAGGCGCTCGCCTCGCCGGTGTGCTCAAGGCCCAGGACGATGACAGGGTGGTGATCGATTTCAATCATCCACTGGCGGGACGTCCGGTGCGGTTCTTGGTGCAGGTGATCGGAGTGCTGTAATGGAAGTCCTTCTTGCGCAACCGCGGGGTTTCTGTGCTGGAGTGGATCGCGCCATCGAGATCGTCGAGCGCGCGCTGCGAGTCCACGGCGCGCCGATCTACGTGCGGCACGAGATCGTCCACAACACCTACGTGGTCGAGGACCTGCGCAGGAAGGGCGCGGTGTTCGTCGATGAACTCGATCAGGTTCCCGCCGGCGCGACGCTGATCTTTTCCGCGCACGGCGTGGCCAAGTCCGTTCACGCCGACGCGTCGGCGCGCGGCTTGAACGTTTTCGACGCGACCTGCCCACTCGTGACCAAGGTCCATGTTGAAGTCGAGAAGATGCGCGCACAGGGGCGGGAGATCGTGATGATCGGCCACGCCGGCCATCCGGAGGTGGAGGGCACGATGGGCCAGGTGGATAGCGGCATGCACCTGGTCGAAACGGTCCGGGATGTGGAGGGCTTGAACGTGCGCGACCCCGAACGGCTGGCGTACGTTACGCAGACCACGCTGTCGATCGATGACGCGGCCGCGGTGGTCGCGGCGCTGAAGCGGCGCTTCCCTTCAATCGCCGAGCCGAAAAGGGCCGACATCTGCTATGCGACACAGAATCGTCAGGATGCGGTGAAATTCATGGCGCCGCAGGTCGACGTGGTCATCGTGATGGGCAGTCCGGCGAGTTCGAACTCCAATCGGTTGCGCGAAGTGGCGCAGCGCTTCGGTGTGCCAGCCTACCTTGTCGATTCCGCCGCTGACGTCAATCCGCAGTGGCTGATCGAAGCGCGCCGCATCGGTGTGACGGCTGGCGCCTCGGCGCCCGATGAACTGGTTCAGCAGCTGATCGCGCGTCTTCGGGAGCTGGGCGCGAAAAGCGTGCGCACGCTGCAGGGCGTGCAGGAGAACGTGGTCTTCCCGTTGCCGAAGGGGCTCGGGAAGAGCGTCAGGCCGGAAGCGGCTTGAGACAGTACTTCGATCACGTCAACGAGGAGATACCCAATGAAACCATGGATTGCAGCACTTGCCGTTGCCGTTTTTTCGCTGAGTGCCGGCGCGCAACCGGTGGAAGTCGAAGGTGTGAAGTTCGAGCCGACCGTTCAAGTCGGCGGCCAGACGCTGCAGCTCAATGGTGCCGGACTGCGCAAGCGTGCGATCTTCAAGGTGTACGTCGCCGGCCTGTACGTTCCACAAAAGGCCAATTCAGCGGCGACGCTGCTTGACCAAAAAGGGCCACGTCGCGTCGCGATCCAGATGTTGCGCGACGTCTCGGCTGACACTTTCGCGGAGACGTTGTTGGATGGATTGAAAGCCAATCACACGCAGGAACAGCTCGGCGCGATGAAGGCGCAGATCGACGCACTGCAGGCGAATATGAAAGCGATCGGCGAGGCGAAAAAGGGCAACGTGATCCACTTCGAATTCACGCCCGAATCGGGGACGCGAATCGTGCTCAACGGCGAGCAAAAGGGCGGCGCGATTGCCGGCGAAGACTTCTTCACCGCCGTGTTGCGCGTATGGATCGGCGACAAACCGGCCGACGCTGATCTGAAGAAGGGACTCCTCGGCGGGTAGTGCGACCGCGGTTCGCCTGACAGAGCCGGCAGCGCCGGCTCTTTTCGTGTGCGCGGCGCATTCATTTGGACAGTGTCAAGATCAAGTGGCACAATCCCCCCGATGAGTCAGATCGCACGACCGGGACGACGCGCTGCCGGCGCACGAACCCGCAACGCCGCCCCGGCGGAGCATTATCACCACGGCGACCTGCGTGCCGCGCTTCTGAAGGCAGCCGAAGTGATGCTGGCCGAGTCGGGAGTCGAGCGCTTCACGCTGCGCGAATGCGCGCGCCGTGCCGGTGTTTCGCATGCAGCTCCGGCACATCATTTCGGCGATGCGCGGGGCTTGCTGACCGAGATCGCTGCGCTTGGGTTTGAGCAGCTGTCCAAGCGCATCCACGATTACGTTGTCGGCGTTGGCGACGATCCGGCGCGAAACCTGACCGCGGTCGGCCAGGCTTACATCGACTTTGCGCTCGATCACCGGGCGCAGTTCCAGTTGATGTTCCGACACGATCGGCTCGATTCATCGAGCCCACGATTGCAGGCCGCCGCGCAGTCGAGCTTCGATGCGCTGCTCACGGCCCTGACCCGGGTGTCGTCCGCCGAGGATATCTCGACGCGCACTTTCGAGGCCAAGATCGTGCTCGCGTGGAGCGCGGTGCACGGCTTTGCCACCCTGTTTCTCGAGGGTGCCTTCGCGCACATGGCGCAGGGTCAGCCGGCGCAGAAGTTCGCTGCGCAATACAGTGCCGCCATGCTGCATCTGCTGGAGTCGGCGCTGGTCAGCACACGGCCGATCGCCGCCGGCGATCCGGCGACATTTCATGCGATCGCAGCCTCCCGTCCGCGCTGAGTCCGATCCGGATCTCGATCGCTTTCTCGATGCCGTCTGGCTCGAGGACGGGCTCGCGTTAAATACGCTCGCCGCCTATCGGCGCGACCTGCAGGGCTTGACGGCCTGGCTGCGGGACGAGCGCAAGGCCCCGCTCGCCGCGACCGCGGCCGATCTGGCACGCTACTTCGCGGCGTGCCATTCCGCGTCTCGCTCGTCCACCGCGAATCGGCGCCTGGCGTCACTGAGACGCTTCTATCGCTGGGCGCTGCGCGAGCGAATGATCGAGACCGATCCGACGCTGCAACTTTCACCGGCAAGACGCGCGCAGCGATTTCCGTCCGCGATTTCCGAGCCGCAGGTCGACGCACTGCTCGCGGCGCCCGATGTGCACACCCCACTCGGGCTACGTGATCGCGCGATGTTGGAGCTTCTGTACGCCACCGGGCTGCGTGTCTCCGAATTGGTCGGCATGAAGATGGGTGAATTGTCATTGAACGACGGCCTCGTCCGCGTCATGGGCAAGGGCTCCAGGGAACGCATCGTTCCGCTCGGCGAGGAGGCGCGGGCGTGGCTTGAGCGCTACCTGCGAGATGGGCGCCCGGCGCTTCTCGGCGGACGCAGTTCCAATGCATTGTTTGTCACGCGGCGCGCGGAGGCGATGACGCGACAGCGCTTCTGGTCGCTGATCAAGCACCATGCATTGGTCGGGGGCATTCACGCGCCACTCTCGCCCCACGGTTTGCGGCACGCATTCGCAACGCATCTGCTCAACCACGGTGCCGACCTGCGCGTGGTGCAGATGCTGCTCGGCCACGCGGATATCTCGACCACGCAGATCTACACCCACGTCGCGCGCGAGCGTCTGCAGGCGCTGCACGCGAAGCATCACCCGCGCGGGTGAGCCGCAGCTAGACTCGTGCCCGATGGCGAAGCAGACGCACGTCTCGGAAACACCCGCCACGCAATGGCTGAAGCGGCGCGGGGTTCCGTTCACCGAGCATGTCTACGAGTATGTCGAGCATGGCGGCACGGCAGAGTCGGCGCGCTCGCTTGGGGTGCCCGAACACGAAGTGGTGAAGACGCTGGTGATGGAAGACGAAGCGGGCAAGCCGCTGCTGGTACTGATGCACGGCGATCGGATCGTGTCGACCAAGAACCTGGCGCGCCAGATCGGCCGCAAGAGGATCGAGCCGTGCAGTGCGGAAGTCGCGCAACGGCATACCGGCTACCAGATTGGGGGCACGTCACCGTTCGGGACGCGCAGGCCCATGCCAGTATTCGTCGAGCGCTCGGTCCTGGGCCTGCCGCAAATCCTGATCAATGGCGGCCGGCGGGGGTATCTCGTCGCGCTCGCGCCGAGCGTACTCACTGAGATCCTGAGCGCGACACCGGTCGATTGTGCGCTCGGAGAATCCTGATGGAAGCCATGCCTGCCTGGCTTGTCAGCACCGCGTCGATCCTCGGCGCCTATCTGCTTGGCTCGGTGTCGTTCGCGGTCATCGTGAGTCGCCTGATGGGACTGGCGGACCCGCGCAGCTACGGGTCGGGCAATCCCGGCGCGACGAATGTGCTTCGATCCGGCAGCAAAGTGGCAGCGGCCCTGACGCTGCTCGGCGACGCGGCCAAGGGCGCGGTGGCCGTATGGGCGGTGCGACGCTTTGGTGTGCCGTTCGGCGTCGGTGAGTGGGGCGTCGCGATCGCCGGACTTTCGGCGTTCGTGGGGCATCTTTTTCCGGTCTTCCTGCGTTTTCAGGGCGGCAAGGGCGTCGCCACGTTTCTGGGCGTATTGCTGACGCTGAGTCCCTGGGTTGGATTGCTGGCTTGCGGCGTTTGGATCTTGATGGCGGTGTTCTTTCGCTACGCGTCGCTGTCGTCGATCAGTGCCGCAGCGGTTGCGCCATTGGCGCAGTTACTGGGCTGGGGATTCGGGCCCATCCTGCCGGCGACGATCGTGATGAGCGCGCTGCTCATCATGCGTCACCAGAAGAACATCGCCCAGTTGCTGGCCGGCAAGGAGCACAAGATCGGCGCCAAGTCGGCCGCCGCGGCGCAACCGCGCAAGCATTAGGCCGACGCTTCAGCGAGCGTCCAGCGCGGATACACGGTGAAAGAACGGCGCGGATCGACCGCACCGCGCTGCAGTCGAGCGAGGCCGGCCATCGCGATCATTGCGCCATTGTCGGTGCACAGTTCCGGCGGGGGGAAGAAGACCTGCGTATTGTGGCGAGACGAATCAACGGCCAGTCGTTCACGCAGTTGTGCATTGGCACCGACGCCGCCGGCAACCACGAGCGTGTTCGCCGTGCACTCCTTCAGCGCCTGCATTGACTTGGCGGCGAGCACGTCGACCACCGCGTCGACAAACCCGCGCGCCAGATCGGCGCGCGCCTGATCGCAAGTCGAGTCGATCTTTCGCACCGCCGTGAGCACGGCGGTCTTCAGGCCACTGAAGCTGAACGTCAAATCGCCGCTGTGAAGCATCGGCCGCGGCATCGTCACAGCGCCAGGGGTTCCGAACTCGGCCAGCCGCGAAACGGCCGGGCCACCGGGGTACCCCAGACCGAGGAGTCGCGCGGCCTTGTCGAATGCTTCACCGGCGGCATCGTCGACAGTGTCACCGAGCAGCCGATAGGCGCCCACGGCGCGGACATGGAGCAACTGGGTGTGCCCGCCCGAGACCAGCAGCGCAACGAACGGAAACGACGGCGCAGGCCGTGCCAGCAGAGGCGAGAGCAGGTGACCTTCGAGATGGTGCACACCGACCACCGGCCGGCCGAGCGCCGCGCCGAGCCCATGCGCGATGCTGGCACCGACGAGCAGCGCACCAATGAGTCCCGGGCCGATCGTGACTGCAATCGCGTCGATCTCGCTCGCTCTTCGCCCCGCTTGCACCAGAACCTGGTCGAGCAGCGGCAGTACGCGCCGGATGTGGTCACGCGATGCCAGTTCGGGAACCACGCCGCCATAGGCGCGATGCATATCGACCTGCGAATGGACCGCGTGCGCCAGCAGGCCAAGACCGTCGTCAAGCAGCGCGAGCCCGGTCTCATCGCAGGAGGTTTCGATGCCGAGAACGAGCACGGGCCAACGACCTCATGGGTGGGTGGCCGAGTTTAGCGGCCAAGCCGCGCCACTCCGCGCCCAGGACCTCGATTTGGCAAAGAAATCCGCGCTGCGATAGAATCCTGCGCTTTCAGCCGGCCATTGCGTTCAGGAATTTCATGCCTACGATTCGCCTCAAGGAAAACGAGCCTTTTGAAGTCGCGCTGCGGCGCTTCAAGCGCACAATCGAAAAGAGCGGTCTGCTGACCGAACTGCGCGCGCGCGAGTTCTACGAGAAACCGACCGCCGAGCGCAAGCGCAAGAAGTCCGCCGCGATCAAGCGCCATTTCAAGCGCCTGCGCAGTCAGATGCTGCCGAAGAAGATGTACTAGATTTCTGCCGACGCCGGCCCAATTCTGAAGCGCGCCTCACGGGCGCGCTTTGTCTTTCTGGAGGCACCATGACGCTGAAAGAGCGGATCAACGAGGACATGAAAGCGGCCATGCGTGGACGCGAGGCCGATCGGCTTTCGGCGATCCGCCTGCTCTTGGCCGCGATCAAGCAAAAGGAAGTGGATGAACGCGTCGCGCTGGATGATGCGGCGGTCACGACAATCGTCGAGAAGCTGATCAAGCAACGCCGTGACTCGATCGAGCAGTTCGAAAAGGCGGGCCGCAAAGATCTGGTTGACAAGGAGAGCGCGGAATTGAGCCTGCTGAGCGGCTATCTGCCGCAGCAGATGAGCGACGCTGAACTGCATGCGGCAATCGATGCCGCGATCCGCGAAAGCGGTGCCGCGGGGCCGCAGGCGATGGGCAAGGTCATGGCGCTGCTGAAGCCGCGGCTTGCCGGACGCGCGGACATGGGCAAGGCCTCCGCGCACGTGAAGCAGAAGCTCGCCGGATAGCGCCCGATCGAAGCCGTGATTCCGCAAGGCTTCATCCAGGACCTGCTCGCGCGCATCGACATTGTCGATGTCGTGGGGCGCTATGTGCAGCTGAAGAAGGCCGGCCAGAACCTCCTCGGTCTGTGCCCGTTTCACGGCGAAAAGACGCCCTCGTTCACGGTCAGCCCATCGAAGCAGTTCTATCACTGCTTCGGTTGCGGCGTGCACGGAACCGCGGTCGGTTTCCTGATGGAAAACCGCGGACTCGGCTTCGTCGAGGCGGTGCGCGAACTGGCACAGCAGGCGGGTATGCAAGTGCCCGAAACCGCTGGCGGACGCGAAGAGGCGTCAAAGGCGCGCGGCCTGTCCGACGTACTGCTGCGGGCAAGCGAGTTCTATCGCGCCAGGCTCAAGGACGCTCTCGGCGCGATCGAGTATCTGAAAGGGCGGGGACTGACGGGTCAAAGCGCTGCGCGCTTTGCGCTCGGCTTCGCGCCGGATGGATGGCAAGCGCTGCGCGACGTATTCGATCCCTACGAGGATGCAAGGCTCGTCGAAGCCGGTCTGGTCATCGTCAGTGACGAGGCCAAGCGTTACGACCGCTTCCGCGGGCGCGTGATGTTCCCGATCCGCAATCGCCGCGGCACGGTGATTGGCTTTGGCGCGCGGTCGATGGACGGTTCGGAGCCAAAGTACCTGAACTCTCCGGAGACGCCGCTCTTCCACAAGGGACAGGAACTGTATGGCCTATTTGAAGCACAGGATGCGATCCGGCGCCGCGGTCGGGTGATCGTGTGCGAAGGCTATTTGGACGTGATCCAGCTCGCCCAGGCCGGATTCGAAGAATCCGTCGCGGCGCTTGGAACCGCGATCACGAGCACGCACGTCGCGAACCTCTTTCGCATCACCGATCATGTGATCTTCGCCTTCGACGGCGACGCGGCCGGGCGCAAGGCGGCGCGGCGTGCGCTCGAAGCGGCATTGACCGCGATCGGCGACGTCAAGCGCGCCAGTTTTGTCCTGCTGCCGGAAGGCGAAGACCCGGACAGCTTGATCAAGTCCCATGGTCCGGCGGCGTTCGACACCGAACTGGCGCGGGCCATGCCACTGTCAGTCTGGTTCATTCGCGCCGTATCGGAGGGCAAGGCACTCGACACCGCCGAGGGCCGGGCCGCGTTGGTTGCCGAAGCGAAACCGCTGCTGTCGTCGATGTCGCCCGGTGCGCTTCGGCTGCAATTGATCGGCGAGGTGGCGACCGCGAGCCGGATGACGGCCGAGGATGTCCAATCTCTCTTCGGCCTGGCGCGCTGGCGGCGCTTGCCGGCGACCGCGGTGCCGCGTGCCGCAAGGGCGGGGATCGAAGTGAGCGACCTCAAAGCGCGTGTGCTGCGATGGCTCATCCTGTATCCCGAACTTGCGCGTGGATTCGAGGCCGACATCCGGCGCGAGGCCGACGCGGGTGAACTGCCGGTCGATCGAAAACTGCGCGAAGTCCTGGCAGCGGCAACCCGCACCGGCGCGGCAACGACGGGCGCGGTCATCCAGGCGCTCACGGACAGCGAGCATCTGACCGAATACGAGGCCTTGGCCGCCCAGGGAATGACCGGTGACGATGACGCACAGGCCGCGCAGGAGGAGGTCGCCGGCGCGTTTTCGAAGCTCGCCCTGCAGCGCCTGGAAGCGCGCCGCAGCGATTCGCTCGCGCGCTACCAGGCAGAACCGTCGGAGAGCAATCTGCGCAGCTACCAGCTGGTCGACCGCGAATACTCCCGCGCGCGCGCGGGCGGCGGCACCTGACCTGGGCCAAAAGCGACGAAAAGTGGCGAAATCCCGCCCCTGCTCGGCTATACTTAAGTGTTTTAGAAGCCGCCGCGGGCGGCATAGACCGCCAAGGCGGTCAGAGCAGCGCAAGCGGACCACGACCAGCGGGTGTCGATCGGTCACCGCAGTGACGCGCTCTTGAGGGTGGTAGTCGATCGAGCTTGCGCCGATTGGCCAGTATGGTGCAAGCGAGCGACGTTGTTCGCATTCGCTCGCCCGGACGAATTGGGTCATTCCGGATTCGACGGCGAAGTGCGTTGGACGGGCGGCATCCGCCGCAAAGAATCTGAAATCGAAGTTCAATACGGAGCCGCCGGAACGATTGCATTGGCGCGTTTTGCCTGCATCTTCCTGGCGATGGATAAGCACTTTTCGGGTGGCTGAATGCTCAAGACGATGACAAAGGGGACGAAGGCGGCGGCGAAGAAGTTGGCGCCGGCGGCGACAAAGGCGTCTAAGGCTCCCAGGGCGGCGGCGAAGCCGCAAGCCAGGAAGGCGGAGCCCGTAGTCGTCAAGAAAAAGCCTGCCACGCTTGAAGCCGGACGCGAGCGCAAGACAAAGATCCCGGTCGTGCCTGCCGCGGGAACGCCGGTCGCCAAGGGCCGACCCGGCCGCAAGCCAAAGCAGGCCGAACCGTCGATGGGTGCCGATAGCGGTGCCGATGCGGTGCCGGAAGCGGGCGACGACACGGTCGACCCGAGCGTTCAGGTGGTCGAGAAGCTGAGCGTCAAGCAGCGCGCGAAGGACCGGCGCGCCAAGGAAAAGGCACTGAAGGAAGCGCTGGAGCGCAGCTATCACGGCACGGTCGAGGACCTCGAAGCCCGTCGCAACAAGCTCAAGGCGCTGATCAAGCTCGGCAAGGAGCGTGGCTTCCTGACCTACGCCGAGATCAACGATCACTTGCCAGACAACCTGGTTGATGCCGAGGCGATCGACGCGATCATCTCGACCTTCGGCGACATGGGCATCCAGGTCTTCGACCAGGCGCCCGATGCCGAAACGCTGCTGATGACCGAGAACGCGCCGGCGGCGACGTCGGAGCTGGATGCGGAAGAGGAGGCGGAGGCGGCGCTGTCGACCGTCGATGCCGAGTTTGGCCGCACCACCGACCCGGTGCGCATGTACATGCGCGAAATGGGCTCGGTCGAGCTGCTCACGCGCGAGGGCGAAATCGAAATCGCCAAGCGGATCGAAGACGGCCTGAAGCACATGGTGATGGCGATCTCGGCTTGTCCGACCACGATCGCGGAAATCCTCTCGCACGGGGGAAAGATCCGCGCGAGTGAAGTGCCCATCGACGAAGTCGTCGACGGCCTCGTGGACGAGAGCGACGACTTCCCGACGCGCAGCACCGCGGCCGAGGAAGAAGACGAAGAGGGCGAGGAGACGACCGACATCGGCGCCAGCGGCATGACGGCGGGGCAGCTCGAAGAGCTGAAAGATCGGGCGCTCGACAAACTCGATCATGTGGCGAAGCTGTTCGACAAGATGCGCGTGGCGTTCGAGAAGGAAGGCTACAAGTCGCCCGGCTACGTGAAGTCGCAGCAAAAGATTCTCGATGAGCTGATGTCGCTGCGATTCACCGCCAAGATGGTCGAGCGGCTGTGCGATTCGCTGCGTGCGCAGGTGGAAGAGGTACGCAGCCTCGAGAAACAGATCTACGAGATCATGGTCAACAAGTGCGGCATGCCGCGCCCGCACTTCCTGAAGCTCTTTCCGGGCGCCGAAACCAACACGCGCTGGGTCACGCGCGAGGCCGATGGCGGCCATCCGTACTCGGAAGTGCTGACGCGTAACCTGCCGGCGGTGCACGAGCTGCAGGGCAAACTGTCGGATCTGCAGAAGCGCGTCGTGCTGCCGCTGAAGGATCTGCGCGAGGTCTACAAGCAGATGGCCACCGGTGAGGCCAAGGCACGCAAGGCCAAGCGCGAGATGACCGAGGCCAATCTGCGACTGGTGATATCGATCGCGAAGAAATACACCAATCGCGGCCTGCAGTTCCTTGATCTCATCCAGGAAGGCAACATCGGCCTGATGAAAGCGGTCGACAAGTTCGAATATCGCCGCGGCTACAAGTTCTCCACTTACGCGACGTGGTGGATCCGGCAGGCGATCACGCGCTCGATCGCCGACCAGGCGCGCACGATCCGTATTCCGGTGCACATGATCGAGACGATCAACAAGATGAACCGGATCAGCCGCCAGATCCTGCAGGAAACCGGCACCGAGCCCGATCCGGCCACGCTGGCGGTCAAGATGGAGATGCCGGAAGACAAGATCCGCAAGATCCTGAAGATCGCCAAGGAACCGATCAGCATGGAAACGCCGATCGGCGACGACGACGACTCTCATCTGGGCGATTTCATCGAAGACACGTCGACCGTCGCACCGGTCGACGCCGCGCAGAACTCGAGTCTGGCCGGCGTAACCAAGGAAGTGCTGGATTCGCTGACACCGCGCGAGGCCAAGGTGCTGCGCATGCGCTTCGGCATTGAAATGTCGACCGATCACACGCTCGAAGAAGTCGGCAAGCAGTTCGATGTCACGCGCGAGCGCATCCGCCAGATTGAAGCCAAGGCGCTGCGCAAGTTGCGGCACCCGAGCCGTTCCGACAAGCTGAAGAGTTTCCTGGAGTAGGCCAAGGTGGATTCCGGGGATCGAATACGTTGCATGACCGAGGGGCCGTTAGCTCAGTCGGTTAGAGCAGAGGACTCATAATCCTTTGGTCGTTGGTTCGAGTCCAACACGGCCCACCAGACAGCACATAACCCTTGTCCGACTATCACGACTTTGACCATTTCGGCCTTGACCCGCTGATCGTTGCGGCGGTGAAGGAGATGGGCTACACCACGCCCACGCCGATCCAGTCCAAGGCGATTCCGATCGTCCTGAAGGGCAAGGACGTGATGGGCGCGGCACAGACGGGCACGGGGAAGACCGCCGGCTTCGCACTGCCGATCATCCAGCGTCTTCTGCCGCATGCGAGTGCAAGCATGTCGCCTGCGCGCCACCCGGTGCGCGCGCTCGTGCTGGCGCCGACGCGCGAACTCGCCGAGCAGGTCGCCGACAACTTCAAGAAATACATCAGCAAGACGGCGCTGCGCTGCGCGACCGTCTATGGCGGCGTCGACATGGACCCGCAGACGCAGGCGCTGCGCGCGGGGGTGGAGATCATCGTCGCCACGCCGGGCCGCTTGCTCGATCACCTGCAGCAGAAGAACACCTCGCTCGGACAGGTGCAGATCGTCGTGCTCGACGAAGCCGATCGGATGCTCGACATGGGCTTTTTGCCCGACATCTCGCGCATCCTGAACCTGCTGCCGAAGGAACGCCAGAGCCTGATGTTCTCGGCGACGTTTTCCGAGGAAATCAAGAAGCTCGCCGCCAATTTTTTGCGCGAACCGCAACTGCTCGAGGTGGCGCGGCGCAACGCCACCGCCGAACTGATCAAGCAGGAAATCGTCAAGGTGCACGAGTCCGAGAAGACCGCTGCACTGCTGACGTTGCTGAAGACACGCGGGGCCGACGGCGGTCGCATGACGCAGGTGCTGGTGTTCGTCAACGCCAAGATCGAGTGCCGCCGGCTCGCGCGCCAGTTGCAGAAGGCAGGCGTGAATGCGGACGCGATCCATGGCGACAAGACGCAGGACGAGCGCATGAAGGCGCTCGAGGGATTCAAGAAGGGTGAGATCGAGGTGCTCGTGGCCACCGACGTTGCCGCGCGCGGACTCGATATCGTCGAACTGCCGGCCGTCATCAACTACGACGTGCCGTTCAACCCCGAGGACTATGTGCATCGCGTCGGACGCACCGGCCGGGCCGGCTCGTCGGGTCTTGCGATCATGCTGGTGACCGGCGCCGATGAACGCGGTGTGCGCGCGATCGAGCAACTGACCAAGCAGAAATTCGACATTCAGACCGTGGCGGTCGAACGCGAGCGGAGCGAGCGCCCGGCCCGTCGTGAACATGCAGCGCGGCGCGACCGCGACGAACGTCCGGGACGGCGCGAGCATGTGCCGGCCGCGAAGCCGGCCGACGAATTCTTCACCAGGCCGTACGAGGCGGGCGATACGACCGTGTCGCCATCGACCGAAGCCGCGTCGACCGAGACCGGCAAGAAGCCCGCCAAGGTGGCGGCGCTGCTTGGCGGTGCCAAGCGCTGAGCGGGCGCGCTGCTCAGGCGCTTCGCGCCAGCGCCTGTTCGAGATCCCAGACAATGTCGTCGATCGATTCAATGCCGATCGACAGGCGCACCATCTCCGGCAGCACACCCGCCGCACGCTGTTCTTCCTCAGACAGCTGTCGATGCGTGGTCGAGGCCGGATGAATCACGAGTGACTTTGCGTCCCCGATGTTGGCAAGGTGCGACAGAAACTGCAGGCCGTCGATGAACCGTTCGCCGGCCGCGGCGCCGCCCTGGATGCCGAACGTCATCACGCTCGACGCGCCCGGCTCGCCGTCGACGCTGCGCAAATACTTCTGCGCCAGCGCGTAGTACGGACTTGATTTCAGCCCGGGCCAGTTGACCCACCGCACGCGCGGGTGCGCATCGAGAAATTCGGCCACCCGGCGCGCGTTCTGCACGTGCCGTTCCATCCGCACATGCAGCGTTTCCAATCCCTGCAGCAGCAGCCACGCCGACAGCGGTGCCAGTGATGAGCCGTGCACGCGCAGCACCTCGAAGCGTGCCTTCATCGTGTAGGCGAAGTCGCCAAATGTCTCCCAGAACTTAACCCCGTGGTAACCCTTGGACGGCAACACCATGTCGGGGAACTTGCCGTTGCCCCAGTCGAATTTCCCGCGTTCCGCCAGCACACCGCCGATCGTGGTGCCGTGTCCGCCCATGTACTTGGTGGCGGAATGCACCACGATGTCGGCGCCCCAGTCGAGCGGTCGGCACAGATAAGGCGACGGCATGGTGTTGTCGATCGCCAGCGGTATCTGCGCGTCATGCGCGATGGCCGCAACACGCTCGATGTCGAGCACATTGATCTTCGGATTGCCGAGCGTTTCGCCGTAGACAAGCCGCGTGTTCGGTTTCAGCGCGCGCCGGAAATTCTCGGGATCGTCGGGATCGACAAACGTCGTCTCGATGCCCATCTTTGGCAGAGTGACCGCAAACTGCGAGTAGGTGCCGCCATAGAGCAGCGAAGAGGAGACGATGTGTTCGCCGGGCTGCACGATGGCGAGCACCGCAGTCAGTTGCGCGGCCATGCCGCTGGAGGTGGCCAGTGCGGCGCGGCCATTTTCCAGCGCGGCGACACGTTCCTCGAATACGGCCACGGTCGGATTGCTGATGCGTGAGTAGACGTTGCCGAACGTCTGCAGGTTGAACAGGCTCGCCGCGTGGTCGGCCGAGTCGAAGACGTACGACGTCGTCTGGTAGATCGGCTGCGCGCGGCTGCCGGTCACGGGATCGGGCAACTGGCCCGCGTGCAGGCACAGCGTTTCGATGCCAAATTCGCGGTCGGCCATCGTCGTCTCAAAAAGGAAGTTGGCGCGGCCGCTTGGCGGAAATCACGCGCGTGTTGACGCCGGCCCAATTGAGGCCGCCATACAGGCGTCCATGTTCGATCTTCACGCAGCGGTCCATCACGACATCGAGCCCCGCCGCGCGTGCCTTGCCGGCGGCGGCCTCGTTCACCACGCCGAGCTGCATCCATAGGCACTTTGCGCCGATCGCGATCGCGTCGTCGGCCAACGGACCGATATCCTCGGCCTTGCGAAAGCAATCGACCAGATCGATCGGGCCGGCCTCTTTCGCCGCCACCTTCAGGTCCGGGTAGCAGCGCTGACCGAGCACGTCCTTGTATTTCGGATTCACCGGGATCATCACGTAGCCATGCTCGAGCAGATACTTGCCGACAAAGAAACTCGGCCGGTGCCACTCGGCGCTGATGCCGACCACCGCGATGCGACGGTTCTCGTGCAGGATCCGGCGCAGCGTCGGGATGTCCGTGTCGTCGGCCATGGACTGAATCAGTAAGTGGATGTCCGCGCGATTGTAGAAGCCGCGGCCCAGCGCTCGCGCCACAGCCGGATCGCGCACTCGAGAAACGCGTCGCGCGAATCCGCGCCGATCGGTGCCAGGCCGAGGTGCCGCCCGGCGCGTTCCAGCTCGCCGAGTACGTCCGAACGATCGAGCGGCCGCGCACCGGTCTGTTTCGAGAGCTTTTCGCCCGATTCACTGGTGACGATGGGAATGTGCAGGTAATGCGGCGTGCGGAAACCGAGCGCGCGCCGCAGATAGATCTGCCGCGGCGTGTTGTCGAGCAGATCGGCGCCACGCACGACGTCGGTGATGCCCTGCGCAGCGTCGTCGACCACGACGGCGAGTTGGTAGGCCCAGAGCCCATCGGCGCGCCGGACGACAAAATCGCCGACGTCGCGCCCGAGCCACTGGGCAAAATGGCCGAGCGAACGATCTTCAAACCCGATCGACGCGGCGGGCACACGCACGCGCAGCGCGCGGACCGGCCGACCGCGTGTGCCGTTGCGGCAGGTGCCGGGGTAAACGCCCAGCCGGGCGCCGGACTGTGCGGCCATCTCCTCCATGTCCTTGCGCGTGCAAGCGCAGCCGTAGACGAGGCCCTGCTGCTGGAGCCGGTCCAGCGCCGCCCGGTACAGCGAGCCGCGCTCGCTCTGAAACGCGACCGGCTCGTCACTTTCCAGGCCAAAGGCGGCCAGCGTATCGATGATGTCCTCCGCGGACCCTGCCACTTCGCGCGGTGGATCAAGATCTTCGATGCGCACCAGCCAGGTGCCTCCTTGCGCGCGGGCATCGAGCCAGCTTGCCAGTGCAGCGGCGAGCGACCCCGCGTGCAGCGGTCCCGTCGGCGAAGGCGCAAATCGGCCGCGATAGACTGCCGGGCCCGATTCGACCTGGTTCATTTGTCAGACTCGTCTTATGGCGCGGTTACAGGGACAATAGCGCCCTGCGACCCAGGCTGGATCGTCGGTGGCGGACAGGGCGTGCGCGCCCTTTTGAATCGTCGAAATCAGAGGGTGTTCCACAGAGGGAATTTCGATTCCGTGTCACGTTTAAAGGCAGCCGAGATGGCGTTTTCGACACCCTACTTGCCGTGAATCCTCGCCCCGCCACCATTTTCATGACTTTGCCACCCGAGCCGAGTGTGGCGGGGCAGTTGTTGCGTCTGGCGATGGGCCTGGGGCGCCTGACCTGGATCGGCAATCTGGGTTTGGCACTGTTGCTGGTGATGGTCATGTGGGGCAGCCCCCAGGCGCTTGTGGGGTTGATCTGGTGGATCGTGCTGGGCGGGGTGATGCTGACCCGCGGCGTCTACTGCGCGCGCCAGGTGGCACGAGCCGAATTGCCGGACGAGTCCGCGCATCGCAACTACGCGTTTTTCGCGGGCTTGGAGGGGGCACTGTGGGCCGGTGGATTGATCGCATTGTCCGCACCGACGCCGGTGGGCATGGTGCTGCAGTTCGGGCTGTCGATCGCGGCCTTGGTCGGTTCATTGCTGCCCTACGGTGCGATTCCACGCGCCTGGCTGGCAAATGTCGTTCCACTGGGCTTCGCGCAGCTTGCCATCCTGCTCACCCGCGATATGTCCATGGCGCTGCCGCTCGCCTTCGCGTGGGCACTATGCATCGGCATCACGGTTTACGCGGCGCAGCGCCTGCAGCGCGGCATTGCCGATAACCTGCGCCTGCGCTTCCAGGCGCAGGAGGCCGCCACGCTGAAGGAACAGACGCTGGTCGAGCTCCATCACGGTCGCGATCAGTTGCGGCTCGCGCTCGAGGCGATCGACGCCGGAATTGGCGATACCAATGTCGTCACCGGCGAACGATTCTTCTCCGCCCGCTACGCCGAGATCCTCGGCTACACGGATCGCACCGAGTTCATGCAGGTGCATCGCTTTTCCGAGGCGGTGCACGAGGAGGATCGCGCGCGCGTGCTCGAGGCGCGCCGCCGCCACATCGAGGAGGGCGTGCCGTTTCGCGAAGAGTTCCGCCTGCGCACGGCGCGCGGCGACTACATCTGGGTCCAGGCGCGTGGCGAATCCACGCGCGGCGCCGACGGCCGCGCCACCCGCTTTGTGATGTCGATCGTCGACGTCACGGCTCGGCGTGAGGCGGAAAAAAAGCTGGTTTCGAGCGAAAGACGCTACCGCGCGCTGGTCGAGGCGTCGCCGTCGCTGATCTGGATGTGCGGCGGCGATGGCAAGCTCACGTTCGTATCGACGCGTGGCAGTCGCGGTCTGTACGGCTACGAGCCACGGCACATGCTGGGCAGGCACGTGACGGCATTCAACGCGCCGGATTTCGGCCGGCGTGAGTTCTTGCGCCGCTTCCTGCCGGTCTTCCACGGCCTGCCCGTCTACGACATCGAGGCCAATCACGTGTCGCGCACTGGCAAGTCGCTTTACGTGACGGTCAGCGCGCTGCCGACGCTGGATGCCGAGGGCAAAGTCGAATCCGTGCTGGGCATCTGCACCGATATCACCGCGCTGAAGGGGCGCGAGCGGGAACTGCACGTGGCGCTGCGCAACCAGCAGGTGATATTCGATGCGGCGGGCGAGGGCATCGCCTTCCTGCGCGACGGCGTGATCGAAAGCGCCAACAGGGCACTCGCCAAGATGCTCGGTGTGACGCGCGAATGGTTGATCGGGCGCCAGGTGCGAGAAATCCTGGCGCGCCCGGGCGACTGGGAGAACATACGCCGTGTGACGTACGCCGCGCGCGAACAGGGCGAGGCGGCCAATCACGAGGTGATGATGCGCGCGCCCGATTCGAATACGGGTGGCCGCACCGTGTGGTGCCAGCTCACCTCACGCGTCGGCGATGACGGTAATGGCGAAGCCGCGGCCACCATGATCCTGGTGCTGACCGATATCACCACGCTCAAGCGGCGCGAGGAACTCGCCTGGCATCAGGCCAATCACGACGAATTGACCGGCCTGCCAAATCGCCGCCTCCTGGTCGAAAACGCGCGGCGCCTGTTGTCGGTGGCGATGCGCCGCAAACGCCTGGCGGCATTGATGCTGCTCGACCTCGACGGCTTCAAGGAGGTGAACGATGTCTTCGGACATGCGCACGGCGACACGCTGCTGCGCCGGGTGGCGCTCAGGCTGTCGAGCGTTCTGCGAGAGTATGACCTCGTGGCACGCACCGGCGGGGACGAGTTCGTGGTGCTGCTGCCCGAGATCGACGAACTCCAGGTTGCCAATCATGTGGCCGAGAAGCTGATCGGCGCGGCGGCCGACAACATCGAGGACACCGGGCGTTCGGTGCGCATCCGCGCCAGCGTCGGCATTGCGCTCTTTCCTGCCGACGGCCAGGACTTCGACAGCCTGATGGTGCGGGCGGATGCCGCGATGTACGCCGCCAAGGCGGCCGGGAAGAACCAGTATCGTTTTGCCTCGCCCCCCGAGGACTCGGCGGCGGCGCTGCACTGAGGCCGGACACGCCCCTTTTTCGTTGCCTGCGCCACGGGGCGCAAGTACTATCGATCGCTGTTCTCCGGTCCTTCATCACAACATCATGGGGTACGCGCGGATTGTTCGAGCCGGCATGCCGAGGCACGCGGTGCGCACGGCGCATCGCGTCACAGGACGCCTCCCGGCACATCGGAGTGCGCAGGCTTGAGCACCGCGATTTCCGCGCCAGCGCCGGGCTTGTCAGTCCTGCTCAACGCTGAGCGGCGCGCGCTGCCCGCCACACTGTTGCTGCTGGCAACGGTGAGTCTCGCGCTGTCCGGCGCGTCGAACTGGGTCGGCCTGTGGACCACCTTGACGATGGCGACCGCGGCGTTGCGCTGGCTTGCTGCGCGCTGGAGCGAACCGAAGAGCTCGCCCGAGTGGGCCGGCATTGTCACCGGCCTGCATTTGATCGACGCCGGTCTGTGGACGGCGCTGCTGCTGTCGCTGCCCGCGTCGAGCGGCGCCAATGGCATCGGCGGGGCCGGGGTCGTGGGTGCCGTGCTGCTTGCGAGCATCGCACTCCGACACAGCCGGCGCAGCTGCAATCTGCTGCTCGCTTGCTGGTCGCTCGCGACCATCGTCGTGATCCTGAACGTCGCCGTTGCGCCGCTTTTCATTGCGGGGCTCCCGTTGTGGCTGTTGTCCATCTGGTGGTCTGCGCGCGCGGCGCAGGAAATGGACGCATCGTCGCAGGTTCCCGCTGCGCCCATGGCGGCCGTCGCGGAGGAGCCGACGCCGCCGCAACCGGGCGCCTCCGATCGTGCGGCGGAACTGTATGCGCGCCTGCCCGGACTGGTGTGGAACGTCAACGCGCGCGGTCACGTAATCGAGGTGCGCGGCGATGCGCCTTGGCGCTGGGGTCTGCGCGTCGGCGCGTACGAGCGCCCGCACTGGACCGCGGCGTTCGATCTTGACGACGAAAGCCGTGTCGAGGTGGAACGGGCGGTCACGCGCGCGATTGCCGGCCAATCGACATTCGACGTCCTGAATCGGCGCCGCACACGGCTCGGCGCGCTGGTCGCACTGCGCAGTCACTTCGTGCCGTTTTCGACGCCAGACTCCGAGCCCGGCGGCGAATCCAACGCCTCGGCGCTGGTCCTCGACACGATCGCGGCGCCACGCGCGCTGATCGAGGTCGAACAGCTGCGCCGCAGCCGGGCTCAGTACAAATCGCTGGTCGACGCGTCGGCGAGCCTGATCTGGGCCTGCGACGAGCACTTCCGGGTCACGTACGCCAGTCGTCGCGCGACGCGCGAGATCTACCGCTGCGAGCCGCATCACCTGATCGGCCGGTCGCTGTCAAAGCTGCTCGCCGAGGACATCGATCAACGCACCTCATTGCGCGCGCTGGCGGGACTGCGCGCCGGTGAATCACTGCGTGACATCGAGATGATCCACGGGACCTTCGACAGCGCCCGAGTGGTGGTGGCGATGACGGCGACGCCGTTGCACACGCGCGATGGCACGTTCCAGGGCGCGGTTGGCACCGTGACCGACCTAACGATCATGAAGCAGCGAGAATCGCGGTTGGCTGAGGCGCTGCAGGTCGAGCGCACCGTGCTGGACGCTGCTGGCGAGGCGATCGCGGTGGTCAAGGGCGGCAAGGTGTTGCGTTGTAACGAGGCCTTCATGCGCCTCCTGAAGGCTGAACCGGCACACCTGGCGCGGTCCGATCTGGCGGAGTATTTCGAGCGCCACGAGGACTGGAGCGAAATTGCCGGTGCTGCCCAGATGGCGCGAGGCGAGGATCGTGCGACCGTCAAGGAGCTGCAGGTGCGTCGTGGCGCGCGCAAGGACGGCGAATCGATGTGGTGCCAGGTGACCGCGCGCCTGGTTGCCCCGGATGAATACGTGATCGTGCTGGTGGACATCGATCAGATCCGCCGGCGCGAGACCGATGCGCTGCATGTCGCGAACCACGACGAGCTGACCGGACTGCCGAACCGTCGTCTGCTCGCCATGCGCGCCCAACCCGCGCTCGCCGCCGCCGCCGGCGGGCGCAGCATGTGCGCGGTGCTGGCGCTCGATCTCGACGGCTTCAAGGCGATCAACGATCGCTACGGTCATCGCATGGGCGATGTGGTGCTGCGCGAGATCGCGCATCGACTCCTGCGCGTGGTGCGCCCGCAAGACACCGTCGCTCGCCGCGGTGGGGACGAATTCGCGTTGTTGCTGCCCGACGTCGGCACGCGAGTCGATGCCGAGCGCGTCGCGTCCAGGTTGTTGCACGCGGTCGACCAGCCGCTGATCCTGACTGGCGGGCGCGAGGGTTGGGTGTCGGCCAGCATCGGCATCGCACTCGCGCCGCAGCAGGGGATCGATCTGGAGCGTCTGCTGCAGATCGCTGATGCGGCGATGTATCACGCCAAGCTACGTGGCAAGAACCGCTACGAGTTCCCGACGGACGCGACGCAAGAAGGGTCGCGCGCAGTGGCGTCTCACTGAGACGGGTCGGGGCCGATGCGGATCCCACCGAGTGGAACGACTCCGTCGGATCCTGCCGGCTGTGCTGCGGTCGGCGATGCGTCATCATTCATACCGCTGCGGAGTCGCACGTTCAGGAGCCGTCAATGATTACCTTGCGTCGGGCGGATGACCGCGGGTTTGCCGACCATGGCTGGCTGCAGTCGCGTCACAGCTTTTCGTTTGCCGACTACTACGATCCGCGCCACATGGGTTTCTCGTCGCTGCGAGTGATCAACGAGGATCGCGTTGCTCCCGGCAGCGGTTTCGGCAAGCATGGGCATCGCGACATGGAGATCGTGAGCTACGTGCTCGAGGGGGAACTGGCGCACAAGGACAGCATGGGCAACGGATCGGTGATCCGGCCCGGCGACGTGCAACGGATGAGCGCGGGCACCGGCGTGATGCACTCGGAGTTCAATCACTCCCCGGACCACACTACGCATTTCCTTCAGATCTGGATCGAGCCCAATGTGCGCGGCATCCCGCCCAGCTACGAAGAAAAGCGTTTCGACGCGTCTGAGAAACGCGGCCGGCTGCGCCTGATCGCGTCGCCCGATGGAGCAGAAGGTTCGGTCACCATTCACCAGGACGCGCGCCTGTATGCGGGGTTCTTCGACGGCGCCGAGACCGCAGCGCATCCGCTGGCGCCCGGTCGCAGTGCCTATCTGCACGTCGTGCGCGGCGCGGTCGTCGTCAACGGTGTGGCGCTCGCAGCAGGCGACGCGGCGATGGTGCGTGATGAAACGGAGCTACGGCTCACGCATGGCCGCGACGCCGAAGCGCTGCTGTTCGACCTGCCATAGCATCATCGAGATCTGTTTCTCGGTGCAGGCCCTATGGGCAACACCATTCGAGACCTGCTGGCGCTGATGTTCGTGCTGGCGGGATTCTCAAAGATCGGGGACTTCGGCGGCACGGTCGGCTACATCGCCGCGAGCCGATTGCCGCTGACATGGCTGGTTGCGATCCTCACGATCGCTCTTGAAATCGGCGGCGGTCTCGCCTTCGTGGTCGGCTACAAAATGCGCTGGCATTTGCCGTGCTCACACTGCTGACTGTCGTCTTCTTCCACAGATTCCGGGCCATGCCGACCGTGCAGAGGATGACCGAGTACCTGATGCTCACGAAGAATCCCTTAATCGCCGGCGGCACGATTGTCCTCTCCGCGTCCGCCCCGGGTCGCTGGAGCCTGGACGGTCGAAGCCCGCGACGGCAAATTGCGGCCTGGCCTTCATCGGACCGCGCGCGACTAACACGCGGCCTGTTCAGGTCAGTGCCAGCTCGGACCGCAGTCGGAAAGCGCGTGCGGATCCACCGGAGCGAATTCAAAGTGGCGGCAACGCGGTCGTGAGAAATGCGGCGATGTCCCCGAGCTCTTCTGCACTCAGCGAGTGCTGCATCGGATATTCGTGCCATTGCACGGTGTAGCCCAGCGCGTGCAGTCGATCTCGTGAAGCGGTTGCGCGCGCGATCGGGATCACCGGATCGCTCGCACCATGAGCCATGAAGATCGGTACGCGCGCACTCTGCGGCGCACGCTCGGCGGAAGATGAATCCGCCAGCGGCAGATAGCCCGAAAGCACCATCAACCCGGCCAGCGGCTCGCTCTGGCGCAAACCGGTCTGCAGCGTGATTGCCGCGCCCTGCGAAAATCCGGCGAGCACGATCCGCGCACGCACCACGCCGCGTTGCACTTCGCGCGCGATCAGCTGCTCGACCGCGACTTGCGAGGCGCGGATGCTCGTCTCATCTTCGCGCCGGACCAGGTCGGTGCCGAGTATGTCGTACCAGGCGCGCATCACGTAGCCGCCGTTGATGGTGACCGGCATCATGGGTGCATGGGGAAACACATAGCGCACGGCCGGTGCACCCATTGATTCCAGCTCGCGCACCACCGGCAGGAAATCGTAGCCATCGGCGCCCAGTCCATGCAGCCAGATCACACTGGCGTCGGGGCGGTCACGGGTCTGCAGTTCGACGCAATTCAGCATGAAATCAGTCTCGAGTCGCGATTGGGTTGGCACCGTGCGCTGATCTTTTCGCCACTAGCAACTCGCCGCTGGTTTGCGCACTGCACTTTTCGGTCGAAACGCGCGGATCACCGCGTCATTCGTTTCTACATACGGTCCGCCGATCAGGTCGATGCAGTAGGGCACGGCGGCAAAGATGCCAGGCACCTTCGGCTTGCCGCCGTCGTCGCGCAGGCCTTCGAGGGTTTCCTGGATCGCCTTCGGTTGGCCCGGCAGATTGACGATCAGTGCTGCGTGAGCCGCGGTTTCGCGGATCACGGCAACCTGGCGCGACAGGATCGCGGTCGGCACGAACTCGAGCGAGATGCGTCGCATCTGCTCGCCGAATCCCGGCATCTCGCGCGTCGATACCGCCAGCGTGGCCTCGGGCGTCACGTCGCGGCGCGCCGGTCCCGTGCCGCCGGTGGTCAGCACCAGGTCGCAACCGACTTCATCGACCAGTTCCTTGAGCGTGGCTTCGATGACCGCGCGCTCGTCGGCAATCAGTCTTTCGTGCGACTGCCACGGCGAGGAGAGCGCACGGCCAAGCCAGTCGCGCAGACCGGGCAGGCCCTTGTCCTCGTAGATGCCGGCCGAGGCACGATCGGAGACTGAAACGAGTCCGACGATCAACTCGTCGGGATGGCTGCGCTGTGCCTTCATGCGTTGGTCGTGCCCGGACTCCCGCGCAGGAGGGCATGCAGCGCGCGATACAACTCGCGCGCATGCTTGGGCGCCATGCCCAGGTCCCGTTCGCGCCGCGCGGCGCGAATCGTCGCGCGCAACGGCTGGGCGTCGATGGCCGGATGGCTGCTCAGCAGTTCGGTCAACGCCGCATCGTCGTCGATCAGGCGATCGCGCCAGCGCTCGCACCGGTGCAGTAACTCGGCCGCTTCGCGCGAGCCGCCTGTCGCTGCCGCGAGCGCACGCTGGATCGCTTCTGCGTCGGCGCCGCGCATCAGCCGGCCCACGTACTGAAGCTGGCGGCGGCGGCCTTCGTGATCGGTGATGCGGCGCGCCTGCCCGATCGCATCGCGCAGGTTCTCCGGCAGATCCATGCACGCCAGTTGATCGGTGCTGAGGCGCACCAGCGCCACGCCCAGATCCTGCAGCGCCGTCATCTCCCTCTTGCGCTGGCTCTTGCTCGGGCGTTCGTTGGTGGCCACTTCGGCCGCGATCGGTGCTGATTTCATCGGCGGCTATCATAGCGGCCCGCCATTGAAGTCCCGCTGATGTCCCTCTTCGCCTTGTCTGATGAGCGCCTGCGCGAGCTGGCCACGGGCGCGCTCGACCACGCGCGCAAGCTCGGCGCAAGCGATGCCTCATGCGAGGTCACGGAAGCGACCGGGCTGTCGGTGTCGACGCGCAAGATGCAGGTCGAGACGATCGAACACACGCGCGACAAGGGACTCGGAATCACGGTCTACATCGGCCAGCGCCGCGGCAACGCATCCACCTCGGACTTCACGCCGGCCGCGATCGCGCAGGCGGTCGAGGCGGCCTACAACATCGCGCGCTTCACGGCCGAAGACGATGCGGCCGGGCTGCCCGACGAGGACATGCTCGAACGCGCGCCGCGCGATCTGGACCTGTTCCATCCGTGGAGCCTGGACACCGACACGGCGATCGAGCTCGCGCGCCGCTGCGAACAGGCGGCATTCGGCGTCAGCCGGCAGATCGTCAACTCCGAGGGCGCCAACGTCTACACCAATTCCGGGCACTTCATGCTCGTCAACACGCGTGGCTTCGTCGGCGGTTTTCCCTACTCGCGCCACTCGATCTCGGTCACGCCGATCGCGAAGAGCAAGCACGGCATGCAGCGCGACGACTGGTATTCGTCCTCCCGCGTGCCGGCTGAGCTGGCCGCGCCGGACGCCGTCGGTGCCTACGCGGCGCGGCGGGCACTCGCGCGCCTGTCGGCGCGCCGTCTCGGCACGCGCCAGTGTCCGGTGCTGTTCGAGGCGCCGCTGGTGTGCGGCCTTCTGGGCAGCTTCGTGCAGGCCGCGAGCGGCGGGTCGCTGTACCGCAAGGCCTCGTTCCTGGTCGACGCGCTCGGCAAGCCGCTCTTCGCCGGTCACCTGTCGCTGCACGAAGACCCTTACATCGCGCGCGCATCCGGGTCCGGCGCGTTTGACGAGGAAGGCGTGCACGGCCTGCAGCGCGACGTGATCGCCGATGGCGTGCTGACGGGATATTTCCTGTCCAGCTATTCGGGGCGCAAGCTCGGGATGAAGACGACCGGCAACGCCGGCGGCGCCTACAACCTGGAACTGCGCTCGCAGCGGACCCAGCCCGGTGACGATTTCGCCGCGATGGTTGGCAAGCTCGGCACGGGCCTGTTGGTGACGGAACTCATCGGGCAGGGCGTCAACTACGTGACCGGCGACTACTCGCGTGGCGCGAGCGGGTTCTGGATCGAAGGCGGCGAGATTCGCTACCCGGTCGAGGAGATTACGATCGCCGGGCGCCTGCCGGATATGTTTGCCGGGATCGCCGCCGTCGGCGCCGATCGTTACGAGCGGGGCGGCAAGGTCACGGGCTCGGTCATCATCGAGGGCCTGACGATTGGCGGTGCATGATGTGTCCGTGCCAATACCGTTTGCCCCGGACGTGGCATTGACTACACTTCGCGCCTGAGCCGGTTTCAGGGCGGGCAGCGTCTGCTCGCGCCACGCCGGCTCGCGGTTGCCCGTCGACTGGATCTGGAAAAAGGAGACTTCATGCAACGTCGTTCATTCATGTCGCGCGCTGCGGTCGGCGCCGCTGCCGCGGCGGCGGTGGTCGCGGCGCCCGCAGTGCGCGCGCAGGCCGCCATCCGCTGGCGCCTGGCATCGAGCTTTCCCAAGAGCCTTGACACGATCTTCGGCGGGGCCGACGTGTTTGCGAAGACCGTCAAGGACGCCACCGGCGGCAAGTTCGAGATTTCGGTGCACCAGGGCGGTGAACTGGTCCCGGCGTTCGGTGTCGTTGACGCAATTCAGAACGGCACCGTCGAAGCCGCGCACACAGCACCTTATTACTTCTTCGGCAAGGATGAGTCGTTTGCCTTTGACTGTGCGGTGCCGTTCGGCATGAACTCGCGCCAGATGACCGCCTGGATGTATGAAGGCAACGGCCTGAAGCTGCTGCGCGAGTTCTACAGACAGTACAACATCGTCAACTTCCCGCTCGGCAACACCGGCGCCCAGATGGGGGGCTGGTACCGCAAGGAGATCAAGACGGTGGCCGATCTCAAGGGCATGAAGATGCGAATCGGCGGCTTCGGCGGCAGGGTTCTCGCCGGGATCGGCGCGATCCCGCAAAACATCCCGGGAGGCGAGATCTATCCCGCGCTTGAAAAAGGCACCATTGACGCCGCCGAGTGGATCGGCCCGTACGATGACGAAAAACTCGGGTTCAACAAAGTCGCGAAGTACTACTACTATCCGGCGTGGTGGGAAGGCGGCCCGCAGTTATCGCTGTACGTAAACAGCAAAGCGTGGGAGGCACTGACGCCCGAATACAAGGCGATCGTCACGGCGGCGGCGTCGCATGGGCACGTGATCATGCAGGCTCGCTACGACGCATGGAATCCTGATGCGTTGAAGCGCCTGGTCGGTTCGGGTACCCAGCTCAGGGCCATGCCGCGGCCGGTGATGGATGCCGCCTTCAAGTCGGCCAATGAGGTCTATTCGGATCTGAACGCCAAGAACCCAAACTGGAAGAAGATCTACCCCGATTGGGTCAAGTTCCGCAACGATGAGATCCTGTGGTTCCGCGTGGCCGAGCGTGAGTTCGACAGCTACATGTCGGCGCAGAGGCTGTAGTTTCTGCGGCGCTGGATGCAAGAGCCCCGCTGCGGCGGGGCTCTTTGCTTTTCGGCAGAGGTCGACTATTTCTTCTGCGCCGACTCCTGCAACTGGCGCTGGATTTCTTTCATCGGATCGATTTCTTCCTGCTTTGACGCGTCCTCGGCCTTGGTCGCGTCCTCACCCTTGGGCGTCTCGAGTCCTTTCGACTCATCGCCTGCCGGCACCGGCTGATCCGACTGCAGTTCGATCCTAACCTTGTTGATGTCGACCTTTTGTTCCTTCTCGAATACCATCGTCACCAGTCCGGGGAAAGCGATGACCAGCGCGACCATGACCAGCTGGATGCACACAAACGGCACCGCGCCCCAGTAAATCTGTTCGGTCGTGACCTTCGCGACCGGTTTCTTGGTGAGCTTGTCGGTGTAGTCCTCGTGCGCCGCCACGCTGCGCAGATAGAACAGAGCAAAGCCGAACGGCGGGTGCATGAATGACGTTTGCATGTTCACACCCAGCAGCACACCGAACCAGATCAGGTCAATGCCCAGCTTCTGCGCCACCGGGCCGAGCAGGGGCACGACGATGAACGACAATTCGAAGAAGTCGAGAAAGAACGCCAGCACGAACACGAGGATGTTCGTCACGATCAGGAAGCCGACCTGGCCGCCAGGTAGCCCAAGCAACAGGTGTTCGACCCATTTCGAGCCGTCCACGCCTTGGAACACGAGGTTGAACACGGTTGAGCCGATGAGGATGAACACGACGAAGCACGATAGCTTCGCGGTGGTGTCCATTGCCTGCTTCAGTAGCCGCCAGCTCAGTCGGCGGCGCGCGACCGCCATGATCAGCGCCCCGCTGGCACCCATCGCGCCGCCCTCGGTGGGCGTGGCAATGCCGAGAAAGATCGTTCCCAGCACGAGAAAAATCAGTGCCAGTGGCGGAATCAGCACGAACGTCACGCGCTCGGCCATGCGCGAAAGCAGGCCGAACTTCAGCAGTTTGTTGACTAGAGCCAGGAAGAAAGCGAGGCCAATGCTGATCAGCATGCCGTAGATGATCAGCTCATCGGTCGCGGCTTCCGGGTACCGTGACGTGTACCACTGGTCAAAAGCGACGCTGGCCGCGATCGCAATCAGCAACAAGACGCCAAGCGACTTCAGGCCACTCGTGCCGTCATCCTCTCGAATGGTGCGCGCCTCGGCCGGCAGTGCGGGAACGTACTGCGGGCGAAAAATCGCCACCAGAATGATGAACACCGCGTACATCCCCGTCAGCGTGAAGCCGGGAATGAACGCACCCTTGTACATGTCGCCGACGCTCTTGCCGAGCTGGTCAGCCATGATGATCAGCACCAGCGATGGCGGAATGATCTGTGCCAGTGTGCCGGACGCCGCGATCACGCCGGAGGCGATGCGGCGGTCGTAGCCGTAGCGCAGCATGATCGGGAGCGAGATCAGCCCCATCGAGATCACCGACGCGGCCACCACGCCGGTGGTGGCGGCCAGCATGGCACCGACAAAGATCACCGCGAAGGCCAGACCGCCGCGGATCGGGCCGAACACCTGGCCGATGGTGTCAAGCAGGTCCTCCGCCATGCCGCTGCGCTCGAGAATCAGGCCCATGAACGTGAAGAACGGAATCGCCAGCAGCGTGTCGTTCTTCATGATGCCGAAGATGCGCAGCGGAAACGCCTGCACCAGCGACGGCGGAAGCAGTCCAAGCTCGATGCCGACAAAGCCGAAGAAGAGGCCGCACGCGGCCAGGCTGAAGGCCACCGGAAATCCGAGCAGCAGGAACACCACCAGCCCCGCGAACATGATGGGGGCGATGTTCTGGGCGAGGAAGGCCATCATTTCTCGTTCCCCTTCGCCTTCCCGAGGGATACCGCTTCTTCCGCCAGTTCCCGCTCGGCTCGTGCGCGGATCGCCTCCGCCAGCTCTTCTTCCGCGGTTCTTTCAACCTTCTTCCTCGTCGGGTCCTCGATCAGCCCCTGCAGGAACGCGATGCGCTTAATGAGTTCGGAGACGCCCTGCAGGGCCAGCAACGCAAAGCCGGCCGGCACCAGCGCATAGACGGGCCAGCGGATCAGGCCACCGGCGTTTTCCGACATCTCGCCGGAACCGACCGCCTTCGTGAACAGCGGCCAGGCTTCGGCGCCGATCAGGATCGCCGCCGGCAGCAGGAAGCAGATCAACCCGAAGATGTCGACCATGATCTGCGCTCGTTTGGGCAGTCGATGCAGAAGCACATCGATGCGAACGTGCTCATTGCGCAGCAGCGTATAGCCCGCCCCGAGCAGGAAGACCGCCGAGAACAGATACCACTGCACTTCGAGCCAGGCGTTCGAACTCATGTCGAACACCTTGCGGATGACGGCGTTGCCGGCGCTGATCAGTACCGCAACCAGCACGAACCAGATGATCGTGCGGCCGACCCGCTCATTGACCCAGTCGATGGCACGCGAAAGTCGCAGCAGTGCCTGCATCCGTATCTCCCTTCCGAATTCGCCTGCCGATCGGCCGGGCGATTCTATCGACCAACCGGCCGGCCGGGTTGAACTGATTGCGCCCGTCCGAGGGCTCTAGCGGCCCCTGAGGCGGGTCTGCCAGCGTTCGACCTGCGCTGCGACCTGCACCGGTGCGGTGCCGCCGGGGTGGTCACGCGCTGCGACCGAGCCCTCCAATCGCAGCGCCTCAACCACATCCGGCGCGGTGCCGGATGCGAGTCGCTCCAACTCCGTCAGCGGTAACTGCGCCAGATCGCACCCTCGCTCGGCAGCCAGCCGCACCGCACGCGCGACGGCCTCGTGTGCATCGCGGAATGGCAGCCCTTTGCGCACCAGGTAATCGGCAAAGTCGGTTGCGGTCGCGAACCCTTCCTCGGCCGCGCGTCGCATCGCGCCGGTATTGACCTCGAGGCCCGGCAGCATCTCGGCGAAGGCCCGCAGGGTATCGAGCACGGTGTCGACCGTGTCAAACAGCGGCTCCTTGTCCTCCTGGTTGTCCTTGTTGTAGGCGAGCGGCTGCGCCTTCATCAGCGTCAGCAGCGCGATGAGACTGCCGTAGACGCGACCGCTCTTGCCGCGCGCGAGCTCGGCAACGTCGGGATTCTTCTTCTGCGGCATGATCGAGGAGCCGGTCGTAAACCGGTCCGGCAGGCGCACGAAGCCGAAGCGCGGGTTCATCCACAACACGAGTTCCTCGGCCAGCCGCGAGACGTGCATCATCAGGATGGCGGCGGCGGCGCAGAATTCGATCGCGAAGTCGCGATCGCTCACCGCGTCGAGCGAGTTCTCGCAGATCGCTTCGAAGCCGAGGCGCTGCGCGACGAACGCGCGATCGATCGGGAACGTCGTGCCGGCCAGCGCCGCGCTGCCCAGCGGCAGTCGGTTCACCCGGTGCCGTGCATCGAGCAGGCGCTCGCGGTCACGCTCGAACATCTCCACGTATGCGAGCAGGTGGTGCCCGAAGGTGACCGGCTGCGCAACCTGCAGATGGGTGTAGCCCGGCATCACCGTGGCCGCGTGATCGGCGGCTTTGCTCGCCAGCGCGCACTGGACTCCGGTCAAGGCGTCCACGATCGAATCGATCTCACTGCGCAGCCACAGCCGCAGATCGGTGGCCACCTGGTCGTTGCGCGAGCGGCCGGTGTGCAGCCGCTTGCCGGCATCGCCAATCAACTCGGTCAGCCGCTTTTCGATGTTCAGGTGCACGTCTTCGAGCTCGAGCAGCCACTTGAACTCGCCGCGCTCGATCTCAGCGCGAATCTCTCCCAGTCCATGCTCGATCGCTGCGAGGTCGCTCGCCGACAGCACGCCGACGTGTGCCAGCATCGCCGCATGTGCTGCCGAGCCCTCGATGTCGGCCAACGCGAGCCGATGATCGAACCCGATGCTCGCCGTGTAGCGCAGCACGAAGTCAGCCACCGGTTCGCTGAAGCGCCCGGACCACCCGCTTTCCTTGGCATGCAGCGACGATTCGTGCTTTGACATCTCGGTCTGGTAGTCCAGCTTGCTTCGAGGGGCCGCGCAAGGCGATGATGCATCCTTCGTGCAGGCACGACATTCGATGGATGGCGTTCCCGCACTTTTTGCGGAAGTATAAGTACGTGCACAAGGCGCCAGGAAGAGTCGACATCTACATCGGTTCGCGCGACGAGACCGCGGCGCCGACGCCGCGCATTGTTGTTCCCGACGGTTGCAATGTCGGCGTGTTCGTGCGCGTCGGCATCGCGGTCAATGCCGGGGCCCTGGTGGGCGCCGCGATCGTTGCCGGGTCCTGGCCGGCGCTGCTGCCGGTGTTTCTCGGGCTCGCGGGCATCGTCGAGCCGACGTTCCTGGTGTCCTTGCTGCTCTGGTGTCTGTTGCGACGCAGCCTGCCGCCGCTTTCCGCCGCAGCCCAGCGCCCGATCGCCTGGGCCATGCCGGTGCTGGCCGTCGTCATGGTCGTGCCGATCCTGAATGCCACCGCGCAGGGCGCGCTTCAGCCACCGACACCGGGCATGCTGCTCGGCGCGCTGACGGCCGGCGTGGTGATTCAGCATTACCTGGAGCTGCGCGCGCGCGCGTATTCGCCGGTGTTGGCCGAGGCCAAGTACCAGGCGTTGCAGTCGCGCATCCGGCCGCATTTCTTCTTCAACAGCCTGAACGCGGCGGTGTCGATCGTGCGCACCGACCCGGCGCGCGCCGAGCGGATGCTGGAGTCGATCGCAGAACTCATCCGCGCGGTGATGGGCGATGTGCGCCGGCTGGTGCCGTTCGAGCAGGAGCTTGACCTGTGCCGCAAGTACGTCGAGATTGAGCAGACACGCCTGGGCGATCGCCTGACAGTAGACTGGCAGATCGGCGCCATCCATCCGCGCGCCGAGGTGCCGCAGCTGCTGCTGCAGCCGCTCATTGAAAACGCAGTGCGCTATGGTGCGGAAAAGCTGGCCGGAAAGTGCGAAATCGTGGTCCAGGTCAGGCAGCGCGGTTTCAACCTCGACGTGTTCGTCAGCAATCCGGTCGCGCGCGACCCCATCCAGCGCGAGGGCAACCAGATCGGATTGACTAATATTCGCGGCCGGCTGGCGCTGATCTACGATCTGGAGGCGCGGCTGGAGACACGCGTACGAAATGATCGCTTCGAACTCAATCTGACCATTCCGGTGGAGCAAAAGTGACACTCAAAGTCCTGGTCGTTGATGATGAACCGCCCGCGCGTGTGCGCATGCGCCAGCTGCTGGCGGAGGTGGACCGTGGGGAGGGTGGAATCACCGTGATCGAGGCCGACGGCGGCATGGCGGCACTCGATCTGGTGGATCGCGAATCGCCCGCCATCGTGCTGCTCGACATCCACATGCCCGGCATGAACGGTATCGAGGTCGCCCGCCACCTTTCCGCGCGCGAGGTTCCGCCGGCGGTGATCTTCGTCACCGCGTTCGATGAGCACGCGCTCGAAGCGTTCGAGGTGCAGGCGATCGACTACCTGCTCAAGCCCGTTCGGGTGGAAAGGCTCGCGGCAGCGCTTACGCGCGCCAAGGCGCTGCGCACCAACGAGCCGCGGCTGGAGGAAGTCGCGCGCGCGCTTGGCAACCAGCGCACGCATCTCACGGTTTCGGAGCGCGGCCGCATGGTGCTGATCCCGGTCGACGAGATCATCTACCTGCGTGCGGAGCTCAAGTACGTAACGATCCGCACCGCGCAGCGCGAACACCTGACCGAGGAGTCCCTGACGTCGCTCGAAACAGAGTTCGGCGAGCGCTTCGCGCGCATTCACCGCAATGCGCTGGTGTCGCGCAAGGCAATTCTCGGCTTTCAGCGCGTCAAGGGCGAAGTGCATGAAGACGGCGAGGCGGGCGAGGGCCACTGGGAAGTGATGCTGAAGGATCTGGCCGAGCGGCTGCCGATTTCGCGCCGGCAATGGCCGAGTGTGAAGGCGGCGGCGAAGAGCTAGTACGCCCCCGTTTGCGCCGAGCCTGTCGCAGCGCCCCTTCGCAGACCTGAGATTGCGCTCTGCGCCGCGCGGGCGGTTACTTCACCCGTCTCGCCTAGGGAAGTAGCCAAGAGGAGGCGCGCCTGCGGGGTCGCGCCCTTCGGGCTTCCTTCCGCGCCTCGGGCCGGACGGCGGGGCTTGCTAGCTCGCTTAGCTCAAACAGCAAGCCCCGACACCCTGTCCGCCCCTGTGCTGCCTGGCGGCCTCGAAGGTACAGCGGCAACTCACGCCCCGTCATCCGGCCCTCTCCCACGCGGAAAGAGGAGGCATCTCGCGTTCAGCGTCGCCGGTGACAAAAGGCATACGCATTCGTAACACTGACAGATGAAACCGTTCCAGTGGCGTGCGGAGAAGAACGAAGCGCTCAAGGCGGAGCGAGGCGTGTCGTTCGAGACCATAGTCGTCGCGATCGAATCGGGTGGACTGCTTGACATCCTGGCCCATCCGCATCCGTCCAAGCATCCGGGACAACGGGTGTCGGTCGTTGCGAGTGACAACTACGGCTGCCTGCTTCCGTGCGTCGAGGAAGACGACTGCTTCTTCCTGAATACCGTGATCCCGAGCCGGAAGGCGACGCGGGATTTTCTCAGGAGAGGTGAGTCCAATGTCTAGCGTTGCCGTCTACGATCGGGAAATCCTTGACGCGTACGAGAAAGGCAAGCTCAGGTCGATCGCGACCAAACGCGAACTCGCGCGCTTCAAGGCGGCGGCGCGAGCGACGGCCATCAAGGATCACCGCGTCAACATCCATCTGTCATCGATCGATCTGAGCGATATTCGGGTTAGGGCGTGGCAGGAGGGCGTTCCCTATCAGACCTTGATCGCCAGCGTGCTGCACAAATATGTGACCCGTCGTTTGACGGAGAGCGCAGAAAAAGGCGCGGCTCCGCAGAGGCGGCGGACCGCCAAGCGGACCTCCGCATAGACAGGACGGCGAGCCGCATTGATCGATTTTGAGTATTCAATTCCAAGAACCGAGGCTGGCTCTTTTCGTCTCCCGCAGAAGCCGCACCAAGTCTCATCCAGCCGCGCGTCTAGCCAACGACGCTAGACGCCAACGGCTGGCTTTGCAGCCAACAGGCCCTGCAAGAAGTCATTCGAAGCGCGGACACCGCTCGACGCAAAGTCGATGTGCGAGCACCTCATGTCCAAGCGGGTGCGCATCGTCAGGGCCATTCGGGACGCGGATTTCGGTCTTCCAGCCTTCGTTTTTGCTCACCCGGACGGGAACCGCATCGACCTCGGCCAGGATATCGCGATTCCCGAACGAGGGGCCTCGTCAAGCGGCCAACGCGACCTCCAGCGGTGTGGTCTTCATTCTGAATTTCAAGCTCTTTCTTCTGTGCTTACTCGACGCTGGGCAGCAACAAGCTTGGTCGCGAATCGCTGGCGCACGCCTGCGCTCGATATTCGTTGAATGGCCCATGGCGAGGCACTACCCCGTATTCCGCAGTCCCGCCGAAACGCCATTGATCGTCAGGTGAATCCCGCGCTTCACGCGTTCGTCGGTCACGCCGGAGCGGTGGCGCTTGATCAGCTCCACCTGCAGGTGATTGAGCGGATCGAGATAGGGCCGGCGCAGGCGGATGTTGCGTGCCAGTTCGGGGTTGGATTCGAGCAGCGTGCGCTGGCCGCTGATGGCGAGCCAGTGTTTGAGGGTCAGGTCGAATTCCTTGCGAATCATCGCGAAGATCTGACGGCCGCGTTTCCTGTCGGTCGCAAGCTGCGCGTAGCGGCTGCCGACCGCGAGGTCGGTTTTCGCCAGCACCATTTCCATGTTCGACGTGAGCGCGCGGAAAAATGGCCAGCGCGCATGCATCGTCTGCAGCAGCTGCAACCGCTCCTTGCGTGCGCGCGGCGCCTCGGCCGCGTTCAGAAACGCGTCGACGCCGCTGCCGAATCCGTACCAGCCCGGCAGCACGACGCGGCACTGGCCCCACGAGAACACCCACGGAATGGCGCGCAAATCCTCGATTCGACCGGTCGCCTTCCTTGAGGCGGGCCGGCTGCCGATGTTGAGTTCCATGATCTCGGCGATCGGCGTGGCGCTGAAGAAGAACTCGGCGAATCCCTCCGTTTCGTACACCAGCGCGCGATAGGCGCGATGTGCCTGCTGTGCAATTTCTTCAATGGCCGCTTCGAACTCACCGTGGACGCGGGAGGATTCGTGTGGTGACGGCGCGAGGCTTGCCTGCAGCACCGCGGACACCAGCCGCTCGAGCTGGCGCCGCCCGATGCGCGGGTCGGCGTACTTCGCCTGGATGATCTCGCCCTGCTCGGTGAGGCGGATCTGTCCGCGCACACTGCCGGGCGGCTGCGCCAGGATCGCCTCGAAACTCGGACCGCCGCCCCGTCCCACGGTGCCGCCACGGCCGTGAAAGAGGCGCAGCTGCACGCCCTGCTCGTCGAAAAGCTGCAGCAGCCGTTGCGTGGTCTTGTACAGGTGCCAGTTCGAAGCGAGGAATCCACCGTCCTTGTTGCTGTCCGAGTAACCCAGCATCACTTCCTGCAGCGGTCGGCCACCGACGTCGGGGATCAGCAGGTGGCGGAGTCCCGGATGCGCGAGCAGGTCGCGCATGATCACGGGGGCACGCTCGAGATCGTCGATCGTTTCGAACAGCGGCACCACCATCAGCGCGCAGCAGCGCAGCTCGGTGCCGGTCAGAAGGCCCGTCTCCTTTTGCAGCAGCGCGACTTCGAGCAGGTCCGAGAGCCGCTCGGTGTGCGACACGATGTGCTTGTCGATCGCATTCGGGCCGAATTTCGCGCGCAGGTCGCGCGCGGCATCGAACACCGCGAGTTCGGTGCGCGTGCGTTCGGAGTAGGCGAGATGCGGCGACAGCAGCGGCCGCGTGTGCGCCAGTTCGCGCGACAGCAGCCTGACGCGCTCGGTCTCATTGAGCTTGCGGTAGTCGGTGCAGACCTCGGCAGCAGCCAGCAGTTCGCCCACCACGGTCTCAAAGATGTCCGAGCTCTGGCGCAGGTCGAGCGTGGCGCCGTGAAACCCGAACACGTCGACCGCGCGCGCGAGTGGCGCCAGGCGATGGGCTGCCAATGCGCCGCTCTTGTGGCGCGCGAGCGAACCCTCGACGATGGCCAGATCGGCACGCAGGCCGGTGGCATCCGCGTAGGGCGCGGCGCTGCCGAGCGCGCTGCGCGCACGCATGTCAAGTCCGAGCGCGTGGCCGGTGGCGCTGAGCCGCGCATAAATGCCGGTCAGCGCGCGCCGATAAGGTTCATCGGCACGCTGAGGCGAACGGTCGGGGCTGCGTTCGGCGAGTGCAGCGAGCGCCGGATCCACGTCGACGAGCAGGGCGGCCATCGACAGCTCGGCGCCAAGCGCGTGCACTTCGCGCAGGTAGTGATCGAAGATCAACTCGGCCTGTGCGCTCAGGGCGGAGCGCATCGTGGTCGCGGTCACGTGGGGATGGCCGTCGCGATCGCCGCCAATCCACGAGCCGAGCCGCAGGAAGGGCGCGGTTGGGGCCGTGCCGAGCGCCTCCTCCAGGGTCGCATACAGCCGCGTGATCTCCGGCACGAAGGTCGTGCGCCAGTACGAAAGCGCATTGGCGATTTCGTCTTCGACCGTGAGTTTCTGCGGCCGCAGCATGCGCGTCTGCCACAGCGTGCTGATTTGCGCCGACAGCCGCGCTTCGATCGCCGCGATCTCGTCCGCGTCGTCCTGCGCGGCAGCCAGCTCGCGCGTGTCAAGCAGGCGCGCGATCTCACGTTCCACATCGAGGATGCTCTTGCGCCGGACTTCGGTCGGGTGCGCGGTCAGCACCGGCATCACGCAGGCCCGCTGCAGCAGGGCACGGATTCTGGCGGGCGCGGTGCCGCGCTGCGAGAGCTGCGCGCAGGTCTCGGCGATGCTGCCGAGGAGCGGCCGGCGCCTGCGCCGCGCGTGCCGCATTTCGCGAATCTGCTCCTGGTCCTCGGCGATGTTGGCGAGGTGCGAAAAGTAGCTGAACGCGCGCACCACGCTCACCGTCGCATCGCGCGGCAGCTTCTTCAGGAGGCGGTCGAGCTCGCGCGCATCGTCCGGATCGCCGCTGCGCGAAAAACGCGTGGCGGCCTGGCGGATGCTCTCGACCGCGGCATACAGCGCTTCGCTCTCGTAGTGCTTGAGCGCGTGACCGAGCAGGCGGCCGAGCAGGCGGATGTCTTCGCGCAGGGCGGGATTGTCTTGCGTCATCGATGATCCATCGGCAGGCTGCCGCAAGATATCAGACGCGCTAAAGTGCGCGCGATTCGAACCGGAACCGGACCATGGCTGCACACTGGATCATCGCCACCCGCGAAAGCCCGCTCGCGCTCTGGCAGGCCGAGCACGTGCAGGCTCGGCTGTGCGAGTTGCATGCCGGCGCACGTGTTGATCTGCTCGGCATGACGACGCGCGGTGACCAGATCCTCGATCGCGCGTTGTCCAAGGTCGGCGGCAAGGGCCTCTTCATCAAGGAACTCGAGGTGGCACTTCTCGAGGGCCGCGCGCACCTCGCGGTGCATTCGCTGAAGGACGTACCAATGGACCTCGCGCCGGAGTTCCGACTCGCAGCGGTCATGCGGCGCGAGGACCCGCGCGACTGCTTCGTCTCGGCGCGCCATGCCTCGCTTGACGCGATGCCAAGCGGCGCCCGGGTCGGCACGTCGAGCCTGCGCCGCGAGCTGATGCTGCGGGCGCATTACCCGCATCTCGACATCCAGCCGGTGCGCGGCAACGTCGGCACGCGGCTCGCCAAGCTCGATCGCGGCGATTTCGATGCGCTGCTGATGGCCGCCGCGGGATTGAAGCGGCTGGGCCTGGCGCAACGCATCCGGCAGATTCTGCCGACGGCGACGTTCCTGCCCGCGCCGGGGCAGGGCGCGCTCGGCATTGAAATCGTTGCCGGGAACGACGCTGCGGCCGAGGCCGTGGCGCCGCTCGAGCACGCGGCGACGCGTGCTGCCGCGATGGCCGAGCGTGCGGTCTCGCGCGGACTCGGCGGCAGTTGCGAAGTGCCGCTGGCCGCGTATGCCGAGATAGAAGGCGGCGAACTGCGCCTGCGCGCGCTGGTCGGCAATCATCGCAGCGGCGAGTTTGTTGCAGTGGATGCGCAGGGTGCCATGGGCGATGGCGAGGCCATTGCCGCCCGCGCCGTCGCGGAGCTCAAGGCGCGTGGCGCGCTGAACCTTCTCGCGACGTGAGTCTTGTGCCTCCCCGTCCGATCCTCGTAACGCGACCGGAAGAGCCGGGCCGCCTGCTGACGACAGCGCTGATCGAGCACGGCGCTGACGCGCTGTGGTTGCCGGCGTTCGATCTTGCGCCGGCGCCGGATTTCTCAACGGTGCGTTCGGCGCTCGCCACCTTGTCGACGTTCGATCTGGCAATCTTTGTCAGCCCGGCCGCCGTGCGCGCGACGGCGGTGCTGCTGAATGGACCATGGCCGGTCGCCACGGTGATCGGTGCTGCCGGCCACGCCACCGCCGATGCGGTTCGCGCGCGCCTGCGCGTCCGCGACAACGTGCGCATCGTCGCTCCCGCCGAGGACGACGAGGGGGGCTCCGAAGCGCTGCTCCGTTCACTCGATGATGCAGGTATCGGGGTCAAGCGAGCGCTGATCCTGCGCGCTGCGAGCGGCCGCGACTGGCTCGGTGATCGGCTTGCCGAGCGCGGCGCGCAGGTCGAGGCGGTCGCCGTGTACGACCGGCGCGCGCATGCACTGACTGAGCAGGAGCGCGCGCGCCTCATGCAGATGCGCGCGCAGCCGATCGACAGCGTCTTCTCCAGCAGTGAAGCCGTCGGGTCGGTGCAGGAGATGATGCCGCTCGTGATCTGGGAAGTCCTGCAACAGGGCACGGCGGTCGCCTCGCACACGCGGATCGCACGGCGACTCGCCGATGCAGGTTTCGGCAACGTGACGGTCGCGCCGTTGCGGGCGGAATCGATCCTGGCCGTGCTCGGCGCCACTGACGGGCCTCAGTAGAATCGGCCGCAAGCGGCGCGTTGCACAGCGCTGCCGTCTCCGATGAACGAGCCGTCTGCCCCTTCCGCATCACCCTCCCCCGCGCCGGCGCCGGCGGCGAACGTGCGTGCGCGCTTGCGCCACGGGATCTGGCTTGCGCTTGTGCTGATCGCCATTGCCGGCGTGATGGCCTATCGCGAGCTTGCGCGCAGCAACGCCGAACTGCGCGAGCAGTTGGCGCAGCTTGCGCGCGACGCGACGCCGGCCATTGCGCAGGCGCGTCAGGCGGCACAGGACGCGCAGCGGCAAATCGCGGACCTGAAGCAGACGGTGGATACGATACAGGCCGAGCGTGGTTCGCTCGATCAACTGGTGGGCGATGTCGGACGCATGCGCGATGAGTCCGCGCTCATCGACATCGAGCGCTTGATCACGCTTGCGGCGGCCGAGCTGCAGATCTCCGGGCATGTGCCCACCGCACTCGCGGCGCTGCAGGCAGCGGACATGCGCCTGATGCAGGTCGAGCGTCCGCAGTACGTGGGCTTGCGGCGCGCCCTCGGGCGTGACATCGACCGGCTGCGCGGCGTGCCCCAGGTCGACTTCACCGGGCTGGCTCTGAAGCTCGATCAACTGGTGCAGGGAATCGATACCTGGCCGCTCTTGTCCGATCCCAAGCCGGCGCGCGCGGCGACACCGGCGAAGAGCGAACCGCCCGCACCGCCCAAGGGCGCCTGGAACCAGATCCGCGCCTGGGTGGCGCAGGAGTTCGGCGACCTGATCAGCATCCGCGAAGTCGAGACGCCCGAGGCGCTGCTGCTTTCGTCGAGCCAGCAGCAACTGGTGCGCGAGCGGCTCAAGTTGCGGCTGCTCAGCGCCCGGCAGGCGCTGCTCGCGCGCAATGACAAGCTGTTCCGCAGTGACCTCGCCGATGCGCAGGCGACGATCAACCGCTACTTCGATGCGCGCGCAGCGGCGCCCGCGGCCGCCGTTGCGCAACTCAAGCAGATCGCGCAGACCACGCTCGCCGTTGATGTGCCGTCGCTCGTCGAGAGCCTCACCGCGTTGCGCGCGCTGCGTACCGCGCCGCCGCTGAAGCGTTGAAGGCGAGACCATGAAGTCGTTGATCTGGGCCCTGCTGCTGGCGTTGATCGCCGCCGCCCTCGCGATCGGGGCACAGTTCAACGACGGCAACGTCGCCATCCTGGTGCCGCCGTACCGGATCGACCTGTCGTTGAACCTCTATCTGTTGCTGTCGGTCCTGTTTGCCATCGTGGTGTATGTGATCGCCTTCGTCGCGCATCGTGCGTTCGATTTTCCGCGCCAGGTGGCGCTGTATCAGGAGCGGCGCGAGATCGTGGGCGGACAGCGGGCGCTCAAGGAAGCGCTGCAGGCGCTGCTGGAAGGCCGCTTCGCGCGGGCCGAGCGCGCCGCGAAAGCGGCACAGTCGTCGACCGAAAGTGCCGGACTGGCGGCGCTGATCGGCGCCCGTGCCGCGCATCGGATGCAGGAATACGACCGCCGCGACGCCTGGCTGCAATCGGCCGCGGCGGACCGCAACGTGCAGGCGGCGCGGCTCGTGTCGAGCGCGGAGATGTGGGCCGAGAGCCGGGAGAACGAGCGCGCGCTCGATGCGATCCGCGGCGTGCAGGCGGGTGGCAGCCGCCATATTCATGCGGCGCGCATCGCGCTCTCGGCCTACGCGCAGGCCGGTCGCTGGGATGAACTGCTCAAAAGCGTACGCGCGCTGGCCAAGCGCAATGCACTGCACGAGGTGCTGGTCGCGCGCTACAAGCGGCTCAGTTATCGCGCGCGGCTGATGGAGAAGCGGCACGACGCGGGTCTGTTCGAAGGCGCGCTGAGCCGCATCCCGCCGGAAGACCGGCGCGAGCCGGGACTGGCGGCAGATTCGGCGCGCTGGCTGGCGGCGCTCGATCGCGGGGCGAGCGCTGCGCACCTGCTCGAGGACGCGTTGGCGCATGAATGGGACCCGCGCCTGATCGAGGCGTACGGCCAGATCGACGCGCCACCGTATCGCGAACGAATCGAAAAATGCGAAAACTGGTTGCGCGACCATCCCAACGATGCCGTGCTGCTGCGTTGCCTGGGCCGGCTGTGCATGCGCGAGCAGCTGTGGGGCAAGGCAGCGCAATACCTGGCGCAAAGCGCGATGATCCTGCCGCATCCCGACACCTCGATTGCGCGCGCGCAACTGGCGGAGCACACCGGCGACACGGCCGCCGCGCACGAGCACTATCGCGACGCCGCGCTGGCCTACGCGCGCCTGGCACAAACGGTGGAGCGCGACCTTTCCGCACGTGTGGCTCGGCGCGACGCGTCGATCTGACGCGCCGGCGCTGCCACGATGGGGCTTGCACAGCAGCGGCGGCACTGCGCTTGACAAGCGTGGACGTGCTGCGGCCACTTCCTGTA